>ENA-OWYX01000010-OWYX01000010.1-human-gut-metagenome-genome-assembly--contig:-NODE-10-length-160455-cov-42.1062_pt1 | contig 160455 bp, 141 predicted proteins | sample MGYA00249758_ERZ652102 | MGnify/ENA primary metagenome ERZ652102 (study PRJEB26925, sample SAMN05827107) | human gut metagenome | biome: ENVO:2100002; feature: ENVO:00000062; material: ENVO:00002003... | reverse complement strand
AACACGATATAGGGTTGCTTGCCGTAGCCGAGTGCCTCCATATACTCCCTGGCTACCTGCACGAGTTGCTCATCGGAGATTTTATCGTCCGGATGCGGATTGAGCGAACAGTGGAACACCGTTTTCTTGGTACGGCAGTTCTTCGGTATCAATGCCTCCATATCAGCAAGCACGTCCTCCATCGTATAACGTCCTTCCTTGCTCTGATACAATTCAGCGGCAAGGAGAATGCTTGCTTCCCCTTTCTCCACCTTTTTGAAGTTATAGCCGAGTGCCCCTCCAAGGTTCTCCGTTGCAGAAATCTTGGCAATCATTTCTTGCGGTAGTCTATGGTCAGACTGATAGCCTGCTCCTGTAAGGTGATAATTTGAGCCGACAAATTTTCTAATTTTTCAAGCATAATCTGTGCGGTTTTTACGCTGTGATAGCTGTTGATGGCACGCACGGCTTGGTTATACAGCACGCCAATCTTATGGATTTGCGCCGTCAGTTCTGAGAGCTTCCGGTAATATTCCACGGCAGATTTATCCACCGTGATCACCTTGAAACTCTCTCCAAGAATACGACCACGCACGAAATCCGACTTGGTCTGCGCCCCTGAACGCTGAAACAAATCAATCGCTCGCTGCTGGTCTTTGGGATTGGGAAGACGGGTGTCCCATCTGTCCCATCGTTCAATCTTATCATTCATTGTCTTTCCTTTTTGTAATTACGACTTTGGAGTAATTCTCTCCCCCCTCGGGGCAAGGGTCTTTGTCGGCAGAAACGGAGTTTGTCGGACAAAGACACACCTTGCCAATATCAAGAGTTGATACGATTGAAGTATCCACCCTTTTGGGGTGTCTGCTTCGGGCTATTACCTCCATGTATTATTCTCGCCTGCAAAGTTACGGCGGATTTCCAAATATCTCATTATCAATGATATTCACTCTTTTTCCTTTCATTTCCCTGCATTTCCCCAAGGGTTGGAAATAACTAAATTACTGACTTATTTTGCAGTGGATTTAGGTCAAAACATACCAATTTATCAACTCATCTACCGACCGACAAAACTCAGCTAAAGAGTTCTTCAGGAAGTTGGACAGACGGTAATAAAGTCTATAGATCAGTCAGTCAAAAAGTAATTATGACACTCAGTCAAAAATTCTGTCAGTTCAAGGCTCGATACCTATCTACCAACTCACTGTCTATCCGACTGACTGAACTCGGTCTGTAAGAAAGTAACAATAGAGTTAATCATACAATATTCAACAACGATGAAGCAGAAAGTTAAAAATCAGCCCGTCTATCTGGGCTTCGCATCGCAAAAAGGAGGGGTTGGCAAGAGTAGCCTTGCCGAAATCCTCGCGTCCATTCTATATTACGAAAAAGGAATATCTCTTCTTGTCGTAGATTGTGACGGAACGCAAGAGTCGTTCTTCAAGTTGAGGCAGAGAGAACGCCGCGTGATAGAGGGAAGTGAAACCATTTCTAAACAGATGAAGGATTTCTTCACCAAGTTTGGGAAACATGCCTATCCCATTATTCGCTCGACACCGAAAAACGTCATTAAATATGTGAACGAATACATCAGGACGCATGATATAAAGGTAAACCTCGTAATTTTTGATTTTCCCGGTCATGCTTCAACCGAGGATTTGCTCCAACTCTCCATAGACATGGACTATATCATCACCCCTATAGAGGCGGATCCCCAATCTTTGGTGTCCAGCTTTGCCTATGCCAGGACCATCAGGGACTTGGGAGTCGGACTTAGCGATGCCCGTATCCGTGACCTTCTCTTACTATGGAACAAAATCAACCGTAGCGCCAGTTCCATCGTTATGGACTATTACACACAATATGCAAAGGAAGAGGACATCAGTATATTTGATGCCCGCATATACCATTCCGTGAGATTCTCCAGGGAATTGGAGTTAGGTGGCGTGAAGGGTGTCTTCCGCAGTTCTTACTTACCTCCGGCACTTACCTTACGCCTTCCTACTGGTATAGACTTGTGGGTGGAGGAAGTAATCGAAAAATGCCATCTCATTCCGGATAGCCTATGACCTCCATTAGTGAAGAACGAAAGAAAGTCCTCCGGAGCAAACTCAAGGAGATGGGCAATTACGGTGTACAGGAACGTTCTCCGGAAGAATCCCCCTTTTATGACCAGCCCACAGAGCTTGAGCGTGATTTGGAAAAACTCCAATCGGATGAACCGCAAGAAGCGAAAGAAGAAGAACCTGTTGCAAGGACTTCTGCAGCAGAACAGACAGCAGAACCTTTACGGGCTAAAAAAAATAAAGACAAAGGAAGCAGGGAAGATGCCCTGTCTGCCAAACTCTCTTTTGAGGAATATCGTGAACGCTACCTTAGCCATTCTCAATGCAGTAATGGTAAATCCGGATTCACCATTAACAGTGAGGTCTTGCAGTTGCTCAGGGATGTCCTTCGGGATGTCCGTGCAAAGACTACCCTCACTGCCTACATTGAAAATATCCTTCTTGAGCATTTGAAAGAAAACCAAGCCATGCTGAACAAGACAGCGGCACAGTATAAACGTAATCAAACACTTAATTTATGATAAAAACATTGTTATTGGATACATTTCTCCTCATGGGGATTATCTGGATGCTTATCAGCATTGTCTATTTCTGTATTCGCATGGACAGGCTTTTGTCTTCTATGGAAAAACCTGTTGTGGAAACCAGGGAGGAAACAGCAGAGGTAGTATTATCAGAAGAAGATATTTCTTCTCCTTCCGTACATTCGGACTTCAATAGTTTTGAAGATTATCGCAATCGTTTTCTTCATACTTCACGCTTTCCAAGGAAAACAGCCTTTACCATGAATGTCGAAACCTTGCAGGTGCTTCGCAATATTCTACATGATTTGAATCAGCGTGTGTCTATGACTTCCTACATAGAGAATATCCTCCGTGAACATTTACGGGAACATCAGAATCTAATCAATGATGCAGCCGATAAACAGAGAAGTAAAACCACCATAACACTGTAAGTAATGGAAACAATTCTATTAGATATTCTCCTTTTCTTGGGTGTGATATGGCTACTTTTAGGTATCGCATACCTCTGGAAAATCTGCTTACGGCCAGTCCCCAAATCTGTGGATGAAACCACAGGAAAGCCTATTGTCACAAAAGAACAGGTAGAACATGCCAGGCACGTTTTGGTGGGCAGGAGTAAACCCTTTACTTCCCCGTCTGTCCCCGAAACTCCCACTGTTTCCTCGTCTGAAAATTCAGCCGATAATCCCAGTACCTTTGCGACGCAAAATGTACGCAAGGAAGATGAAACAGAGTCAACTATTACACCTCAATCCGCACCCGAACATACGGATGAAAAGGAAGAGGACAATGAAATGCAGGTTGACTACACGATGGACGAGCCGGACGAAGACACTATCATCCGTGAAGAACTGCAGATTGCAGACGATTCTCTGCCCGAAGTATCACCGTCCAGCATTCTCGCAAGGGACATCATCCGTGTCAACGGTTGGCACAAGAATGACGATGCGCTTGATGAGGAAGACGAAACTGACGTTCACGAAACGCTGCAAGCGATACGAGGGACTGAGCTCATGGAATACATGAAAGAAGTCGCACTCGGACAGGAGCAAGACCATCAGAAACTACTTGCTGCCATTCGCAAAGCGGAGGAAGCGGAATTAGAGGAAAGTAATATTAGCTCTTCTTCTGACTTTGAAACGAACTCAAACGTAGAGAGCAGCAACAGCGATGTTTCGGAAGATGACGAGCATCCACTTTCATACTATCTGTAAAAATAGTGTTTGTTCATATTGTACCGTGATCGAGGGGTGGCTCAAAAGTAAAACAATCAACCAATATCAGTCATACGATAAAACCGAGCCACCCCTTACCATCTCTACCCAAAAGAAAACAATTCATTTAACAACTTAAAATAAAAAGAACAATGAACAACAAAAAGAAAATCACAATGCTACTCCTGATGGCTATCACTGCCATAGGAGCGTATGCACAGGGCAACGGCATTGCCGGAATCAATGAAGCAACGAAAATGGTAACCTCCTACTTCGACCCCGGCACGAAACTCATCTATGCCGTAGGGGCGGTGGTAGGTCTGATTGGAGGCATTAAAGTGTACAACAAGTTCTCAAGTGGTGACCCCGATACGAGCAAGACCGCAGCCTCTTGGTTCGGTGCGTGTATCTTCTTGATTGTGGCTGCCACTATCCTGAGAAGTTTCTTCCTGTAAGGCGATGGCTGCATTTGAAATCAACAAGGGTGTAGGCCGGACGGTAGAGTTCAAGGGCTTGAAGGCGCAGTACCTCTTCCTCTTTGCAGGAGGGCTGCTGGCAGTCTTCATTCTCGTGGTCATTCTCTATCTCTGCGGCATCAGTCAGATAGCCTGTCTTGTCATAGGTGTAGTGGGTGCCACCATAGTGGTGTGGCAAACGTTCACCATGAACAGAAAGTACGGGCAGTACGGACTGATGAAGAAAGGAGCAGTGCGTATGCACCCACGCTACCTTGTGAACCGCCGTACGGTCTGCCACCTTATCCGTAACCTTCAACCAAAGAAAGCGAAGAAATGAGAAATAAAAGCAAGATAACAACCTTGGAATCGAAGTTTCCACTGCTCTCCATAGAGCAGGGCTGTCTGGTGAGCAAGGATGCTGACATCACGGTGGCTTTCCGTGTGGAGCTGCCCGAACTCTTTACCGTCACCTCTACAGAATACGAAGCAATGCACTCTGCCTGGCATAAGGCAATCAAGGTGCTACCCAATTACAGCATCGTACACAAGCAGGACTGGTTCATCAAGGAGGACTATCAAGGAAAGCTCTCCGATGGCGGACTGAGCTTCCTTGCCCGTTCCTCTGAACGGCATTTCAACGAACGTCCGTATCTCCACCATTCAGTCTATCTCTTCCTTACCAAGACCAACAAGCAGCGCATGGCACAGCAGAGCAATTTCTCTTCACTCTGCCGTGGACACCTGTTACCCAAGGAAATCACCAACAAGGAGGAGGTGATGAAGTTTATGGAAGCCGTAGACCAGTTCGAGCGTATCATCAACGATACCGAGCAGATAAGGATTGTCCGCATGACTGAAGAAGAGTTGGTTGGCACAAATGAAAAGGGCGGTCTCTTGGACCGTTATTTCTCCCTCTCGGAAGAAGGACACGCCTCGTTGGAGGACATCCGTCTGGGCGCAGACCTTGTACGTGTAGGCGACAATCAGCTGTGCCTGCATACGCTTTCCGATACGGATGACCTACCGACAACGGTCAGCACGGACAGCCGATATGAGCGACTGTCCACCGACCGCTCGGATTGCAGGTTGTCCTTTGCCTCGCCAGTAGGGTTGATGCTACCCTGTAACCATATCTATAACCAGTACCTCTTCATTGAGGACAGCGACGCCAACTTGGAACGCTTCGAGAAGCAGGCAAGAAACATGCACTCGCTGGCACGCTACAGCCGTAGCAACCAAATCAACGAGGAATGGATACAGGAGTATCTCAACATTGCCCACTCACAGGGGCTGACATCTATCCGTGCCCATTTTAACGTACTGGCATGGAGTAGCGACAAGGAAGAACTTCGCCAGATCAAGAATGACGTGGGTTCTGCACTTGCTCTTATGGAATGCCACCCACGCCACAACACCATTGATGCGGCAACGCTCTACTGGGCAGGCATTCCCGGCAATGCGGCAGACTTTCCCGCAGAAGAGTCATTCTATACTTTCATCGAGCCTGCCCTCTGCTTCTTTACGGCAGAGACCAACTACAAGGACTCGCTCTCTCCCTTCGGCATCAAGATGGCAGACCGTCTTTCGGGCAAGCCTATCCATTTGGATATTTCTGACCTGCCGATGAAGAAAGGTGTGATTACCAACCGAAACAAATTCATCTTGGGTCCTTCGGGAAGTGGCAAGAGTTTCTTTACCAACCACATGGTACGCCAGTATTACGAGCAAGGGGCGCACGTCCTCTTGGTCGACACGGGTAACTCATATCAAGGCTTGTGTGAACTTATCCACCGCAAGACCAAGGGCGAAGATGGGGTTTATTTCACCTACACAAATGAAAGCCCGATTTCCTTTAATCCCTTCTACACCGACGACTATTTCTTCGATGTAGAGAAGAGAGAGAGTATCTGCACGCTACTGCTTACACTTTGGAAGAGTGCAGATGAGCATATCACTAAGACCGAGGCAGGTGAACTTGGTTCAGCTGTAAACTCCTATATCGAGCTTATATGTGCTGACCATAGCGTTACACCCTGTTTTAACACCTTCTATGAGTATCTGCGGGACGTGTACCGCAAGGATATGGAGAAGCGTGATATCAAGGTAACGCTCTCGGACTTCAATATTAACAACCTCCTAACTACATTGAAGCAATACTATCGTGGCGGTCGATATGATTTCCTGCTGAACTCGGACAAGAACATCGATCTGCTCTCCAAACGCTTCATCGTCTTTGAAATTGACCAAGTGAAGGACAACAAAGACCTCTTTCCTGTGGTAACGATTATCATCATGGAAGCTTTCATCAACAAGATGCGCCGATTAAAGGGTATCCGCAAGATGATACTCATTGAGGAAGCGTGGAAGGCGATTGCTTCGGCAAACATGGCGGACTACATCAAGTATTTGTATAAGACCGTCAGAAAGTATTTCGGGGAAGCCATTGTCGTGACGCAGGAAGTGGACGATATCATCCAGTCGCCCATTGTCAAGGAAAGTATCATCAACAACTCCGACTGCAAGATACTGCTCGACCAGCGCAAGTACATGACTAAGTTCGACGGCATACAGGCGATGCTCGGTCTTTCGGAAAAGGAGAAGAGCCAAATCCTCTCCATCAACCAGAACAACGACCCGAACCGACTCTACAAGGAAGTGTGGATAGGTCTGGGCGGTATGCAGAGTGCAGTCTATGCCACGGAAGTGAGCATGGAGGAATACCTGACCTACACCACGGAGGAAACCGAGAAGGTGGAGGTAATGAACAGGGCGGCACAGCTCGGTGGGGACATCGAAACGGCTATTCGTCAGCTTGCCATTGAGAAAAGAAACAATAAAAAGAAATAAGTACAAACCATCAAAACTATAGCAACAATGAAAAAGTACATTTTCATGGCTCTCTTAGGATTGAGCCTTTCTGTTCCCAAAGCCCACGCACAGTGGGTTGTAACCGACCCTGGCAATTTTGCCGGCAACATCGTCAATTCGGTCAAGGAGATTGCCACCGCCTCCAAGACAGTAAAAAATACCTTAGACGGTTTCAAGGAGGTGGAAAAACTCTACAACGACACCAAGAAGTATTACGATGCACTAAAGAAGGTGAACAACTTGATTGGTGATGCCTATAAGGTCAAGGAGTGTATCCTGATGGTGGGCGACATCTCGGAGATTTACGTCACCTCGTATAAGAAGATGCTCTCGGACAAGAACTTCCGCCCTTCGGAACTCGCTGCGATGGCTTCGGGCTATGCCAAGCTCTTGGAGCAGAGTGGGGAGAGTCTCAAAGAACTAAAGTCCATCGTCAAGTCGGGTGTCCTCTCGATGAACGACCACGAGCGCATGCAGGCCATCGACCGCATCTACACCACGCTTAGGGAAAACCGTTCGCTCGTGTCGTACTACACAAGAAAGAACATTTCCGTGAGCTACGTGCGTGCAAGAGAAAAGAACAACCTTGCCTCCGTCAAAGCACTCTACGGCAATACGGCAAGCAGGTATTGGTAATTAAGTTATTGGTTATTGGTTATTCATACATCTAAACACACTTGCTTATGGATTTTGCCAGTTTACACGAGCTGCTCCACTCAACCTATGAAGAGATGATGCCGCTCTGCGCCCAGATGACGGGCATTGCCAAGGGTATTGCGGGCTTGGGAGCGCTCTTTTACATTGCCCTTCGGGTATGGGCTTCCATTGCCCGTGCCGAGGCGATAGACGTCTTTCCCCTTCTCCGTCCCTTTGTCTTGGGTTTCTGCATCATGTTCTTCCCGACAGTCGTACTGGGTACGATGAATGCCGTTCTCTCGCCCGTGGTGCAGGGAACGGAGATGATGGTACACCAGCAGGAGGGGAACCTTGCCGAGCTTACCGCCAAGCGTAACCGTTTGCAGGAGGAAGCCTACCTGCGCAACCCCGAAACGGCCTACTTGGTGTCCAACGAGAAGTTCGACCAGAAAATTGAGGAGATGGGTATCATCGGACCTGAAGATGCCGTGACGATAGCGGGTATGTATGCCGAGCGTGCTGCCTATCAGACCAAGCAGTGGGTGATGAAAATGGTGCACGACCTCATGGAGCTGCTGTTCCATGCCGCAGGACTTATCATCGACACGCTGCGCACGTTCATGCTCATCGTCCTTTCCATCCTCGGCCCGATAGTCTTCGGCATTGCCGTGTGGGACGGGTTGTCGGGTTCGCTCACGGCTTGGTTCTCACGCTATATCTCTGTCTACCTGTGGCTGCCTGTCAGCTCTATCCTTACGGCACTGCTTACGAAGATACAGGTGCTGATGGTACAGAAGGACATCGAAGCGCTCAGTGACCCCAACTACCTGCCTGATTCGGGGACGTGGTACTACATCGTCTTCTTCCTTATCGGTATCGTGGGTTACTTCTGCGTTCCCACCGTTGCAGGCTGGATTATCGAAGCAGGAGGCGGTATCGGCTCTTACGGTCGCAATGTCAATCAAGCTGCACAGCGCGGTGCACAAAGTGCCTACACGGGCGGACGATATGCCGCAGCAGGTGCCGGGTCAGTCATCGGAAATGTCGGTGGACGTATCAAGGGTGCACTGCTTAAAGGAAAATAGAAATGGAGCAATAATGCTTAATAAATCAACAGCTATAAAAGGAAAGAAAAAAATGGAATTCAAATCACTTGGTAATATCGAGACCTCATTCAGACAGATAAGACTCTACGCCTTTGTCTTTGCCATCGTCTGCGTGGCAGTAAGTGGTTATGCTGTCTATGCCTCGTACAGCTTCGCTAAGGAGCAGAGGGAGAAAATCTATGTGCTTGACCAGGGAAAGTCGCTCATGCTTGCCCTCAGTCAGGATGCAAGTCGTAATCGTCCCGTAGAGGCAAGGGAGCATGTACGTCGCTTCCATGAGCTGTTCTTCACCATTGCGCCTGACAAGGATGCCATTGAGAAGAATATGGAACGTGCCTTCGTGCTGTGTGACAAGTCGGCTTTCAACTATTACAAGGACTTGGCGGAGAAGGGTTATTATAACCGTGCCATATCGGGTAATGTCAATCAACGCATAGAGGTGGATTCTATCCACTGCAACTTTAATACTTACCCTTATGCGGTAACGACTTATGCACGGGAGTTTATCGTCCGCCAGAGTAATGTCACAGAGCGCAGTCTTGTTACGACCTGCACGCTGCAGAACTCAGTCCGTTCGGACAACAACCCGCAAGGCTTCCTGATGGAGAACTTCCTCGTTAAGGAGAACAGGGACATACAGACTTATAAACGATAAGGCTATGGCAAGGAAAAGAAACTTCTTACTCTCACGTCACTATCTGCGCTTTCACCTGTGGCTCCGCCATCGGTGTGAAAGGCTCACAATAAGGCAGAGAAAGGAAATCGTCTATGGGCTGAGCTTCATCTATCTGCTCTGCTCGCTTTGGATGATAGCGCAGTTTTTCCTTCCTCCAAAGAAGGAGAAACTACCCATCCCCACGGGAAAGCTGACGGACAGTCCCATACGGACGGACAGTACTTTACAAGAGTTACACGGCAATTTTTATCTACAACATCATCAAACAATCAAAGAAAATGGATAATAAACAGAAAGAACAAATGAAGAAAGGCCTGGTCTTCGGAGGACTGGGACTGCTGTTTGCCCTCTCGATGTGGTTTATCTTCGCGCCTTCGGGCAAGGATAAGACTGCAGCGGAGCAGGGACTCAATGACAGCATCCCGCAGGCAACGACGGAAAAGCTCACCGAAAACAAGCTCAAAGCCTACGAATTAGGCGACAAAGCACACGAGGAGGAACAGACCCGCGAGGAGATGGGCAGGCTATCGGACTATTTTGCACAGAACACCGCTCCATCAGAGGAGCAGCGTGCAGAGACAGCAGCATCTACGGCAAAGATAGAAAGCTCCATGCATCGCTATGAGGAGAATAATCGCCTCTTAAACTCCTTTTACGCTCCCGATCCACACGAGCAGGAGCGTGAAGCCTTGCGCTCGGAAATAGATAACCTTAAAAAGGAACTCTCTGCCAAAGACAGTAAGGAGGACAATGAAGAAAAACGGCAGCTTGCCTTGATGGAAAAGAGCTATCAGATGGCAGCGAGGTATCTTCCCAAGGCTTCTGCCGTTCCACCATCTTTGGGTAATGACTTTACCGAGGGTAAAGGGCAAACGGCAACGAACAAAGGTCAGAGTATGGGCAGTAATATAAGCGGAGGTTCGGCCGACTTGCCTGCAATGGAAATCTTGGCGGAACGCAAACAAGTAGTGTCCTCACTGGGGCAGCCGATGAGCGATGCTGACTTCATCAAGGAGTATGGCACGAAAGCACGCAACTTGGGCTTTCACTCGCTCGCAAGCACGGCTGCACCTACGATGCGCAACACACTCAAAGTGGTGGTGGACAGGACAACGACGCTCAAAGAGGGCGATAATGTCGTGCTCCGTCTGCTTGAAAGTGCCAAAGTGCAGGGCTTGCGTATTCCACGACAGAGCCGACTCATAGCCGTTGCTAAGATTGAGGGTAACCGTATGCACCTGCTTATCAAAAGCATAGAAGTGGACGGGCATATCATAGCCGTCAAGCTCTCAGCATACGATACAGATGGACAGGAGGGTGTGTATATACCAGGTTCAGAGGATATCAATGCGTTTAAGGAAGTCGGGGCGAACATCGGCGGTTCAATGGGAACATCCTTTACCTTCGCTTCCTCTGCCAAGGACCAGATTATCTCCGAGGCTGCCCGTGGGGTGATGCAGGGTGCAAGTCAGCTGCTTCAGAAGAAGCTGCGCACCATCAAGGTAACGCTCAAAGGGGGCTACCGCCTTTTCTTGGTTCAGTCCAAATAAAACAATCAAAAATGATAAGTAAAAAATAACATCAAATAAAAGAGGAACAATGAAGAAAATTATTTTATCAATGGCTATGCTTGCCATGGTGGGAGCAACAGCCACAGCACAGAAAAACAATGATGGTCTGGCACCAAGCCGTCCGCTTACTTCGGGAGAGCTCTTTCAAGGTATGAGCCGTGCCATACCAACAGGGCGTGTCGTACTACCGTATGGTCTTGACGTTACCTTTGACAAGACCGTGCATCTTATCTTCCCTTCTACCATTCGCTATGTAGACTTGGGTTCACAGAACATTATCGCAGGAAAAGCGGAGGATGCGGAGAACGTACTGCGTGTAAAGGCTTCAGTGAAGGACTTTGAAACGGAGACGAATATGAGTGTCATCTGTGAGGACGGCTCTTTCTATGCTTTCAACGTAAAGTATGCCGATGAGCCGGAGAAGTTAAGTATCGAGATGAAAGACTTTCTCTCTACAACAGAAGGCAGGCTGCCAAGCAATCGCTCTGACATTTACTTCAAGGAACTCGGTAATGAGTCGCCCGTATTAGTAAAGCTGATGATGCAGACCATCTATCAGAATGACAGACGCTGCATTAAGCATATCGGTGCACAGCAGTTCGGTATGAAGTTCCTGCTTCGTGGCTTGTATGCCCATAATGGCTTGCTGTATTTCCACACTCGTATGGAAAACGGTACGAATATGCCGTACTCGGTGGATTTTATCACCTTTAAGGTTGTCGATAAGAAGATGGCAAAGCGCACAGCCATACAAGAACAGGTATTGCAGCCACTTCGTGTCTATCATCAGGTGATGCAGGTGCGTGGTATGGGTAGTGAACACACTGTGTTTGCGTTCGAGCAGTTTTCTCTTGCAGAAGACAAGCAGCTTGAAGTGACACTCTATGAAAGAAATGGTGGTCGTACGCTGACTTTCCATGTGACGGCAGAAGATCTGCAGTTGGCAAAGAAGATTGATAACCTCAAACTGAAATGGTAGACATTATGAAGAAGAAAATCATTTTATCGGTTTGTGCAGCGGTGGCAATGGCTTTTAGCTTGCCATCGCAGGCACAGCGATTGATACCCAAGCAAAGGGGCGTAGAGGTTGTAGGAAGTGTTCCGCTTATCAAGGGAGAAAAGTTTCTTGCTGCTGACAATTTCGGCATGGGAGCATCACTCACCCGCTATCTGGGGCGTGAGAACTATACCTTTGTTATGGCAGAGTATGAACAGCAGAATATGCCGTACAGGGATTATGCAGTGAAACTCAAAGATGCGCTCTTACAGGTGGGCTACATGCACTCGATACTCTCCGACAATGGCAAGAATGTGTTTTTCTATGGTGGCATATCCGCCTTGGGTGGCTATGAGCAGCTGAACGAGGACAAGAAGCTGCTGCCCGATGGGGCAACACTGCTCGACCGCTCCCGCTTTGTCTATGGCGGTGCCGTGCATGGCTCGGTGGAAGTGTTTCTAACAGATGGAGTCCTTTTTCTTGTAAAGGCGCAGGGACGGTTCCTCTTTGGAACGGACGTGCATCGTTTCCGTCCGGCTGTTTCAGCGGGACTAAGGTTTAACTTTTAAGTAGAAGAAAAAATGAAGAAGATATTGAATACGATTTGGGTAATGGGTGTGCTGACCCTTGCTGTGTTTTGCCTATCTGCTTGTGATAGGGATTTGGATGTTCAGCAGTCTTATCCGTTTACGGTGGAGACAATGCCGGTTCAGAAGGACATCGTAAGGGGGCAGACGGCTGAGATACGCTGCACGCTCAAACGAGGTGGTGAGTTTGCCGACACTCGCTATACGATACGTTATTTCCAGTCTGACGGCAAGGGGTTGCTAAAAAATGATAACGGCACGGTTTTCAAACCTAACGACCGCTATCCGCTAACAAAAGATGTGTTCCGCTTATACTATACCTCGCTCTCAGCTGACCGCCAGACGATTGACGTATATGTGGAGGACAGTTTTGGCCAAATGCAGCAACTGTCTTTCAGTTTCAACAACGAGCGGGAAGAGGGCAAGGACAAACTTGCATCTTCTCACCACTAAAAACGTAATTGATGCGAACGATAAATGCTTTCATTTTACTTTGTGTATTCTGCCTGTTCTGTCAGCCGACCCTTGCCCAGCGCAGGGTACGGCTGGCGGACTTGCCACCTTTTGAACGTGTGGTGGTCGTTGTAAAATATTTTGAGGGACTTCATAATAAGCCGAAGGATTTTCCTTATGTCGGATATGGGCATCAGTTGCAGCCGGGTGAGCATTTCTCTTCCAATATGACGGAACGGCAGGCAGACTCTCTGCTCCGTGCCGACCTTTGGAAATGTTTTGAACACTTCAAGGGCTATGGTAAGGATGCCCTGCTGCTGACCTTGCTTGCCTACAATGTAGGCGTGGGGCGACTGCTTGGATATGGCAAGCATCCAAAGAGCCGATTGCTGAAAAAGATAGAGGCTGGAGACAGGAACATCTATCACGAGTATGTCTCCTTTTGTCGTTACAAGGGAAAAGTTTTGCGAGGATTGGTGAAAAGAAGACAAGTGGAGTATATGTTATTTCGTCTGCCATAAAACAAATAAACTGGCACATGATTTGGATTGGCTCAGAATTTGCTTTTATAGAATGTTGAATTTTAATTATTTCTGCAATGGACGTCACTAAAGATTTTCAAACCTTCGTAGACTCTATTTTTGATATGGATTACCACGAAATTTATGAGTTGTATCAAGCAGCAAGTAGGAACGAAGGGAGTATTTCCTTGTATAGAGTAGAAACTGCTAATGGCAGTGATGATACTCTAATTATCCACGAGGCAAGTAACAATGCATTAAGGCTCACTCCTAAGGCTAAAGAATTTTTCCCAAAATGGATTGAGGCAAACCTTATGGAAGGATTTGATGCGGAATCTTTCTATGGAAAGAAATATGCCATGGAGAGAGATGCAGAGCAGGAAGCAAGAGAATAGAAGGGGAAGCAAAGCGTTATTTATTTTTCTCGATTATTAAGAGAAGAAATCTCTTTGCGACTTTCTTTTGCTTCTTTGCTTTGGTCGCCTACTCGTTCAAAGACAAAGAAAAGAAGCCACGCAAATTTCCGTTTTGTGTGGCTCTTTGTCTTATTCAAGGTGCTGTTTCTACACTTTCGTTATTCTGTCTATTCGTTTATTGGGGTGTCTGTCAAACGTCCAATTTATCTCATCATCGGGCAGGGTGCTGTGAATGCTTCCACCCATAACCAACCCACAATTTTGCAGGACTTTCTGCAGTGCTTCCTTCTTGCTCTCTGCTACAACATCGAATACGCCGTCAAAAACATATTGCGTATAGACCAAAAATCTTTGTTTCTTCTTCATAATTTCCAATCTTAAAATTCAACCTTTAATAATCTGTATTCCTTTGGCTCTCCATTGGATAATTTGCGGTGTACAAGCCAAAAATGATGTGCGCCATAGCCGTATGCAAAGAACTTGTCAAGTTCTGTTTCTTCGGCTATTTTGCCTATTGCCGTCCTTAACTCTTTCTCGTTGTCGGATAGGGTTATTGCGTTGATAACCCTGATGAGTATGTGCGGTATCTCGTCCGCACAGTTATAGATAATGTTTTCAATCTCTGTTTTCATTTCTCTGATAATTTAATTATTTTACTATGCCGTTGCTTTCATTCTCTGCTTTATCAATTTGCGGTTGGCATTGACGAGGTTCACTATCTGCTCGTGATACTCCGTGTTCTTGTTGCACAGTCCACGACTTTGCACCACTTTGAGCGTGTCCAGATTGACCTCAATCGTTTCTATCCGTCTGCCCCCAATGGTTGCCGAAAGGATAAGCGAGTTTTCTTTGAGATAGTAGGCATTGTCGAACACACAATGGTGCATTGATACTCCTTCCTCCAAATGTTCCTGCACACTCTCCAAGACGTGGACTTGGATTATTCCGTCCGTGAAACGGATACCGAAAAACTTGGATTTGAGTTCGTGGAAACGCTTCTCATTCTCCATTGCCTTTTGGCGTTTCTTCGCCTTTTCTTCCTTTTCCCTTTGTCTGCGGAGTTCGCTTTGTCTTAGGTCGTGTTCCCTATGCAGGTCGGTGGGGCAAACATACTTCGGGCTGTGTATGTCTTTATTCAATCTGCGGAGCATATCCACATAGTCGCACCATAGAGAAATATCCTCTATCTCATAGCCGTTGCGAGTGGCAACTTTGTAGGACTGCCAACAAGCGTCAAATGTCGATTTGTTGTTGAGGAAATAGCGTAAATGCTCCATTCGTCCTGCTTTCATCAATGTTTCAGCCCGGCTGTCAGAAAGCAATGCAGGAATGAGTATTGTCGGGGCTATATCGTGAAAATCATCCTTGAAACCATTCCTGCGGAGTGTTTTTGTAACCTTGAATTTCGGATATATCTGCGAATAGGCTGCATATCGGTAGGCTTCATTGTCGTTACGGATAGCCATAGGGGTATAGTAAGAAAAGGTATCAACATATCTGCCCAATGTGCGTGGAATGGCAACAATGGCTTGCCGTCCTTTTGCGTTCCACCAATACTGACCGATTTCAAGTGCGTGATATTGTGCCTTACTGCCTTTCTCTATTCCCACAACAAGTAGGAACATGCGCAATACTTGAAACTCTCCACAAGTGGTAAGTAGGGTGAAATAATGCTTCTGTTGCAACTTGCGCTCGTAGGTTTCCTTGACCTGCAACTTTGCCCTACAATGAGGGCAAGTGCAAGTTTCTCTCTGTTTGTCCATTATCCAACTATGCCCACAATCCATACAAGTGGTACGACCTTTTGGCAAGCGGTAGGCAAAGTGGTCTATGCACTCACGGAATGCCCACCTACTTTGTGTTTTGGTTATCGGGCGAAGATGCTTGTTTTGTTCCAAAACCGCTTTTTCAAATTTGTTTCTTGGTTTCATAGGCTTAAAAATCAAATAGTGATGGTTGTACTTGGGTTGCTACATTCTCGGTCTTTTTCATTCGTGCGTTACGGCTCTGTATCTTGGCAAGTTCCTCACGCTGATATTGCTTAATGGCTTCCTGCCTTGCTTCGGCTTTTTCTTCTTCTGTGAGTTCCACAATGTGATTAACGGCTACTTGGCAAGAAACAGCCTTACCTACATCTATATCGTCCTCATCATAGTAGTGGACTGCCATTGAGAAAATTTCATCATCATCAAAGCCGTTGCAACCGCTTTTCTGCACTTCATTAAGAATGTAGGTGATGCACTCCTCGATATTCTTGTTCGGCTTCATCAAGTTAGGGGCAAACAATGGGTCTGCCATAGCACGCTGATTGAGATATTCGGCTATTGTCCGTGTAAAATGTTCTGTACCTTTCATATTGCTTAGTATTTTGGGATTTGGCTTTCACTTCGTCCGCCGATTTGCAATTCTACTATCTGATTGATGCGCCCATATAGGTAGGCTCTTAGGCTTGTTCTGTCGGGTGCGTAATACTCTGTCCATTGTCCGTACTGACCCACAAGGTTTTTCTTCAGCACATCGAAGAAGTCAAAGCGATAGCCTTGTAGGGGAACGGCTGTACGGAAGTAGGTGTTTGAGTTCACCGCTTCACATAGCCAGTCCTTTTCCTCACGGCTCATACGCTCGCCACGATTGAGTTTCATACGCAGGAGATATACCTTGCTCTCTCGGAGGTTCTCCAAAGAGGGTACGTTCCACTGCACGAACTTCGTAGCCAACACTTGCTCACTTTGTCTATCCACAGCGTTAATGCGGTAATGAGAGGAGGAGCTATATCCTTTTTGGCTTTCGCCGATTTTCAATTCTTTCATCGAAGATGTTGTATTTACTTTTTGCTTATCCATAGCGACATTTTTTTTATGCGTCCAAAGATCGGAGTATGCTGATTCCTTTTTGTAGCAAAATAGAGGTAGCGGGGCGAGGCTTGCACAAGGTTTTGGCGGAAAATACTACCCATAGGTGTGGAGATTTTCCAGACAAACCAAGCGGCTTAGACCTTTTGAAAGCCACAAGCCCCGTACTACCTTTGCGGATAAAAAGGGAACAGCATCCGTCTTCTTCATTTCGCATATTGTGGAGCATTGGAAAGGAAGCGAAAGTGCAACGCCCATAGTGGGAAATAGAAAAGGTGGCTATCTCGAAATGTGAGATAACCACCTGATGAACGATAAATGAAAGGTATTACAGAGCCGTGCTTCTCAAAGCACGCAAAGCAGGATGGCGCAGAGTATCGCCAGCCAGAAAAGAAAACTCAGAAGCGCAAATGTCACTTTCAGGATTACCCGGACTACAAAGCGTAGTATCAGAAAACCTGCAATGACTGATACGGCAGTTACGACTTGCGGCGTTACCATCTTTGAGATAAGCCAAATGGCACCGATAACGACGGAAAGCAGGATAGCGAGTTCGATGAAGCGTGTCCAACCGAAGTGGCGGACTTGCTTGGGAGAAGTCGGCTGCTGCTTGTTCTTATCGGTTTTGTTCGATGCGTCTGCCTTGATGAAGGCAGGTGTGTGGACATCTTGATTCATGATGATTGTATTCATATCGGAGCTTTTTATAGTTTCAAGAGCAATAACAAGATACTCTTCCACGCAAAGCCAAGTGTTTGTAAAACTATTGGTGTGTGGAGAAGAGTGGTTATCTTGGCTCTTGAAACTACAAAAGCCCCCGATGGTGCTGCATCAAGTCATGTTCTCACCGCCTATCGTTGGCAGACCATTGACCTCAATGAGCAGAACGATTGTTCCTGTCAGTTCGGTGTAGAGTTTCTCATACTCAGGACTTGCGCCAAAATCGTCCGTGAGTTCATACTTGTCGAAAACGCTTTGCACAGCCTTGTTCTTCAGAAGTACCGGGGAGAGCCTTTCGGGGAGCGGACTGGGAAGTTCTTTCTCAAACTCATTCTCCAAGACAGATACAAGCGTGTCGTACTTTGAGAAGTGCAGTCCTTGATACAACACTTCGCTTGCCATTGTTTCCGCTTCGGGATGGGAAAAGCCTTGTGCCACAGCATCGCAGTAGGTGGTAAGGGCTTCATCGGCTCTTGCCGTTATGAATGGTTTGTCACTCAGCATTTCGGGGAAATGCTCACTGAGATAGTTCTCCAACTTTAGACGGAAGTAGGATAGTTCTTTCTTTGTCGTTTCCATAATTCATTTTATTTTTGGGGTTATACATTATTATATTATCGGATTCCCATTGCCTTGTTGAACTTACCGAGTTTGTCGGCAAGCTGTTCCATGTCATGCTCAATCTTCTTGTTGGTGATGCGAGCATAAATCTGTGTGGTCTTTATGTTGGTATGTCCCAGCATCTTCGAAACACTTTCCATCGGAACGCCCTTACTCAAAGACATGGTGGCAAATGTATGCCGGGCAAGGTGAAAGGTCAGGTTCTTCTTGACACCGCAAAGGTCGGCTATTTCTTTCAAATACGCATTAGTCTTCTGATTCGTCAGTATGGGGAATAGTTTGCCGTCCCGATAGGTCTTTCCACTATACTTTGCAATGATGCGCTTCGGAATATCGAGAAGTAGGACATTTGTTTCCACGCTTGTTTTCTGCCTTTTGGTCATAATCCACTGCTTGTCATCGAGCGTGACGATGTTGTCCGGTGTGAGATTGGACACGTCAATGTATGCCAGCCCTGTAAAGCAAGAGAAGATGAAAACGTCCCTTACCAGTTCCAAACGCTGGATGCCGAAATCCTTGTTGGCTATCTTCATGATTTCTTCGTCCGTGAGGAAACCACGGTTTACCGGCTCCAAGTGGAAACGATGATTGAGAAAGGGGTCGTGAAGGAGATAGCCACGCTTTTGTGCATATATGGTTACGGTTTTGAGAGCCTTCATTTTCTTGACCGACGTATTGTAAGCGCAGCCTGCCACAGTACTCAGATATAACTCAAAGTCTTGTACCACGGATGGTGTGAATTCTGTCAGCCCTATATCCTTTCTTCCATATTTATGGATAAGGAACTCTGAGAAATGTCTTCTCAAAACACTGTACTTTTGCAGACTGTCTTTGCTGATGGTGTGTCCGACACGCTGCTTGATGTCTTCGTTGAACTTGTCGAATACCGGGAGGAAAGTTGTGTACTCCCTGTCTTTTCCGATAAAGAAAGAACGGATTTTCTCCAATGACAGGGACTCGTCATCCCCAAACTTGCGGTAAATTCCATTCAATGTAGTGGAAATAGAGTCCAATGCGGCATTGACGGACAAGCTTTCTGCCGTCCGACCTTTAAGCCGGCTTGTGGCATTATTCCACATTGTCTTATCCACGAAAATTTTCGTAGAGCCAAAATTTGCCATTTCTCCGTTAAGGAATACACGGAGCATTACAGGCGACTTTCCTTCTTTGTTCTCATAGTTTGAGCGTAGGTAGAAGGATACCTTGAAATTTGTTCTCATAATGCATCATTCTTTTGTGTAGCACTCGGCTGCAAAGTTAATATATAACATACTGAAACAGAAAGAATTGATGCCTTCAATTTGGTATTCAAAATCCCGTCATTGCTACATTTTTTATTGCTACAATTTTTGTGTAGCAGTTTATGTAGCAGAATTTGACCGAATGATGATTGTCAAAACATAGGGTTATGCCGTCAGGCGATAGAGGTATATACAAAGAAAAATCGTTGTAAAACCTTGATTTTACAACGATTAGCTAATTTTTGAAGGCTAAATTGACAACCTTTGTGAAGTCCTTTTGAAGCCTATTAGCGGAGAGAGAGGGATTCGAACCCCCGGTACCTCTCGGTACGACGGTTTTCAAGACCGTTGTAATCGACCACTCTACCATCTCTCCAATGTGGAAAAGACTTCATGTGTTGGACAATTTTATATGTTGTTGTCTATTCTCTATTATATCAGAGAAACTTGCTTTCATGAAGTGAGTGCAAAGGTAAAAGAATTATTTTAGAAGACCAAATATTTTATTCTTTTTTTGTTTGAAATGTGATAAAGTAAGGGGGACAAAGTAAAGAGACATAAATAAAGAGGCAAAAGAGGAGTTATAATATGTTCATTGGATACAAAGAACCCTTCGCTTTGTTGGGTTTAAAGGTTAAAGTATTCTTAAAAACAGTACATAATGTCGATCTTTATATTTCTGTTTATTTTCCTCGCCTTAAAATGTAGATTCCCAAAATCATCATGACAAGATAATCCACATTCTAAGGCAAGGTTGAGTTTTCTAATGAGTTTCTTTAGTAACAACAGTTTTAGTTTATACGCTCTTGTTTTATTAGTCTAAATTTCGATATATCTTCAGTTGCATGGAAATTTGCAAAACTTAAAAGTCTATCTTTGCCGTTTTCAAATCGTATGCTTTAGCCGTGAGTCTGCCTTTACCTTTGACAACGACCATACATTTTCCGAAAAAGGCTTTTCGTTTGTTGTCCTTGAAACGCTCGGTGGAGAATTGGCTTCCGTTGTCCACCCCCTCTATTGCTCCGTTGTCGGTTTCAAAAAAGAGTTGATTTTCGGCCCATGGGCAAAGGTTACCGTCTTTGTCCACTATTTCAGCATTGATAAACGTAAGCGGTTCTTGGTTTGACATCGTGGCATTTGCAGCTCCTACGTCCCCACGCTGGCCGGCGTAGTCTATTGAGAGTCTGATATGGTTGGGAGCACCGGCCGTCTTAATCACCTGGCTGCGGACATCTTTTCCATTCTTTCGTGCAATCACTTTCACTTCGCCCTGTTCAAAGGTCACTCTCCACATTACATGATATTGATGTGAATCTTTTTTCCGGCGAATTCCCTGACTTTTGCCATTGACAAAGAGTTCCACCTCGTCAGCGTTGTTGTAGTAGCACCATAGGTCGATTTTCTGGCCGGGCAGCCAGTTCCAATGTGGGAAGAGATGGAGCACCGGTTTGGAAGACCATTCGCTTTGATACATATAGTAGATGTCTTTCGGGAAGCCTGCCAGATCGATGATTCCGAAGTAGCTGCTGCGTGCCGGGAAACCGTAGGGGGTAGGTTCGCCGATATAATCCCATCCCGTCCAGATAAATTGGCCGGCACAATAAGGAGTGTGTTTGACAATATCCCATGTTGCTTCATGTGTACTGCTCCATGGAGCATGCGTATTGTCGTAGGCTGAACACATCATGGAAGGATCGGTGAACATTTTGTCCCAACGCTCGGGGGCAACGAATACACTATCGGAAGGCATCTTGTAGTAGCCACGTGTCTGTAATGCTGACACGCTCTCTGTCATGAGGAAAGGCTTGCCGGGAAAATTTCGGGGCACATCTTTCACCCACTGGCGATGGTAATTGAAGCCGATGATGTCGAGTGCTCCGCTCTTAAACAAATGATTGTTGGGATCAGGTTCGTTGCATCCGGCAGTAATAGGGCGGGTCGAATCTAACCGTCTGATGATATCTGTCAGGTGTTTTGTCAGTATCGAGTTGGGTGTCATCTCCTTACCATGCGCCAAAGTCGACGCGTCATGGCCTGCATTGAGGATAAGATTGGCCTGTTCAAGCGTAAGTTCATCCGCTCCGGCACCGCTCCATTGTTCAAGCACCTCATTGCCGATCGACCACATCATGACACTCGGATGGTTGCGGTCGCGCAGCACGAGGTCGGAGAGATCACGCTCATGCCACTCGTCGAAGAAACGGGCATAATCATTTTTGGTCTTTTTACGACGCCACATGTCGAAACTCTCATCCATGACGATGAATCCCATCGTGTCGCACATATTCAACAGTTCCGGTGCCGGAGGATTGTGACTGCAACGGATGGCATTGCATCCCATGTCTTTCAACTTCACCAACTGTCGGTGGAGCGCATCTTCGTTGAGGGCCGCTCCCAGGCATCCGAGGTCGTGGTGGTCACAAACGCCGTTGATTTTCAAGTTCTTTCCATTCAGCCAAAAACCGGTTTTGCTGTCAAACTTGAAATCGCGGAAGCCCGTAATGGTGAGCACCTCGTCAACAACTTGATTGTTTAAAATCACTTCCGACTTGACCGTGTAGACGTATGGCCGTTCTACCGACCACAGTTGCGGACGCTTTACCTTCAACAGTTGTTGCGGACTTCCGGTCATCATGGAAGCCACCACCTTTCCTGCAGCATCCATGACGGTATTGCGGTAGGCCGGCTTCTCTCCTTTGATAGCCTCATCGGCCATCTGTATAGCCACGTTGAGCTCACCCTTGGGCGTCGTCACCACATGCGTACCCCAATGGGCTATGTGCATCCGATGGGTAGTGGTAAACCATGTGTGGCGATAGATGCCACATCCGCTATACCAACGCGAATTGGGTTGGTCGCTGTTGTCTACCTTGACGGCCACCACATTCTCGCCACCCTTATTAATATAAGGTGTAACATCATACTCGAAAGAACTGTAACCGTATGGCCTGTGGCCCACCTCATGTCCGTTTACATAGACGGTGGAATTCATATAGATGCCGTCAAACTCCAGAAAATATCGCATGTCCGGGTGGCTGTTTTCCACGTTGAAATGTTTGCGATACCACCCGATGCCTCCCGGCAAGGCACCGCCTCCCGCCCCCGAAGGATTGGCATCAGAGAAGTCGCCTTCGATAGCCCAGTCATGGGGCAGGTTTAACCGTCGCCACGAGGTGTCGTCATAATCCGGTGAAGCCATTTTGGCATCGTTGCCTAACACGAACAGCCAGTCGCTGTCAAACAACCGGCGTTCTCTTGCTGTTGCACTCACGAGGCACAACAGCAAGAGAAAAACAGAGAGAGATTTCTTCATTATTTAAGTTTTACGATGATTTCCTTACCCGAATATTGAACGATTTGGCCCTTCACGCCATCAAGTTCAAGGTCTTTGGAAGCAACTCCCGGCTTACGGTAAACTATCTTGAAGCGACGGCTTTTCAACATCCCATCAAATTCTCCTTTCCGGTTGCCTATCGTCAATTTTTTGGCCTTGTCGTCATAGCCAAACTCTATTGTGGCATATTTACCCTTCTCATAGTTATAGTTGGTGCCCTCATCCTCATAGAGTGTGAATCCGCCATCCTTGCCGGCATAGATATAGAGCGTTATCAGCTCTGCCGGCTTTTCGTCGCTCCATTGCATTTCCGGGCCAAAAGGAATGATGGCACCTGCCGGAACAAACACGGGAATCTTCTCAAATGGTGCGTCGGCTGTAATGGTCTGCCCACCTTGATAATACTTGTTGGTGTAGAGGTCGTACCAGCTGGTTTGTTTGGGGAGATAGACCTGTCGGGTGCGCGCTTTGTATTCGCCCACCGGGCAAGCCATGAAGGCCGGCCCGAACATCCATTGGTTCTTGATGTTGTAGACATTGTTGTCGCCATTGAAGTCCATCACCAATGGGCGCATCATGGTGTAGTCCTTCAAATGCACCGCACCGGCCATGCTGTAAAGATAAGGCATCATACGGTAGCGCAGCTTGTCGTATGCGACGATGGTCTTATAGGCCGGGTGATTGTCGGGTGCAATGTTCCACACTTCGCGCAAAGGCCATTGTCCATGAGCACGATAGAGGGGGATAAAGCACCCGAACTGGTTCCAGCGAGTTTGCAACTCGCGCCATTCTTTCAGGTCTTCGTTTTCCTCTCCCGTTTTGTCAAAGAGCTGTTGGGCAGCCACATAGCGGTTTTCCACACAGAAACCGCCCTGATCCATGCCCCAGAAAGGCAAGCCACTGATAGAATAGTTCATGCCCGCAGTCATCTGAGCCCGCATGTCCTCCCACCGTGTGGCGATATCACCGCTCCAAGTGGCCGTACTGAAACGCTGTTCCCCGGCAAATCCGCTTCGGGTGAGCAGGAATACACGCCGGTTGGGATTCACCGATCGTTGCCCGTTATAGATGGCATCGGCATTCACGATGGAGTAGGCGTTGAAATATTCGGTGCTCGTGCCGAGTGCCGTAGGGCCGGAGAGTTTTTTGCGATACCACATCGGTGTGCAGTCGCGCACATTGGGTTCGCTGGCATCCATCCACCAGGCATCAATGCCATATTTATATTTCGAGTAGAGATTCTCATCCATTTGCCTCCAAAACATCTTGCGTGCACCGGCATCGTAGGCATCGTAAAAAGAGCCCATGTAGCCCAGCCAGTCGTAGATGGAGTCTTTCACGGCTTGATGATACATCCATCCGTTGGCATCGAGTTCCTTGTAGTTTTTCACCGTACAGTAGAATTTTGGCCATACGGAAATCATGAAGCGCCCGTGCATGGCATGGATACTGTCGAGCATGGCCTGCGGATAGGGGTAGCGAGAGGCCTCAAACGTGTGGTCGCCCCACGAATCGAGCTTCCAGTAATTCCAGTCCTGCACGATGTTGTCCACCGGAATGCGACGCTTACGGAATTCGCTCAGGGTCGATTCTATCTCCTGACTGCTCGTATAGCGTTCCCGGCTTTGCCAGAAGCCGAGCGTCCACTTCGGGAAAACCTGTGCCTTGCCGGTCAATGTGCGGTAGCCCGCAATTACCCCGTCTATACTTTCACCGGCAATGAAGTAGTAGTCCATGTCCTTGCTCATTTCGCTCCAGATGCTCAGTTTGCCCTGTTCCTCCTCGCTCTGTGGGACGGCAGCCCTCAGTCCGCAATAGCTCACGTCGCCATCGGGATACCAGTCGATGAGGATTTTAGTCTTGGCACCTCTCTTCAAAGGGGCCGTGAACTTATAACTATTGGGATTCCAAGCTGTGCGCCAACGCTCCGGCACCACTTCTTTGCCATCGATATACACTTTCATGTAACCGGCATAATAGAGGATGAACCGATAAAGGTTATCAACGGGAGCTTCGAGATAGCCTTCGTAAGTCACGTGCGAGCCGTTCAGTTTGAAGCCTGCCGGCAGGTTGCCCACTCCGATGTCCTTACTGCTTCCGATGGCCAGTTGGGGCAGGGCAAACTCATAGTAGATGCTGTCTTCTCCCCGCACCACCTTGTGGCCGTCTTTGGCAACATACGTTCCCGTGAGGCTCCCTTTCTTCCCATCCTTGTCATAAAGGGTGAAAGCGCGGTTCAGCTGCATATAGTCGTTTGGATTGCCGAAGCGGCAATAGCTGTAGCTGTCCCACAGAATGCCGTAATTCTTGTTGCTGATAACGAAAGGTACGCTCACTTTTGTGTTGTATTGGAAGAGGTCTTCGTTCTTTCCTTTCATGTTCAGCTCTTCGCTTTGATGCTGTCCGAGTCCGTAGAAAGCCTCATCGGCAGGGCTGTCGAACAGCGCATGCCACGTCCACCCATGTTTTTGGGCTTCGGTCAGTTTGCCATCCACGCCGATTTCCCGTTCCGGAACGGTGAAGGGCTTGAAAGTCTTGCCTTTGTCAGCTGTCTCTGCCAACAGCAACCGACCGTCTCCGTCATAGAAAGAGATGCGCCCCGTAGTCCCGTCCACCATGGCCTTCATGCCGTCTGTCTGCACAGTGATTAAGTTTTCCTGTTCCGAGACCTTGAATTTGGGCTGTGCCGTTTGAGGAACGATAATCAGACTTTGCTTGTCGGGAAAAGTCTGTTCGGCTGTCGCCTGCACCCGGATGATGCGGTTGTCTACCACCTGCAACCTGATGATATGCGGCCCGAAGTCCTTATGGTGGGTCAGAGGGATGGTGACATAATTGCCATTAGTGACATAACTTGCCGCGGAAGCCATTGTCGCCCCGGCAAAGAGAAGTGTCGATAAGAATGTTTTTAAGACTTTCATAAATGATTTAGTATTGAGTTTCTCGTGATGGAAGTATCATGTTGTCCGGCATCAGATAGGGCCATAGAGCTTCTTGTATGGGCATACAGCTTTGCCATGATACTTATTTTCCCTGCCCGGAACGTTTCGGTCAGGGCGTTTTAGTAGAGTAGGGGAAGCGTGCTGACTGTCGGTCGGTGGATTCCCGACTCTCTTTGGTGTCTGGCTTGCTCCCTCCTGTTGCAGCATTTGGTTTTGCTCGGATAGGAAAGATATTCAACTCTTCTCCGAGCTCTCCCTTATTTTCAGTATCATCGGCACCACCTCTTGGTATATCTTGGGGTCGCCGTTGATATTTCTCATCAGCAATTCGCAGGCTTTCATTCCCTGTTCGTGGGCCTGATCCATGATGGCCGACAGGCGGGGGGTGACAAAGGCGGCCGTGTCTCCATCGGTGAAACCGATGATGGCAACGTCATCGGGGATGCGCAGGCTTGCCGCCTTGATGGCATCGAAAGCAGCGTAGGTGAGGATGTCGTTGAAAGCCAGAATGGCATCCGGCCGTTCCTCCCGTTGCAGCAGGTCAAGTGTGGACTTGCGAGCCACTTCAAAGTCTATTTTGCCGCACACCACCAGCGATCGGTCTATGGCGATACGGTTTTCGCGCAATGCTTCCAGATAGCCGTGTTTGCGGCGGCGCACCATGTCGAGATGGTTGGGGCCGCCGATAAATGCGATTCTCCGTGCCCCCTTGTCTATGAGGTGTTGGGTGGCTTCCTGTGCAGCCACATCACCGTTGGCTACCACTTGGGAAAACAACTCCGGCAGGCAGGTGCGGGCAAAGAACACGAGGGGTATCCCCATTTTGTGCAGTTCGCGGAAGTGGCTGTAGTCCACTGTGTCCTGTGCCAGGCAGGCTATGATACCCTCCACGTGCATGTCAAGGAAGTTGTCAAGCAACAGCGACTCCCGTTCATGGCTCTCGTGGCTGTTGGCGCTTATCACCGAGTAGCCAGCCCGGGTAGCATAATCTTCTATGCCGTCGAGAACAGCAGCGTAATAGTGGGTCACCAGATTGGGCACAATGACCCCTATCACGCGGGGCGCCTCCTTGCGCAAACTCTGTGCAAAAGGATTGGGGCGATAATTTAACTCTTTGGCCAGAGCTTGAATCTTCGTTTTCAGCTCTTCGCCCACCTCATGGCTGTTTCTGAGCGCGCGCGACACCGTCGCAATACTCACTCCAAGTCGATCGGCCAAATCCTTTAAGGAGGTTCTCCGCTGTTTCATCTGATAATTAACAATTTGCCAGTTAGTGACTACAAAGTTAATAGTTTTTTTTGAAAGCGCAAACGTTTACGTTAAATTTTCACATAGAACTGAACTATGGGTATAGAAATTACACTATCTTTGCATACAGAAAGGGTGGTGTTGTCATCCGGCAATTTGAAAGACGGAAGATTCCAACCATTTCCACTGCTTTTAGTTGATACGAACATTGAGTAATGAATAGTTGATAATAAGTTAGTTAGAAAATGAGAGGCCTATGCTTGTCGTGAGACAGACATAGGCTTTATTGTTTTCCTGCCGGCAAAGGGTGTTTACCCACCTTGTCCTTGTGGGAAACTTCAAGAGCGTATCATCTTTCAAGCGGCATTCGCACAATTTGTTCAATTCGCCGAAGAATATAGATGTCGGCGAATTTTCCGAATGGAGCGAATGATTCATTCAACCCTCATTCTCATCAGTCGTTGGGAAATGCCGGGATAAAACGGTGGAGTGCAAATGGTCTCTTTTTCAAAAGCCGGCATCTTGCTTGGGCAACATGACCGTCACTTGATGGCCACATTGTCTAAACGCGGTTTGAGCAGCTTTTCCAAACTGCCCTTTCGGCTCTTGATGTTCCCGTGCCAGATGTATTTCTTCCCTCCCGTCGTGATTTCGATGTCTATTCTTTGCCGATCGTCATAAATCTTGTAGACAGCGTCCTTGTTTTTGAAACTCAGCGCCATTTCATTCGGATGATAAGTGAAGTCGGGAGCCTGATATTCGGTTTCGAGCGGATAGTAAAACTCTACGGTCTTGTCGGCCTTTAGCACTGTGTAATAGAGAGTTCCATCATTTAGAGAGAATAGTATAATGTCTTTGTTCCCTTTGTCCACATGGAATGAGAGTACCTTCCTAAGACCTTCCTCCTCAAGGTCGATGGTCAATTCTGTGGTCTTTTTCATCTCCTTGCCGTCCCACTTTTGCTCCGTGTATTTTTCAAAAGGCCTGTCCCGCTGATCGTACTCGCATATTTCCACCGCCTTCGGCAGGTTGTTTTCCACGACAAATGTGGTGAACTCATGCCAGCAGCAGCCATCCTTGACCATCGTGTGAAGTGTCCGGTGCTCGGCATCTACACCGAACATGCCACAATAGTCCTCGGCCAGACTCGAAAATTCCGGACTGTAGCAGAATCCCTTGTCAGTTGCCAGATAGATCGAAAACGAAGGCCCGTTATAGCAACTGTTTTGCCCGTTCATGAGGGCGAAGTCTTTTTTGCCGTCGAAATTGTAATCTTCATAGAGTATGGTGCTGAACTCTCCGTATGGCCGTTCCGAGATATTGGCCACAAGCTTGCCGTCGTGGAGGTCACATAGGAGAGCGTCCGCGTCTACGCCGAAGAGTTCCTTGTTGCTTTTTTTGTCGTAGATGGTCACACTCCCCGGGCTGGTCACCTCCGATGTATCGGAAATATATACTTTGCCGTAATATTTATCGGAGAAGCCGTCAACCTTGAAAGAGACTTGACTAAGGGCCGATACGCCCCAACAAATAAGGGGCAGGAGTAGAAATATCTTTTTTTTCATCATTGTGAGTCGCAGTTTAAAGGATGTCATACGGTTTGTTTCGTTCGTCTCACCGGTAATTTGATAACGCTTTGTGTGCGTGGATATTACCCACCTCCACGGCTAAATACCTTTCTTTGCCAGTAGTTTCATTTCATCTATCTTACTCCCGTTCCACATAAACCGTGGGGAAAGGCGTGTCATCGGATGCCCCATACCAAGAATACCGACAGTATATATCTCCCAAACCGGACAGATGACCACAAAGTTCCGAATAATCCATAGCTTTGATGCTGTCCATATCAGCTTTATTGGTAAATCGCACATCGAATCCCAACCAGCGTTTTTGGGCCTGCTCCTCGCGCAGCAAGCCAATGCAGCGGTTCACAAACTGCTTCATCACAAGGGTGTCGGTAGCTTCGTAGTAGACCACGAAATGCAAGTAGTTGATGTCCCCGGTTTCATCAGCGGGCAGTGCTACCGCATAGCGTTCGCCCGCCTTGAAAAGACGCTTCTTCAAGGCCTCGCTCTTCTTATATCCATCACGGATGTTGGCATAAGTGTCATAGAAGGGACCATATTGGGTGCACTGCATTCTGGCAGTAAATTCCGGGTGTCCCATAGGATAGAAACTGAGAAACTCATAGGTGCCACCATCACAGAAATGAGGAGTATGCAGGCTCGTCCAATAGACAAGATAGTCACCAAAGGGATATTCCCACACAAACTGCTCACGGCTATACCGTTCCTCCAAGTAGCTGTGGATCTGACGCTTCATGTCCTTCCACTCGTATAACCTGAGTAAGAAAAAAACTCCGACAGACATAGCCAAAAGACCTGATACGATTAGTATTTTCTTCATATTATTGAGTTAATACAGATTCTATATTGTTTATTCTTGCAAAAGCAAGTCAGTCGTTATCGTCTATGTTGACAGCCCGGCGGATGAATTCCACCTCCGCGCTGCCGTTTCTGTAGACTTTGAAAAAGAGTGTGCCGTAGACGAACGACCGCACAAGCCGGTCATTCCACATCGCGGGTGTCCACTCCGGCATGTCGCCCAGCAGGCGGAAGGCTTCAGCTTCGAAGCCTTCTGTGGCATCGGCTGCCACCTCTATGTTGGAGATGCTGCCGTCTTTCTCCACCATGAACACCACATCTATCTTGGCGCTGATGCCCATTTCCAGCTCCGCCTTGGGGTAATGCACCTGCTCGGTCAGATATTCCGACAGAGCCGTTTCACCTCCCGCGAACTGCGGCTGTTGGTCTGTCCAGCGGTCATACGACTCGTCGCCGTCGGCTCCCTTTGTCGGCGGGGCACTGCTGAACTTGGCAATTATGAAGCCATTGCCCCGTTTCTCCACTTTCACATAGTGGTCTCCATCAACGCCTGAGGTCTGCGAGTGGATGCCATACCATCCGCTTTTCCGGGTGACATATACCTCGTATTGAGGTTTCCATCCATTTTTCGGGGTGGCGTTGAACACTAAATCGTCTATCAAATTGTTGTTCAAATACAGATGTCTGCCTACTTCGGCCCAGTATTTCTTGTCAACGAAGTGGCGGATGAGGTAGCGCTGGTAGGCCGGTGCATCCAAGTCAATGGTCAGTTTGGTGGAGAGATAAGAGCGATAGAAGTCCTCGATAAAGGTCACCGCATGTTTGTGTTGCTTCGGTATATGTATCACGTGGTGGTAGAAGATGGTGTCGGAGGCCGTTTGCCCCAGGTCTATAGGAGTGATGTAGCCAATTTTGCGACGGCCGTCCTTGTCGGTCACCATGCGCACGGGGATGCGTTCCCATCCTGATTCACCACCGGTTTTGAAGCACACCATATACCAGCCGCCCTTCAATGGCACCACGCGCAGAGTCTTCTGGAAGTTACGGGGCACTTCTTGCGCCCGGATGGTTGCGTCGTAGTCGCCATCTGTCATCAGTATATTGTCTATCGCGGTTTCCGTGAGGTGGGTGGCATTCAGTTGCTCCCACCCGTCTTCACTCGAAACAGAGCCGTTGTTGCCCTTCACGTAGTATTCGCGGATAATCCGCATGTCGGCCGCCGTGTCGATTGCCGTTGTGTCTTGAGCGATTGCGAGACTGTCGCCGGAAGTCTCCGAAGTATTGAAACCACGACCGTGTCCGCGCAGCCAAAAGAAAAGGATAGCCCCAAGTGCAAGGCTCAAGAGGACTGAAAAGAGAATGATACGTTTTCTGTTCATATTTATGATGTTTGTTTTTATCTGTCGGTTATTGGGAAATCCTCTTCGGAGAAACCGGGAGTGTATATCACATGAAAGTGATCTCCGCATTCGGCATTGGCCTCAACCGGTTATTTCAACTTATCATTGAAGTCACCGATGACACCTTCGTCCATCTCCCGTCTGTCTATCATCACGATTCCCATCTCTCCGTTTATCTTGTTTTAGCATTGTCGGGGCGTTTCTTCGACCGCCTTTTGGGGTGATGCTTGTCATGGTCGTATTTGACGACCCACACAAACAAGGCGACTGTGACAATCAGGAGGGGCCAAGCCCACCATTCTGTGCAGCAGAACGCTTCTTTCGTGGTGGTTACAAGTTCGCTGAAGCTGTGCCCGTCTAACAGAAAATTCGCGAAAAGCAATCCAAAGAAAGCTCCCATAGCATTGATGGAAACCGAAGCCATGAGCTTCAATTTGTCGTTCCACGAAGCATTCTTCCCTCCCTTCTCCTCATACTCAAGCAGGAAAACAGAATAAATGGCCGGCATCAAGATAAAATAGACTCCTACGCCTTTGAGATGGCGGGACAAGTGGGCATGCTGAAAGACCGCATAGACAAACTCACTTTCTCTATTTAAAATCAGTACCAGGAAAAGCAGTCCGTAGGCCATCAACAATCCGAGCATATATCTCAACGCACTGTTGCGCATCCTGTTCAAGCATTGCTTTTTATAGACAAGCAGAATGACGGCACTTGCGCCTGCCAACAGGAAGAATATAAGTTGATATATAATAAGTGTCGCAACAGTATTCATGGTGTCATTAAATATAATATTCGGCGGCATCGACCAGCCCGGCGCGCAGGGCATACTTGGTAGCCTCATGCACCGTGTTGACGCCTAACTTGCGAAAGATGTTCTTCCGATGCGTGTTGACCGTATGGAAACTGGAGAAGCGGCGCTCTGCAATCTCGCGCGTGGTGAACCCCAGTGCTATCTCCTTCAGCACCTCCGTTTCGGTTTTGGTCAGTTTCACGCGCTCCTCTTCTTCATTCTGTCGTGGTGCAAGCAGCATCTCCGTCATTCGCCGGCAGATGAATCGTTCGCCACGAATGGCACACTCGATGCCCTCCCGGATTTCTTCGAGAGACGACTCTTTGAGCAAAATGCCGAACTGGCGGCTGCTGGCAACCAACCGGCGGACAAAATCAAGACTGAGGTCTTCGCTGAAAAGAAGCCAGCGCGTCTGTCGGAAACGCTCACCGAGAATGAGGAGTTCTTCGACGTCGTTGATGTCGAAAAGCGTGTAGTCGAGCATCACCACGGCATCATCATCGGCCTTGAGTGCCTCCATCAGTTCCGCCTTGTCTTCGGTGTATTTAGACTCGGTTCCCGTGATGGCACTCACCACATAGATGAGGCCGGCCCGGGTGATGTCTTGTTTGTCTGCCAACAGAATCTTCATGTTTGCCTATAATTTGTTTGCAAATGTATTAAATAAATCCGTAATCAAGAAAAGATGTCATGAATTTTACGATGGTTTTCTGTCGGAAAGTCGCAATGCCGGTTGCAGCTTACCTTTAGGACAGTAGATGTTTGATGAGGGAGAAGCATACACGCATTGGCTACACGCTGACAATGATCGGTAAAAGTCTACTCCGCAAGACGCAGAAAGATAGCGAATAATATTAACAAAAACACATCCTCCAAAACTCTCCAACCAGAACGGGAAACCGATTTTAAACTGCCGATAAAACCCCTCGATTATCCCATTCGGGCTCTTCGTGTTTGCAAAAGAGCCACAGTTGAGAGCCGAAAGGGCCACAGTTGCATCGCAGCTGTGGCCCTTTTGCAAGCCTGTTGAGGCTCTTTTAGGCCCGTTTTCGGCATTGGGACTATGTTGATAAAATTCAAATGGCTGATTGCCAGTGCTTTGAAAGCATCGCCAAAATTCGCCTATTTGCGCCGAGTAGATTGTCGGTTGCAAATATCGCAATCTCAGGGGGCGAAAGTGAGTAAATAGTTTAACAATTCGTTTTATCAGGAATGTCTCCCTACGGCATATCGGCTAAGCCCCTTTTTGCCTTTTATGTCTTCTCTTTCAGTGGGAGCAATCATGGTGTCCTTCCCCTCCTTGGAAGATTGTGCCGGGGGGGTAGCCGGCCGGTAGGCTTTGTGTCGCCAAGCATTGAAAACAGGAGAGGCAAGGCGGGAAATGGGAATAAGGAAGAGGTAAACCGCATTTTTATTTTGAATTGTCTCCAATTTGCATTACCTTTGCAGTAATATATGATGGTCACCGGTGAAGCGATGGGATGCGTCCAGCGCATAGTCCGGTGCCATTTGAGATTTGACGAAAAGAAAAAGCAAATGGATATAGAAGCTGTAAAAGAGATTATCAGACAAGGCGACGGCCTGTCCAACACGCTGGGCATGGAGTTTCTCTCCACTCCCGAACCCGACATCGTGAGAGCACGAATGGAAGTCAACGATAGAAACAAACAGCCGTTCGGCTTTTTGAGTGGCGGGGCCTCGCTCGCTTTGGCCGAAAATCTGGCCGGTGTGGGCTCTATGGCACTCTGCCCGGGCAAAGTGTGCGTGGGTATCAGTGTGAGCGGTAACCACGTGAAGGCAATGGCATACGGCGGTGTGGTGCAGGCCACGGCCCATCTTCAGCACAAGGGGCGCACGCTCCACGTGTGGCATATCGACATCACCAACGAGGAGGGAGACCTCATCTCCACCGTGCAGGTGACCAATTATATCATCACGCCCCGGAAGAATGGATAGCTTCGCACTCTATCGGTTGCCCGAACAGCGGGAGTATGTGCGCATGAAACAGACCACGGGGAGCCCTCGAACGATCGGTTCTGTAGCCGAACTTGGAGAACAGAGGGGCTTCGTGATGGCCCCTTTCGCGGCTTCGGAAGATTGTCCGATCGTGCTCTTGGAACCCGATGAAGTGTCGGTATGCCCTGTGGGCGATGATGTGGAAGCGCACATTGAAGATTGTCCCGTCCGGGAGGATGCCGAACGCGCGTGTTATCAGGCCGACTTTGCCCGTTTCCATGCCCGTCTCAAGAGCGGCGAATTCCGCAAGATCGTACTCGCCCGTTGCAGCGAAGTGAGTTTGCGAGGGCCGGTCGATACCGAAAGTCTGTTTCTTCATGCCTGCCATCTCTATCCCCACCAGATGATAGCCCTCTTTTCATCGCCGCTCACGGGCACTTGGCTCATGGCCACCCCTGAAGTGCTGCTTGATGGCGACGGCTGTCGGTGGCGCACGATGGCACTGGCCGGCACGATGAAGACCGACGGGCCGTGGAGCGAGAAAAACCGAGAAGAACAACGCTATGTAGCCGGTTACATCATGGATTGCCTGACCCGGTATGGAGAAAATGTCAGCCGCTCGGCCACTTATACGCGCTCGGCTGCCCGACTTTGCCATCTCTGCACCGACTTTGAGTTTGATTTGGCCCCCGGGCGCGGGGTGGGCGACTTGCTGGACGCGCTCTATCCCACACCCGCCGTGTGCGGCATACCGAAGGAGGAGACACGCCGATATATCTTGGACAACGAACATACGCCCCGCCTATATTACAGTGGTTTTCTCGGACCGCTCGACCCTGTGGGGGAGACCCATCTTTTCGTGTCGCTGCGCTGCATGAAAATCGGTGCCGGATTGCAACTCTACGCCGGCGGCGGTTTGCTCACCGACAGTCGGGAGGAGCGGGAGTGGGAGGAGACCGAAGACAAACTGAACACCATGCGTCATGTATTCGAATAAAGAGAATGTCAACATACTCACCTCGCTGCTCGTCGCCCACGGGGTGACAGAGGCTGTGGTGTGTCCCGGTAGCCGCAACGCGCCCATCGCGCACAACCTCAACGAGTGTCCGGACATCACGTGCCACCCCGTCACCGATGAGCGGTCGGCGGGTTTCTATGCCCTTGGCATGACGCAATATACACACGCTCCGGTAGTGGTTTGTGTCACTTCGGGCACGGCCCTGCTCAATCTGGCTCCTGCCGTGGCCGAGGCTTTCTACCAGCATTTGCCGCTCGTCGTGGTGAGTGCCGACCGTCCGGCGGCGTGGATAGACCAGCAAGACGGGCAAACGCTGCCGCAGACCGATGCTTTAGGGCGTTTCGTGTGTAAGGCCGTTTCGTTGTCCGAACCTGCAGATGGGCAACAGCGGTGGCATTGTAATCGTCTTGTGAACGAGGCTTTGATGGCCTGTAAACGGCATGGCGGCGGGCCTGTACACATCAATGTGCCCATTTCCGAGCCGCTGTTTTGTTTCGATGTCGAACGGCTTCCGCATGAGCGGACCATTCGGATGGTGGAAGCGACGGAGGATGTTGGGTGTTACAGCGTGTTGGAAGAAACGTTTTTTGCCGCCAAACGGCCTATGGTGGTGGTAGGACAGTTGCAAGGCGATGAGGCGAGGTGGTTGGGCAAAACCCTGTGGGAACTGTCTTCCGAGATGCTTGTGATTTATGAGTGTCTTGCAGCATCTGCTGTCGAAGACGGCCGGTGGGCCTGCATAAGTTCAGAGAAACTGCCCCCTCAACATATAGATAAGGTGTTGGCACAAACCAGCGAAGCCCCCGATGACTATTATCCCGACTTCATTCTCTATCTCGGCGGTACGCTCATCAGCAAGCAACTCAAGCAGTTTCTTCGTCGGGCACCTCGTGCAGAGACGTGGATTGTGAACCGGGGAGGGGCTGTCTATGACACATTTATGAATCTCGCAGGCGTGATCGATGGGCGTGCAGGCTACATTCTGGAAAACACTGTCGTTCGTCTTCGGCAGAAAAAGAATCGGGGAGAACTCGCGTTCGATGCGGCCTATCATCACCGCTGGCATCAAGCTATTCGTGAAGCAGAACATGCCATGTCTCGTTTTGCGCCTTGCTATTCCCAACTTCTGGCCGTCAAGTCTTTCTTTGACTACATGCCGGCCAACTGTTATTACCATCTTCATGCCGCCAACAGCATGTCGGTGAGGCTTGTCAATATGTTTGCCACCGACCATGTATGGTGCAATCGCGGTGTCAATGGCATAGAAGGAAGTCTTTCTACGGCAGCCGGTTTCTCGCTCTTGGCCCATTGCGAGGTCTTCTGCATCATCGGGGACCTTAGCTTTTTCTACGACCAAAACGCGCTTTGGCCATCGTTGAGGCGCAATTTCAAAGTGTTGTTGTTGAATAACCACGGGGGCGGTATTTTCAGTTCGTTGCCCGGACTGAAAGCGAGTGGGGCACATGAGCGTCTGGTCTCGGCCCGTCACGGACTTTCCGCTGAAGGCATTTGCAGGCAATGCGGTGTGGACTATCTCTCTGCCCGCAATGAGGGAGAGTTGCTCCAAGGGATGGCCCGTTTTTTGGATAAAGGCAATGAGCGTCCGGTGGTGTTCGAAGTGTTTACCGATCCGGCGGAAGATGAGTGTGCCATGAAAGAGTATTATCAAACAAAATAGCTATGACAAGAGAATGGAAAAAGATTGAAGGGTTTGATTTCAAGGAAATCCTCTTCGAGGAATACAATCACATTGCGAAGATAACCATCAACCGGGAACGCTACCGCAATGCCTTTACACCGCTCACGACATGGGAGATGAGCCAGGCTTTCAGCTATTGTCGCGAAGCACAGGACATCCGTGTGGTCATCCTTACCGGGGCCGGCGACAAAGCCTTCTGTGCCGGCGGCGACATGCACGTGAAAGGGCGGGGAGGCTATGTAGGCTCAGATGGTGTGCCCCGTCTCAATGTGCTCGATGTGCAGATGCAGATACGGCGCCTTCCGAAGCCCGTCATCGCCATGGTCAATGGTTATGCCATTGGCGGCGGACATGTGCTTCACGTGATGTGCGATCTCACCATTGCCTCCGAAAATGCCATCTTCGGACAGACGGGGCCTAAGGTCGGTTCTTTCGATGCCGGCTTCGGTTCTTCCTATCTCGCCCGCATGGTGGGACAGAAGAAAGCGCGCGAAATTTGGTTTCTGTGCAAACAATATTCCGCACGGGAGGCCGAAGCGATGGGGATGGTGAACAAGGTGGTGCCGTTAGTGGAGTTGGAAGACACGTGTGTAGAGTGGGCGGAAATCATGATGGAACGCAGCCCGCTGGCTCTCCGCATGATCAAGGCCGGCCTCAATGCCGAACTCGACGGGCAAGCCGGCATTCAGGAATTGGCCGGCGATGCCACCATGCTCTATTACACCATGGATGAAGCACAGGAGGGAGGCAGGGCCTTCCTTGAAAAACGGAAGCCGGACTTTGGCAAGTATCCGCAGTTTCCGTGATTTGATAAGGCTTATAGGCCTAATAAGGCATATTGGGCCTATAAGTCCTATAATCTAATAACAAACCAAATATTAGCGATGACTAAAGAATTCTTGCCATTAAAGGGTAATTATCGCAACCTGATAGCTTATCAAAAGGCGGAATGCATCTATGACATTACATTCTATTTTGCCCATCATTTCTTGGAAAAAGGCGACAGGACAGTTGACCAAATGATACAGGCCGCCCGCTCCGGCAAGCAAAATATTGCAGAAGGAAGTGCTGCGTCTACCACTTCTTCTGAAACGGAAATTAAGTTGATGAACGTTGCCAAAGCCAGTTTGCAGGAGCTTTTGCTTGATTATGAAGATTATCTGAGAGTGAGAGATTTGGTGATATGGGATGTCGGTGATGCAAAGGCTAAAGCTGCAAGATTGTATTGCTCGCGAAACAACGACTCGGCACGTTATCGTAAAGCCATTCAAGTGCGTTCGGCCGAGACCATTGCCAATATTGCCATAACGCTTATACATCAGGAAGACGTGTTGTTAAGAAACTATATAAGTCGCATTAAGACCGATTTCCTGAGGCAAGGAGGTGTTAGAGAGCAAATGACAAGAGCGAGAATAGATTATAGAAATACACATCATTGATACTTAGTATGAGCTATCGGATAGATATTTCGGAACAAACGTTCCATTTCAAGCAGCCGGCGGGAACTTCCCGTGGGGTGTATCAGACAAGGCATAGCTACTTCCTTACCCTGTCGTCTGACGAGCAGCCGGGCATTGTGGGAGTAGGGGAGTGTGCCCCTTTGCCCGATTTAAGTTGCGACGCCATACCCGAATATGAGAAAATATTGGAGGAAATGTGCCGCCTTGTGTCACAGTTGGGGACGATACCCTATGACATGCTGCGCCCCTATCCTTCTATACTCTTTGGTCTGGAGACTGCCTTCGCGCAGTTTAAGGCTAAGGGCAGCAAGGCTCTTTTTGACACTCCTTTCGGTCGCGGAGAAGAAGGCATCACCATCAACGGACTCGTGTGGATGGGTACTTTCGACGAGATGTATCGTCGGTTGGAAGAAAAACTGCAGTTGGGATTCCATTGTGTGAAGTTGAAGATAGGGGCCATAGACTTTGAACAAGAACTCGAACTGGTGCGGCATATCCGTGAGGCGTTCACAAAAGAACAGATCGAATTGCGGGTGGATGCCAATGGCGCCTTTACGCCCGATAATGCCATGAAGCGGCTGGAAGCACTGGCGCGGTATGACATTCATTCCATCGAACAACCCATCAGGCAACATCAGTGGGCGGATATGGCAAAGCTTTGCAGGGAGTCTCCACTGCCGATAGCTTTGGACGAGGAACTTATCGGTGTGAACCTGCAAAGCATGAAAGCCGCTCTGCTCGAAGAGATTCGCCCACAGTATATTGTCCTCAAACCGAGTCTGCACGGAGGGGTGTCCGGTTGCACGGAATGGATAGACCTTGCGAGGCCACTCGGTATCGGAAGTTGGGTAACTTCTGCCTTGGAGAGCAATGTTGGGCTGAATGCCATTGCGCATTTCTGCGCCGCAACTTACGGCCCTCATATCACCATGCCGCAAGGGTTGGGTACCGGCCAACTCTTCACTGACAATATTTCCATGCCCCTCTGCATCGAAGGCGACAAGTTATGGTTTAAACAAACGGACGGCAATCAATGATGCAGGAAGAGTTTTTGAAAGAGTGGAACAATGATTCCGACAAGTTGTTGGTGCATACCAGCGGCTCCACAGGTAGTCCCAAGCCTTTGTGGGTGGAGAAACAGAGAATGTTGGCTTCGGCTCGTGTCACGTGCGACTTTCTTGGTTTGAAGTCCGGAGACACGGCCTTGCTCTGTATGTCTTTGGACTATATCGCCGGCAAAATGATGGTTGTGAGAAGCATTGAGCGCGGGCTGCGTTTGATTTCTGTACCCCCGAGCGGTCATCCATTGGCTACACTGGTGGGCAAGTCGGTTGCCCCCGTGTTTGCAGCAATGGTGCCCATGCAGGTGTATAATTCCCTCCAAGTGCCCGAGGAGCGGAAAATGCTCCGCGAAATCCGTCATCTCATCATCGGCGGAGGGGCTATTGAAGACCGACTCGCCCGCGAGTTGAGATTTTTTCCGAATGCCGTGTGGAGCACCTATGGCATGACCGAGACCCTTTCCCACATAGCCCTCCGGCGATTGAGCGGCTTGGGGGCAAGCGAATGGTATGAGCCTTTCGATGGCGTGGAATTGTCACTCACTTCCGATGGTTGTCTTGTGATCTGCGCACCGGCTGTTTGCGACCATCCGTTAGTGACCCATGACAGGGCCGAATTGCTCCCTTCCCTTCGAAATGAAGGGGCGAAAGTGCGTTTTCGAATACTCGGCCGCAAGGATAACGTAATAGATTCCGGAGGCATCAAAATTCAGATTGAAGAAGTGGAAAAAGCCCTGCGGCCTTTTCTGCGTATGCCTTTCCTGATAACGAAAAAGAAAGACGCGAAGTTTGGAGAGGCTGTTGTGCTTCTCACCGAGCAGACCGATATGGCTGACATGGCTGAAATCTGCATGAACGCCTTACCTAAATATTGGGTTCCCCGTGCGTATATCCATGTGGAAAAGATACCTCTCACCGAAACGGGGAAGCCCGCCCGTGCCGTAGCTGAAACGCTGGCTGCGCGGTCGGCATCGGGTGTCACCCTCCCCTGAAGAAGTCGAGGGCTTCTTTTACCTCCACTTCCTCCACCGTTTGATTGATTTTGATGTCGCCGATGCCCCCCAAAAGAGTCACATTGATTTCGTTTCCGCGGTTTTTCTTGTCATGATGCATGAGCGCGATGAGCTCATTGTAATCATCGCAAGTGATACCGAGTATTCCGTAATATTCGCGGATGAACTCTACCGTCTGTCGCAACTGTTCTGTTGGGAACCCTGTTTTGACAGCACTCAAATAGAGCTCTGCTATCAGGCCGAATGCTACAGCGTAGCCATGAAGTATCGGAGTGCGCTTCAAGGCCCAGCTCTCGAAAGCGTGGCCGAAGGTGTGCCCGAGATTCAAAGCCTTGCGGAGTCCTCTCTCCGTTGGGTCTTCGAGCACGATGCGCTCCTTCACTTTCACCGAGTCGGCCACCATCTTTTGCAACTGTTTGAGGTCGGGGTGATGCAAATCGTAGTTCATCAACTCGGTCCACATGTTTTTATTGGCTATGAGACCATGCTTGAGCATCTCGGCATAGCCGCTGCAGATGTTCTTCTCGTCGAGCGTTTTAAGGAAATCAGTGTCGAGAATCACAAACTTGGAATCGTTGAACACCCCTATTTCATTCTTCAACCCGTTGAAGTTGATCCCCGTCTTTCCACCTACTGAGGCATCCACCATAGCCAGTAGGGTGGTGGGGATATTGATAAAATTGATGCCCCGCTTGAAAGTGGAAGCGGCAAACCCTCCGAGATCAGTCACCATGCCTCCCCCCAGATTGATAAGCAGCGAGTGGCGTGTGGCTCCTCCTTTGCCGAGCATCTCCCACACGCGGGCTATCGTGTCAAGGTCTTTATGTGAGTCGGAAGCCCCAATGGTGATCATCCGGGCATTCTTCAAGCTCAGAAATCTGCTCATGACGGGCCAACATTCCCGGAGTGTTGTTTCGTCGGTCAGAATGAATATTCCGTCATGTTCACATTCCGAAATGGCGGTGGCCAATTCGCTTTTCAGACTCTTTGAGATGATAATCCTTTGTTCCATGCTTGCTTCTACTGATAAATCCATTGGCAAAGTTAGCTTTTTCCGTTAAATGTGCAAAGTTTTATTCCCTTTTTCTCCCATTCCGTTAAACTATTTTTCTCCCCTCCCGTCTAAAAGAGCATAGTAGACATTGATAAACAGCTTTGATGAAGAAAACATTATTATTGACCGTACTGCTGCTGGCAACAATCGTTGTGAATGCACAGGACAGGTTCATCAGAGGGACAGTGGTGGATCGTGACACGCAGGAGCCCATGATGCAGACCACCGTCCAACTGCTCAAGACCGACAGCACGTATGTGGGCGGGGCCATTACGGATGAGAAAGGACTCTTCCGCATCACGGCACCGGCCGACGGAAAGTATCTTTTGAAAATCTCGAATGTGGGCTATCAGACCACCGTGAAGCGTGTAGAGATATCCCATGCAAAGGATTTGGATATGGGAAAGATTGTTGTGGGTGCCGATGCCGTCATGCTCAAAGGGGCTGTGGTGACGGCCCAGGCACAAAAGGTGGTGCTCAAGGAAGATACCTTTGTTTATAACTCTGCAGCCTTCCGCACTCCCGAAGGTTCGACGATAGAAGAGCTGGTAAAGCGGCTTCCCGGTGCAGAGGTAGACGACAACGGGACCATTAAAATCAATGGTAAGGAGGTGAAGAAGATACTTGTCGACGGCAAGGAGTTTATGGTGGGAGACACCAAGACGGCTTTGAAAAACCTGCCCACCTCCATTGTGGATAAAATCAAAGCCTACGACGAGCGCAGCGATCTCTCCCGGGTGACGGGCATAGATGACGGTGAGGAGCAGACCGTGCTTGATTTTGGCATCAAACCGGGTATGAACAAAGGTGTGTTTTCCAATATTGACCTCGCCGCCGGAACGCACGACCGCTATGCCGAGCGCATGATGGGTGCATGGTTCAACGACAAGCAACGTCTGATGCTTTTTGCACAGGCCAACAACACAAATGACCGCGGTTTTCCCGGAGGTGGCGGTCGGGGCCATTTCGGGGCCGGCCGGCAGGGACTCAACGCTTCGAAGATGGTGGGAGCCAACTATAACTATGAGGAGAAAAACAGGTTGAAGGTGGATGCGAGTCTGCGTTGGAACCACTCTGATGGCGATGTCTATTCCGCGACTTCGGCAGAGAAATTCGTCAGTCGCGTAGGGGCATTCTCCAACAGCGTCCGCCAGAACTACACACGTAGCAACAGTTGGGACGGTCGCATGCGCCTGGAGTGGCAGCCTGACACGCTGACCGACATCATGTTCCGCCCCTCCTTCACGTGGAGTACGGGCGACGGGCGCGCCCATCGTTTCTCGGCCAGCTATAACGACAACCCCTATCTCTATGTGACTGCACCTCTCACAGCGGAGAGCATCGCCAAGTTAGCTGCCGACAGTCTGATAATGAACACGCAAGATAACAATAGTATCAGTTACAATAGCAGCAACAGCCTGCGTGGTATGTTGCAATACAACCGGCGGTTGGGCAGCGGTGGCCGCAATTTCACTCTCCGTGTGGATGGCAGCTACGGCAAGACTGACGTGAGAAGTCTTTCCACTAATGCCGTGCATCTGTATATGGTGCGAAACGCGCTCGGTCTCGATTCCACCTATCAGACCAACCGCTACAGTCTCACCCCGACACGCAACTACAGCTACAGTGCCCAGGCCACCTACAGCGAACCACTTTGGCGGGCCACTTTCTTGCAGTTGAGCTACAAGTTCACCTATAATTATAGCAAGAGCGACCGCGACACCTATGATTTCAGCAATCTTGGTGAAGGCTTCTTTTCGGGTTTGACGCCGGCCTACAGAGGCTGGGACAGCTATCTCTCCCGGCTTCCCCATCCGCTTGACTATTATCTTGACAACGATTTGAGCCGCTACTCCGAATATCGCAACTATATCCACGAGTTGCAGCTCATGCTCCGGCTTGTGCGTAAGAAGTATAATCTCAATGCGGGCATTATGGTGCAGCCGCAAGAGTCGAAATATCTGCAAGACTATCAGGGCATCCATGTGGACACTACGCGCACGGTGACCAACTTCTCGCCGACATTCGATTTCCGCTATCGTTTTAGCAAAGTGAGCAATCTGCGCATCAACTATCGTGGCACCACGTCGCAACCTTCGATGAGCCAGTTGCTCGACATCACCGACGACAGTGACCCGCTCAATGTCTCTAAAGGTAATCCCGGCCTGAAACCCTCGTTCACCAATCGGTTCCGACTGTTCTACAACAACTACATGGAGCATCGTCAACAAGCTATCATGACCTTCGTCAACTTCTCAACCACCCGCAACAGCATAGCCGACAAGGTGACCTACGATGAAACCACGGGCGGACGAACCACCAGGCCGGAGAATATCAACGGTAATTGGGATGCAAATGGTGCGTTTATGTTCAACACAGCCATTGACTCTGCGGGCTATTGGAATGTGAATACCTTTACCAATGTCAACTTCAACAACTATGTGGGCTATTTGAGTCTGAATAGGTTGAGCGACTCGCAGCGCAACCGCACTCGCACACTCATGCTTGGTGAGCGACTTGCCGGAGGCTATCGCAACGAGTGGTTGGAGGTGGAACTCGACGGCTCGTTCAATTACACCCATGCCCGCAACCAGCTTCAGTCGCAGAGTGATCTCGACACTTGGCAGTTTGCCTACGGAGCTACGTTGAACCTCAGTCTGCCGTGGGGCATGCGGCTCTCTACCGACATGCATCAGAACAGTCGGCGGGGCTATAGCGATGCTTCGATGAACACGAACGAACTGGTGTGGAACGCACAGCTCTCGCAGGGGCTTCTCAAGGGTAACGCCTTAACGCTGAGCCTGCAACTGTTCGACATCTTGCACCGGCAGAGCAACTTCAGTCGCACGATCAATGCCATACAGCGTGCTGACACCGAGTACAACAGCATCAACAGCTATGCTATGTTCCATGCCATCTACCGGCTCAATCTCTTCGGAGGTAAAGAAGCTCGTGAACAGATGCGCAGGCCCGGTGACGGTCGCCGACCCGATTTTGGCCGTCCTGAATTTCGGGGAGATCACGGTCGCTTCGGTGGCGGAAGGCGTCCCGGTGGCGGAGGCTTCGGAGGGCCAATGATGTAGCCATATATGCGACAAATCCCTGCAAGGCAGCCATGCCTGCAGGGATTTGTCCTTTTGTCAATCTAAAATAACACCTATTAAGATAGCCTCACGGCCGAGTTTTTAGGTTCTGTCGTTAACCATTATGTTTTATCTGTTATCAATCTTCTTTGTTATTGTCGGCCTGACAGTCTATCCGATACTGATTTGTCGGGCTATCTTCTGTTCTTCCACCTTCACTTTGGGCAGTTCGATGGTAAGCACTCCGTCGGCCACACGGGCTGCAATCTTTTCCTTGTCCACATCTTCGGGCAGGATGAGTGTTTGTTCAAACTTTGCGTAGGCAAACTCGCGACGTAAGTAGTGTACTTGTTCTTGCGCCTGTTCGCGCTTGTTCTCCATTTTAATAGTGAGGTCGCCGTCAGCATTGATGTTCACATCGAAGTCTTCTTTGCGCATACCCGGGGCAGCCACATCCACGACATATTTGTCTTGAAACTCCCTCACGTTGATAGCGGGAGCCGTGGCGTTAGCTTTCGGCATGTTGGCAGCGGTGAAAAAGTCGTTGAACACTTCGGGAATCCACGAATTTCTATAAGCAGGTATCATAGTCTTGTCTCCTATTTGTTTAAAGGGTTTGTATATTCTTTCCTTGCTACGCGGAGGCGGCTGCTTGTGGCAGACATTGCCTTGGCGTTTACGTATGATGGTATTGCAAGTTACATACCAATGCGGAAAATGCGCCATATTGTCACTAAGTAAAGACAATATGGCGCATTCAGCGTACTCTTTTGTTATCTAACGACCATTTTCTTTCCTTGTCGGATATATACACCCGGGCATGTGGGAGGAGCTATGTGCCGTCCTTGGAGGTCGTACCACTTAGCCGAATCAAGGCTATTGAGGGTTTCCCGGAGGTTGCTGATGCCGTTGGTGACTGATGCCACGGCAGGCTCACTGAGCGCACCGTATTCATTCACGGCCTGCACCCTGAAAAGTTTTTTGTCTTTGTCACTCATGCGTGCGGCTACATCCAGCGAGGTCTCGGTGGTGAAGCCTATTACCTCGTTGCCTTGGCTTATCACGTAGCAGATGGCATAGTCGACGGCATTCCATTTCAGTTTGCCGTCTTCAAGCAGTGCTTTGGGGGTAACACAAGGCTCGGTGAGCAGTTCGGGTTGCCATCCGTCGTCACCGCCCAACACATTCTTCACCGTATATTCGGCAGCCTGTTGGGCTGTAAGTACGGCGGTAGCACTTTGCCCCGTCACCCTATTGCCGCCGGTATCAGTATAATAGTATTCGGTGATGCGATGGGAGAGGTCGATGGGGTTGCCTTTGCCATCCATTGTGTTGTATTCGGCCCAAAGTGCAGGCAGTCCTCCCATCGTGGGATACCACCCCGTAGCGGGAATGCTCACCTCGGCCCGGGTGTTGATAAATACGGTCTTGGGCCTGTCATGCCACGGCCGCCCCAACCACACGCTTGTTTCCTGCGGAGTGCCGGGGGCGGTGATTACATTGTTCATAAACACATAGCCCCATGTTGTTGAAGGTGCATGGTTGGGGGCAACGATATAGCCTCCGTCGCGGCGCACGATGTTGAGAGTGTCACGGTCGAAGTAGATGTTGCCTTGCCCGTAGATGAAGTCCACGGCCCCCTCTATCCAGCAAGCCTTGCAATATTGGCGCAGATTGGCTTTCGTAGGGGTGAGCCATGTGTCTTGATAGGATAACAGACCACACTTGTTGAGCACTACACGGTCGCCCTCGGTGTAAAGTGCCAGTGCCTGCGGGCCGGCTTTTTTCTCATATCCCCACGAATTGATGAAGTTGATACCCTCAAAATAGAGGTTGGACGCCTTGGCATTGAAAGTGCATCCGGCCGCCACATTGTAGGCGTTGTCACCTCCCGACAGTCGGCTGTCGCTGATATTCACGAGGTTGCGTTCTTGACCGATGAGGTGGATGTAGGGCTTTTCGACCGGTATCTCGTGGTGTCCGGTGTAGTTGCCTTTTTTCACGAAGATGAGCCACGGCCGGGTTCGCCCGGCGGGAGCATTGTCGATGGCTGCTTGTATGGAGGTATAGTCTCCCGTGCCGTCTTGTGCCACCACGGCATCGTAGAGTCGCGGTTCCGGACGGTGGCGTTCCATGGTGGTGAAGGTGAGTGTGATGCCCCCGAAAGCATTGCCGTTACGGTCGGTGATGGTACCTGTGGGGAGATTGAAAGTATAGTTGGTGGCATATTTCAGACCGCTATATTTGAATAGGACAGTCTTGCCACTGACAGTGGGCGTGAGCTTTTCCGAACCGAGTGTGGCCACAGCATTGTCGGTGACGGCTATTTTCTTGTCGAATGTGAGTACGATGCTTCCCGAAGCAGATACTCCCGTGGCCTTATTGGCAGGATTGGCAGTCATGAGTCGGGGAGGCGTGGTGTTAGATACTGTTTGGGCATCGGCCGTAATGAAAATTTCTGCAATGGAGGTTCCGTCGTAGTCGCTGGTCACACCGGTGAGGGCAGAAGTGTAATCGGGAATCCAGCGTACGTACACGCGTTCCCGGTCGTTGGCCTCGGCCGGCAGCTTGAAGGTCTGTGCATCCCATCCGCGATTGGGCAGTGAGAAACGGCCCACATCCGTATAATTTGTGCCGTCAACGGAATATTGTTCTATCATTGTGGAGTAGGCATTGTAGTCATCGCCGAGTGCATTGGCCACTTTGATATTGCTGTACCCTTTGGTGGAGAAGGAGATTTCAAAATACCACTTGTCGGCTAACATTTTCCAGATTCGTGCACCGTATTTTCCGTTTTGCATACCTTTTTGTGCGCCGAGGGTCAGCCAACTTGTAGTGTTTCCGGCCTCATTGCGTAAGCTTAGCAGGCCGGCATTCTCAGAGTCGCTCTTGTAGTCGGCTGCTCGCTCGCTGCCCGGTTGGTCGTTATAGAGATCCCACCCCACGATGTAGTCGGTGGCCGAAAAGTCGGCTGTGAGCTGTTTTTCACTGTCTATTTTTATCAATCGTTCCGGATTTGTGGACTTGTCTTCCCATCCCACAAAGGTGAGAAGGGGATTGTCATGTGCCGTGAGCTTCACGTCGGTGCCTTCCTCGTAATAGGGTACACCGTCAATGAGGTGTCCTTCCGGCTCTATGCTCACGAGGTTTTTGCGTGCTCCTTCGGTCAGCGTGAGGATGAGTGGATGGGTATTGTTGTGGGTGTAAGCGGCTGTGAGAGTGGTATTGGCACTCATGTGGAATGTGTAGGGATTGGCCGTTGAAACCTCCTTGCCCTTGGCATCAATCCATGCGGCGAAGTGATATCCGAAGTTCTCCGAAGCAGTGAGTGTAACGCTCGTCCCCTCATCATAGCGGTCGGCAGTAGGGGTCACTGTTATGTTGCCGGCAGCAGCGTCGGTTGTGGTGGCGGTCAGTGTGTAACTTGGCACATTGATTATTGTGCCACTGAAATTGCCCGTAAGCACTACGTCGCGTATACCATATTGCTTGTTGCCGGGCAATCCGAATATGTGTACCTTTATATATACAGGCTCACCGGTAGCGATCAGTCCGCTGATGTCATAGCTCCAGTCGGAGAAATGCCCGTTGGCATTGTCGTTGTTGCGGTTGGGTTTTACGTTCTCGGCCAGCGTGAATGTGTTGCCGCCAGCCGATGCGGTGATGGTCATTTGCCCTCCGTTTGTGCCGAATCTGGCAGCTTTGAGCGCAAGTTTGGTAGGGGTGAACGTGAGTCCTTTTTTCGGAGTTACGGAAAAAGTGACGGCATTGCTCTCGTTGGGTTCTCCCACATTCGACGTGAGGGGTTGGAGTTTGTAAAACGACATATTGTCGATGGATTGTGGTGCAGTGGCCTTGAGACCACTGCCCAGTGTCATACCGGTTGTTGAGGTCAGGCCGTCTTGCGACAAGACAGCAGTCGTAGGACTTTCTTGTCCCTTGTCGAGTGCCCATGTAGCGGTGACACCCGTCTGTGCTGCCAATGTGAGCGGCAAACAGCAAAGGGCTGCCGTGATGAACAGCAGCAAATGGCGAAATTGTTTCTTCATGCAGATTGATGTTTGTTGATGGTTATTTGTTTGGGTTATTGTTTATTCCGGTGGTCGTGAGCGGCCTTTGTGGAAGGAGGAGACGGGACGGTCTCCAATGATATGCCTGAAGTTGTCTTTCACGGATTGGCTGTCGTAGGATGCACATTCGGCTCCTTTGTCAGCCTCACATGGGAGGCCAATATGCCATTGTCTTTCATGAGTTGGGCTGCCAGACGGGCAATGAGGGTGGCTCCGGTGGCATTGAGGTGGGTGCTGCCATTGCCGTCGCTCAGCAATGTGTGGCATTGGGTGTCACCATAGCTGAGAAAGAGGTGGCGGGTGGCTTCGGTGAGGTCGAGAAACGGCACTTTCATTTCTTCGGCCACCTGTCTCATTTGCCATACGTAGTCCATGGTATGGTCATCGGCCGGTCTCTTTTGGGCGGTCTTCAGACCGTTGGAATCTATGTAGTTGAACTTGTCGCCCAAGTCGTGCCGACCATTGCGACGGATGTCGTGGGCATCGAAATACATACGGCATATAGGGCTGACGAATACAGGCGTGCAACCGGCTTGGCGCGTCTCATTAACATAGCGCCGGAGATATTGCTTGTAGGTGTCGAAAGGTGTTGTCCCCCGATAGTCCACTGCCCGGGCTGCACTATCGTTACCCATGTACTGATAGTAGGCGATGAGCGAATCGCCGTCGGTTCCACCGGTTTTCTCATCGTTGTGGGCAAATTGGATGAGCACGTAGTCACCGGCTTCCATCTGTCGTTTCACGCTTTGCCAGTAAGCTGCCTCCCGATAGAAGCTCTTGCTGCTGGCACCTCCTTTGGCCCGGTTGTTCACCGTCACTCCCTCCAGAAATAATTGCAGATACTGTGCCCATCCGCGCGTCACGCGGTTTTCTTCGTAGTTGGCCATGGTGGAATCACCGATGGTGTGTACTTTGATACCTGCTGTGGGGAGTGAGAGCATCAGTGCCACGCCAATGGCAGTTAAAGATTTGAAGTTTTTCATCATGCTTGTTTTAATAGATTGTCAAGTTATGTTTTTGTGCAAAGGTAATATGGAAACTGCGATGGGGAGGGGTGATATTATGGCAAATGTGGGGGGCTTTTGTGTCATGATGCAAGTTTCTCCGGGCTTTGCGTGGCAGTTGGGGGAATGCTGAAGAGTATAGCGCGAAGCATATACGGAAAATGAAAAAGGCTTACATGGTTTTCAGGCATAAAAGTATAGTGGTGGCGTTGGGCTGTCCGAAAAAAATAAGAATGGGGGACTTTGCTTGTCGGGGAGGCCGAATGAAAATGTGAAACGGGCACACTTGGACGCCCGCTCGGGCCGATCGGCGATGCCGGTGTGCCCCTTTTACACGACCATTCGGGCCTGATGATACCCACGGAAGGGGCTGTTCTACCTTTGGGGAAGTAGGGAACTGAAAAAAGGGAGCATTTGTGTGCTCCCTTGGCAGTTGCAAAGATAATATAAGAAAGGTGGAAATACAAATTGGAGGTGAATAATTCTGACAAGGCTCACAGCCGTTCATCAGTTGGTGCGGTGCGTCCTGCCCGGTAGTCGGATGGAGATTGGCCAACGGAAGAACGGAATATTTTCCCAAAATATTTTGGGTCGTTGAAGCCGCAACTGTAGGCTACCTCGGAGATGGAGTTGTCGGTCTCGGCAAGGAGTCGGCAGGCATGCTTGATGCGTGCCTCGCGCAGGAATTCGGCAGGCGTGATGCCCAGCAACTGTTTCATCTTTCGGTTGAGACCCGAGCGAGAGGTGGCGGTGGCTTCTGCCATGTCTCCAATATTGGCTTCGGGGTCGGAAAGGTGGCTCTCGATAAATGACACCACACGCTTCATGAAAGCATCATCGGCTGTCGAGAGTGAGGGTGAAGGTGGTGGGACAGCCGGTTGGGGGGATGTTTCTACGTGGGAAAGGGTGGAGGAAGATGGTGTTTTTGAAGCGTTGGCATGAAGCAAGGCAAGATAGGCTTCAAGAGTTTCGTGCTGCAAGTGGCGTATGCGGCGTATGTAGTACCACGTGTAGATGCCCCCACCCAGCAGACTTATGATGCAAAGCAGACCGAGCAGATGAGCCCACCAAGTTTCGGAAAACCGTGGTTCTACTTCGATTCGGAGCGTGTAGATATTGTTTACCCAAATGCCGTCGGCATTGGTGCTCTTGAGTTGCAAGGTGTAGTTACCGGGGGCAAGGTCGGGAAGGGTGAGCCGGTGGTTATGTCCGAGCTGCGACCATTTGTCTCCCGTGTGCAGACGGAAGGCATAGTTGATGTTTTCGGGAGCGCGCAGGTCGAGAGCGGCAAACTGGAGGGTGAGATTTCGCTCTTCGGGTGGCAAGGTGAGTGAGTGCAGGCGGGACACGGCATAGCGCATTGCACTTTGGCCGGTCTGCACGCCCGTGAGCAGCAGTCGGGGAGTATAGGTGTTGCGATTCAAGATGGAGGGTTGCAAGGTGAATGCTCCATCTTGCAGGCCGAAGAGCCAACGGCCGTCGGGCAGCAGGAGAGGATGGGCTTCGGAGAAGTGGTGCCGGTTGTGGAAGAAACTCTGGTCGTAGTTGCCCACCGTGCCATTATCCGGATGGAGCACCATGAGCCGGTTGTTGCCTACAATCCAAATGCACCCTTCATGCTCGGCCATTGAGAGTGTGATATCGTTATCGAGTCCGTTTCCGGAGTTGAAGTGGCGGAAAAGGAGGGTTGGGGTCGAAAGGTCGGTGGAGAGTAATTGGTTCACGCCACCGCTTTCCGTGCATACGAAGAGACGGTGGTGGCTGTCTTCGAGTATATGCATGATGGCACTACTGCTCAGGCTTGAGGCTCTGTGTGCCTCTTTCCGATGTATATGGAAAGTCATTTGTGTCACGCTGCCATGGGTGGGAATGCGCCCAATGGCCAGTCCTTCAGTGGTGGCAGCGAGCAGGAACCCGTCGCGGGTAAGATGCAAATAGCGCACTTTGAGGTTGCGGGTGGAATGGATGGAGGCGAGTTTGCCATTCTGCAAGCAGAAGATGCCGTCGCCAAGGGTGGCTATCCAAAGACGTCCGCGGGTGTCTTGTTTGATATCGTAGACATGATTGGCCGTGGGGTTGCCGTTTATCTTGGCCGGTTCGAAATGAGATATGGAGAAATGCCCATTATGCTCTTTCAGAGCAAACAGGCCGTCGGGTTTGCTGCCGAGCCAAATAGTGCCGTTGGCAGCTTGAAAGAGACAGTAAGTGGGATGCCCGAATGGGTGGGGAGATGGGGAGAGTGTACCGTTGGGAGTGAGATAGCCCAAAAGTCGATGGTCTTGGGTGAAAAGCCTTACCGTGCCTTGCCGGTCTTTTCCGGCCACCCAATAGCGATGGCGGTTGTCGAGCAAAAAGGCGCGTATGTGTTCTTTGAATGGTGAAGGGGGAAACGGTGTAACCGGCGAGTCGAAATAGGATGTTTTGAGCAGGAAGTTGTCGGCGATGAGCCATTTGGAGCCTTGTCGGTCGGTGAGTTCCATGCGCAGGCTGTCATTGTCATGTATTAGATGGGCCTGCCGGTGTGCATATTCGCTGTTGAGTCGGTGGTTTTCCGATTCGCTTACAGGACTAAAACGCCCTGAGTGTTGGGAGAAAAGATACCAATGGTCATCAGTCTTGCAAAAGATGTCGCCTTGTTTGTTTTCGCGTATGTCGCGAATACGGTCGGTTTTCATATCGCAACCGTCTCCGGCTTGCGACTTGAAGGTGACCAGTTCGTAACCGTCGAAACGGTTGAGCCCGTTCCATGTGGCAAACCATAGAAATCCCCAACGGTCTTGAAGAGCCCGTGTGACATGCCATTGTTCCGGAATCCGATTTTCATCGTAGCGGGTGACACGGCTCAAGGGACGGGCTGAGAGCGACAGGCTCAACAACCCGAGGAGGAGAAAAATGGTTTGCCTCATGGTGTGGGGTGGCAGATGCCGCCTTACTTGGTTGCTGCCGGCGCGTCGGTGCGGTTGTCTACGTTATCACCCTCGGTGGGAGCCAACACTTCCTTGAAATTGTTGTAACCGTTTTGTATGAGGATGTTATACCACTGCAACAGCTTCTTGATGTCGCTGTCATGCACACGGTCGCGGTCGTAGTCGGGAAGCACTTCTGCGAAATAGGCGTGAAGCTCGGTGGCGGAAGCCTTCTTGTAGTTGAAAGCACTCTCTTGGCCGTTTTCTTTCTTGCCTACACTCTCAAGCACCTGCCACAAGGGGATGTCTTCTGCGTCGGTGTACATGGCTATATCGGCCAGACTGGTGACGCGGTCGCTGGCAAAAGCCGGCATACGCTTTTTGGTTTGGTCGAGAGATTCCACAATCAGGTTCATCTTGCCGCGTGACACCAGACGATAGAGTCCGGGCTTACCGGCAATAGCTAAAATTGTTTCCATTGTTCTTGTTCTTTATTTATTGTATAGGGTTTGTCTTCTTGATAGGGAGGGGCGTAGTCGACAAAGAAAGCAAGTTGGCGATCTGTGCTTCGAGGTCGGCATGTCCGTCGTTGACGATGACATAGTCGCTGCGCCTTGCCACCTCTTCCTGCGGTAGTTGGCTGTCTATCCAGGCAAGGGCTTTTTCGCGCGAGATGTGGTCGCGCAGCATGATGCGCTGCACGCGGACTTCGAGTGGAGCGGTGACGCAGACCACCCTGTCGAAGTGAAGACGACGGTTGAAGCCGCTGTCAAAGAGGATGGCACTCTCAAGCCATTCATAGCCAGACCGTTCAAAGTCTTGGGCCACGGCCGGATGCACAATGTCGTTGACGGCTTGCTTGTTGGCCTCGCCCGCCAGCAGAAAGGTGGCCAGCACTTGTTTCTGCAACACCTTATTATTATACACTTCTTCTCCCACAAGCAGTCGAAGGGCCTGTTGCAATGCCGGATCGGTGTGCATCAAGTGTTTGGCTGCGGCATCGCAGTCGTAGACTTTAATGCCGTGTGCTTCTAACAGCCGACATACATGGCTCTTGCCACTGCCTATACCACCGGTGATGGCCGTGCGAAAGAGAGAAGGGATGCTGTTGTTCATTTTTCGGCAGATGGGAGAGGACAAGGTTATTGTTGCTCTATGAGATAATCCACCCGATTCATCTCCAAATGTGCCTTGAGCACCGTAGGAGGTGTTTTGCGTAGCAGGAGCGAACACTTGTCGGAGGGGTGACTGGCGAAGTCATTGTAGTCGGCCACCACTTCGAAGTCGCTGTCTTTAATGCTGCGGAATAGGCTGGCTCCCACAATGAACTGCACGCGCACCTTGGCGGGAAAAGTACGCAGTGTTTTTCCATCGGGCATGTTGATGGCCTTGATGGGCACTTCTATGTTTTCCTCGGTGAGAATGTCGGGATAGAGGGCCATCTTCACCCGATCGGGCACCATCTTCACCCCTCTGATGGGTTTGAGACCCACCTCCTGCACCACGGTGTCTCCGAGATGGGAGATGTAGAACGGTTGGGTAGTGACATACTTGATACTGTCGAGCAGATGCTCGTTGGCATAAATGGTTATCTGCCGGGGGAAAAACTGTGTGCGGGCCAGATAGTAGCTATTGTCTGTCACCACCTTGCCCGACATGCGGATGGGCACTGTTTTGGAACGTCCGTAGTTGAAGAAAAACTCCATGTGGTCGGGTGTCACTTTGGTCAATTTCGACGAACCAAACAGTTGGGCCGTAATTTGCTTCACGATGTCGGTATGGGGGATGATTCCTTTTCCCGAGGCCTTGACGTAGGAAGTGAATTTAAAGGACAGGGGGCGGAATTTCCGTCCCGTCAGATAAGTGACCAGTGTGAATCCCTTGTCGCGGATGGTGACATGTATGGTGTCATCGATGTCGCCCGTGATGACGACATTCTTGGGTACTCCCACCAATCGGGGCGTCACGGGATATTCATACTCGTAGGTCTCGTTGAGAGCCATGAGCAACCAGAATGTTCCACTCAGAAAGAGAAAGAACAAAAAAATCAGAAACTCCTTGTTCACAGAACTGAACAGGAAGTTCCTGACAAGGCGGTATATCCGCGACAGATTATTCATGTGTGTGCAACTTATGCTCTGTGGCCAATGGCTACAAAGTGGTTATTGCTGTTGTTGGGGAGCGCTTTTGAAAACACAGTTTTTCTCTACGGTGATGATCACACCACGGGCAATCTCCACCTCAACGGTATTTGTGTTGAGGTCTATGCTCTTGACCGTACCGTGTACACCGCCTTGTGTCACCACTTCCGTTCCGTTCTGTAACGAGTTTTGGAAATTGCGGATTTCCTTCTGGCGCTTCTGTTGCGGGCGCATCATGAAAAACCACATAATGGCGAAAATGGCGATCATCATAATGAGGAACGTCATGGAACCTCCCCCTTGGGCTGCCTGAGCGGCAAGAAACATTGTTGTCATGTTTGTTTGTTGTATTTATTGTTGTTTTTTGTTATTTGTCGGTTGTGGATACGGTGTCATCTCCTTCCGGTCTATGCTCAACCTCTTTGCTTTCTTCCTCCTTCTTGACCGGAGTGATCTTTTCACCCTTAGGTTTCCTTTCGGGCACCGGCTTGAGCATTTTTCCATTTTTGGCCAGGAAACGGGCAATGTTGTCCAACATCCCATTGATGTAGCCACCGCTGCGCGGGGTGCTGTAAACCTTGGCGAGGTTCACGTATTCATTGATGGTCACACTGACGGGGATGCCCGGGAACGTGAGCATTTCGGCAATGGCGATCTGCATGATCACCACATCCATATAAGCCAAACGTGAAAAGTCCCAGTTGCGACTCGCATCGCTCATGTAGCGCTGATATTGGTCGGCATTGAGGATGGTTGCGCGAAACAGTTTGCGGGCAAACTCGCGGTCTTCCTCATCTTTATATTCCGGCAGCAATTCTTGATTGCTCTTGTTGGCCGGGTCGAAGCGCTTGATGGTTTTCACTACAAACGTGTCTACCACTTCTTTGTCGTCGTTCCAGTAGAGACTCTTCTCCTCAAGCACGGCATTCAGCTCGTCGTTGTCTTCTATGAGCTGGCGGTATATCTTGCGCCACACTTCACGGTCGGCATCGTAACTGTCGGTTGTGTCGGCCATGTAGTCGATGTAGATTTGGCTCTGCTCTATCTGGGTGAGTAGTTTGCGTACATATTCTATGTCATCTTTCCAAGTCTGCTTCTGGTTTTCCATAAACTCGCAGAGCATCTTGTTCTCTTCGAGTTGGACGGCAAATTTGTTGTAGGCAAACTTGGCTGAAGGTGGTTCCGTGCCTTCACGCTGCGCACGGGTGGTGGCCACTTCCACCTTGTGACGTGCCTCTTGTGTCAGAGCTACGATGAGTCCTAACAAATAATTATAGAGATCATAGGCCTTGGAAAGGCTGAAGAGCAGCTCTTTCTCGGCATTATCCATATTTTTGTTGCCGTTTTGATAGTATGCGTAGGTTAACTGGACTATCTTAATTCTTATCAACTCCCGATTTATCATTCTCTAACAATATTGGTTTGATTATAAAAAAATGTGTATATACTTACGATGCAAAGATAGAAAAAAAACGCTTATCGTGCAAACAAAACGCTTTTTTTCTATGTTTTTTTATACATTTGTTGGACAACTCGCGGAAAAAGTGTACCTTTGCACCGCTTTTCGAATAGAGAGTGGCGGGCTGCCGCATCTCTGTGTGATGGCGAATTAATAAATACAATTTAATTTAGAGTAACACATTATGAAAGAGATCAACGTAACAGGTCAGAAGCGTACAGACCTTGGTAAGAAAGCTTCTAAACTCCTTCGCAAAGAGGGAATGGTGCCTTGCAACCTCTATGGTGAGGCCAAGAAGGACGGTAAGCCCGTGGCACTGTCTTTCGCATCGCCCATGAGCGAACTCCGCAAGATTGTTTACACACCTCATATCTATGTTATCAATCTCATTATCGACGGTGAGAGCCACACGGCCATCATGAAGGAATTGCAGTTCGATCCCGTTACCGATGCTGTGATACACATCGATTTCCTTGAGGTGAACGACCAGAAACCTATCACTATCGGCATTCCTGTTAAACTCGTGGGTTTGGCACAGGGTGTGCGTGACGGTGGTCGCATGAACCTTTCGATCCGCAAGATCAACGTGACGGCTCCTTATCAGCAGATTCCCGAGCATCTTGATATAGACGTTACCGCTCTGAAGATCGGTAAGAGCATCAAGGTGGGCGAGCTCTCTTTCGAGGGTCTTGATATTGCCACAAGCAAGGAGGTTGTAGTTTGCTCTATCAAGATGACTCGTGCTGCACAGTTGGCCGCACAGCAGACCACTGAAGAGACTGCCGAGTAAAGACTATAACGGAGGGTGCTTCCCGGCCCCTCTCTTTTAGCACTTTGATAAATGGATAAATATTTGATTTGTGGACTTGGCAACCCGGGTGATGAATATGCGGGGACAAGACACAATACAGGTTTTATGGTATTGGACGCTTTTGCTAAGGCGTCCAATATTTGTTTTGAGGACAAGCGTTATGGATTTGTGGCAGAGACCTCCATCAAGGGACGGAAAGTATTCTTGTTGAAGCCTACCACGTTTATGAATCTCAGTGGCAATGCCGTGCGCTATTGGCTCAACAAGGAGAATATAGACGAGAGTCGGTTGCTTGTTGTCAGTGATGACGTGGCTCTTCCGCTCGGAGCGTTCCGGCTGAAAGGGAGCGGTAGCAATGGTGGGCACAACGGATTGGGGCATATCCAACAGATGATAGGCCCCGATTATGCTCGTCTGCGCATGGGCGTCGGCAACGACTATCCGCGTGGTGGTCAGATAGACTGGGTGTTGGGCCACTATTCCGAGGACGAGAAGAAGGAGTTGCAACCCGCTGTCGACACTGCGGTCGACATCATAAAGAGCTTTGTTTTGGCCGGCATTGATATCACGATGAACCAATATAACAAATTAGGTAAGAAATGAACGATGTAGCACGTGTTGACAAATGGCTTTGGGCCGCTCGCATCTATAAAACCCGTTCGTTGGCCGCTGATGCCTGTAAGAACAGCCGTGTCACCATCAACGGTGTCAATGTGAAACCTTCACATACTATTAAGGTGGGTGAGGTGATTAGCGTGAAGAAGTCTCCTGTGGTCTATTCTTTCCGTGTGCTCAAGTGCATAGAGCAGCGGGTAGGTGCCAAGCTGCTCCCCGAGGTCTATGAAAATGTCACCGATCCGAAACAATACGAGTTGTTGGAAATGAGCCGTATCAGTGGTTTCGTCGACCGTGCCCGTGGAACGGGACGGCCCACCAAGAAAGAACGGCGCGCACTCGATGCCTTTGTCGATCCTGCCATGTTCGGTTTTGAAGAGTTCGATGAGGAGTAGATGGTTGGCGAGGGCAAGTGTTTTTCATCGGAAAAATGGATATATGGTTATGGCAGGAAATAAAAAGAAATTAGCCGTTTTCGTTTCAGGAACCGGTACCAACTGCGAGAATATCATCCGATATTTCCGTCGCAGCGAAAGGGGAGAGGTGGCCCTTGTACTTTCCACCACGACCGGATGTTTGGCATTGGAGAAAGCGCAGCGGCTCGGAGTACCCACAATGTTCATGTCGCGGGAAGATTTTCGGTCAGGAAATCGGCTTCTGCCGGTGATGGATAGTTTTAAAATCGACTTCATTGTGTTGGCGGGTTTCCTTCAGCTCGTACCTGACTTTCTTCTCGGACGGTTCGATCATGCCATCATCAATATCCATCCGGCACTCTTGCCTAAGTTTGGCGGAAAGGGGATGTATGGCCACCATGTGCATGAAGCTGTCAAGGCGGCAGGGGAGACCGAAACTGGGATGACCGTACATTGGGTGACGAAAGATTATGATGCAGGTGAAATCATTGCCCAATTCCGTGTGCCTGTTTACCCCGATGATACCCCCGATGACATTGCCTATCGTGAGCATCTGCTCGAAATGGAACATTTCCCCAAAGTCATAGAAGGACTTTTAGGCGATTTGCACCTATAGAAACTTACTTGGCCGATAGTCGCCCATTAGTTGAAGGCCCGGGAAAAAGCATCTCCATTGATACTTTTTTCCGGGCCTTTGTTGATAAGAATATTATTGGCGAGTTCTATTTAAAGATCTCTTCCAGCTTCTTTTGCAGGTTTTCGCCCCTTAAGTCCATGGCTATGATTTTGCCCTGTGGGTCTACGAGCACGTTGCTGGGGATGGAGTTTACTCCGTATTCGTCGTGTGCAGCAGTCTTCCAACCTTTCAAGTCACTCATTTGCGGCCACGACATACCGAGATCCACCACAGCCTGTTTCCACGCATCGGCCTTGCTGTCGAAGCTCACACCCACAATCTCGAATCCTTTGTCTCGGAAACGTTTGTAGGCTGTCACCACATTGGGCATTTCTTGACGGCAGGGGCCGCACCAACTTGCCCAGAAGTCTACAAGTACGTATTTCCCTTTGCCTACCCACTGTGACAGCTTGACCGGTGAACCGTTAAGGTTCTTCATGCTCAAATCTTTGAACATGATGCCCGGGGCGCGCTTTGAGATGGAGTTGTAGTAGGCCTTCACACTGGCAAATGCCGGATCATTGTAGTAGCCCGTGTTGGGATCCATGAGTTCCTTGAGCTGGTCGAAGTCCAGACTGTAAATAGCCTGACCGATGTATTTGGCAGGGATGGCCGTCTGCTTGAAGTCGTGTGCAATGTCGAGCACCACTTTGGTCATTCCCGCTTCAATCATTCCGGCCTTGGCCTCAATATCGGCTTTCTGTGCATCGGTGGTTCCTGCTGCCTGATAAGCCTCTACCAGTTTTCCGTATTCCTTTTGCAGTGAATCCATTCTTTGCTCATATACCTTGATGTCAGCGGTGTTTGGCTGTGTTGCCTTTTCCGTTTTAGGTTGTTGGCCGCATGCCGTAATCGAAGGCAATGCAATCAACATGAAGATAAGTAACTTTTTCATTTCTCTTTCATCATTAAATTTTTGTTCAACGCAAAAATACAAATAAATCTCCTATCACCGATTCTTTTAAAGACTTTTTATTCTTTGTTATAAAAGTTACAAATTGAGTAACTCCTTATTGGTACAAAAACTTTTTCTCTCTTTTTCCTGTCTTGCTGTCATTTGCCATTGTAACAATCTGTCGATGAGTGAGTTGATGGCTGACAGGAAATTAAGATAATGACAGCAATTTGCAGTCATTGCGATTTTAGCTTTTGTCATTCTGAGTCACTTTGCCCGTGAGTTCTCTTTATTCCAGATTGTCCAAGCGTTGACAGTCGGACAATTCTTAGGAGAGATGCTTGTGTATCTCAAGAAAAATTGCGAATATTGTAAATCAGTAGCGTAAAGGAGAATTTAGTAGATGGGATTTAGAACACAGAAAAGTTTGATTTATAAGTATGTCTCGTACAGATTTAAAAGGGAGTGTTTAAATGAGCCGACTCTCGACTGTATGAGTCCAAGCGAAAAAGAAGGGCTTTGTGTGGCTGTCGCAAAGAAAACTTCATGGGTATTTCTTGTTTTTGGGGCTGTATATTGCTGTGCTGTCTTTTGGTTCACCCATTATCTATGGATGTTTCAAGAACAAAGCACCTTTGCCAAGTGGCTTGTAGATACCTTACAGTCGGCCAATGATATCATTCAAGGTGATTGGGGATATGGAATGATGGGAAAAAGAGACATTGTCTTTCGGGTCTTTTTTACGCTTTTTCCGGTAATTCTCATGATGGTGATCCCTTTGGTCGCATTTATGATGGTAACAGCAAATTTGCTCATACGCCAGATGGTAGATAGAGAAAAAGAATAGTCGATCGCTATATTTATATTTAAGGTGTGTGCCCGAAAAACAATCAATAATCGCTCCGGATAGCGTTAATCTTCCGGTTTATTGCATTTATTACAGCGATTTTTTGTAATTTTGCAGCCCCGATTATAAAGCGTGGGTGATTTTCCCGGTCCTGTTTTTGCAGGCTGCGGAGGTTTCCGTGAAGGCTTTGCGGGTCATTTGAGTGCTTGGTAAACCTCGTTAAAAACAAGAAACATGACAAAAGAAACTAAACAGGTGAGCGTGCTGTTCATGCTTTTCAGCATTCTCTTTTGCGTTTGCCTCATTGCAGCTAACGTGCTCGAAACAAAGCAAATTCAGGTAGGACCTTTCTCCTTTGGTCGTCTGGTGTTCCCCGCCATCTCGCTGACGGGCGGACTCATTGTCTTTCCCGTGAGCTACATCATCAACGACTGTGTGTGCGAAGTGTGGGGCTATGGCAAGGCGCGCCTGTTGATATGGCTCGGTTTTGCGATGAACTTCTTCTTCGTGGCCGTGGGAGCCTTGTGCGACTGGATTCCCGGGGCTGCCTATTGGGACAACGATGCCGGTTTCCATGCCGTCTTCGGATTGGCTCCGCGCATCGCCGCCGCTTCTTTCGTGGCCTTCCTTTGCGGGTCGTTCATGAATGCCTATGTGATGAGCCGCATGAAGATTGCTTCCCAAGGGCGCAATTTCTCTGCCCGCGCCATTCTCAGCACGGTGGCCGGAGAGGGCATCGATTCGGTGATATTCTTCCCGTTGGCACTCGGCGGGGTGGTGCCGGCTGACGAACTGCCTAAGCTCATGCTGTGGCAAGTGGTGCTCAAGACGGTATATGAAATCATCGTACTGCCCGTCACCATCCGGGTGGTGCATGCCGTCAAGGCCCATGAGGGCGAAGATGTCTACGACAACGGTGTCAATTATAATGTGATGAGGATATTCAGTATATGATGAGAAGAGGAGTTAAAGGGAGTTAAGGAGTTAAAGGGAGTTAAGACAAATGTTTCATCGCTTATAAATCATCTTTGAAATAGCAATAAAGCACTTGTCTTAACTCCCTTTAACTCCTTAACTCCCTTTAACTCCTAAAAGAACAGTCCCTAAAAATTACTCCTAAAATAAATAATATGTCCAGAAACGAAGAGGGCCTGCAGGCCTTGGGAAAGAAAACAGAATACCGGAGCGACTATGCTCCTGAAGTGTTGGAAACATTCGTCAACAAACATCCTGACAATGACTATTGGGTGAGGTTCAACTGTCCGGAGTTCACCTCCTTGTGTCCCATCACGGGCCAACCCGACTTTGCCGAGATACGCATCAGTTACATCCCCGATGTGAAGATGGTGGAGAGCAAGAGTCTCAAACTCTATCTCTTCTCCTTCCGCAACCACGGTGACTTCCACGAAGACTGCGTGAACAAGATCATGAAAGACCTCATCGCCCTTATGGATCCGAAATATATCGAGGTGACCGGCCTGTTCACTCCCCGGGGTGGTATCAGTATTTATCCCTTTGCCAACTACGGCCGGCCGGGCACGCGGTATGAGCAGATGGCCCATGAGCGGTTTTTGCGCCACGACATGTAGGCCGACGATTTTGTCAAACTATATGTCGCTTTTCGGCCTCTGTGCTTGCGATATTCTCGATGGACGTGCAGTTGGTCGTAAATAAGCGAATTTTGGCAATGCCATTAAAGTGCTGGTGGTCAGCAAGTTGAATTTTATTAACACCTTTTTGTGCTCTGAAAAGAACGCAGAAGCGGCCGAACGGGCCTGCAAAACAGTTACGTTTGCAGGCCCGTTCGGCCGCTTTTGGCTTCTCAGTGTGGCTCTTTGACAAGTTCTTCGGGTTCTGATGATGATTTTGCAGGGCTGTTTGGAGCTTGCACGAGCGTATTTCCGATTTATTTGGAGCGTTTTCGAGAGGGGTATTTTGTAAACTTTATTCGTTTACTTGGGAGCCTTCCGCAGCTTCCCGATTAGTCCTTCGAGTCTTCCAATGCCTTTTCGGAGAGCTGTTGGGCTATGCGCCGTGCCTTGACATTCACGTCATCAATGCTCTTCTTGCGATAGTAGCTGCGCGAACCGTCACTATCGGAGAGCACAAGCGAGTCTTCCCCCAGATAGTCGATGCTGCACGTGTCGTCCACAAAGTTGGCGATTTGGAAACTGTTGTCACGGGCTTTCACGGGAGTGCCGCCGGTCACGATGACACGCCCGTTGAATATTCTCCACGACACGAAGAAGCCCAGTGGCGGATAGACAACCGGACTCTCATTTTCGAGCGAACTCTGTGCGGGGATGTAGCCCACGCTCTGTGCGACACCGCCCCGCTTGAGCCAAAAGCCATATTCGCGCGGAATCATATAGGTGCGCTTGATGGAGTCGGGGAGGGCATTGGATAATTGGGCCTGCATCCGCTTGCTCATGGTCTCGAAAGCCCGCATCCGGGGCATCACCATGTAGCACCAGATGCCTTTCAGTTGGTCGAGGTCTACGGCCATGTCGGCCACTCGTCGGTTGAGCCCGTTGGCGATGATGCCGGCCCAGTCGCCCACTTTCATGTCGCCCACAATTCGTTTGTTGCGCCGTGCCTCCACCACATTGTAGCTCACGGGGTTGCCCCCCGTGAAAGGCAGCAGCACGATGGCCGTGTCACACGTGCCGTCGCACACCAGCCCGTAGATGGTGCTGTCGCCCTTGGCCGGCTTGGAGAGTGTGATGGGGGTGTGCTCGTCGGTCTTGCCCGTTTGGTTGTCGGACAGGCAGCCGGCGAGGGGCAGCGCAGCCGATAGCAGCCATAGAAATGTCTTTAACTTCATAATCTCGAGAAAGTTTTTTGCACAACTTGCTTGAATTGTGCACAAAGATACGGCAATATTCTTAAAAAAACTATCCAATCATCGGATATTTGGATTTTTTTATCTAATTTTGCACCCCGACAGCGCGATTTTGCGACTGTCGAAACATACATTCATCTGAAATCAGAATAGATTGAAATATGGCAAAGAAAATTCAGTTCAGTCTCGTTTACAGAGACATGTGGCAGAGTTCCGGTAAGTTCCAGCCACGCAAAGACCAGTTGGCCCGCATCGCCCCCGTTATCATCGACATGGGCTGTTTCGCCCGTGTGGAAACCAATGGTGGCGCCTTTGAGCAGGTGAACCTTTTGGCCGGCGAGAACCCCAACGAAGCTGTCCGTGCTTTCTGTAAGCCTTTCAACGAGGTGGGCATCAAGACCCACATGCTCGACCGCGGATTGAACGCCCTCCGCATGTATCCCGTGCCCGATGACGTGCGCGCACTTATGTATAAGGTGAAACATGCCCAGGGCACCGATATCACCCGCATCTTCGACGGACTGAACGATGTGCGCAACATCATTCCCTCCATCAAGTGGGCCAAGGAAGCCGGCATGACCGCCCAGGGCACGCTCTGCATCACCACCTCTCCCGTGCATACGCTCGAATACTATACCGGCATCGCCGATAAACTCATTGAAGCCGGTGCCGAAGAAATCTGTCTGAAAGACATGGCCGGCATCGGTCAGCCTGCCCTGCTCGGCAAGCTCACCAGGGCCATCAAGGACAAGCATCCCGAAATCATCATAGAATATCACGGGCATTCGGGCCCCGGCCTGTCGATGGCCTCTATCCTCGAAGTGTGCAACAACGGGGCCGACATCATCGATACGGCCATCGAACCGCTCTCGTGGGGGAAGGTGCATCCGGACATCATCTCCGTGTTGAGCATGTTGAGGAACGAAGGTTTCGATGTGCCCGAAATCAACATGAACGCCTATATGAAGGCCCGTGCCCTCACGCAGGAATTCATTGACGAGTGGCTGGGCTATTTCATCAATCCCGCCAACAAGATCATGTCTTCCCTGTTGCTCGGCTGCGGACTGCCCGGCGGCATGATGGGCTCCATGATGGCCGACCTCGGCGGCATTCGCCAGACCATCAACAACCTGCGCAAGAAGAAGGGCGAAGAGGAGTTGTCTATGGATGATATGCTCGTGAAGCTCTTCGGCGAGGTGGAATATGTGTGGCCGCGTGTGGGCTATCCCCCATTGGTGACCCCGTTCTCGCAATACACCAAGAACATCGCCCTCATGAATCTGCTCACGCTCGAACAGGGCAAGGGCCGTTTTGTGATGATGGACGACTCCATGTGGGGCATGATTCTCGGCAAGAGCGGCAAGATTCCCGGCACCGTCGACCCCGAACTCGTGGAGCTGGCCAAGCAGCAGGGACGCGAATTTACGGATGCCGATCCTCACACGCTGTTGCCCAACGCGCTCGACGACTTCAAGAAGGAGATGGACGAAAACGGTTGGGACTACGGACAGGATGACGAAGAACTCTTCGAACTGGCCATGCACCCCGAGCAGTATCGCAATTTCCGCAGCGGACAGGCCAAGAAAAACTTCCTTGCCGACTTGCAGGCAGCTAAGGATGCCAAGCTCGGTGCCAAGGTGAATCCCGAAGAGGCCGCAGCCTTCAAGCACGCCAAAGCCGATGCTATTGTGGCTCCGGTGAAAGGACAGGTGTTCTGGGAGTTTCAGGGCGAGGGCGAAGCTGCTCCGGCAGTGGAGCCTTACATCGGTAAGGAATATAAGGAAGGCGACGCTTTCTGCTATATCCTCACGCCATGGGGCGAATTTGAGACTGTTCCGGCAGCCCTGGGCGGCAAATTGGTGGAAATCAATGCCAAGCAGGGTGCGAAGATTGGCAAGGGCGATGTGATAGCCTATATCCAGCGCCCCGAGGCCTAACGCTGCGTCTCTAACTTCTTTCACCCTCCGATGGGTGGGAGAATCGACCGACTGATTATGGATTATCAAAGTATCATTGATAAATACTATCCCGATGATAACGCACTGCGTTACATCCTCATGACCCACAGCACGCTCGTCAAGGAGCGTGCTGTGCGCATTTGTGATGCCCGGCCGCAACTGGCCATTGACCGCCGGTTTGTGGAAGAAGCTGCCATGCTCCACGATATAGGTATCTTCCGCTGCCATGCGCCGGGCATTCATTGTTTTGGCACGGAGTCCTATCTGCTTCACGGGCGCATCGGTGCTGAGATATTGAGTGGGGAAGGCTATCCCCGTCATGCCCGCGTTTGCGAGCGGCACACCGGGGCCGGACTCACCGTAAAGGATATCATTGAACAGCAACTGCCGCTGCCCCATCAGGATTTCCTGCCCGAGACCATCGAAGAAAAGTTGATTTGCTATGCCGACAAATTCTATAGCAAGACCCATCCGGAGCGCGAGAAGACCTACGAGCAGGCCGAGCAGAGTTTGGCTAAGTTTGGCTGCGAGGGGGTGGAGCGTTTCCGCAAGTGGAAAGCCTTGTTTGAATAGGGGAGTGGTGTGTTCCCGGAGGCGGTTGTAAAGGCAGATGGCAAAAGGTCGTGCGAAAAAGTTAAATAATCTGTGAGTGCTCTCCCTTTTCGCATTTTTTACTTACCTTTGTACACCAAATGAGAAGACAAGCTGTCATAGTGCTGTTGATGTCGGTCGTCATATTGATGATGGCAGGCACGCATACACCCCTTTTCAAAGGCAAAAAGAAGGCGGCAAAGGCCGATTCCACGGCGGTCGACAGTGTGCAGAGGCGCGACTCTCTTGGAAATGTGGTTGTAGACACGACGCAGATGGATTCCCTTGAGCGGGCCATCTACCGTCACAACAAGGTGGTGGACGATTCTATCAGGCTCGATTCGCTCAACCGCAAGCGGTCGGGGGGCATCGAAGCTCCCATAGAATATACGGCCAATGACTCGCTGGTTTATGATGCCCGCACGCAGACGGCACACCTTTTCGGGTCGTCGAATGTGAAATATCAGAACATGAACTTGGCCAGTGACAAGATCTACATGAGTCTTGACAGCAGTCTTGTCCACGCCACAGGAACCCGCGATTCTTCTGTCAAGGATGGGGTGAAGAACAAGCCGGTGTTCACCATGGGACAGGACAAGTATGAAACCGACACGATAGCTTTCAACTTCAAGACCAAGAAAGCCTATATAGACAACGTATATACGGAGCAGGAAGACGGATTTCTGCGCGGAGAGCGTTCCAAGCGCGATTCCACGGGAGTTATCTATCTTGAGCACGGTCGCTATACCACTTGCGACGAGGAGCATCCCGACTTCTATATTGCGCTGTCGCGTGCCCGTGTGCGGCCGGGCAAGGATGTGGTGTTCGGGCCGGCCTACCTCGTGGTGGCTGATGTGCCGTTGCCACTGGCCATCCCATACGGCTTCTTTCCGTTTACCAAGCGTTACTCGTCGGGATTCATCATGCCGAGCTACGGTGACGAGCAGGCCCGTGGATTCTATCTGAAAGATATCGGTTATTATTTCGCTCTCAGTGACAAGTGGGACTTAAAACTGCTGGGAGAAATCTATACCCGGGGCTCATGGGGATTTTCTGCTGCCAGCAACTACCGCAAGCGCTACCGCTATAATGGCAGCTTCCTCTTTAGCTATCAAGACACCAAAACCGGCGACAAAGGCTTGCCCGACTATGCCCGGCAGGAAAGTTTCAAGATTCAGTGGAGCCACCGGCAAGACTCCAAGGCCAATCCCTACAGTTCGTTGGCGGCCAGTGTCAATTTCGCCACATCAAGCTACGAGCGCAACAACCTAAATTCACTCTACAATCCGCAGACACTCACGCAGAGCACACGCACATCTTCTGTCAGCTGGAGCACCACGTTCTCGAGCATAGGTCTCACACTCAGTGCCACGGCCAACCTTTCGCAGAACATGCGCGACTCTACCTTGGCGGTGACGTTGCCCGACCTCAATATAGCCGTCAGCCGTTTCTATCCTTTCAAGCGCAAGCACGCGGTGGGTAATGAGCGTTGGTATGAGAAAATATCTATGAGTTATACGGGGCAGATCGGTAACTCCATCAATACGAAGGAAGACAAGTTTTTTAAGTCAAACCTGATCAAAGAGTGGCGCAATGGTTGGAATCATGAGATTCCTATCAGCGGCAATTTCACGTTGTTTAACTATCTGAATGTCAGTCCGTCATTCCGATTCACCGACCGTATGCAGTCTGCCAAGGTCGAGCGTTCGTGGGACACGGCCAAGCAGGTGGAAGTGGCCGATACCACCTACGGCTTCCACAATATCTATAACTGGAATTTCAGCATGGGCATGTCCACGAAGCTCTATGGCTTCTGGACGCCAAGCCGCAAGATATTCGGCGACAAGATACAGGCCATCCGCCATGTCCTCACGCCGCAGGTGACCTTCAGCTATGCACCTGATTTCGGGGCTTCGCGCTACGGCTATTGGAAGACTTACCAGAAGACCGATGCCGACGGCAATGTGTCGCTTGTGGAATATTCTCCTTATAGCACCGGTATGTTCAGTGTGCCGGGTAGGGGGAAGACGGGAAGCATCAGTTTCAGCCTTGGCAACAATCTGGAGATGAAGGTGAAGTCGGACAAGGATTCCACCGGTGTCAAGCGCATTAGCCTGATAGACGACTTGGCTATCAACATGTCTTATAACATGGCAGCGAAAACCAGACCATGGAGCGATCTGGGTATGAATATCCGCTTGAAGTGGTGGAAGAACTATACGTTCAATATGAATGCCGTGTTTGCCACTTATGCTTACGAACTGGACGATCAAGGAAGACCATACGTAGGGACGCACACCGAGTGGGGCAAAGGACGCTTCGGGCGCTTCCAAGGTATGTCGCAGAACATCTCTTATACGCTTACTCCTGAGAAGTTAAGCAAGCTCTTTGGTGGCGGCGGCAGCCGGGAGGACGACAAGCGACGTGCCGGTAATGGCGATGATGAGGGTGTTGATACTGATATAGAAAGTAATGTTGATGAGGTGATGGAGCGTGGAAAGCACAATGCACGGAAAGAAAAGAGCAAGGCAAGCACTGACGAAGACGGTTATATGGCCTTTTCCATGCCTTGGTCGCTGACATTCGGCTATGGTGTGACCATGCGTGAAAGCAATGATATCAATAAGTTTAACTACAAAAAGATGCGCTATCCCTATAAGTTCTCCCAGACACTCAATGTCAGTGGCAATATTCGCATCAGCGACGGATGGAACATCAGTTTCTCTTCGGGATATGATTTCGAGAGTCATGAAATCAGTATGACCACTGCTTCGCTGCAACGAGATCTCCATTGCTTCAACATGAGTTGTGAGGTGGTGCTTGCCCCATATACCAGCTATAACTTCACTTTCCGTTGCAATGCAGCCACACTGACCGATGCATTGAAATACGACAAGCGTAGCGGCTACTCCAACGCCGTGCAGTGGTATTGACAGACAAGTAGCAGAAAACATAAGACGACCGCGGGAGGATGGCCGGCTTGGCCATCCTCCCGCGGTCGTCTTTTGTTAAAGTGTGTAAGGGGAGTTACTCTTGGGGGGAATCCGGACGGCTTCGTCTTTCTGTATGGCCGTCTTTTGTAATTTGTTTGTGGTGATGCACTTGTCTCTTCCTTGTGGAGCCATCCCCGGCAGTCGGGCGGTCAGAGCCCTAAAAGTGCATTCACTTTTTCTTCTTCTCCCACAATCCAGATGATGTCACCTTTCTCAAACCGACGTGCAGGGTCAATCATGGTAAGGTTTTCCTGTCCTTCTTCCACTCCGACCACCATGCAATCGTAGCGGTTGCGTATGCCACTCTCTTCAAGTGTTTTGCCCACAAACTCGCTGTTGCCACTGATGATGAATTGCCGGAGTTTCATTTCCCGTTTCTCTATCTCGTTGTCTTCCGGTATCAGTTCGTCTTTGATGGCATCGGCAAACTTGTTGAGCTGGTCGTCGTTACCGATGACCTGCAGCCGGTCGCCGGGAAAGAGAATCGTTTCACCGGTGGGGATGTTCAGGCGTTGTGAACCGCGCAGAATGCTGCTCAGGTGCACTCCGAAGCGGTTGCGCAGTTGGAGGTCGAGGAGTGTGCGCCCGGCCCAGGTGGAGTCTTCGGGCACCACGAAGTCGCTGATGTGGATATCCCGGTCGAGCAGGTGTCCCTCGTAGAGCGGACGTTTATGGCCTCGCACCTGCGCATCGATGTCGCGTGAACGCAGATTGAGTATAAATAGCCGCTCGAGGCGTATGCTGCGGTGTTTGGTCCACCGTGAGAATATCATCAGCAGTACGGTGATAGCTCCGATTGAGACCATAATTGCCGTCTGAAAGCGGGTCAGATAGTTGCAGATGTAGAAAACAAAGGCAATGGCTATGACGAAACGCACGAGGATGGTAAAAAGCAGTGGCAGACGGTTGCGGTTGCTTTCCACCCATAGCTGCCTGAATTCCTTGCTGTGGTTTTTCTTCATTACCATAGCCCTGAGGAAGGGGGCTATGATGATGACAGTCAGAATGCCCGTAATGGCATTGGCGTACCAGTGGAGTTCCCACCCCGGCAACAATTTGCGGATAAACGGAAGGACAATGGAGAACATCACGGCAATAGAGGCAGCTGAAAGTATCGAGTAGATAAAAGTATTGACAGCCATAGCCGAGAGCAGTCTGTGCCATTTACTCTGTTGCGTTGTGTTCGGATGGTTCATGGCCAGATGGTTGAGTGAATTTACCAAGCGGTTGGGCAGATGATGCTCCAAGACATTGTAGGCCGGAGTAGCCAACCGAATCATGTAGGGCGTGAGGAAAGTGGTGATGACCGAAACGGCCACAACCACCGGATAGAGGAAATTGCTGATGACACCTAAAGACAGTCCCAAGGAGGCTATGATAAATGAAAATTCACCTATCTGTGCCATGGAGAAACCGCATTTCATGGCCGATTTCAGTGATTCGCCGGCAAGGAAGAAATCCAACGAACCGAAAACGGCTTGCCCGATGAGGATGGTGAGCACGAGTCCGAGGATGGGGAGGGCGTATTCTATGATGATGTGCGGATCGACCAACATACCCACTGATACGAAGAAGATGGCCCCGAAAAGATTTTTTACCGGTTCCACCAGTTTGATGATTTTGTCGGCCTCGATGGTCTCCGCCAAGATGCTGCCCATGACAAAGGCACCGAAAGCATTGCTGAACCCTACTTTCGTGGAGAACACCGCCATGGCGCAGCAGAGTCCGAGAGACACGATGAGGAGCGTTTCGGCATTGATGAGCCGGCGCACGGAGCGCAGAAATAGCGGTATGGCAAAGATACCCACCACAAACCACAACACGAGAAAGAAAACGATCTTCATCACCGAACCGAGCATTTCTCCACCATCAGGATTGCCACCGCCGGCCAATGCCGAGAGCATCACCATCAGCACGATGGCCAGAATGTCTTCCAGTATGAGTACGCTCATCACGGTGCCCGTGAATTGCTGTTGCCTGAGTCCCATGTCGTCGAACGCTTTATAGATAATGGTGGTGGAGCTCATGGCCAGCATTCCGGCCAGAAAGATGCAGTCCATCTTGCTCCATCCGAAGGCATGGCCCACGAGAACTCCCAGTGTCATCATACAGAAGACGATGGCCACCGTAGCGATGATGGGCGAAGCCCCCATCTTCAATATCTTCTTGAACGAGAAATCCAAGCCGAGGGAGAAGAGCGTGAAGATGACACCGATGTCGGCCCAGGTCTGAATGTCGGTCTTGTCCAGCACCGAAACCGTGTAGGGCATGTGGGGCGACACTAAAAAACCAGCCACTATGTATCCGAGTACAAGTGGCTGTTTCAGTTTTTTGAACACAAGCGTCACGACTCCGGCCACCATCAGGATGAGGGCCAAATCGTTGACAAGAGTAGGTATTTCCATTATTTCAATCTTCGTAACTTCCGGTTATCTCACATATCTTGACGATGGTCTGCATAGCCTTTTCCATCACTTGGATGCTTACAAACTCGTGGGGGCCGTGGAAATTGACACCTCCGGCAAAGATGTTGGGACAGGGTAGACCCTTGAAAGAAAGCTGCGCACCGTCCGTTCCGCCACGAATCGGCTTCACATGGGGCGGTACACCGCATTCCTGCATGGCCTTCAGCACAATGTCGATGACGTGCATGTTGGGGTCTATCTTTTCTTTCATGTTGTAGTATTGGTCTTTCACTTCAGCCACAACTGTTCCTTCCCCATACTTCTCATTCATCTTTTTCGCACAGTCTTTGATGAAATCCTTGCGGTCTTCGAAGTGTTCGCGGTCGTGGTCACGGATGATATACGACAGCGTGGCCTCCTCGCAGCGGCTCTTGATGCCCAATAGATGATAGAAACCTTCGTAGCCCTCGGTCTCTTCGGGGGTCTCTTCGACCGGAATCATATTTTGGAACTCTACCGCCAAGCGGCTCGCATTCACCATTTTGCCTTTGGCATAACCCGTATGCACGCTTACTCCCTTGATATGGATTTTGGCCCCGGCAGCATTAAAGTTCTCATACTCCAGTTCGCCCAAGTCCCCTCCGTCAATGGTGTAGGCCCATTGGCAGCCGAACTTCTCTACATCGAAATGGTGTGCGCCCCTGCCTATTTCTTCATCGGGGTTAAAGCCTATGCGTATGTCTCCGTGCTTGATTTCGTTGTGATTGCGCAGATAGCACATCGCTTGCACGATTTCTGCGATGCCCGCCTTGTCGTCAGCCCCGAGCAGCGTGGTGCCGTCGGTGACGATAAGGTCTTCCCCGATGTGTTCTTTCAGTTCGGGAAACTTTTCGGTAAACGATATGATACCGGGTGACAGTTCGATGTCGTTGCCGTCATAGTTGCGTATGATGCGGGCTTTGATGTCCTTGCCGCTGCAATCAGGGCTGGTGTCGTAGTGGGAGATGAAGCCGATGGTGGGCGTTTCTTTCTTGGTGTTGGCCTTGAGAGTGGCATAGATGTAACCCATTTCGTCCATTTCCACATCACTGAGTCCCTCGTCTTCGAGCTGCTGCTTCAAAAACTTGGCAAACTCCAACTGCTTCGCCGTACTGGGAACACTCTCCGAGTCTTCGCTCGATTGGGTGTCAAACCGTGTATAACCGATAAATCTTTCTGTAAGATCCATATTTTATGCTATGAGGATGTTATAGTAAATGAAAACAAAAGAAATCATTCCCGTCCTTATGCAAAAGAACGGGGATTTCTTTTGATTGTACAGTTACTTTTCTGCTTTTTACCATTATATACTATCAAGATGTCGCAAATATACAAAAAATGCTTGATATTAAAGACGGTTTATCACATTTTTCCATATTAAAAAAGATAAAAACAAATGGCAAAAAACAAGTGGAAATCCTATATATAGACAAAGGATTTCCACTTTGGTGATTCCGCTGGGATTCAAACCCAGGACCTTCAGAACCGGAATCTGACGCTCTATTCAGCTAAGCTACGGAACCGTTCTTAAAACTGAACGCAAAGGTAATGAATTTATTTTTAACGTGCAAATATTATACAATATTTAATAATCCATGTGTGATGCAAATGGTAAGGAAAAACAGAAGAATGCTTTCGTTTTGCAAAATAAATCAATTGCTATGCTTGCCGTTTACTGATAAATGTTTACCTTTGCAGCATAAAAATGACATTAAATGTAAAAGATATGAGTAAATTGATTAAGCCCGAAGGTTATCATGCCCTGCTCGACATGCGCCGCACGGAGCAGGGCATTAAGCTGATTAAGGATTTCTTTCAGCAGAACCTTTCCACCGAATTGCGGTTGCGCCGTGTGACGGCCCCTCTCTTTGTGTTGAAGGGGCTGGGCATCAATGATGACCTGAACGGCGTGGAGCGTCCCGTGACTTTTCCCATCAAAGATTTGGGAGATGCTGAGGCCGAAGTGGTGCATTCGCTTGCCAAGTGGAAGCGGCTGACACTTGCCGAATATAACGTGGAGCCCGGCTATGGGGTCTACACCGACATGAATGCTATTCGGGCCGATGAGGAACTCGACAATCTACACTCTTTATATGTAGACCAGTGGGACTGGGAGGCTGTCATCACGGCCGGGCAACGCAATGTGGCTTTCTTGGAAGATGTCGTAAACCGCATCTATTCCGCCATTTTGCGCACGGAGTATCTCACTTGCGAAACTTATCCTGAAATCAAGCCTTTTTTGCCCGAAAAGATAACGTTCGTTCATAGTGAAGACTTGTTGCAGATGTATCCCGACAAGACTCCCAAAGAGCGTGAAGATGCCATTTGTGAGAAATACGGGGCCGTGTTTGTTGAGGGTATAGGAGGCAAGTTGAGCAACGGTGAGAAGCATGATGGGCGTGCCCCCGACTACGATGATTGGTCTACTGTGGCTGAAAATGGGAAAGAGGGTCTCAACGGCGATATTCTCATCTGGTATCCGGTGCTTGGACGCAGCTTCGAATTGAGTTCGATGGGCATCCGTGTGGATAAGGAGAGTTTGTTGCGTCAACTCAAGATTGCCGGCAAGGAAGACCGTGCCGAACTTTATTTCCATCGTCGATTGTTGGGCGACCAACTGCCTTTGAGCATCGGTGGCGGTATCGGGCAGAGCCGCCTGTGCATGGTGTTGCTCCATAAAGGACACATTGGTGAAATCCAGGCCAGCATCTGGCCCGATGATATGCGGGCCGAATGTGAAGCAGCCGGTATGCCACTCATCTGATTGGTCGGTTTTTTCAGGATTGGTGCAAGGCCTTTGCACCAACCGTTCAGCACCCTTGCGCGAGGCGTGCGACATCCCGGCACAGACGGTGCAGCGATTCTGCACCGTTTCCGACCGACTGAAAAGGTGTTTTCCTTTTGTCTGAAACAGATTCTCCTTTCTATGAAAAAACAATGGCGGCAAACGTTGCTGCCATTGTTTTTTTTAGTACATTTGCACTAAGAATAAAGCAAAGCGACTATGAATATATGTATCTTTTGTGGAGCGCGCCCCAACTTCATCAAGGTGGCTCCGGTGATTAGAGCTATCGAGGCTGCCCGCCGTGAGGGACGGGAGGTGGATTTTCAGCTTGTGTATGCAGGCATTGCCGGTGATGCCATGCTGGAGGCAAGCCTCTTTGATGACCTCTGCATCCTCCGGCCGGATGAATGTCTGGGCGTTGACTGTGAAAACCTCAACGAACTCACCGGTCGGGTGATGTCGGCTTTTGAGTGCTATTTGCAAAGACAGCCCACCGATGTGGTCATTGTCGTGGACGATCTTGCCAGCACCATGGCTGCCGCCATCGTCACCAAGAAGCAAGGCATTATGCTGGCGCACATTGCGGCTGGCACCCGCAGTTTCGACATCACGATGCCCAAGGAGATCAACCGGTTGGTCATCGATGGCCTGTCAGACATTCTTTTTACAGCCGGCATATCCAATAACAGCATAGCCAACAAGGAGGGGGCCGAGCTCTCGAAAGTCTATATGGTGGGCAACATCCTGGTGGACAATCTGCGTTTCAACCGCGCCCGCATCGAGTCGGCGGAACTGCCCGGCGAGGTGATGCAGGTCATCCGTCCCGCAGGGGCTTCCGGTGAACGCCCCTATGTCGTCTTCACGCTCAACCGCAAGGCTCTCTTGGCCGATCGTGAGAATCTGCTTCTCATGCTCTCGGGTATGCTTTCGGCTGCCGGTGACATGACATTTATCGCCCCGTTGCGCCGGCCCGCAGCCGACCTCATCAAGAGTCTGGAGGCGGAAGGCGAACTCTCATTGGCCAATTTCCACATCGTTGAGCCTATGGGCTATTTGGCTTTTGGCCGTCTCACGGCCCATGCCCGTGGTGTGGTGACAGACTCCGGCAATGTGGCTGAAGAGGCGACTTTCAACCAAGTGCCTTGCATCACGCTTAACAGCTATACGGAGCACATCGAGACCGTCAAGCAAGGCACCAATGTGCTTGTGGGTGAAGATGCCGACCGGCTCCGTGAAGCCATCGCCACCCTTGTGCGCGGAGAGTGGAAGGCGGCCGGTATTCCCGACCGTTGGGACGGTCGGTCGGCCGAGCGCATCGTACAGATATTGTTAGAACAGGGGCAAAGAGCCCGATAGACGGCGAAGGTTTTATCTGTCAACACTGATGCGCAAGCATGACAACTATACGTTTCTGACCTCAGCCCCCGTCTCCCGTGTGGTGGTGGCGATGGCCGTACCCACGATTATCTCAATGCTCGTGACGAGTCTCTACAACATGGCCGATACCTTTTTTGTGGGGCAAATCGACACGCAGTCTACGGCTGCCGTGGGCATTGTCTTTTCGGTGATGTTTTTCATTCAGGCCTTCGGTTTCTTCTTCGGGCACGGGTCGGGTTCTTATATCGCCCGCGAACTTGGTGCCCGTCGCCACGACAATGCCGCCCGCATGGCCTCCACGGGTTTCTTTCTTTCTTTCGGTTTTGGCTGTTTGATTATGTTGGTGGGCGAACTGCTGCTCACACCGCTCTCGGTCGAACTGGGCAGTACACCTACCATCCTTCCCTACACGGAGCGTTATCTCGGCATCGTGCTACTCGGTGCACCGTTTTTCACATCCTCGCTCACGCTCAACAACCAGATGCGCCTGCAAGGAAACGCCTCATACGCCATGTATGGCATTGTGACCGGGGCCGTGATCAACGTGGCGCTCGACCCATTATTCATCTTCCTGTTCGACATGGGAGTGGCAGGTGCCGCACTGGCCACAGTGGTCGGACAGGTCGTTTCGTTTGCCATCCTCCTGCGCATGGTGCGACGTGAAGGCAATATAGCTGTGCATGCGCGGCTCTTTGCCCCCTCGTGGAGCCTGTTCAAAGAGATATTCTACGGCGGCAGTCCGTCGCTTTCGCGGCAAGGCTTGGCCTGTATAGCCACGATAGCGCTCAATGTCTCTGTCAAGGTTTATGGCGATGCAGCCATTGCGGGCATGTCCATCGTCAATCGCATAGCCATGTTTGTCATGGCTGCTGTGGTGGGTCTCGGTCAAGGTTTTCAGCCCCTTTGCGGCTTCTGCTACGGTGCCCGTCTCTATGGGCGGGTCAGGCAGGCCTTTTGGTTTACCACCGGTGTGGGCACGGTCTTCCTTTCGCTTTGTTCGGTGGTCGGCTTCTGCTTCAGCGACGGCATCATCGAACTTTTCCGCAACGACCCTCATGTGATAGCTGTGGGCAGTGTGGCTTTGGTGTGGCAGCTTGTCACCTTTCCGCTCAATGCCTTTGTCATGACGAGCAACATGCTCACCCAAGTGTGCCGCAAACCGTGGCGGGCCAACATTCTTGCTGCCGCCCGTCAGGGTCTTTTCTTTGTGCCGCTTGTCATCGTTCTTCCCCGATATTTCGGCATTCTTGGTGTTGAGGCCTGTCAGGCGGCCAGTGATGCCTGCGCTTTTGCGCTCACCGTGCCAGTGATGCTTTACACCTTTCGCGAAATGAGGAGGGAGGAAATCGCATGGGGAACCGAAGCCCATTGATGCCGGGCCAATTTAAGTTCCAACTTTTGTAAGAATTGTTTTTTCATAGTTTATGAGCTCCACTGTCTATGTCGAGAATATGGTGTGCGACCGTTGCAAGATGGCTGTCACCCACTTGATGAGATTTAGGCTCATGTTGTGGGTGACAAAATAGGGCGGATGTCTGTTGTGAGCAGTGTCTTCTTTGGTCGTCCGTGTTTAGAGGTCCGATAAAGCAGTGAATGTGTCGATAATGTGTTCGGCACCGGCCTTTTCCAATTCCTCGCGTGAGCCGTTGCCATAGCTCACACCACAGGTGTGCGTGCCGGCATTGTGGCCCATGAGTATGTCAAACTTGGTGTCGCCTACGACCAAGGCGTCATTGGGAGCGATGCCGAAATGCCGCAGCGTCACTTCCACGGGTTCGGCCTCGGGTTTGGGGCGGTGTACATCGTCGGCCCCGATGAGGTAGGAGATGAAAGGCGAAAGCCCCAGATCGTTGACGTATGCTGCCAGTGAGGCATGGCTGCGGCTGCTGGCAAAGGAGAGATGTATGTGCCGGTTGTGGAGCCGTTGCAGGGTATCGGCCACACCGGGAAAGAGTGTGACGGCTCCCGGACGGTTGTTCTCCTTGAAAAACTCGCGATAGGTGGCGGCACATTTTTCGCCCATCTCCTCTGTCATGGGAATCATCTCGGTGAAACAGCGGACCAAAGGCAAGCCTATCATCCGGGCGCATTGTTCCCTTGTACGTGTTTCAAGGTCAAGCGCATCAATAGTCTGGAGCATGGTGTCGGTGATGAGTCGGCGGCTGTCTCCCACCGTTCCGTCGAAGTCAAGGATAAGAAGTTTAAACTTGTTGGTCATCAGGCGATGTCTTCTTTTACGTGCCGGCGAATCTTGGCAAGGTAGGCTTTCATGCCCGGAGCGTCTTTCTTGTCGATTATCGCAAGCAGTTCCTTGAGTTCGGTGCGTATCTGTGATACCTGATCGTGGGTGTAGGGGTTGAACAGAATCTCCTGCAAGAGATAGTCGTCTTCGTTGAGCACGCCTTTGGCTATGCGCATGTGTCGTTTGAATGTGGTGCCCGGAGCGTCTTGGTGCTTCATCACGGCGGCGAACACAAAGGTAGACACGAAGGGAATGCTCAGCGAGTAGGCTACTGTCTCGTCATGTTCCTTGAAGGTATATTCGTAGATGTTGAGTCCGATCCGTTGGTAGAGATCTTTGAAGAAGATGCGCCCCATATAGTCACCCTCGCTGATGATGATGGCGTTTTCTTCGCTCAGTTGGTTGAGGTTGGCAAACGTCGGCCCGAACATCGGGTGAGTGCTCACGTAGGGGCGGCCGCTTTGCTCGTAAAAATCCTTCAATCCGGTCTTCACGGAGGCTATGTCGCTGATGATGCAATCTTCCGGCAGATAGGGTATCACCTCCTTGAAAGCCGGAATGGTGTATTTCACCGTGACAGCGTTGATGACCAATTCTGGACGGAACTCCCGCACCTCGTTGAGCTGTTGGAAGCGATAGCAGTTGTAGGTGAAACGCATGCGCTTCGCATCTTTTTCATAGACGGCCACCTCGTGGTCGAAACTGAGCAGGTCGATGAAAAACGAGCCCATCTTCCCTGCTCCCATGATTAGTATTTTCATAAGCCTTAATGTCTTGCAGGGCTGCGTTGGGCATAAGCCGTGGCCGGACTCTGCAATCCTTTTAACAAATTATCTGTTGACGATTTCCAACTGTTGGCGGACACTCTCTTCGTGGATATGCTCAAACACTTGGGCGGCGAATTCGGGTGACATACCGCACAAACTGGCCTGCGCACCGCGTTTTTCGAGAATCTCACTATAGCGGTTGGCCTGTAGCACAGTCATGTTGTGCTCTTTCTTGTAGGTGCCTATTTCACGGCAAACACGCATTCGTTTGGCCAACAAATCCATGAGCTGGTTATCGAGTTCGTCTATCTGGGCCCGTAGTTGGCGTATGCCCTCAGTGGTGGTGTGCTCGTCACGCACCACGAGCAGCGAGAGAATGTAGTCTAATATGTCCGGTGTCACCTGCTGTTTGGCATCGCTCCAAGCCTCGTCGGGGGAGCAGTGGCTCTCCACAATGAGTCCATCGAAGCCGAGATCCATCGCTTGTTGGCAGAGTGGGGCAATGAGGTCGCGTCGCCCGCCGATATGGCTCGGGTCGCAGATGATGGGCAGGTCGGTGATGCGGCGGCGCAGTTCGATGGGTATTTGCCACATAGGCAGGTTACGGTATATCTTCTTATCATAGCTTGAGAAGCCGCGGTGTATGGCTCCAAGACGCTTGATGCCTGCTTGGTTGAGTCGTTGCAAGGCTCCGATCCACAGTTCGAGATCGGGGTTGACGGGGTTTTTCACCAGCATGGGAACGTCTACTCCCTGCAACGAGTCGGCCAAAGCCTGCATGGCAAAGGGATTGGCAGAAGTGCGGGCTCCCACCCACAGCACATCTATGCCGTATTTCAAGGCCAGTTCCACATGCTCGGGGGTAGCCACTTCAGTGGCGGTGAGCATACCGGTCTCCTCCTTCACTCGTTTCATCCACGGCAAGGCAGTCTCGCCATTGCCCTCGAAACCACCGGGTTTGGTGCGGGGTTTCCATACGCCGGCACGGAAAATGTGACAGCCTTTGGCGGCCAGTTCCTTGGCAGTTTTTAACACTTGCTCTTCGGTCTCGGCCGAACAAGGCCCTGCGATGACGCACGACGGTCGCTTGTTGTCACTCGGCAAGTTCAATGGTTCTAATTCCAGTTCCATAATCGTTGTATTTTTGTTTCTTGGTTTACGATGGTTTTATGCTTTGTCCAAGTCGTTGCCCGAGGCGAACAGCTTTACACGCTCCAGTGCTTCACGCATCTTGTCGTCTTTGGCGCAAAGCGAAATGCGGATGTAGCGGCTGCCGTTGGAGCCGAAGATGAAGCCGGGCGTGATAAATACGCGGGCCTCGTGGAGCACGCGTTCGGTGAGTTCTTCCACATCGTGGTATCGGTCGGGAATCTTTCCCCAAAGGAACATGCCCACTTGCGTAGGGTCGAATGTGCAGTGTAGTGCCGTCATGATCTGTTCGGCGAGATTTCTGCGCCGCCGGTAGTTAGCGATGTTGTTTTCGCGGTGCCATGCTTCGCCGTTGGTGTTGAAGGCTTCGGCGGCAGCCAACTGTATGCCACGGAACGAACCGTTGTCTATGTTGCTCTTCACTTTGAGTATCCATGAGATGAATGTCGGGTTGGAGACAGCCATTGCCACGCGCCACCCCGGCATGTTGTGCGACTTTGACATGGAGTTGAATTCGATGCACACATCTTTGGCCCCGGGTACTTGCAGAATGCTCATCGGCTGCTCGTTGAGGATGAGCGAGTAGGGGTTGTCGTTGACCACCACGATGTCGTGACGGCGGGCAAAATCCACCAGTCGTTCGTAGGTCTCCATACGGGCATTGCCGCCGGTGGGCATGTTGGGATAGTTGGTCCACAACAGTTTCACGCGGCTCAAGTCCAAGCGTTCCAGTTCGTCGAAGTCGGGCTGCCATCCGTTGTCTTCTCGCAGATTATAATAGGTGATTTTGGTGCCCAACAGTTTGTTTACAGCCGTGTAGGTGGGGTAGCCCGGATTGGGGATGAGCACTTCATCGCCGGGATTGCAGAATGCCAGTGTCACGTGAAGTATTCCTTCCTTTGAACCGATGAGGGGTTGCACTTCCGTTGCCCAGTCCACATCGACACCGTACACTCGCCCATAAAAGTCGGCCATAGCCTTGCGCAGCTCGGGTATGCCCACTGTGGGCTGATACCCGTGGGCTTTGATGTCGCGGGCCACCTCGCATAGCTTGTCTATCGTTTGTTGCGAAGGGGGCATGTCGGGGCTGCCTATGGCCAGACTGATAATGTCCCGTCCCTCGGCGTTGAGCTTGCCCACTTCCTTCAGTTTGCGACTGAAGTAGTATTCCTGTATTTCGTTTACTCTATTTGCTGGCTTCATATTCTCCCAAGATTTTGATGTTTTTGACAAGCGGTGTGATGGCGTCTATCGACTGGCGGTAGCGGGTGAGGTTGTCGTAAGTGACATCCACGTAGAAGAGATATTCCCATTCACGCCCGATGATGGGCAGCGATTGAATCTTCGTCAGGTTGATGTCGTAGAAACTCATGATGGTGAGCACCTTGCTCAAGCTGCCTTCCTCATGAGGCAAACTGAACACAAGACTCGATTTGTTGCTGTGTTCGAGCGGCCTGAGAAAGTCGGCTTTGCGTATATCCGACACCACAAGAAAGCGTGTGAAGTTGTGCTTGTTGTCGTGAATATCTTCCTGAAGCACCTTCATGCCGTAAGTCTGAGCCGCATGGGAGGAGCAGATGGCTGCCCATCCGTGCATTTTGTGTCTGGCGATATATTCGGCCGCCCCGGCAGTGTCTTCCGCCTCTACGGCTTTCAGGTCGGGATGCTCACCCAAGAAGCGGCGGCACTGTGCCAAGGCCACAGGGTGGGAGTGTATCTCTTGCAGCGTGTCCCAGTCGTCATCGGGCAGGCAGCACACCGAGTGTTTGATGTGTAGCTTGTGCTCGCCCACCACCGTGGCATTGCTCTCTCGCAGCAGTTCGTAGTTGTGGAGCAGTGAACCGGCGATGGTATTCTCGATGGCCACCAGCCCGATCACCGTAGGGTCGAGCCGGATGTTCTCAAACACCTCTTCAAAGGTGGCGCAGCAGATGAGTTGTATCTGTTCGCCGACGAAGTGTTCGTGTGCGGCAATGTCGTGAAACGACCCCGGTTCTCCTTGTATAGCTATTCTTTTCATATTTCTGCCATTACGAAAAACGGTCCTGCTCCATACAGAGCGGGACCGTTTCGTTATTTCTTATACACTTGCCATAAGTTGAAATCTATACGCAACTTCCCGCTTCACAATTTCTTGCAAAGTAAAAGTAAAAATAGTAAAAAGAAGCGTATGATCTCATTGCTTACTTGTTTTTTATTCTGTTTTCAAATGCAAAAGTATGATTTTTATTTCATTCTCGCAAATAAAATGACAGAAAAATTGCCCGAAAACTATCGATTAGGGGAGTTTTCCTGTATTCAGGTGGCTATTTTTCCAGTCCGCCTATGCCGTAAGGGTCGATGGAACGGTAGGCTTTCTCCACTTGTTGCTGTATGCCTTTCCCCTCTTCCGGCGCATGTTGGCCGGCTGTATTCCCGTCTGTTTCCGGCGAAAGCTCAAGCACCTGCTTTCTGTCGGCCTCGGCCAGTTCCTTGTCTCCCTTGGCCAGATAGATGTCTCCTCGCTCTTGGAAGGCTGCCACACAAAAGGGGTTGGCTTCTATCACCTTATTATAATAGGCAATGGCACTGTCGCTTGCTCCTTTCCCGGCCTCCACACGTGCCTTGAGCAGTAGTGCGTCTTCATTGCCTTCGGTGTGGTTGACAGCCCATTCGGCATCCTCGTCGGCCCCGTCGCAATCGCCTGTTTTCAAGAGCGTTTCGCCTCTTAGCAGGCGTGAACTGAAAGCAGTGGCCAAAGCTTCTCGTCTGGTGTTCTCGTCTTCTCCATCCATCCGATGCTCACAGGTGATGATGGCTTTGGTGAGCATGGCAATGGCATTCACCGTGTCGCCCAGTCCGATGCTTGCGCGGGCATAGAAATTGAGCACCTGTGGGTCGTCGCGGTCGATGAGCATGGCCTTTTCGCAGGCATTGGCCATCGCCCGATAGTCTTCCATCATGTAGGCCACATCGGCCATGCGCACGAATATCTGTTTGTTGTCGGGCTCGGCCTCGGCCAGTTTCTGCAACTGCTCGTAGGCCGGCAGCAGTTCGCCGGTGCGTATGAGTGTCTGCGAGAGATAGTCACGCACCTCCAAGTCTTCGCGCATCTCCAAAGCCCGGTTGAAGCACTTCACAGCATAGTCCGTCTCGCCCATGTGCATGGCTTTCACGCCATCGTATTTCAGCATGTCGAAGTTGCGCGTCTCCTGCTCCTTTCGGTCGTCCTCGGGCGAGTCCACGCGGCCGCCAAACAGTTTCTTGAAAAATCCCATTGTCGTATGTGTTTCTATGGGGTGGTTGTAGATTGTCAGATGTCCCCTTACCTTATTTTAGTCCTTGATTTTGTCGTAAATCTCGGGTGTGAGGATGTCCACCCGGGTCATTCCCGGCCACTTGCCCTCCACATGTTCGTAGGCTTCGCCCACGCGCTTGTAGCGTTGGAAGGTAAATTCGGCATTGATATATCCGTCGTTGCCGTCTTTGGCCAGCACATAGCAATACATCGATTGCAGATAGCCCACGATGCTGCCATGTTCCTTCACCGGTTCGCTCTTCCACGTGTCCTGCGGAATGACCGATGTCTGGATGTAGCTGCTGGGATATTTCTGGTAGAATATCTCCCGGCAGGCCTGAATCAGTTGGTTGGCATCGCCTCCTTTATAGAGGTTGTCGGTGTAGATGGGCATGTATTTTCGGCGCAATGCATCGTGGTCGGTGTTGTCTATGCCCAGTTCGTCTTTGATTTGCTCGGTGGTAGACTGCACCGATTTCTTGGCATTGTCCCAAAACTTGCGGGCCTTTCCTGCCACGGTGGTCTTGGCTTTTTGGGTTCGGTTTTGGGCCAAAACGGGTGTTGCAAACATTCCGAAAGCCATCAGCGAAAAAATCAAAATCTTCTTCATAAACTTCGAATCTTTTTGTTTAAATCACGGCAAAAGTAATATAAAAAGGTTAAGATGCCAAAGAAATTCAGTTTTTTTAATTCCGATGTTCTTGGCTTTCACATCAATTTGTTTAAATTTGCACACATGAAGAAGTTTTCATGCATATTGATGACGGCTGTCTTGTGCCTGCCTTTGCAGGCGCAGCGTGTGGGCCGTGGCCCGCTCCACAGTCCCGACGACCCGCGTGAGGAGTGGATTCTGCCGGGCGACACCCTCTTTGTGAATGGCGACCCCACCGTGTATGGCGGCAAACCGGTGAAGATGGATGGGCGGGTCCCCGCTCCGCTGTCGGCAGTAGCACAGGTTGGGGAGCGGTCGTCGGCCATGGAAACGCTTCGCCCAGCCTCTTCTGCCACCACAATTCCGGTGCCGGAATCCATTCAAACCTACGGATGGGGACTGCATCGGGGGCTCAATGTCTCGGTAGGGCTCTCGGCCTTTGCCACTTTCGGCAAGTATGCACCCCATCGGGGAGGCTTCGCCCAGACCATCAGCGCCGCCTATCTCTCGCCCCTCACCAAAGACGGCAAGTTGTGGCTGGCCGGCGGTGGTTATTTCAACAACACCTTCTGGGGCAGCGATTCCTATCGCGATGTCGGTCTGTACGCCATGCTTGGCTATCGGTTCAACGACCATTGGGAGGCCTACGCCTACGGACAGCTCTCACTGGCGGACAATTACGGGCACTATTATTACGGCCGTCCCGGCTATTATGGTTATGGCCGCTACGGCTATGGCTGCTCTCCCGTGGCCGCCTATTGGCCCGGCGGCATGGGCCTTATGGGCATTGGCGGCATGGGAGTGCCCGGTGCCAATGTCGTGGGAGCGGGCGTTATATATCATGTGAATAAGTCATTCTCCCTTGGGCTCAACGTAGAAGGCGTGTGGTATAACGACAACCACACGCCCCGGTACTTTGGCCAATACGACTATCCCGTGCCCCAACCTTAGTGCGTCAGCCTGAGCCTGAGCGAGTTGAGCACCACCGACACGCTCGAGAAGGCCATTAGGGCCGAGGCCCACATCGGTGTAATCTGGAAATCGATGCCGAAGAGGCGGAGGATTCCGGCTGCCAAGGGGATGCAGACAATATTGTAGACGAAAGCCCAGAAGAGGTTTTCCCATATCATTCGCACCGTTTTTCTGCTCAGCGTCACAGCTTCGGGTATGCTCCGCAGGTCGTCGCCCATGAGTGTCACCTGTGCCACGTCCATGGCCACATCGGTGCCGCGCCCTATGGCCATGCCCACGTCGGCCAGTGCCAACGCCTGTGTGTCGTTGATGCCGTCGCCCACCATTGCCACCGTCTTGCCTTCGGCCTGAAGGCGTTTCACCATATTCTCTTTGTCCTGCGGCAGCACTTGGCTTCTATAGTGCCTGATGCCGGCTTTGTCGGCCCAGTAGCGGGCGGCCTCTTCCTTGTCGCCACTCATCATGTATATCTCTATTCCCTTTTTCTGCAACTCCTCCATCGCCTCCCGGGCGTATGGTTTGAGCGTTTCGCGCTGTTCCGGCGGTAGGTCGTCCGACTTGGTGAAGTCGACACTCCGGTTGGGCAGCGTGAGCGTGCCCGTCTTGTCAATCACCACGGCATCTACCTTGCGCAGCCGCTCCAGAGCCGAAGCGTCTTTGATGAGCACCTGCCGCTCAGCCGCTTTGCCTATGCCCACCATGAGTGCCGTGGGCGTGGCCAGTCCCATGGCGCAGGGGCAGGCTATCACCAGCACGGCCACTGCACTCATGACGGCTTGTGGCAGATAGGCATTGCCACCCGCGAGCCACCATGCGAGAAACGTGATGAGGGCGATGCTGCCCACCACGGGCACGAACACCAGTGCTGCTTTGTCCACCAACCGCTGCACAGGAGCTTTCGAACTTTGTGCCTCCTGCACCATGCGGATGATGTGCGCCAAAGCCGTCTCTTCACCTATCTGCAAAGCTCTCATGCGGAATTTGCCCTGACTGGGGATGGTCCCGGCCAGCACCTTGCTGCCTTGACGCTTCTTGGCCGGTGTGGGTTCGCCGGTAATCATGCTTTCATCCACGTAGGCTGCGTCGGGAGTCATGAAGCTTTCGGCCCATGTCACCTCCCCGTCGACCGGCACTTTCTCGCCCGCCCTCACTTCGAGCATGTCGCCTTTCTCTATCGTCGACAGGGGCACTTCCTCCACGCTGTCTCCATCCACGATGTGGGCCGTCTTGGGAGCCATGCCCATGAGTTGGCGTATGCTTGAGGCCGTGCCGTCTTTGGCTTTTTCTTCGAGCAGGCGGCCCGTGAGCACGAAGGTGATGATCATCACCGAAGCGTCAAAATAGGTGTGCCATTCGATGCTCCGGACTCCCCACACTGCATCGCCCCAAAATGTGTTGAAGGCACTGAAAAGGAAGGCTATCAGGGTGGAGAGGGCCACGAGTGTGTCCATGTTGGCGGTGAGGTGGGTGAGTTGTTTCCATGCCGAGACATAGAATTGCCTACCGCAATAGAGCATGTTGCACAAAGCAAGGATGAGCGACAGTTGGTTGGCCACGTAGCGGTCGGTGATGCCCGCCCAACCCATTGACACACTCATCACCAGCAGGGCAAAAACCCATGAGAGCAACGTCTTGCGCCGCAGGAGGATGTACTCCCGCTTTTCTATTTCTTCCACCGAGCGGTCGGCTTCTATCACAAGGTCGTAGCCTATGCCGCTGATTTCCTTTTTCATCTGTTCAAGACTGATTTGGGTCGGGTCGAAGTCGACGAGTGCCGACCGTCCTGCCAGATTCACCGAAGCAGAACTGATGCCTTCAAGCGAATTGAGCTTGCGCTCCACATTGGCTGAGCAGGCCGAACAGGCCATGCCCACCACCGGTATTGTCTTTTTCATTGATCCTTTGATTTTATATTGTTTCTTTGTCTTGGCTGTTGGGGAAGAGAAAGAGCGTCGCCCATTCGGCTCCCATCTACCATGCGTTGGCAAAGTTACGCATAAAATCCTAATCGGCAGTTATGTTATATGGATTAAAGTTATAGGTTTTAGCTCTCCACCCACCTAAGGGAGGCTTATCTTCCTGCAAACAGAGGAATGGAAAATCCCCCCTTTAGGGGTTGGAGGCTATTGTGTGTTATAGTTTTTTGACCTATAGCGTAAAACTTACTGAGATTGAGAAAAAGCCTTACATGGATTTTCTCTACGCCCGTTTTTCAAGCCAACTCCATCTGTCCCATTAGCCCTATTCGCTCCATCAATTTTCTCACTAAGCCCAAACGACTTTGCAAAACGGCCACACTTGGAAGCTCGTTTGGGCCGAATGAGAAAGCAAAAGAGCCCCTTTTAGAAACCCATTCGGGCCGACTTGCTACTTACAGCCGGATGGAAAAGCCCCCTTTAGGGGGTTGGGGAACTCTTGGGAATAAAAAAAGGGAGTGCCTACGCGCTCCCCTTGCTACTGCAAAGATACTAAAAAAGTGGCCTGTTTGCAAATGCAGGGTGAAAAAGGCGGACAAAAATAGTTCTGCTGTCACCCGCTTTTCCTGAGCTATGCAAACAGGTCGTTGAGGCCTTCAGCCATTGTGGGGTGGGTGAAAATCATGTCACGCACGTATGATGCCTTGATGTGGTGGTCGATAATGGGCTTGAAAAGGTTGATGATTTCGTGCGACTCGGCACAGAAGAGCGTCACCCCCAACACCTCGTCGGTGTCGGCATCGACGACTGCCTTGAGCAGTCCGTCGGTCTGTCCCAGCACCTTAGCCTTGGGGATGGCCATAGCCGGCATCTTCTTCGCTACGATGTTGAGTCCCTTCTCCCGTGCCTGCGTCTCGGTGAGTCCGATGTGGGAGAGGGGAGGGGTGGTGAACACGGCTGTGGCCACGGCCCCCCGGTTGTCGCGGGTTCGGCTGCCATTGCCGAAGAGCTGGCTGCTCACGATGCGGTAGTCGTCGAGCGAGATGTAGGTAAACTGCGGACTCCCTGCCACGTCGCCCATGGCCCAGATGTGGGGTGCGGCGTGTAGCCGGTTGTCGGTGACGATAAATCCGCGTGCATCCACTTCCACGCCGGCCCGCTCAAGATGCAGCCGAGACGTGTTGGGTTGCCGGCCGATGCCCACAAGCACGGCATCGGCCTCGAAAGTTCCGACCGTAGTCACCACTGCGGTGTACTCCGGGCCGTCCACAAAGCGCTCAGTGCGTGCTCCGAGGCGCACATCGATGCCTTTCCCGGTCAGCACGCGCAGCATTTCTTCGGCCACATCACGGTCTTCGCGGGCCAGAAAAGTGTCGCTTGTTTCGAGGATGGTCACGTGGCTGCCAAATGCCTGATACATGCAGGCAAACTCGAGCGAGATGTAGCCTCCACCCACAATCACGAGCCGTGTGGGCCGTTGGGGCAGTGAGAGCATGGCTGTGCTGTCGTAGATGCGGTTGCCGTCGGCCCCCTCAATGTTGAGGCGGCGGGGCGACGCACCGGTGTTGATGAAGATGCGGTCGGCCTCGACGAGTTTTTCACCGTCGGCTCCCGTGAGCTTCACCGTGTGGGCATCCACAAATTCGGCAGTCGCATTGATGACATCCACACCCGTAAGGTCGGCCACTTTATGGTAGTTGGCTTCGCGCAGTTTGGTCGTGAGAGTCTCCTTGGCCTGCATGGCTTGCGAGAACACAGCCTCCTTGTCGGCTGTTCGGCTGCCCTGTTGCCCCTCGACGATGAGTTTCTTCGAGGGGATGCAGCCGATGTTGATACATGTCCCGCCATACATGCGGGCGCTTTCTTCTGCCAGCACCACGCGTTCGCCGTGGCGGGCCAAGTCGGCAGCCAGCGTCTTGCCGGCTTTACCAAAACCGATAATCAGGTTTGGGGTCTTTATTGTCTCCATGTGTTTGTTGATTGATGAATGATAATCTCTTTTGTCTTCCGATCCACAGGCTCTTACCCCCTAAGGGGGGCTTAGCTTCCCGCGAACAGGTGGATGGGAAAGTTCCTTTTAGGGGGTGTAGGTCTATTTGATAGGGATTCTCCCACTTATTATAGGCTTTTTCCTTTCCGTCTTTAGCATATTATGCGTACATTTGCATCGTGATTGGTTCTCGGCAACTGCCACGGCAGGCCGGCGACTTCATTTAATGGATATTCAACTTTTAAAAACCGACATATTATGAAATCTTCCAACAGACATCCGTTTTTTCTCTCCATTGTGGTGGCTTTGCTGTTGTTCACGGCACATACAGCCGCTGCGCAGTCGTCTTCCTCTGACTCCTACTCTGTGGTGAGGGGCAAGGCCTACTACCGGCAGACTCCGGTCGCCATGGTCGACATTCCTTCGTTTCGCATCCTCGGCCACGGTTATGCCGTCGACCGCTATCATGTGTATCTCAATGGTGAGGTGCTTGAGTTTGTGGATCCGTCTACTTTCCGGCTGACCGATGGCCCGTCGGCCCGCCGCCCCGGTGACTATCCGCGGTGGATGGACGACGAGTGTGAAGATTATGAGAGCCTTGACGGGCGGTTTGTTCGTCACAATCGTTATTTCAAGTCGTCCCACGATGTGTTCTATGGCGACCGTGTGGTGAGCGGAGCTTCCGCCTCATCGTTTGAAGACCTTGGCTGCGGTTATGCCAAGGATGCCTTCAATGTCTACTATCGCGGTCGTCGTGTGGATGGTGCTTCGGCCAATTCTTTCAAGGTGTTGGGCCGCGGCTATGGCGAAGACGCTTTCGACACCTATTATCAAGGCAAGCGCGTGGGGCGGTAGCACAGGGTTACATGCTGCCGTTCCGGCGGTTGAGCCATAAGGCGAAAAACTTGTCGTAGACCTCGTAGGCCCCTTCTTCCAGAGTGACGAAATCCTTTTCGAGCAGACCTTTCAAGGCCGACTGCACCGAACTTGTGGAGGACAGGCGGTATTTTCGGATAAAGGCCGACGAGAGCACTGATTGTGCCTTGCCGGCCTTGCTGATGGCTATGAGCAGGCTTTTCTGTTTGGCAGGCAGTTGGTAGAGCAGTGACTGGTAGGCAAAACCGCTCTCGTCGAGGATGGCACGCAAGGCATCGGCCGTGCGCGAGGAAGTGACGGTTTCACCCTCGGCGGTCAGGGCGTAGAGTTTGTTCATCATGCGTTGCACATACCATGTGATGCCGTCGAAGCGTTCGTACACCTCCTGCACCACTTCCGAGGGCAGTTGCCGACGACCGAAGAGGCGGCAAGCAAACGCAGCGTATTTCTCCAATGGTATGGGAGAAAGCGACTTGATGGACGTGCTCTGGTAGAAGGGACGAGAGTGGCTCAGAAACATTTCGCTCATCATGTTGCGTTTGGAGCCGGCAAAGATGAAGGCGGCATTGTGGCAGTGTTGTACGTGGGTGCGGAGCAGGGCCTCCACATTGCCTTCGGGATAGGTGGCCACGGTTTGGAATTCGTCGATGGCCACAATGCAAGGGCGGTCGGCCGAATTGAGATAGCGGAATATCTCGTCGAGAGTGACATCGGGAGTCTGTATGTCGCCAATCTCCACGCTCCAAGAGGGGGTGCCATTGCTGTCGAAACTGACCGATGAGCGCAGCGACCGCAGACAGTTGACAAATGCCTGTATCACCTTGGTGCCGTGAGGCTTGAGGGCATTGAGAATGCTCTTGCCCAGTTCCTGCACCATTTCTTCGATGTTCTTGGTGGCATAGAGGTCGATGAGGAAGGTGTAGTAACGGGCTTTCACCTCCGGGCGGTTGAAGGTGTGGAGTATGAGTCCCGTTTTGCCCACACGCCGTGGAGCGATGAGCGTCACGTTGTTGCCATTGCTCACTTCCCCGATAAGGTCGACCGTTTCCTGTTCACGGTCGCAGAAAAATTCGTCGGCCACGTAGCCGCGCAGTATAAATGGATTGTTGGTCATCTTTGTTTGCCGTCATTAAGTGGCATTGCAAAGATAATTATTATATCACAATAATGCAATCATAATAATTGCATTATAACAATCTTTAACCTTTTTATCATGAAGGGGCGGTCACGAAGCACTGCCTCCGCGCATTCTCCGTCTTGCCTTTTTACGCTGCTCCGTCTTATTTTTTATCTTTAAACGTTTTGTCGTGTCAAAATTTCGATTTTGACATATAGTCTTTGATTATCAAGTGTTTACGGCTTATAAAAAAGAAAAATCTTCCGTTTTTCTTTGACACATTTTCGTTGTCGAACTCTTTTTTTGACGTTATTTTTTGATACGAATAGCGTTTTCTCCTAATTTTGTAACGTTGTCACTGTGATTACGGCACTTCTTGTTTTTATAGTTAGGCGGCAAAGGAATGACGATTCATAACGAAAATAGAGAAAAGCTGCAGTTAATTAACCAAAATATTGAAAAATATGGAAAGAAAACTACTAAACGACCAACAGCCTATTTTACGTCTATCGACGGTGTGCTGTGCCATGCGCTCCTTGCGCGCAGTAGTCCTCCTACTCGCTTTGCTGACGGTGTCTGCCACGGCGAGTGCTTACGTGGTGGGCGAGTATTTCATTAAGGATCACATCACTTATCGTGTGATTGATGCCAGCGCATCTAATCCTAAGTTAGCCGTTTACAATGTAAAGGGCGTATCAGGGACCGTGACGATTCCCGCCACCGTTTTTGATGGAAAGGATGTGAAATTCACGGTAACGCAGATTGGAGGAGGAATCGATAACGATCCTATTAGGTGGGATGACACTGTTACCGGGGTAAACCTGCCCAACACCATTACAACGCTTTCTAATTATAGCTTTGCTTTTTCGGGTATCACTTCTTTGACACTTCCCGCCAGTGTAACCACTGTCGGTCCTTGGGCAAATGTCTTGTTGGGAAGATGTTACAAATTAAAGGAAATTTTCGTAGCTCCGGGCAATCCTTCGTTTATTTCAGACGATGGTGTGCTTTATACTAAAGGGCATGAAGAATTGATATGTGTGCCTTTTAATAAGGATCTTTCTTCAACAGGCAATTGTCTTACAATTAACAATAACACAAAGAAAGTACGTTTAGACGCTATGGGGAATACCCCGACATTGCAAAAGTTGGTTATCCCTGCATCGGTCAATGAGATGTGTATGGATAGGTGGCCAACTTTTGCATACATCTCTACGTATCTGAAAGAAATTGAGGTAGATGCAAACAATTCGACTTATTGCAGTGTGGATGGCGTGCTGTATAGCAAAGATAAGACGCAATTGATCTATTATCCAGGTGGTAAAACGGATGCCACTTTCAAAGTTCCTGACGGGGTTAAGTCTATACCGTATGGGTTTTCCATTTCTTGGAATAAAAACCTTACATCGATAGACTTCAATCAAGTTGAGACATTGGGAGAATATGTTGTATCAGTTTGTAATTATTTGAAAGAAATCAATATTCCTAAGACCCTTACTTCTATTGGTGAGGGAGCGTTCAACTTATCCATTCGCCTTGAAAAGTGTATTGTAGATCCCGACAATCCCAATTATTGCTCGGATGCAGATGGCGTATTGTTTAATAAAGATAAAACCCAATTGCTGATTTATCCAACGGCACGCAGAGGGGAATACACAATTCCGAATAGTGTGGCCAAAATAGGGAAACAAGCTTTTTTGTTAGCGAATATTACGACAATAACGATACCGGCAAAGGTTTCTGAAATAGGTTATGAGGCTTTCAGGGAAACCAAATTAAAAACGGTGTCGTTTGAGGAACCGTCGACGATTACCTCTTTGCGCGAAAGAGAATTTATGTGGTGTTACAGTCTGACAACGGTAACGTTGCCGAAGTCGTTGAAAACTTTAGGTAATGCTTTTAGCGGATGCACAAATTTGGAAACTGTGAATGTGCCCGACGGTTCACAGTTGGAAGAAATTCGTCCAAATGCTTTTGTTGCTTGTAGTAATCTGACAAACTTTAACTTCTTGGGCAACTGCAATCTGAAAACTATTGGGGGTAGCGCCTTTGCCGACATGACAAAGCTGAAAGAATTCAACTTCCCGGCTACTGTAACCAATATCGGTGCCAATGCCTTTGGCAACACTCCTTCTATGGAGAAAGTGACTTTCGACGATAACAGCACGGTGATCTCTTTCGGTGAGGGAGCATTCTCGAACAGCGGAATCAAGAGCGTCAAGATACCGGCGAGTGTGAAATCCATCAATAAAGACGCTTTCAAGAACTGCAACGTGTTGGAGCGTGTGGATGTTCCTGCAGGCTGCACGAGCATTCATCCCGAAGCCTTCAAGTTTGACACGAAGTTGGCAAATATCAATGTAGATGCTGCCAACCCGAAATATTCCAGTGTGCAGGGCATCCTGCTGAACAAGAGCAAGAATGAGTTGCTCATCTTCCCTCCCGGCAAGGCTCGCACCGACTTCACGCTGCTGCCGCCATCCATCACCAAGATAGGCGACTACGCTTTCTATGAGGGCAGTGCGAACTTCACCAACATTGTTATTCCGGCTAAGGTGAACACTATTGGCATACGTGCCTTCGGACTGAATCCGGCCTTGAAGACAGTAACGCTGCTCTGCGACAAGATGATACCGTCAAGCAAGATAGACCAAGGCACCAACACGATGTCGTTTGATGACGGCACTGTGGCTTCCGACAAGGCTTCACAGCATATCACCGTCTATGTGCGCAAGAGCCTGTTGGCACAGTATCAGGCAGACCCGTTCTGGAAGAAGTTCACCCTGAAACCCTCGTTCACCGTCAATGCCGAGGGCACAACAAACTCTACTGACGAATACATTCCCACTTCTGGCAATACGGTGGGCTTCCTCTCTACCACAGCAGACGTTCAGACTTTTGTCTTGCCTAAGGAAGTGGTCTATAACAACCAGACTTATAAGGTGGGACTCATCGGTGACTATGCTTTTGAGAATGCCAACCCGAACATGAAGGAAGTGGTCGTGAAAGCTGATGTGGACTATATCGGTGCAATGGCTTTTGTGACGAAGACGAAGCGCGTGGCTGCCACCAATACCATCAGTCCTGAGAGCACATCCATCAAGCAAGTGGTCTTCACCGGAAACACTCCCGCCACAGAGCTTTCCAAGACTTACTTCTCACTCGATGCTCCGTTCAGCGAATTCTTCCGCGGTGCAACCGGTGTGGGCGCGTGCGAGCAGAATATCTACGTGAAGAAGTCAAAGCTCGATACCTATAAGGGTGTATGGACTGACTATGCCTCTGCCTTGGACTATAAGATTGCCGGCGACGGTGCGAAAGATTTCAAGGTGGCCACGAAATATGGCACGTTTGCCCGTGAGTTTGATGTAGACTTCTCCGACTATCAAGCCACCAAGATAGCTGCTTTTGTGGCAGGGACGGCCATTCTCAAGGGCGGTGGCGACTACGGCACAAGCACCTATCATGTACACATGACGAGTATCGACGAGAATGGCGGTGTGAACGGCAACTATGGTTATGTACCGGCCGGCACGGGTGTGCTGCTGAAGGTGCTCGGTCAAGAGGCCGCTACGCCTTCCGACTTCTACTATACCATCGGTGAACAGGATGACCGGACTTTCAGCATCGCCGACAACAAGATGGCCGGTGTAACCATCAACAGCCGGTCTGTTGCCGCATCGCCCACCTCGCCCGTCTATGTGATGCAGGGTGGGGTGTTCCTGCCGGCAAAAACGACCATTGCGAATTTCCCCGCCCACAAGGCGTATGCCAATTTGGGCACATTGCCTGCCGGTGCAAAGGTGATGTTTACCTTTGACGATGGCACGATCACGGCTATTGACGGTGTTGCCGCCGATGAGGCTGTAGATCGCGATGCCTACTACAATCTCCAGGGCCAGCGCGTGGAAAGACCGCAGAAGGGCGTGTACATCCACGGAGGAAAGAAAGTAATCATCAAATAATGTGGAAACCATGGAAAAGAAACTATATATTCAGCCGGTTACCGAAGTGGTGACGGCGAAAAGTGAAAACCTGATGATTAGTGCCAGTCCGGGTGTTGGTGACAAGGACTACGACACCAATCGTCCGATAGATAGCAAGGCGGGCGACTTCTTCGACAGTGAAGGCTCAGACGAATTGCCACATTATAATCTGTGGGATGAGTAAAGTCGCTACGCCTGATAGGTAGAAAGCAGAAAGGGGGCTCTGCTGAAGCCCCCGATCTGTAGGGGTAGACATCTTTTGTGCCATGCCCCGGAAAAGTGAAATAGTATGATGTTTTCTGCCCTCCTCCTTTGGAGAGGAGTTGGCTGCAAAGAAATACCAAAGTGTTACGAGAGACAATGCTGCACGCGATGTGTCGTGTGTCTTTGCTTTGAGTATATTTTAACACTCTCTTCCCGTCCTTGCCGGAAAGCGTTCTGGCCGGGACGGGTCTTTTTTATTTGTCTGCATCATTTTCATGATCTGCAAGATAATTTTTTGGATTATTTCTTTTGATTATTCTTCTTTCTTATTATTTTTGTAGAAAACTTTGTTTATACGTGATGAGTTTCTTTAAAAACTATCTGTCTCTTGTGCCGGGCATCCTGATAATGTTCAGTCTAACTGCTTGTAACCGTCACAATAAAACCTTGCAGCGTATTGATGAATACTCGTTTAACCCGAAACAGGCAGAGGTGGTGAACCGCATGGTGGACAGTGTTTTTGCCCACAGTAGTCCGTCGGAAGAAGAGGCAGGACAGCTCTTACTCTCTAAAACTAAAGCACAGTTCTTTATGGCTTATTCCAATGCGAATTTCCCGAAAGGACTTGATTCGACCATCACCACAGCCGTGAATTTGTTGGAAAAACACGACAGCAAGAAACTTGTTGATGCCTACTATTGGCAGGGGATGGTGTTCAACCTCGGTTATGGGAAACCGGTGGAGGCTATGGTGGCACTGGAGAAGGCTCGGCTGATATTGCCCGATGACGATTCTGAATTTGAAGCAAGGCTTTATCAGCAGTTGGGGTCGGTTTATGAATTGTTGGGCAACCTTGACATGGCCATCAACTATATGCACCGTGTCGTCGCTCTTATGAACCAACGAAAAGATGATGTGGGATGTATTGTTTCCAATTACAATATTTACACGCTTTACCGGCAAGATGGTCAGAATGATAGTGCCGACTACTATATGCAAAAGGTCATACGCGACCGTGTAAAGTTCAAAGACAATCGGTTTGATCTCTTCAATGAGGGTGTTGGGAGATACTATTTTGAACATCACGATCTGAAGCGGGCCAAATACTATTTTGAGAATACGCCTTTGGCAGACGGACGACTGCCGGAAGCTCTGCTCGGACTTGCCCGTGTCGCACGGATGGAATCTCGGGGGCAGGATGCGCTGCGGTATCTCCAGCGGTCGAAGGTGTTGGCTGATTCTTTGTTTCTGGATGGGAAAAGCTATCGTGCCATCATGCCCCAATATCTCAACAGCCTCGCACGCTATTATAGCGATTCCGGCGATGAGGAAAAAGAACTCGCCACCCGGCGCAGGGCCGATTCGCTGGAAGTGGTCGTGAGACGGCAAAATACACAGCAACTCAACAGAGCAGTCGTCATGGAGCGCGAATACCTTGTCCAACAGCTCGAATTGCAGCACCGCAAGCAGTCGCGTACTACTTTGGCACTTATTGCCGTAGTCGTTTTGGCGACGGCGACTTTCGTGTTTTCTATGGCCAGAAAATATATCCGTGCATCGCGCCAGCGGTTGGGGCGGATGCAGCAGAAGACCTATCGGCAGGCACATGAGATAGGTAAGCTCAAAGGACAGGTGAAGGAGATTTCCCAAAATCAGATAGATAAGGTTGTTGAAGGGAAGTCTGCTTTTGAAGTCATTGCAGCCGGTAGCACCACGATGAAGGGATGGAGCAAGGCCGAACTCGATAAGTATATCGCCTACGCTCGTTTTGTAGATTCCGATTACTTTGCAGAGCTTGATGAGAGACTTGCTGCCAAGCCCACCATTTTCTTCTACCTTAACAAGAAAGGGTATTCTGATAGCGAGATAGCACACATTATGGGCGTCTCCAATGGTAGCATCCGTACGATGCGCTACAATATCCGGAAGCAGGTGAAAGATTCAGGTGTGAACTAAATGTCTGTCTTGGCAAACAGCGTACATTTCTAAATGAGCGCATTGAGGGAAGCCAAACGGCATTCCATTTTCTACAGAAGAAAACAGCAAAGTCTGTATTTTTCCACCGGCAACGGAGTGGGGGGATGGAATTTGTAGGGTAGGTGTTATATGTTCAATTTCCGCTGAATCACCTTACTCAAGGCTTCCACTTTGCGGCTTTGCCGATGCAGGTCATCTCTCACAGCATTGATGTCATTGAAGAAACTGGCGAAAGCTGTCTGGATGGCGTTGGGCCGTCTCATGCTCTTGTCGGCAAAGGGGTTTACGACGATGCGGATACCTTTCTCCTCAAGATGGACATTGATGTCTTCACCCGTCATCACAGGGTCGCCGTCGTAGTGTATTACGCCCGGTTTGCTGCGGTGTATGTGCAGTTCTTTGCACTTGAAAGTCTTGATTTTGGAGTTCTTGTCAAGTGTCTTGTTGAACATGTCAAAACTCACCTGCGGTGCCTCTATCACGTCAAACGGTTCCATGATGATTACATCTATCAGTCCGTCGCTCATCGAGGCTTGTGGAGCGATATAGGCATTGTTACCATACTGCGAGGCGTTGGCACATGAAATGAGGAAAGCTTTGTATTGTCTGGATCCCGTTTCGTCCTCAATGGTGTAGGTTTCGGGCCGGTATTTGAGACCTTCGCGCAGGATGTTCTCAGCGTAGGAAATGGGGCCGCGCTTGCCGCTCTCGGCAAACTTCATGCTCACGAAAGCATCAAATCCCATGCCGCATGTGCAGAAGAAAGGGTAGCCGTTGATGACTCCATAGTCGAGGGCATGGATTTCGCAGGCATTAAGCACCTTGATGCACTTCTTGATGTTCATCGGCAGAATGAGATGGCGTGCCAATCCGTTGCCCGATCCGCATGGAATGATGCCCAAAGCCGTGCGTGAGTGTACGATGCCTCGTGCCACCTCGTTCACGGTTCCGTCACCGCCAATGGCCACCACAATGTCGGTGTTGTCGTTTTTGGCCCTTTCAGCCAGCTCGGTTGCATGTCCGGCCCTTTCGGTCATCACCAAATCGTAGTCGAAAAGACCGGTGTCGAGCGTGGAAGCTATCTGTTCCGGGATTCCCGCCTTGCTTGACGTTCCCGAAATAGGGTTCATGATGAAAAGCACTTTCTTCTTCATGGGAGGACTCAATGATTGTTTTGCAAATTTAATCATTTTCGTTTGGATAATGATTGTTATCGTATAAAAAAAGCAAGTGGAGGGAAGTTTCTGTGAAAAAAATATGTTTTATAACTTCTTTTTTGTATCTTTGCAGCCAAATTCAAGGTAAACAAATAAAAGTACACCTATTAATAATGGGACAGTTACAAGACAGATATAAGAATTACCGGGAGCCGCAGAAATTTATGGAAGCCGGTGTGTATCCCTATTTCCGTGCCATCACGAGCAAGCAGGGGACGGAAGTGGAAATGGAAGGACACAGAGTTCTCATGTTCGGCTCTAACGCCTATACCGGCCTGACCGGCGACGAAAGAGTGATTGCGGCCGCTCATAAAGCACTTGACAAATATGGTTCGGGGTGTGCTGGAAGCCGTTTTCTCAATGGCACGTTGGACATCCACGTGCAGCTGGAAAAGGAACTTGCCGAATTTGAGGGCAAGGATGAAGCACTCTGTTTCTCAACGGGTTTCTCCGTCAACCAGGGAGTCTTGGCCATGGTGGTGGGGAAAGGTGACTATATTATCTGTGACGACCGCGACCATGCAAGTATCGTTGATGGCCGGCGACTCTCTTTTGCCCGCCAGTTGCACTATAAGCACAACGACATGGAAGACTTGGAGCGTGTGCTTGAAGGACTTCCCCGTGAGGCAGTGAAACTGATTGTCGTCGACGGCGTGTTCTCTATGGAGGGCGATCTGGCCAAACTGCCTGAAATTGTGGCCCTCAAACATAAGTATAACTGTTCGATCATGGTTGATGAAGCCCATGGTATCGGTGTGTTCGGCAGACAAGGGCGTGGCGTATGCGACCACTTCGGACTCACCGACGAGGTAGACCTCATTATGGGTACCTTCTCCAAGAGTCTTGCCTCTATCGGTGGTTTCATTGCCGGTGACAAGGATACAATCAATTATCTGCGCCACACTTGCCGTACTTACATCTTCAGTGCCAGTGACACACCGGCCGCTACGGCTGCCGCTATGGAGGCTTTGCATATCATACAGCAGGAACCTGAACGCCTTGAGCATCTGTGGGCTGTGACGCGCTATGCGCTGAAACGTTTCCGCGAAGAGGGTTTCGAGATTGGCGACACGGAGAGTCCGATTATCCCACTCTATGTGCATGATGTGGACAAGACATTTATGGTGACGAAGCTCGCTTTCGAAAACGGAGTGTTCATCAATCCTGTCATACCTCCGGCTTGTGCTCCTCAAGACACGCTCGTGCGTTTCGCCCTCATGGCCACGCATACAGAAGAGCAAGTGGAACATGGAGTGCAGGTGCTCAAGAAGATATTTGTAGATTTAGGTATCATCAAATAGTGGTGACCTGCTTCTGCTATGGCGTATGACATGCATGATGGCGTAACAGACAAAGTAGGGAAGATATTATTTCAACGATAAACAGCAACACCGCCAATCCGAGAGAAATTGGCGGTGTTGCTGTTTTATTTTGATGCAGCAAACTCTGCTTTTCGTGGGGTGTCGTAATCTAACCTAAATATTTCATCAGTATTTTTACATTGCCTGATTCGCGCAATTTGGTGATGCTCTTTTCGCGGATTTGTCTCACTCGTTCACGGGTGAGTCCAAGTTGGTCGCCTATTTCTTCGAGCCCTTTCTCCTGACAGCCGATGCCGAAGCATTCGCGGATAATGATTTGTTCGCGCTCTTTCAGTACACGGTCGAGCACACTGTTCAGTTCCATGGCCATGCTGTCGTGATCCACCTGCCGGTCGGTGCGACTGTCGTCACTGCCGGCCATCACATCTACCATCGAATTGTCTTCCCCCTCTTGAAAAGGTGCATCAATGCTCACGTGATGGCCGTCAGCCATCATACTTTGCTGTATCTTTTCTTCGTCGATATGTGTGCGGTCGCTCAGCTCTTGTACGCTTGGCCGACGATGATGCTCCTGTTCGAAGCGGTTTATCTCGTGATTCACCTTATTGAGTGATCCTACTTGATTGAGAGGCAACCGCACAATGCGACTTTGTTCGGCGATGGCTTGCAGAATACTCTGTCTAATCCACCACACAGCGTAGGAAATGAACTTGAAACCGCGGGTCTCATCAAATTTCTCGGCAGCTTTTATCAATCCAATGTTGCCTTCATCAATGAGGTCGGTGAGCGTGAGGCCTTGATGCTGATATTGCTTGGCCACCGACACCACAAAGCGCAGATTGGCCGTCACCAGCTTTTCTTTCGCGCGTTCGGCATCTCGCCCCCCACGCTTGATAGCTTGAGCCAGTTCTATTTCTTCCTCGATGGTAACCATAGGCGCACGACCTATTTCCACCAGATACTTGTCCAATGCCTCACTTGCCCGGTTGGTGATACTCTTCTGTATCTTCAGTTGTCTCATACGTCGTCAGCCCGATGTTTATATGATAAGTGATTGATTATCAGCTTCCTAAAATGAAATAATGAGGAAGCACTGCAAATATAGTAAAAATAAGGACACGTTGTTCGTGTTTAACAATAATTATAGTTAAACTTGCTTAAAACAAAAAGCGATGGTACATGTAATTCGATTGCTTGTACCATCGCCTTTGTCATTGGGTAGAGCGGGTGAATGTATTAAATTCGGCTTCGTAGCCGTTGAATACATTTACATCCACTTCGCCGTGTATGCCCCTTACGCGACCATCCGGACAGAGTTGCCAGAAGCGCATACGCACATCTGGTTTGTATTCCCCATAGCGGGCTATCCACACCTCATAGTCTCTTTTCACGTCGGGTGCCAAATCAAGGTAGCGGTTCACAAACATCTGACTGATGTAGAGGATGGGGCGCACGCCCGTTTTCCGCTTCACAACTTTCAGCCAAGCTCTCACTTCCCGCCAAAGCACGGCTGCTCCTCCCATCCCCTTGATTTGCCTTGGCGAAGGTTCCACATCAAGCACCGGTGGGAGGTCGCCTTTTCTTATCCGTGCATGGCGGAGGAAAAAGGCGGCTTGTGCCGCTCCTCCCGTTCGGATGGAAAAGAAATGATAGGCGCCGACATGCAGACCGGAAGCACGGGCAGCCCTATGGTCGGCCGCATAGTATTTATTGTGGACAGTGGTTCCCTCCGTACACTTGATGTAGCAGAAGCTCACACGGTAGTTTACCCCTCCCTTGGTGCGTTTGCGGCTGATGCCTCCCAAGTGAGTGATGCGCAGTTTGTCCCAGTGTATGGGGTAGCGTTTGCGCCCTTTCTCGTGTTGATATTTGGATATGTCGATGCCATAGATGCGCTCCGAGGTGTGGAGCACCCTCTCCCCACGGAACAGGTCGTTGCGCCATTCGCCCACCCGCATGGCTTGAGTGTTGCTCAGTCTGAATCCGAAGCCGTTTCGTCGGCCTGCTTTCCAATGCCCTTCAAAATAGGTTCCGTCGTTGCCGATATGCACTCCGTGCCCTTCTGGTCGAAAGAGCTTGTCCACACTGCCTATGTAGACACCTGCCGAATCCGGACGGTGGCGCCATGTGATGGGCCGTCTGATGTTGTGTCCGGCAAGTCGGGCTATGTGGGCAGCGACACTTTTAGGATAACTGGTCACCCCGTCGGGTTTCTGCCGGCTTTCTGTCTGCAAAATCAGGCAATGGTCATCCCGCAGTGTGTCTGTCACCGTGCAGGTCTCCCACTTTTCAGTTGTCTTCTTGCCGGAAAGCGCCACCCGATAGTCGGTGTGGTAGGTGATGGCCACTCGGTCGGTTGGTTTCACACATTGCAAGGTGTCGAGCAGGTGTCGCAACGAGTCGAGCCGCTTGCGTTCTTGGAAAGAAAAGCGGGAAATGGTCTCGTAACCCTCATCGATAACCGAGTGTACGCGTCGGTAGTAGGCCAATTCATCTACCTTGAAGCTAAGATGCCTGATGTCTTTTTTCAGCGAATCGATTTTCTGTGCGAGCACTTTTTTTATATCGCGCCCTGCGTATCGGTGGGCATTCAGGCTGTCATCGACTGAGACAGTGAGCCGCCCCTCACAAGAGGGGACAAGTGCCAGCCGGTCGGTCCATACGGCGGCAAGCCTACTGTGGTCGGTTCCGAAGCGCAGCAGGGGCTGTCCGTCCACTTCCAGTTGGTAGTAGCCGGTGCGCATCACCTGTGTCATGGCCCTTTGAATGCCGGCTTTAGAAGCTGTGTGGCAGTAAAGTGCCCAACCGATAAGTCCCGCCACCGTGGCGGCTGCCACTATGGCAAGGGCCGTTCGTGCGGGGCGGGAACGATGTGTGTTGAATGGTCGAATCATTCAGTCGTTAAATCTTGTCGAGCGCTTGTCTAAGGTCATTGATAATGTCGTCGATGTCTTCGAGGCCTACCGATAGCCGGATAAGGTCGGGTGCGATGCCGGCTTGGCGCAGTTGTTCTTCGCTCAACTGCCGGTGGGTGTGGCTGGCGGGGTGGAGCACGCAGGTGCGTGCATCGGCCACGTGAGTCACAATATTAATCATCTCCAACGAGTCCATAAACCGGATGGCCGTCTCGCGGTCGCCTTTCAGCCCGAAGGCCATCACGCCACACGACCCTTGGGGAAGATATTTTTGGGCACGGGCATGGTTGGCGTCACCTTCCAGACCACTGTAGTGTACCCATGCCACCCGCGGGTCGGCTGCCAGAAACTCGGCCACAGCCTGTGCATTCTCGCAGTGTCGGGCCATGCGCAGGTGGAGTGTCTGCAAACCGAGGTTGAGGATAAATGAGTTCATGGGAGCGGGAATAGATCCCAAGTCGCGCATGAGTTGTGCCACGAGTTTGGTGATGTACCCCAATTTCCCGAAGTTTTTGACGTATGTGAGTCCGTGGTAGCTCTCGTCCGGAGTGCAGAGTCCGGGATATTTGTCCGCATGGGCCATCCAGTCGAACTTGCCGCTGTCCACCACCACACCGCCCACTTGTGAGGCCGTGCCGTCCATATACTTGGTGGTGCTGTGGGTCACGATGTCGGCTCCCCATTCAAAGGGGCGGCAGTTGATGGGTGTGGCAAAGGTGTTGTCCACGATGAGGGGTACGCCATTGTGGTGGGCAATGTGTGCAAACTTCTCGATGTCGAGCACCGCACAACCGGGATTGGAGATTGTTTCACCGAAAAGGGCCTTGGTGTTGGGGCGGAAGGCACGCTGTATTTCCTCCTCGTCGGCCTCGGGATTGACGAAAGTACACTCGATGCCGAGTTTCTTCATGGTCACGCCGAAGAGGTTGAATGTGCCACCGTAGATTTCTGTGGAGGCCACAATGTGGTCGCCGGCCCCACAGATGTTGAACACGGCATAGAAGTTGGCTGCTTGTCCGCTGCTCGTGAGCATGGCACCGACTCCACCTTCGAGCTGCGCTATCTTGAGAGCCACGGCATCATTGGTGGGATTTTGCAGGCGGGTGTAGAAGTAGCCTTCTTTCTTCAAGTCGAAGAGCATGGCCATTTCTTCACTATTGTCATACTTGAATGTGGTGCTTTGGATGATGGGCACCTCAATCGGTTCCCCGTTTTTAGGCTTGTAGCCACCTTGTACGCAGAGCGTAGCCGGTTTCAGTTGCTTTGTCATATTCTGTCTGTTGTGATTGTTGAATACTTGATTGCAAAGGTAGACATTTTTACTTGAAAACGTTCGGGCGGCTTCCTAAACTTCACATATTTTCAGCCCTTATAGACGATTTGTTTGTTGATACCGGCTATTTTTACTACTTTTGTAGAAAAAGAGACGAGAATATCAATTCTGTTGACGATGAAACGACTATTCCTTATGTTCGCTATGACGGTCGTGACAGCCACGCTTGCTGCACAAACCGGCAATATACTCACCGACCGCATCATTGAACAGCTGCATCTATATCCGCAGGAGAAGACCTATATCCATGCCGATGCTGCCGACTATGCACCCGGCGACCGGGTGTGGCTGAAAGTCTATGTGGTGAAAGCCTTGAGCCACGAGCCGGTCGATGAGAGCCGTTACGCCTATGTGGAGTTGCTCGACCCGGCCGGCACCTTGGTCACCCGCATCCGCATCATGGGGCGTGAAGGACTTTATGCCGGCTATGTGGACATCCCTTCTTCAGCAGTTGCCGGCCGCTACCGCTTGCGGTCGTACACCCGTTTGTCGGCGGCCCTTCCCCGTTATGACAGTTGGATTCCGCTTTATATAGGTGGACGGAAAGGCAGCGATCGTCATACCGACTCAACCTTTGCCGATACGACATCACTCTCGGGTGCTGATACCGCCGGGGCGTTGACTTATGAACGGCGTGACCATCGCATCATTGTGAGAACTTCCCTTCCCGGCGACTCCCTTTTCCTTATGGCCCATTGCCGGGCCTATCCTTTCTTCCTGGGTCCTATTGCGGCCCAAAGACCTGTCTCCTTGCTGCGCGACTCCATTCCGCAAGGTGTCGTGTCGCTGCTGTTGGTTGGCCCTCACGGCCATATACTTGCCGAGCGGTTGTTGCTTTCGGCCAACGACCGTGAGCGTTTGCGCCTTCATGTTGTGAGGCAGGAGGCCGCCGCGATTTCTGCCGACAGTGTGGTGCTCCGCTTGCAGGCCGTCGGTTTGCATGAAGGAGAGCGTGCCGACATCTCCGTCTCGGTCACCTCGTCGGTTGTGGCACGCCGGCATCGGCCTTCCTCAATATTGGCACACCTCTTTTTAAGTACTGATGTGGCGGGTGGACTCGAAGCCCCCGAAAACTATTACGAGCATCTTCCGCTGGCCGACCGTCTGCTCGCTTCCGGCCATTGGAGTCGTTACGACTTTTCGCGCGTGTTTTCCGGCCATTTTGCCAAAGTGCCTGTGACGGTTGAGTCTTCCCAGACCATCACCGGACGTGTGCGCAGTTTTCTCCGCCATCGGGCTGTGCCCAATGCGCCGGTGAGTTTGATCTCTCCGCAGATAGGCATTGCAGCTTCCACTGTTTCCGATGCCCAAGGCCGTTTTTCTTTTTCCGGCATGGACTTCCCCGAGGGCACGGAATATGTGCTTCGGGCGGTCAAGCCCGAAGGTAGTGAGCTCGTCGAACTGGTGGTAGACGAGCCCGACTATCCGCCTTTCAATGCCCCGGTGGGCAAAATGGGTGAGGAGGAGGCCGAGGAGATACCGTCCGATGTCCCACAGTCTGCGGCAGTCGACGATGGTATCATGCTCGACGATGTGGAGGTGGTCACCCGCCGGCTCAGTTCGCAGAGCCGCAGCGATGCATACGCCCGTGCTGCCGACTTCTCTTTCGGTCAAAAAGAAATCCGCGAGATCGATGCCACCTGTCTTCACGAATTGTTGCGTAGAGTGCCGGGAGTGTTTGTGCGCGAGAACAAATGTTATATTCGGGCCACCACAACCATCTATGGCGACAATCCGGCGGCTATCGTGCTCGACGGTGTTTTTCTTGAAAATGATTACGACCTCGACATCATCCGGATGCAGGATGTGGCCCGCGTGGATGTTTTCAAGACCGGCACTACTGCCATTTGGGGCACGCGTGGGGGCAGTGGGGTGATTTCCATCACGACCAAGACCGGCAATTACACCTCCCAGGCTGCCGAACATCTCAACCAGAAGAAGATAGTTCCGTTGGGCTATCAGAAACCTGTGAAATTTTCAGCCGGCCTCGGCATCAGGAAAACGCTTTATTGGAATCCCAATGTCGTGAGTGACAGGCTCTCTTTCAGTCTTGGCAACACCTCGGGACCCTGCCGCATGGTGGTGGAGGGGGTGACAAGCGAAGGGCGTCTGATACATGAGGAAGTGACGCTCCATGCCCGGCGTGATGCTAAATAACCTTTACAAAAACGCCCTCGTGAAGATTCTTCAAATAGAGAGGAAAACCGGTGCCGAGAGGGTGAAAAAGCACACCGATTTTTCCATTTGGGTTTTTCGGGCCCGTGAAAGGGCCACACTTGGAAGCCAAAAGGGCCCCGGTTGCATCGCAACCGGGGCCCTTTTGCAAGCTCTTTTGGGCTTCTTCAAGCCTATTTATGGGCTTTGAAATGTGTTAATAATATTCAAACAGTTGATTGTCAGCAGTTTAAAAACATTGCTCAAAATCGCTTATTTTCGTCTATCCGGTTGCTTGGTGGAAATATCGCACGTACGGAGGCCGAAAAACAACAAATGGTTTGACAAAATCAACCGGTCGCTTATTTGCCGAATGGGAAAAGTCCGTAGAGCTCGGCATCTATCTGGTCGGTGATTTTCTTGAAATCCCGCACGTCGTTCTCAAAATTCACCGTGTCACCATCCACGATGATGAGTTGGCCCTTGTAGTCCTTGATCCAATTTTCATATCGCTGATTGAGCCCGTTGAGGTAGTCAATGCGGATAGACTTTTCAAACTCGCGACCGCGCTTCTGTATGTGGCCGACGAGGGTGGGGATAGACGAACGGATATAAATCATCAGGTCGGGCAGTTTCACGAGCGAAATCATCAGTTCGAAGAGATCACTGTAGTTGGCGAAGTCGCGGTCGCTCATCATGCCCATTTCATGGAGATTGGGGGCGAAGATGCGGGCATCCTCAAAGATGGTGCGGTCTTGAATCACGGTGTCGTTGCGTCGTGAAATCTCCACAACATCGCGAAACCTCTTGTTGAGAAAGTAGATTTGCAGATTGAACGACCATCGGTTCATATCCTTATAGTAATCCTCCAGGTAAGGGTTGTTGTCTACCGGCTCAAACTGCGGATCCCATCCGTAGCGTTTGGCGAGCATCTTGGTGAGCGTAGTCTTTCCGCTACCGATATTTCCTGCTATAGCTATGTGCATAAGATTATGGTTGTTTTTTGTTTTTGCTTGTCAGAACAGCCCGAAGAGCTGTGCGTCTATACGGTCGATGATGGTTCCAAAGTCTTTGGGATTGTGTTGGAAATCCATGTTGTCCACATCCACTACGAGTAGCTTTCCATCATATTTATGGTAGAGAAAATCCTCATATCGCTCATTGAGTCCTTCGAGATATTCGATGGGGATTTTCTGTTCATAGTCGCGGCCGCGCCGTTGTATGTTTTGTACCAAATGGGGAACCGAAGCTCTGAGGTAAATCATCAATTCGGGATATTTCACCACCTCAAGCATGTCTTCAAACAGCTCCATATAGGTTTCGAAGTCGCGGTCGGACAGATTGCCCTGCTCCTTGTTGTTGGCCACAAACACGTAGACTCCTTCGTATATCGAGCGGTCTTGTATCACTGTGTGGTCGGTTTTGGCTATTTTGAGCAAATCCTTAAACCGCTCTTTCAGGAAGAATACCTCCATATTGAACGACCAGCGCGGAATGTCCCTGTAATAGTCTTCAAGGTAGGGGTTGAAATCCACTTGCTCAAATCTCGGTTCCCACCCGTAGTGGCGGGCCAGAAGCGTGGTGAGTGTGGTTTTTCCGCTACCGATATTTCCTGCTATGGCTATGTGCATGACGTTGTTGTTTCGTTATAGTCCCTCTTTGTCAAATTGCTGCAAAGGTAGTAAATTTCCACCGAAGTCCGTGCATAACCTTTATATAATTTTGAGGGGAAGGGTAGGGAAGTGCTTTCAGCTTTCAAGTGTGGCTCTTCCACAAACTCAAAAAGCTCAAATAAGAAAGGCGGAAAGCTTTTCCGGTGGTTTAAGGCTAATCTCCCATTCCGGTCGGAGAATTTAAGTGGATGTGTTTTTGTTAATTTTATTCGCCATCATCTGGTGTCAGAGTTTGACGGAGGAAATGTCCACCAGATTGTTGACGATGGCATAAATGGTCAAACCGGCGGGAGAATGTATTTGCAACTTCTTGGCAATGTTGCGGCGATGGGTGATGACGGTATTGATGGATATGCACAGATGGTCGGCGATTTCCTTGTTGGTCATTCCCTGCACCAAGCTCACGATGACATCTTTCTCCCTGTCGCTCAACATGTCTTCGGCATTGGGATTTTGATTGATCATGTTGGAGATTTTCACGCTGACATCATTTTGCTTCGACTTGGCCTCCAAACGCCTGATTACCGGTATAAAGATGTGATCCTCCACCTGGGCGTGCATGTTCAGCCAGTCTTCATTATTATAAATATTGTATAGCGTGGCACTCAACTGATTGTTGTGAAGGCCGTCGGAAGGAAGATACTTGATGATGATGTTTCTCAATTCCCTCACCTTTTGGTCGGTCTGGCCGTGGTGCTTGGAGAATGTTTCTATGTCGTAGGTGGAAGAGACTTCTCCATCCAACAGGCGCTGCACGTATGGGAAAACCATCTTCTCTTCATACTTCATGTGATTGGTGATGCTATGGGCATACTCGTCGTAGAGGCGGAGGATGAGACGTGCGAGATTATCATTCTCGTCTAACGCCGCCACCAACTGCTTGCGGATGAACGGCAACTGGAAGTCGAGATAATATTCATGCGATGCCCGAAGATACTGAAGCAGTGTGGGGATAGATAGCTTGTCAGAGTCATTAAGATCGCGAAAGCCGTTGGTGGTGAAGTTTACCACGGCCAAAAAAGTATAAGTGTCGACATTCTGCTCCTCACAAACCTCCCGGACGGTCTTGTCGCCAAAACCAAGATTGATGCCAAAACACCCAAGATTCTGGAGAATATTGTAGTTGTCGCTTATGATGGAGATCATCTGATCGTCCGCCTCATACATTTTTTGATTTTTCATCTCTCACATTAAAATGGCGTCATCACACCGCAAAAAACAGTGTTTTGACAAATTCACAACGTTGCGGATGCAAAAATAATCATTATTTACGAAATACACAATCATCATTTATAGGTATTTTATCACAAGACGCAAAAAGTTTTTTTATTCTTTCATTCTCTTGCCATCTTCTTGTGGAAAGCATGAAACAATAAGAGATTTTTAGCCTCGATTTCTTAAAATATGTTCTTTGTAACGTTGCAAAGTTAATAAATCTTAACGGGGGGGGTAAATTTGTTAAAAGTGATAGAATCTAAAAATAAAAACTACCTTTGCAATCGATTAAGCCAATGAGAAGCTGACATTGTACCGATATGCAATGCGTGTTAAAATTGAAGGAACCGACGACAAGCGTGCAACGCGTATGAGAGAGGGTTAAAATTGAGGAATCATTTGATAGGCACAACACCCGAAAATAACAACTCATGATGTTGAGACATTAGACGACTGCTCACATATATCATATAGACAACAAAGTTTAGCTTTTCTAAGAACTGATAAGAACAAGAACCTCTGTAGGCCTTTCGGCCTCAAAGCCTGGAGATGGAGCATTGGAGCAGACGACTCCAACTCGTCTCCACGGCTTTCGGTTAAATTCCGGCATATTCCCGCACGGTCAAAACCGTGCAGGGGCATGATTTCTAAGAACAATATCAACTTTTAATTAAATAAGAAAACATGAGACGATTATTTTTGTTTGTATTGTGCCTGCTGGCCGTAGGGTTGGCAAAGGCAAAGCTACAGGTGTCTACGGAGAGTGACGGCACCGTGGTGTTGACGCTGCAAAGCAGTGGAGATCTTGCCAATGAGTTTACCTATAAAGACTATGCCAAGTATCAGGCTTCGGACTTGCTCCAACCGTATCTTAATGCCACTAAAATCAAGGTGGTAACTGCCAATGGAGTTAAAATGTCTAATGACGATGTTGACCGTTTATGCGGTATGGCAGAGGAAGAAAATAATTTTCCGAAGGTGAACAAACTTGATATGGAGTTTGCTGCAGTTCAAAATGACAGTAAATTGACAAACTTAGGTTTTATGGATAATTTGAAAACGATTATTTATCCTCGTACTACGACTGTCATTCCAAACATGAATTATAAGAGCTGTAAGATAGAAAATGTAATTATACCTAATAATGTGTCGCGCAGTGTGACTATTTCAACCCAGGTTTTTGGAAATTCTATTAAGACCCTTGTGCTAGGAGATGTTGATCCTAATGGTACGAGTAAGATTGAGCAACAAGCATTTCTTAATAGCAACAATCTCACATCTGTAGACTTTGGATTTGGCTGGAAGACCATCGGTCGCCAAGCTTTTATGGACTGCACGGCATTGAAAGAAATAACTCTACCGGAAGGTTTGGAGAAAATTGAATATGGTGCGTTTTCCGGAGCGGCAATCGAAGCTATACGTCTACCCAACACATTAAAAAAGATAGAAGGAACGGCATTTAGATGCCATCATTTGAAAAGCATCACTATTCCAGCCAGTGTAGAACACATTGAGGGACAAGCCTTTCAAGAAAATTATGAATTGACAGATGTATATGTATTAGGGAAAAACACAAAGGCTGACAATCAAGCTTTTGACGAGGCTGCTGTTACTCAATTTACATATAGCAATCCAAGTGGCATCTCCCCTGTAACCCGTGCCCAATATACTCGTGGTGTCGGTGGTAAACCTATTGCCATGCTCCACTACCCTGAGGAAGCAAAAGATAAGTATGTGAATCCAAGCTCGAATGGGGTCGGCGGTTACACTCAAAATGTTATGTCTGTAACCGGAGATACATGGCCGACATTGGAAAATGGCAAATATTCTGTTTGTACCGGCGACTATGCCGGATGGAACAACTTTGTATTGACTACTAAAACAAATTCAGAGGAGATTTGGACCGACGACAAGCGAGTTGATGATAAATGGTACACCATGTGTTTGCCATTTGCCATGACTAGAGTGCAACTGGAAAGTGCATACGGCGCAAAGGTGGAAGTGGTAGAGTTTTCGGGCGTTGAGGTAACAAAAAATACAGCTACCAATGATAAGTTTATTAAGCTGAAGTTTAAGAAACAAGTGGAGAGTACTGTTGCCCATTGTCCATATATGATTCATCCCGCCCTCCACGCAGGTACAACTACGGGTGTGGTAAACACCATTGTCGGCATCAAAAAAGAGGCAGAAGAGCAATCCAAGCTTGATGCAATGCAGAAGACTTTTACAGAAGATGGGGTGACATATACATTTATCGGCAACTACACGGCAGGTAAGAATCTGCCTCAATACACCTATTATTACTATTCGGGAAAAGACGAAAGTATTTATAAAAACGGTTTCTACAAATGGGTAAAGGCCACTGGGGGCACATGGACTCGTTACACAGCCTGCGTGCTGCTCGACAAGGACAATGGGGCCAATGCCAAAGCGGTGACGATATTCTATGAGGATCCTGACAACACTGTGACAGGCATTGAGTCTCCGACTGTGGTACCGGCTACACCAAGCAATCTGTCGGTCGGTAAGGTGATGAACCTTAACGGGCAGGTGGTGCGCATGAGCAGTACAAGCCTTGCTGGATTACCCAAAGGCATCTATATCGTGAATGGAAAGAAAATCGCAGTACATTAAAATTAAAAAACAAAAATCATGGAAAGAAAGAAGATATATATGGCTCCCGTAACTGATACTGTGCTGGTGATGGTTGAAAAATTTATTTGCCAAAGTGAAACAAAAGATAGTGCAAGTATTGGGGGCAATGGAAGCCCAAATGAACAGAATCAAGATGAAATCCTCCCCGGAGGCCCGGGAGTTTCCGGTGCCAAAAACAATAATATATGGTCGGACTGGGATGACGACTAACAAATATTTTTTGAAATGGATTCGTGAGAATCGTAGCATTTGAGATTTGATTTATACTTAATTTGTCAAGCCGGAGCGTGTCGCGAGATACACTCCGGTTTCTTATCCCGAACTGGCGTATAGATGTTTTTTCTTCGTAATCAATATTGCCATTGGTTTCTATTGATTGTGCAATACTTTCAGGACTTTGTATATCCTTTGAGTAAGAACACCCGATTCTATCTATTAGAGATTTATAGGCTTCGTACATGAAGTCTATTTCTGCTTCTTATATTGATTCCTCCTTTTGCTATCATAATTCCAAAAATAAAACGTGGAGCATTTCTTCTCACTCGTTCCGCGTGTAGAGACTCTGGCTTCGCCCAATTTGTCGAAACGAGCAACGCCGAAAGCCCTACGCCAATGTAAGTATATAGGTAACATTTTTACCTTGGAAACTGCATTACTTGACTGACAAAATGCAATTTTGAAGTCTGATTTAACGTTATTAAATATAAGTATGTCAAAGAAATCCATTTTTATGTGATTTTTCTTACTGAAAAGTTTGTATTATCAATGATTATTCGTATCTTTGCAGTGTCAGTTCCCACCAAGCCTCTCAACGATGCTCAAATGCGTGGGGCTTTTTTGTATATATACGTTTACTCTCATAATACGCTAATGGAAAGATTACCGCATTTCATGAAACACTATATGACAGAGGGTGACTTGGTAGCTCTGTTGGAAAGTCGTGGACTTGTTGTTTCTGACGAAGCCAAAGCGGTACGGTATTTGGAGAGCATTGGGTACTATCGTCTTTCTGCCTATATGTATCCTTTCTTGAAAATCCCAAAGGAATCTCATCAGTATAAAGAAGGAACAACTTTTCAGCAAGTGTTGAATCTATATCGCTTCGACAAAAAGTTGCGCATACTTCTTCTCAATGAGATTGAGAAAGTTGAGATAGCCATTCGTCGTGCCATTATGAATATTCCTGCGCAGATGACAGGGGATATTTATTGGCTGACTAATTCTGTTCACTTTGCCAACCAAAGAACTTTTCAAGACACGAAGAACACCATTGACAGGGAATATGCAAAATCAACAGAGGAGTTTATCAAGCATTTCAAAAACAGCTATTGTGAACCATATCCTCCATCATGGATTTTAGGCGAGTTGCTGACAATGGGCAATGTGAATATGGTTTACCGTAATCTGAAAATGGACAAGATACGTAAACGCATCTCACATTACTTCGGGTTGCAGCCAATCGTCTTGGAATCTTGGATAACATCTTTGACATTGTTGAGAAATGCCTGTTGCCACCATTCAAGAGTGTGGAACAAGATAAGTTCTATCATGCCTGTATCTCCAAGAAGGATTGCCCATTCTTGGATTACCCTACCGACAACCCCTCAAAGAGTCTATTTCACAATCTGCATTATCAAGTATTTTCTTGACATTATATCACCAAACAATGATATGTTGGGAAAGATGCACACGCTATTTTCCAATTATCCAGAGATAGATCTGGCAGCTCTTGGATTTCCGAATGGATGGGAGAGCGAACCTTTATGGACACAACGGATGTAAGTGCTCTTACCCAAAGAATCCGAGAATTGGAAAAGGAAAACGCCAGACTTAAAGCGATTCTTGACAAGAATAGAATATAAAAGTATTGAATCAAAGATTTCTAAAACCAATTATGTAGAATCTACACCTGTTTCTACATATCAATTCACTTTACAAGAAAAGGTTACCATATTCCAAAGTGTATTCCAAGGTCTGAATAAAATAAAAGAGGAGGTTCCCTTTTTCGAAAGATAGTTTCCGTGTTTGGTGCTTTTTAACTAACTTTGCACTCTCGAAAAGACAGTTGGTATTTTATAGTGTTATAACATGGTTATGGATAATATTGATAAAAAGAAAGAGTTGCAAGAGCACAAAAGTGAGCAGTGCACGATAGAGGCACGAAAGATGCTCCGTCGCAAACTCGACCTGTTGCTGCGAACGGGAGAACTGTTGGTGGAGAGTTCGGCCGATACGAGCCGGATATTACGCAACATGAAGCGTTGTGCAGCCTATCTGGGATTGCCTGAAGATTCGCTCCATATTCACGTCACCTACAATATGTTGCAAGTGAATCTCAGTGACGAGGAACACTCTTTCTCCAAGTTTCAGCGGTGTGACAAGCATGGCATCAACATGACAACCATTCAGGACATCAGCAAACTCACATGGGAAGCCATCAGTCAAGACTATTCTCTCGAGAAATACAGCGAAGAACTTGAACGCATCGCCACGGCCAAACGCTCTTATAGCGAGTGGATGGTGGCCATCTGCGCCGGTTTTGCCTGCGGTGGCTTCTGCATCCAGTTCGGCGGCGACTGGCCCGCTTTCTTTTATGCCTCCATTGCAGCCATTTTGGGCAACCGCTTCCGCATGTACCTCAACCACCTCGGTTCCAATGTGTTCTTCAATATCGCGGTGGCGGCTTTCGTTTCTACCTTAATCGCATGGCTCACAGCCCAAATCTCCACACCGGCGGCGATGGCTTTCATTCCCAAAATCCTTCAACCGCTCCTGATCTCCACCACTCCTTGGCATCCGATGATGGCCTGCGCCCTCTTCATCGTGCCGGGTGTGCCGCTTATCAACTTTGTGAGCGACATGCTCGACAACCATATTGAGGTGGGACTCGTCAGGGCTACCAACACACTGCTCATGATCTTTGCCATGTCTTTTGGCATAGCCTTGGCCATCAAGTGTTTCGGTATCGACAGTTTTGTGCATGAATTGAGCATGACCCCTCATCACAAATTTTGGGAGTATGCCCTTGCAGCGGCTGTCTCGTCGATGGGATTTGCCACCATCTTCAACGTGCCCAAGCGGCTCATGCCGTGGATCGCCATTGGCGGTATCATTGCCGTATGTTCCCGCAATTTCATCAATCTCGGGCCTGCCAATGGCAATATCGGTCTTGGCATGGGTCCCATCGTGGGCACGCTCTGCGGCACAGCCATTGTCAGTATCATCAATATCAAGGTGGTGCATCTGCTCCATACTCCCCACCAGTGCATCACCATCCCTATTGGTATCCCTATGGTTCCGGGCGTATTGATGTATCGCGCTCTCTACGGTATCATCAACATGCAGGGCGTGGTGGGTGAAGTGACCTTTGCCACCCATAATGCCATCAACGGTTCGCTGCTCATCATCATGATTGCCATTGGTGTAGCCATCCCCAACGTCTTTGCCCGCAAGTGGATAGCCCCCAATCGCAAGAAGAAGTTGGCCCGGCTCATCGAAGAACGGAAAGCCAGAGGCAAATTTATCGATCTGCACGAATTTTCCGTATAGCGTAAAGACCAAATACCGCTGCCGGCAAATGGCAGGGGGATATAAATAGAAAAGGTGACACTTTTGTCAGTCGACTCGTGCCATAATTGTCAAATGACAGTTTTGGCACGGTTTTCGTATAGAATGGGGTGTATGCAATAAAAACGACAACTTAAATACATATAATTATGAACATCAAACCATTAGCAGACAGAGTGCTGGTACTTCCTGCGCCGGCCGAAGAAAAAGTAGGTGGAATCATCATCCCTGACACAGCAAAGGAAAAACCGCAACGCGGCAAGATTGTAGCCACAGGTAAAGGTACTAAAGACGAAGAAATGCTCTTGAAAGAGGGCGACATCGTGCTCTATGGCAAGTATGCCGGTACTGAACTTGAGTTCGGCGGTGAGAAATATCTCATGATGCGTCAGAGCGATGTGCTCGCAGTGGTAGAGGAATAATAAAAGTAGATTACTGTTTTTCAATTCTTAAATTTAAAAAGATATGGCAAAAGATATTAAGTTTGATACAGATGCACGCGACCTCTTGAAGAAGGGTGTCGATCAGTTGGCTAATGCTGTTAAGGTAACGCTTGGCCCGAAAGGCCGCAATGTGGTTTTGGAAAAGAAGTTCGGTGCTCCGCAGATCACCAAGGACGGTGTGACCGTGGCCAAGGAAATCGAACTGGAAGACAAGTTTGAAAATACCGGTGCGCAACTGGTGAAGAGTGTGGCATCGAAGACCGGCGACGATGCCGGTGACGGTACCACTACGGCTACCATTCTCACGCAGGCTATCGTGAACGAAGGTCTGAAGAATGTGACTGCCGGTGCCAACCCCATGGACTTGAAGCGCGGTATCGACAAGGCTGTCGCTGCTGTCGTTGACTATATCAAGTCTCATGCCGAACTCGTAGATCACAACTACGACAAGATAGAGCAGGTGGCCACCGTGAGTGCCAACAACGATCCGGAAATCGGCAAGCTGCTCGCCGATGCCATGCGCAAAGTCTCCAAAGACGGTGTCATCACCATCGAGGAGAGCAAGAGCCGCGACACCAATATCGGTGTGGTGGAAGGTATGCAGTTCGATCGCGGTTATCTTTCGGGCTATTTCGTGACCGATGCCGAGAAGATGGAATGCGTGATGGACAATCCTTACATCCTTATCTATGACAAGAAGATTTCCAATCTCAAGGACTTCCTGCCTATCCTTCAGCCTGCTGCCGAGAGCGGTCGTCCGTTGCTCGTCATCGCCGAAGATGTAGACTCTGAGGCACTGACCACACTGGTTGTCAACCGTCTGCGTGGCGGATTGAAGATCTGTGCTGTCAAGGCTCCCGGTTTCGGTGACCGTCGCAAGGCCATGCTTGAAGACATTGCCGTGCTCACCGGTGGCGTTGTTATCAGTGAAGACAAGGGCTTGAAGCTTGAACAAGCTACACTTGAGATGATGGGGTCTGCTGACAAGGTAACGGTCAGCAAGGACAATACGACCATTGTCAACGGTGCCGGGCAGAAAGAGAATATCGCCGATCGCGTGGCTCAAATCAAAAACGAAATAGAAAACACCAAGAGCTCTTACGACAAGGAGAAGCTTCAGGAGCGTTTGGCCAAGTTGGCCGGTGGTGTAGCCGTGCTTTACGTTGGTGCTAACTCCGAAGTGGAGATGAAAGAGAAGAAAGATCGCGTAGACGATGCTCTTTGCGCTACACGTGCAGCCATTGAGGAAGGTGTCGTTGCCGGTGGTGGTACGACCTACATCCGTGCCCTCGAAGCCCTCAAGGATCTGAAGGGTGAGAATCAGGACGAGCAGACTGGTATCAACATTGTGGAGCGCGCCATCGAGGAACCCTTGCGCCAGATTGTGGCCAATGCCGGTGGCGAAGGTTCTGTAGTGGTGAACAAGGTGCGTGAGGGTGAAGGTGACTTTGGATACAACGCTCGCAAAGACATCTATGAGGACTTGCGCAAGGCCGGTATCATCGACCCCGCCAAGGTGGCCCGTGTGGCTTTGGAGAACGCAGCATCCATCGCAGGCTTGTTCCTCACCACAGAATGTCTCATTGTGGATAAACCCGAGGAGAAGCCTGCTATGCCGGTTGGTCAACCGGGTATGGGTGGCATGATGTAATTCCTCTTACAGCTTTTCCATAAGCGAGAAATACGAACAAGAGGGTGTGTCAAAATAGGCACACCCTCTTTTTTTCCTTTCTCTATTATACTTTTTTGTTTCCTCCCTTACGCAGCAGCTTTTGTCTCATTTCTTCCACAATAATTCTAACAAAGCCATAAAAGCGTATGAATGGCATGTGCAAGGTCTGTCAGGGGGCGTTCTGAGCATAACCCGAGTCGGCAACAGTGGTGGAGGAGGGAAGAGGCAGTAATAGCGGTGAAGAGAAGGATTCATAAAAAGGATTATTGCTGTCTGGTAAATCTTTTGCCGTACAGCATATTACAAAAACTTTGGAAAATAAAAAAGCCCTGGCTTGAGAATGTCAGGGCTTTGTGTAAAAAAAAGAGGATGTGCCTGTTTTGGCACACCCCCGTATACATGTTGAGATTTGTCTCTTTTTTCAGCGTATTCTGGAAGCTGCTAACCAATTTGCCACCAATGCTTTTTCTGCTGTGGCTTTTCCTGTTGTTGGCCGGCGGCTTCCCGAAGGAGCTGCCTATAGGTCTTCCCGCTGGAGATAATCTGATAGATTTGCCCCCAATCGGGGAGACCGGCGATGCCCCGGTCGTCGATGAAGTAGTCGGCCTTAATCTTGCGGGAGAAGTGGTTGTTGTTGTGAATCTCTTCTTCCGGATAGTCTCGGTTGACAGCCCAGAATTCCACTCCTCTTTCTTTGCACCAGTCGACAGCCTCCTGCAAAGCCTTGCCTTCGCGCACACTCCACAGAATGAGGCGGTGATGATCCCGTATCAACATGCGGAGCGTCTCTGTTGCAAAGGGAAGCTCCGTACCGATTGCCGGATATTGATCTGTGACGATAGTACCGTCAAAGTCTACTGCTATTGTTGCCATCAGCGTTTGATAGAGTCGTCGTTTTTATCACCGTAATGACTGTTGGCATAGTTGCCGTATGTACCGTACGTTCCATAACTGCCATAAGAACCATAACTGCCGTAACCACCATTTGCCGTGTAGCGGCCATACCGTCCGTATTTTCCATACCGTCCGTAGCCGTAGTAGTAGCCGTATTTCTTCTTTGACATGTCGATGCCATTGATGATGATAGACATGTTGGGCAGTTTGTTCTCGGCGGCCAAACTGTTGATGAGCCCAAAGCTCTCTTTCGGAGTGTAGTCTGCGCGGCAGGTATATACGGTGGCATCGGCAATGCGGCCTATTTGCAGGGTGTCGGTCACAAGACCCACCGGTGCCGTATCAATGATGATATAATCATAATGCTCGCGGAGCATCTTGACGATGGTATCAAGACTTTGGCGGTTGACAAGTTCGGCAGGATTGGGAGGAGTGGGACCGGCCATTAGCAATTCCAAATTGTTGTTGATGCCCGAAGGGAGAATCTGCTGTTGGACTTGCGCCCATGTCGGGGTGTCATGAATCAGCAGATTGGTGATGCCATGCTGGTGGTCGTCTATCTCGAAAAGCTCCGCAAGACGGGGTTTTCGAATATCCAAACCTACGAGGATGACCTTTTTGCCCAGTAGTGCGAAGCTGACGGAGAGGTTGGCCGCATTGAAGGTCTTGCCCTCTCCCGAGGTGGAAGATGTGAAGAGTATCACTTTCTCGCCTTCCTTGAGCATGAACTGGAGGTTGGTGCGCATGGAACGGAAAATCTCTTCCATCATGTTGTTTTTGTTCTCATGTACGACAATGTCAGCTTTCATTTTGGCTGTTTCACTGGCAATGGCAATGTCTGCTATAATCGGCAACTTGGTCAGGCGCACAACATCATTGTGCCCTTCTATTCTGTAATGGAAGAATTGGAAGACAAAGAGAGTGAGAGCCGGGATAGCCAAAGCAAGAAACAAGGCGATGAGAAGAACGATACTGGCTTTTGGAGACACTTTGCTGGAGATTTCAGGCATGTCTATCAGTTTCCCTTTGTCAGCAGTTGCAGCGAGTGAAATGGAGTTTTCTTCACGCTTTTGCAGTAGCATCAGATACAAGCCCGACTTCACGTCTTGTTGGCGACCAATCTGAGTGAGGATGCGTTCCTGTTCGGGAGTGGCACCTACTTGTCCTTGATACTTGCCATATTGAGCTGCGACCGCATTGCGCTGGATGCTCATATTATTGCGTGCCTGTGCCATAGCCCGTTTGATGCTCGCACTCAAATCGTCAAGTTGAGAGGTCAGTGGGGTGACTGTAGGGGAGTTCTCACTGGCAGAACGGAGCAGACGATTACGTTCGAGCACAATCTCGTTGTATCTATTGATCAAGGAAGTGGCACTTTGATCCGTCAATCCTACGTTGGAGGGGAGTGTCTGATACTTGTTGCTTGGTTCATTCATGTATTCGCTGATGGAGTTGAGCAAGGCCACCTGCGTATTTGCCTCTGCCAATTTCTGAGAGTATTCGTCAGCGTTCTCCACGGCTTGACCTGCATTTATCTTGAGTTCGACCACGCTGTTGCGTTTCTTGTAGGATTCAAGCGCACCCTCTGTTGTCCCGAGTTCGGCATTGATTTTCTCAAGACGCCCATTGATAAATTCCTCTGTGCGGACTGCGACCTCATTCTTGTCCTCATTGGCTTGACGGTTGTAGACGATAGCAAGCTGCTTCAAATAGTTTTTTGCCCGTACCCGACTCTTATCTTTGAGTACTAACTGTGCAATGGTAGTCGTCTTGGAGGTCTGGCTCACACTCAGCGCATTCTGAAATTTATAGGCCGCATTGTTGGGTGACATGATGGTCACAAGTTCTATAAAGCCGGTCGGTATGGCAACCGACTGATTGCGGGTGAATGACAATATACCTACCTTGGTGCCGATAGTTGAAGGGAGGTGGGATATGTTCTTATCGAAGTTGTATTCATTGTCATATCCGTCATCGTAATTACCTGTTATGTGAAAACCGTTATCGGTATGCTCTATTTGCAACGAGAGGGTGCCTTCGAGTTTCTCGAGATGCGATGGATCCATGTCTACGCTGATAGGCTGATTGAGATATAGCAAGCGGTCGGTGATATGTCCACGTTTTTTGTATGTCGCATATAGTTTGAGGTCACGAACGGCGTTGGTTGCCAAAGTGTGCGATGCAAGAATCTCCATCTCATTGTCAATACCATTGCTATTGGATATGATGCCAAGGTTTGTCATGTTTTGTAAGCCATTGCCCCTACGGTTGTTCCCCTCGTCATCTTTGATGAGCATTTTCGTGTAGGCCTGATATACAGGCGGGGTATAGCGCAGGTAGATGAACGCTGCGCCAATACAGATAATCAAGGAGAGTACAAACCATTTCCAATTAAGGATAAGTGTTGTGTAAATGGCTTGAAAGTCGAATGAAGACTTCTCCTCTTGTTCCTGGACGCTATCCGGAACAAAGTTCTTGTTTTCTTCCATTTTCTATCACTAATTTGTTAATATTTTCTTTGTCTATATGAACCTTGGGCTTTGTCGAATTTCTCTTTTTGTGGCCGGGAAAATCGGTTGTACCTTGAAATGTCCATCCCATAAAGCTCTCTTCGTCGGTGAAGACCGGCTTGTTATTGTGAAAGTGACTGACAGATGCTCCTTTGGTGCGGTCGGAGAAGGGTTCAGTCTTGTTCTTCAGACAGTCGCAACAGATATTGGCCATAGCCGTTTTTGCGCATGGGTTGTGCAAGCGTGCGAAGCTCATGGGCAGAGATCCATCCTTGTTTGAAAGCGATTTCTTCCAGACATGCCACTTTGAGTCCTTGGCGTTTTTCTATACATTCGATAAACGTGCTGGCTTCTGACAGGCTGTCGTGTGTGCCGGTGTCCAGCCATGCGAAGCCGCGTTGTAGCGTATGCACTTTCAGACTGTTTCGAGACAGATATTCCTGATTGACTGTCGTAATTTCCAATTCTCCCCGTTGGCTGGGCTTGATATCTTTTGCTATTTCCACCACATTGTTGGGATAAAAATAAAGTCCAACTACAGCGTAGTTGCTTTTAGGGTGCTCCGGTTTCTCTTCAATACTGAGACAGTTGCCGCTCTTGTCGAATTCGGCTACGCCATAACGTTCAGGGTCGGTTACATAATAGCCGAAAACGCTGGCAAATCCCTGCTCTGTTGCTTTCACGCTATCCCGAAGCAGCCCCGTAAGTCCGGCCCCGTGGAAGATATTGTCACCAAGTACCAAGCAGACATTGTCGTCTCCGATAAACTTTTCACCTATGATAAATGCTTGTGCCAATCCGTCGGGTGATGGTTGTTCGGCATACTCAAAGTTCACTCCAAGTTCATGCCCGTCTCCCAAAAGCCGTCGAAATCCGGGTAGGTCGAAGGGAGTTGAGATGATCAGAATGTCGCGGATGCCGGCCAACATAAGCACTGACACCGGATAATAAATCATCGGCTTGTCAAAAATAGGAATCAGTTGTTTGCTGATGCCTTTGGTGATGGGATACAGCCGGGTGCCGGAGCCGCCGGCTAAAACAATACCTTTCATTATTTCTTTTTATTTTTGCTCATGGTTAGTATGCGTGCTTGTCGGGAACAAACAAACTCTTAGCCGTCATGGCGATAATCTTCAAATCGAGGAAGAATGTCCAATTCTCATTATACCAAATGTCGCGGTGAATGCGCTCTTCCATTTGCCAAAGCTCTTTGGTCTCTCCTCGGTAACCTGTCACTTGCGCCCAACCGGTAATGCCCGGTTTGGAAAAGTGGCGCACCATGTATTTGTCTATCAATTTTGAATAAATCTCCGTGTGATGCAGCATGTGGGGACGTGGGCCTACAATACTCATGTCTCCTTTCAACACATTGATGAATTGCGGGAACTCATCGATGTTGGTCTTCCGCATGAAGCTGCCAAACGCAAATTTGCGCGGGTCGTTTGCTGTAGCCTGCACGGTGTCGGCATCCTTGTTCACGTGCATGGAACGGAATTTCAGGCATTGGAAGGTCTCTCCAAGAAAACCGGTCCGCGCCTGGCGGAAGAAAATCGGTCCGGGGCTTTGCAGCTTGATGAGCAGTGCGATGATGGGAAATAGCGGAAGCATACATAGGCAAATGAATCCGCTCACGAGCAGGTCGAAACCACGCTTTAATATGCGGTTGCTCATGAGCGTGAGCGGTTCTTTGCGATTGGTGAACAATATCTGCCCCATGAAAGGTTCGCTTATCAGGTTCAGCTTGTAGTTGGTGAACATGCGGGGGAGGTAATAAAACTGAATGACATTTTTGTCGCAATACTTCATTATTTCAATAATCAGGTCTGCATCATTGTGAGAGAGACAACAGAAGATATCATCCGCAAAGCGTGAAGGAGCCTGTGCGTTTGGTTCTGCATTTTCTGCCTTGAACTCCATGTTGTCGTGCATAAAATGATGCAACTCCTCATAAGAGCCCAAACACTTGAAGCCTTCGGGAGCCTTTTCTATATTGCGGTCAGCATAATATCCCTTGATATGATAGCCGGTAAACGGAAGTGCTGTGATTTTTCTGTAAAGGTCACAAACGGCCGGGTCATTTCCGACAAACACCACGCTTCGAGTATTGCCACCGGCCGTGCGGTATTTTCGTAATATCAGTAGTTCCAACAGTCGGGAGACTATAAGAACCGAACAGAATGACACGAAATAGATGATGCTAAACTTGAAGAACCCTCCACCGTCGCAGATTAACCGGAGGCAGAGGAAGAGGCATGCCGAGTAGATAGTTGCTAAGCGGACAGACCGGTATAAAACTTGCTCGAACGTGACCTGGCGGATATGTATGATCGTTGATGACAGGTACTGGGCCACCATCATGGTGAAAATGGCAACGATAATCGTTATCCGCGGTTGGTCGTGGAAGAACGGGGGGACAAGCTTTGGAAAGAAGCGGATATAGACAAGCAGGATAGCTGTGGCAATGATAAAGTCAGCAGCAATAACCATCCCGTGGATGATGTTACTGCCATTTACATAATATTGTTTGGAACCGTTTGATATTTTACCCACTTTGTCAGTTGCCTTTTAAAAAACAGTGCAAAGGTAATAAAATTAATTGAAAAATGAGAAAGGAATCGGATTTTGTGTGCAGCTTTCGCAAAATAATCATCAGGAGTCTTCTCGAGCTGTGCTGATTTGTTGAAAAATGGTGGCGAACCCGTGTGTTTTGATAGTTTTATTTTGTTTTTCGACGAGTAGTGTACCTCGTTTGGTGGGAAAAAAGAAAATAAATTTTGAGGTCTCGATAAAATGTGTTACTTTTGTAACGGAATAATCACATAATGAAGAAAAAACATTAAAAAACGTATGATGAGTTTTTTGCAGAAAATATTGGGTAAAAAAACGGAAGAACAGCGTGTCGGAGGCATGGAAGACTTCATGACATTAGTTAGAGTTTATTTTCAGGCTTCGCTGGCTACTACATTGGGAATCACTAATTTGGCAATGCTTCCGGATTTGCGAACATTCAAAACGACACTCCGTGTTCCTACCCAAAACAATAAACTTGGAGTGGGGGAGAAGAGTCAATGCAAAAAGATGATGAATAATCTTTACGGTATGGACGATTCCTTTTTCAAGGAGATAGACCAAAGCATTCGTAAGAATTGCCATAAACTGCAAGATGTCAACACCTATCTTATTCAATTCCAAGGTTTCACCCAAGACATTATGATGCTTATGGGCAACCTGATGAAGTTTAAACTGCGCATCCCTTCGTTCTTTAAAAAGGCTATTTACACCATGACAGAGAAGCAGGTGAATGACCTTTTTGTGAAAAATGACTATACCGATCCGGGGGTGATGAAGGCTGTGTTGGCTGTCCGGCAGTATAATGGGCGCTTAGGATTTTCCCAAAGATGGATTACCGACTTTGTCTATCGGGTGGTGATGCTGGCCAAGAAAGAGCCCAAACCTTCCGATGAAGATGTGGAGAAGCTCAAGAGGTGATGTCTTGGACTGCATCATTTGTAGGCGAGCGTTATCGGTGATTGCTAAATAAAAACTTTAAGGAATATTTGGCATTTTCAAATTATTCGACTAAATTTGTAGCCAAATTGTAATCGACTATGACAGCTAATGAGAAAACTTTAAATGTGTTCACCACCCGGGTGAGGCAGATGATTCTCCAATACAAGGCAACGCGTAAGGAGAATGAAGAGCTCTATGCCATGGTGGACGAGCGCGATGCCAAGATCAAGCAGCTCGAGGCGCAGTTGACCCAGGCCCATAACGATTACAACAGTCTCAAGATGGCCAAGATGATTGAAATCACAGATGGCGACATGGAGGGTGCCAAATCCCGCGTAGCCAAACTCATCAGAGACGTCAATAAATGTATAACGCTACTGAGTGACAAATAAATCGGAGCGATGGCTGAAGAAAACAACAAGTTACACATAAAATTGCATGTATACGATACGGACATCTCGGTAAACGTGTTGCGTGACGACGAGGCCTATTATCGTAGGGCAGCCAAACTGATTACAGATACAGTAAACACCTATGCAGCTGTGTTCAAAGGACGCAAGACTGACAAGGAGTTGCTGTATATGGCTCTTATCGACATAGCCTTGAGGTTTGAAAAAGAGTCTGGCCGCAATGATACAGCACCTTATAGTGATATTCTCGGAAAGTTGACTTCAGAAATCGAAGAAGCACTCAAGTGACAGAGAATATTTAATACAATAATAATATGATTGGTATAATAATTTCGGTCGTGGCAGGCCTTGTTATAGGCGGAGCCGTCGGCTATTCTATTTTCCGTTATGTGATAAAAGGAAAATATAACCAAATGATGGATGCGGCCAATAAAGAGGCCGAAGTTGTCAAAGAGAAAAAACTCCTTGAGGTCAAAGAGAAGTTTCTGAATAAGAAAAGCGAACTTGAGAAAGAAGTTCAGCAGCGCAACCAGCGCATACAGCAAAATGAGAACAGACTCAAGCAACGGGAAATAAGCCTCAATCAGCGGCAGGAAGAGCTCGGCCGTCGCAAGCAAGAGGTGGAGCAGGGTCAACAGCGTGTGGATAACGAGAAGAAGCTGCTTGCAGTGAAGCAACAAGAACTCGAGAAGATGCAGAAGCAGGAACAGGCCAAGCTTGAAGAACTCTCCGGACTGTCGGCGGAAGAAGCCAAGTTGCGATTGGTGGAGAGTCTCAAAGATCAGGCTCGCCTTGATGCGGCAAGTTATGTGAATGAGATTATGGACGAAGCCAAGCTGAACGCCAACCAGCAGGCTAAGAAAATCGTCATTCAGACTATACAGCGCGTGGCTACCGAAACAGCCATCGAAAACTCCGTGAGCGTCTTCCACATTGACAATGATGAGGTGAAAGGCCGCATCATAGGCCGTGAAGGTCGTAATATCCGTGCCTTGGAAGCTGCAACAGGTGTTGAGATAGTGGTTGATGACACACCGGAGGCGATTGTCATTTCGGCTTTTGATCCCATTCGCCGGGAAGTTTGCCGACTGGCTCTTCACCAGTTAGTGGCCGACGGGCGCATTCATCCGGCCCGAATAGAAGAGGTTGTCGCCAAGGTGAAGAAGCAACTCGACAATGAGGTGATTGAGACCGGAAAGCGCACTGCCATCGATTTGGGTATTCATGGTCTGCACCCCGAACTGATCCGCATAGTCGGTAAGATGAAATACCGTTCTTCTTATGGTCAGAATCTTTTGCAGCACGCCCGTGAGACTGCCAATCTCTGCGCGGTGATGGCATCGGAACTGGGACTCAATCCTAAGAAAGCCAAGCGTGCCGGACTGTTGCACGATATAGGCAAGGTGCCTGATGAGGAGAGTGAGTTGCCCCATGCACTTTATGGAGCCAAAATAGCAGAGAAATATAAGGAGAAACCCGACATCTGCAATGCCATTGGAGCCCATCACGATGAGATCGAAATGAATACGCTTTTGGCCCCTATCGTGCAGGTGTGTGATGCTATTTCCGGCGCCCGTCCGGGTGCCCGTCGCGAGATTGTCGAGGCCTACATCAAGCGTCTCAATGACCTTGAGGCCATCGCCATGAGCTATCCCGGTGTGACCAAAACCTACGCCATTCAGGCTGGTCGTGAGCTCCGTGTCATTGTGGGAGCCGACAAGATGGATGATGCCGAGAGCGAAAAGTTGTCAAGTGAGATCGCCACCAAGATTCAAAATGAGATGACTTATCCCGGACAGGTGAAGATCACCGTGATTCGCGAGACCCGTTCTGTGGCATACGCCAAGTAGGTTTTGTGTCTCTGGTGCCATTGGCAAGATATTATTATCATTTTATACAAGAAAGACCGTAGTCCTTGATGCAGGGACTGCGGTCTTTCGTTTTTGTCTCTGTGGAGTCTTTTTCTGTTCCTGTTGTTCTTTCTGATCTTCTTAGTTCCATTGTAACAAACTTCATCTTTGGGTATCGGTATATAGCAAGAAGCCTATCACATTGGTAAAAGAGCATTACATGCCCTTCAGCCCCAAATGTATAGTGCCTGTCATGAAACTCTTTGAAAGTTCCCCAACAGGTGATAACCTCATGCCAAAGAGCCTCAATGATGATGTGAAATAGGCGCACTTAGAAAGCATTTTTAAGCTTAATGACAGTTCCTTGGACCCAAATGAATCAGTCGCTTGGATGCTTTGACAGATTTATTAGAGGATAGTGACGAAAAAAGGAAGCACACAAGTGCTTCCTTAGCTATTGCAAAGATACGATAAAAATAAAGGAAATGCAAATAGAATGCGAATATATCTTACATCTCACGAGGATGGCCAGAGAGGGCATAGAGGAGAGGTGATTTCTACATGGTAAGGGGCTTGTCGGTCTTCATAGTGTTAATTTTGTACAATAAGGATAATTTTTCTCGATAATCTTTTGAGAATAAGATAAAAAAAACTATCTTTGCAGCAGAATAACATAAGAAAGTATCGGAACTTTCCGACAAAAGATATTTTTTTGATTTGTTTTAGTAGATTAGTTTTTAAGTAGTTTGTTTTTGAAAATCGGTTGTCGTGAGACATCCGATTTTTTTGTGCAATTCACCAAGCTTATGTTTTATATTTATGACACATCCCAACATGCTACGCCGTTTGCGTGCAGAAAAAACAGAAGAGGACGCGACATGCGAAATGTACACAGCCGGAGGCTTGAATGAAGAAGAGTGGTGTATGGCGATACTTAAAATTATAGGAAATAAAAAAAGCGATGACCTTCGCAGGCAACCGCTCCAAATCTTCAATAGGTATTAGTTCTTTAAGGTAAAAAGATTGTTTTCAGGATAACAGTTGCAAAGTTAAGACATTTTTTCAAACGGCCAAACTTTTCCAGATTCTTTTTTTAATAAAACTTGCCGTGTGCCCACACATTTGTAAATATTAACTTTTTATGTGTGACAAGGTTGCTTTTTATAGTTTCTGGAGATAAAGTGGGTATAGCCCAATAAGAACAAAAAAGCGCGCCCAAGGCCATAGTCCGGACACGCTTTTTCATAAGTTAGAAGATTCTCTGCTATTTCTTTTTTATTTTCTCCACGTATGCATCGATTACGGCCACAGCGGTGATGTTCACCACATCAGCCACCGAACTTTCAAAGTCTGTGAAATGGATGGAATGGTTTAAGCCCATTTGGATGGGGCCGACAATCTCCACATCGCTGTCGAGTGCCTGAAGCAGCTTATAGCTTCCGTTGGCACTGCTCATGTTTGGGAATACGAGTGTGTTTACATCGTATCCCTTGAGCCGGGTGAAAGGAAATTTGTCGTCACGCAGCTTGCGGTCCAGAGCAAAGTTCACTTGCATCTCTCCGTCAATGATCATATCGGGATATTGCTGCTGCAGCTCTTCCACGGCCTTGTGTACTTTCAACGGGCTACCCACCTCGTCGGTTCCGAAATTGGAGTAACTGATCATAGCTATATGCGGTTCCTCGTTAAAGAACTTGACTGTGTGGGCGCTCAGCCGGGCCACATCAACGAGCACGTCCTCATCGGGATGGCGGTTGATGAGTGTGTCAGCCAAATAGAATGTACCCTTTTTGGTGTTGAGTATGTGCATAGTCCCGAAAGTTTTATAGCCCGGTTGTATGCCAATAACCTCCTTGGCCACCTTTATCGTGTTGGAATATTTAGTGTAGAGTCCGGTGATAAACGCATCGGCATCGCCATTTTCCACCATCGACATTCCGAAATAGTTGCGCTCATACATTTTGTCGTAAGCCTCTTCGAAAGTATATCCCTGCCGGGCCCTCTTCTCGGCAAGATGTTTGGCAAAGGTAGCTCTGCGTCCTTGTTCTTGGTCGGCACGCATGTCCACAATCTCAATTCCGTCGAGATTGAGTTTCAGACGATTGGCGATGCGTGTCAACCGGTCGGGATTGCCAAGCAAGATGGGGAAACAAATGCCTTCCGCTTTTGCCTGCACGGCCGCTTTCATCGTTGTGGGGTGTCCTCCTTCAGCAAAGACAACCCGCTGGGGGTGCATTCGTGCCGTATCGTGGAGTTTGCGGGTGAATTTCGTTTCTTGCCCAAGCAGTTGCCGCAAACTTTGTTTGTAGTCCTCCCAGTCTGTGATTTCATGCCGAGCCACCCCACTTTCGATGGCGGCTTTGGCTACAGCGGCACTTACTTCGGTGATGAGTCGCGGATCTACGGGTTTGGGAATGAAGTATTTTGGCCCGAAAGTGAGCTCATTGACACGGTAAACCTCATTTACAATGTCAGGAACCGGCTGTTTGGCCAAATCGGCAATCGCCCTGACAGCTGCCATTTTCATCTCTTCGTTGATGGCCGTAGCGTGTACATCCAGTGCCCCACGGAAGATGTAAGGGAATCCGATGACATTGTTGATTTGGTTGGGGTAGTCGCTTCGGCCGGTTGACATCAGCACATCTGGACGACTCTCCATAGCGTCTTCGTAGGAGATTTCGGGAACGGGATTGGCCAGCGCAAACACGATGGGATTGTCGCTCATGGAGCGGATCATGTCTTGGGAGAGCACATTGCCCTTTGATAACCCGACAAAAACGTCGGCCCCCTTGATGGCTTCTTCAAGTGTATGTACATCCCGACGGTCTGTGGCAAACTGTTTTTTCTGTTCATTCAGATTGGCCCTGTCACTCGTGATTACGCCTTTCGAGTCGAGCATTACAATATTTTCCCGCTTGGCACCGAGTGCGCAATAGAGTTTGGTGCAGCTGATGGCAGCCGCTCCGGCACCGTTGACCACGATTCTCACCTTGTCAATGTCCTTCCCGGCCACTTCAAGGGCGTTTTTCAGACCGGCTGCTGAAATAATGGCAGTCCCGTGTTGGTCGTCGTGCATCACCGGGATGTCGAGGGTCTTCTTCAACCGCTCTTCTATGTAGAAACATTCCGGAGCCTTGATGTCTTCCAAGTTGATTCCGCCAAACGAGGGAGCTATCTTCTCTACAGCTTCGCAAAATTTTTCAGGATCTTTCTCGTCTACTTCGATGTCAAAAACATCAATGCCTCCATATATCTTGAAAAGTAAGCCCTTGCCTTCCATAACCGGCTTGCCGCTCATGGCACCAATATCCCCCAGGCCAAGGACGGCTGTGCCATTGCTGATGACAGCAACCAAATTTCCCTTGTCGGTATATTTGTATACATCATCGGGGTTGTTCTGTATCTCAAGGCAGGGATACGCCACACCCGGTGAGTAGGCCAAGCTCAAGTCTGTCTGGGTGCGATAAGGCTTGGTAGGCTTCACTTCAATTTTTCCCGGTCGCCCGTTCTGGTGATATTGGAGGGCGGCTTCTTTAGAAATCTTTACCATATTACTTTGTGTTTATAATTAAAAGTCCCTCAAAACTTTTCATTGGTAGCACTTAGATGTGTTTGGGTTGCACAAATGACGCTCCTTTGCGCAAAGGTAAGAAAAAACCAAATAAAACGTGCGAGTTTTTATTCTTTTTTTGTAACTTTGTGACGAAAACGTTTTCCGATAAAGATTATGAATGTATCTTCTCCATATAGAACAGAAGTAAAGAATAAGATTTTGAAGATCTCCATGAAGCAATTTCTTTCCAAGGGAGTGAAGGCGGTAAAGATGGATGATATAGCCATGTCGCTTTCCATTTCCAAGCGCACACTCTATGAGATTTTTGCCGATAAGGAAGATCTTCTTTATGCCTGTATCAAGAAACATGAAGATGACCACGATGAGTGGATGGAGCGTTTTGACGATGGCACACACACTGTGATTGACATTATAGTGGAATACTATCAAGTGAAAGTGGAATTCTCCAAGACGATCAATCCCACTTTCTTCATGGAGTTGCACAAGTTCTCAAAAGTTGTCGGCTATCTTCAGAACAGGCATGAGAAACGAGAGAAAGAGGCGGCAGTCTTTTTCAAGCGGGGAATAGAGGAAGGGTATTTCCGTAAGGACATCAACTATAAGTTGGCTTCGCGTATCGGTGACATGTCAATGCACAGCTTCATGGAGAAGCAGCTTTATCAGGAATTCGGTGTGGAGGAAATATTCCGCAGTTTTATCTTCGTTTTTATAAGAGGTTTCTGTACGCAAAAGGGGATCAAACTATTGGACAGCCGTCTAAAGACTCTTGTGTAGCATTCTCACAAGGATGGGGCGACTATTTTCAGTCGCGGTACCACCAGCTGAGTATTTTGTTAACCCAAGGAATCGTGAATCTGAACCATCGGTAGGTGCCGACCGGCTTCCCGCCGAAACTTAAAATAAACTCTCTGAACGCATTTCTTTTCCACGGTAGCCCTACATCCATAAAATACATGTGGGCATAATTGTGTGCATGGGCATACCGGAGGGCATACCATACAGTCATGGTGTTAGGATGGAGAGAATGGTAGGTCTTGCGCTTGGATGCTAAATACCATAAATAGGCATTGCCTTCGGAAAACACGCACACGCTTCCCCCTATGATCTTGTTTTTATATAGTGTGACAAGAATTGTCGCCCGCTTGTTTTTGTAAAGTTCAACAAACTGTTTTTCGGGCGGAATCAACCGGCGCAGCTTAAGCCGGTAGAATCCTTTGAGAAGTCTGTAAAACCGGCATCCTTCATCTATTGAAGCGACTTCCCGGGTAATGATTCCGTTGGCATAACTTTTGGCTATCCTGTCTTTCAATTTGACATCAATCCGCTCCTCCGGAGATTTGCTGTGCAGCGAATTGTGTATCTCCTGCCAATGTAGTGGAAAATATCCGTAACGGCGAAACTCCCTATAACCGAACATTTTACGACTAATGTCGGAAACCTCCACGAAAAAACACAGACTGTGTACAAGTCTTCGGGTCAGTGCCTTGAGCATGAGTCCGAACAGTTCTTCTTGAGGGACAGTCCCATAGTCTTCTTGTGCGGGCGCATCTTTATCCGTATCGTGATATACTCCTTCACCATAGATTCGCCCTTGTTTGAGCAGAACAAAAGGCAGCCAAATGATGCGGCGTCTGACAACAGCTAACAGATGGGCTATAGGACGGCCGTCTTTCATGGCAACGGCCATAAAAGGTGAACTGCCGGGTACTTGCTCCGTTATACGAAACAATTCGGCACTGTGGAAAAAGTTCTCCTCGTTGAGCGAGGGGAGCAATTCGCTTTTCCTGATAATCTCGATGGTGATGCCTTCCATTATGAAGGCAAATATATAAAGAAATGTTGAAAGGTAAAAAGAAAAGCGTAAATTATTGCTGAAAATAGACGAAAGAGCTGTTTATAAACTGTTTTTTTATTACCTTTGCCGGCATGAAAGTTTGTTTGATAGGAGCCGGTCGTCTTGCCACTAATTTAGGGAAGGCACTGGTGAGAGGCGGACACACGATTACACAAGTGTATAGTCGGACAAAAGAATCGGCCGGCAAACTCGCGGCCTTAGTCGGCGGAGAGTTTGTCGATAATATTGGTGAGATTGACAATCGGGCAGACATCTATATTTTTGCCATTAAAGATGATGCGCTTAGAGAGTTAGTGCCACAAGTGGGCCGGAATATCAAGGAAAAGGTGTTTTGCCATACGGCGGGTTCGATGCCGTTGGACATATTTCAAGAGACAGTTTGCCACTATGGAGTCTTTTATCCATTGCAAACCTTCAGCAAAACTCGCGAAATGGATTTCTCAAATATTCCCTGTTTTCTGGAGACTAACGACCAAACGGCATATTCGATGCTCCACGCTTTGGCGAAGACCGTCTCCAATCGAATCTACGATTTGTCCTCGGAAGAACGAAAGTATCTACATCTTGCCGCGGTCTTTGCCTGTAACTTTGTTAACCATTGTTACAGCCTTTCCGGCGAAGTCCTCGCCGCCCACGGTCTGCCGTTTGACGTGATGCTTCCGCTTATCGAAGAAACGGCCCGCAAGGCTGGGGAAATGTCGCCTTTGGAGGCCCAGACTGGTCCGGCTGTGCGCTATGATGAGAATGTGATTAAGGCCCAGACAGACCTTTTGAACCATGAGCCCTACCTGCAAGAGGTATATAGATTGTTAAGCAGTGGAATCTATCAATATGCACTTCAACATTCCAGACAATGATAAATTATGATTTAAACAAAATAAAGGCCGTGGTCTTTGATGTGGACGGGGTGCTTTCGTGCCAGACGATCACTTTGGCGGGGAACGGCGAGCCGTTGCGCACCGTGAATATCAAAGACGGCTATGCCATTCAGCTGGCACAAAAGATGGGACTCCGTATTGCCATTATGACAGGGGGTAACACCGAGGCCGTGCGTATGCGCTACCGGCATCTTGGCGTGGAAGACATTTACATGGAGTGCGCGGTCAAGTTAAAGTCTTATGAAGATTTCCTTTCGCGTTATGGGTTAAATGACGAGGAGGTTATCTATTGCGGAGATGACATTCCCGACTACGAAGTCATGAACCGCTGTGGTTGTTCATGTTGCCCGTCGGATGCCGCTTCCGAGATAAAGGAAATTAGCAACTATGTGTCTACCTTCCGTGGAGGAGAAGGGTTTGGGCGGGATGTACTCGAACAAGTTCTTCGTACACAAGGACTATGGATGGCAGATAAAAAAGCTTTTGGATGGTAAAAATGAAGGAACAGTTAAAGAAAATAATCTTAGCAAGTGGCAGCCCCCGGCGGCGTGAGCTGCTTGCCGGTCTCGGTATGCCTTTCGAGGTGGTTGTTCTTCCCGATGTGGATGAGAGCTACCCCGATACTGTCAAGGCTGACCATGTGCCCGAATATCTTGCGCAAAAAAAGGCCGAAGCATATACCTCCTTACTGACAGAAGACGGCAAACTTGTCATTACGGCAGACACCGTCGTGATTTTGGACGGACGGATATTCGGCAAACCCCAAAATGCAGAGGAAGCTATACAGATGCTGAGAACATTAAGTGGGAAGACACATCATGTGATAACGGGCGTGTGCCTGATGACACGTGGGCAGAAACATCATTTCTCGGTGCGCACGGAGGTCACTTTCAAGGTGCTTGCCGAATGTGAGATAGACTATTACATAAATACCTATCAGCCTTTTGACAAGGCTGGAGCGTATGGCATTCAAGAATGGATTGGGTATATCGGATGTACAGGGTTAAAAGGCAGCTATTATAATGTTATGGGACTGCCTGTACAGCGCATCTATGAAGAGCTGGAAAAGATGGTGGAATGGACGATGCCTACGTCAAATTGACATACACAAACTCTTGGCTTTGGCAAAGCGGGGGATGCCTTCTTTTAGATCGGACCGCTTGTTGGGTCCTCATCGAAAATGTTGCTTGTTTCCTTTAGCTCGTCTTCGTCAAACCAAATGGAAAGTTTTGATTTGGCTTTTTCCTTGACATCGTCAGATACCTCACCCCATATCTTGTGGAGAACGTAGAGGAGCACTGCCAGATCATCGCCCAAGCCGGCTATGGGAATTGCATCCGGAACTACATCCAACGGGCTGATGAGATAGCCTAATGCACCAATGATAATGGCTTTATCCTTCACGGAGACTTTGTCGCTTTCGAGGGTGTAATAGAGAATCAAGGCCACGTAGACCAATTTGATGCCTGCACGTTTTGCGATGCGTGAAATCTTCTCAATAAAGCCATTGTTTGAGAATCTGTCGCGATAAGACATAAAATCCGGTAATTGCATATCCATTATTGTTTGATTAAAAGGTTTTAACCATGTTGTTCTTTGAAAAGTAGTACAGCATTTATGTAACTTTCCATCTTTGGACGGGCGTGTCTGTGCAGACGCACTTGCTTGAACATGTTTTTCAATGAAGTTACAAACAAGGCAAGCAACACCCCGATACCGATACACAATAAAAGTGTCCAGCTGCCCCACGGATAGCTTTCTTCCGGAAAAGCCGATAGAATGATAACAGGCAACACAATGAGTATGCCGGCTATTGTGTAATTAGTACGCTTCGAACCGCCCCCGTCGAGGATAGCTTGTTTGTCGAAAAGATAGTCCGAGAGTTCTTCTTGCGTGATACCATAGGCGTCAAGTTTAGGAAAACCGGGGGCATCCTTGTATTCTTCGATAGCCCCCGTCACCAAATGCTCGAAATCGTCAAGCAGATTTCTTTGTTCTACATATTTCATACTCTTTCAACGTTTGAGGAGTTGTAATATTATAGATTTGTAGGTTTTTAACATGTAGGCTTACAATGTAGCGGCAAACAGGCTGTTAAAACTCGTCTTATTCGCGGTTTGAGTTTATAAACATAGTTAAAGTTGGCATAATGTTTGCAACAACCAAGAAATAATTGTACTTTAGTAGAATGAAAAGAAAGGATATATAAATATGACAAGTCAATTTTCACCTAAGGTTTCCCAAATACTGGCGTTCAGCAGGGAAGAGGCTACACGCTTGGCGAGTTCAAGCGTTGGCCCCGAACATCTGATGCTTGGCTTGATGAGAGAAAGGAAGGGCACTGTACTTAACTTACTCATTTCGTTGGATATTGAATTGGGCAATATAAAGGCAGCTTTGGAAGAGCATGTGAGAAGCCAAGAACAGAAAGAACCTGTCAACACGATGGAACCGATTCTCAATGAAAAGGCGAGTAATATCCTGCGCCTTGCAGTGTTGGAGGCACGCATCCTTCACTCGACGATGGTCGAAGCGGAGCACATCCTTTTTGCCATCCTGCACGACCAGTCGGGGAATGGGGCTAAAGATGTACTTGAAGAATATAACGTGCAGTATGACACCATATTGCATACTTATCAAGCTATCACTAGAAAGCCCATAGCTGATGGCTTACACATGGCCGATGAAGAAGAGGAAGACGGAGAACCAATGCTTTCTCGTGATAAAGACGGACAACGGGCGACAGCCACTGCGACTGGCCAGGCCGGGGGCGGGAAGACCCCTGTGCTTGACAATTTCTCGACCGATTTGACACGGGCTGCAGCTGAAGGAAAACTTGATCCTGTCGTAGGGCGTGAAAAAGAGATTCAGAGGGTGTCGGAAATCTTAGGCCGTCGCAAGAAAAATAATCCAATATTGATAGGTGAACCGGGAGTAGGAAAAAGTGCCATTGTAGAAGGACTTGCCCAACTCATTGTGAAGCGCCATACATCGCCTGTCCTTTTCAACAAGAGGGTTGTGAGTCTTGATATGACCGGCATCGTGGCCGGTACGAAATATCGTGGTCAATTTGAAGAGCGTATCAAGTCGCTCATCAAGGAGTTGGAACAGAATGATGATATCATTGTCTTCATTGATGAGATACATACCATTATCGGAGCAGGAAACACCTCCGGTTCTATGGATGCAGCTAATATCCTGAAACCGGCTTTGGCTCGTGGTACCATACAGTGTATTGGGGCCACAACGCTTGATGAATACCGCAACTCGATAGAAAAGGATGGTGCTTTGGAACGACGATTCCAAAAGGTTATCGTTGAGGCTACGACTGCTCACGAAACCCTGCAGATACTTCAGAATATCAAAGATCGGTATGAGCATCACCATCATGTGGCATACTCAGACGAGGCTCTTGAGGCATGTGTCAAACTGGCAGATCGGTATATTACCGATCGAGCTTTTCCCGACAAAGCCATTGATGTGATGGATGAGGTAGGGGCAAGAGTCCATCTGCAACATGCTACGGTACCTGCTGAGATCACGGACAAAGAAAAGGAAATCAGCGATGTGAAAGAGAAGAAGCAACATGCTGTATGCAGTCAGAACTTTGAGTTGGCTGCAAGTTATCGTGACCGACAGACCGAACTTGAAAAGGAATTGCGTCAGCTGCAGAACGATTGGCAACGGGGAGACAATGGGCAGCGTGAGGAGGTTACGGAAAATATGGTGGCGGATGTTGTGTCCGTAATGACCGGTGTGCCCGTGCAGCGCATTGCCGAGGGAGAAGGCGTGAGACTGAAACACATGGCCGAAAGCCTGAAAAACAATGTCATAGCCCAAGATGCTGCCATTGACAAGATGGTGAAGGCCATCCAACGCAACAGAGTGGGCCTGAAAGACCCCAACCATCCTATTGGAGTATTCATGTTTCTTGGGCCTACCGGCGTGGGTAAGACCTATCTGGCCAAAAAGCTTGCAGAAGACATGTTCGGTTCTAGTGACGCCCTTATCCGTATTGACATGAGTGAATACACGGAATCGTTTAACACCTCACGCCTCATAGGTGCCCCTCCGGGATATGTCGGCTATGAAGAGGGCGGACAATTGACGGAGCGTGTGCGCAGAAAACCTTACTCCATCGTTTTGCTGGATGAGATAGAAAAGGCTCATGGCAACGTATTCAATTTGCTTTTACAGGTTCTTGATGAAGGGCGGTTGACCGATGGGAACGGACGATTGATCGATTTCAGAAATACGGTAATCATCATGACTTCCAATGCCGGAACCCGCCAACTCAAGGAGTTTGGGCGTGGTATCGGTTTTGCGGCCGGAGGCACATTGGGATTAAGCTTGAATGAAGCAGACAAGCAATATGCCCGTTCCATCGTTCAAAAGAGTCTGAGCAGGCAGTTCTCTCCCGAATTTCTTAATCGTCTTGACGAAATTATCACGTTTGACCAATTGGATTTGGACGCTATCAAAAAGATTGTCGAACTGGAGTTACGAGGATTATACAAGCGCGTGGAAGCCTTAGGCTACCAGCTCCAAATCAGTGATAAGGCCAAGGAATTTGTGGCAACCAAAGGCTACGATGTTCAGTTTGGGGCGCGTCCGTTGAAACGTGCCATCCAGAATTATATTGAAGACGGAGTATGTGAACGTCTGTTGAGCGGAGAACTTCAACCGGGTAGCATGATTTCTGTTGACAAGGATTCTGACAAAGATGAATTGACATTCAAATAAAATAACGGAAAAATTTGCGAGTTCAAAAAAATATATTACCTTTGCACTCGCATTTGCCGATATGGCTCAGTTGGTAGAGCAACGCATTCGTAATGCGTAGGTCCCGGGTTCGAGTCCCGGTATCGGCTCAAGCAAAGATCGTTTTACTCTTGCGGCAATAGCTCAGTTGGTAGAGCGTCGGCTTCCCAAGCCGAAGGTCACGGGTTCGACCCCCGCTTGCCGCTCAATTATTTTCCCCATCCGCTTATTTTTTTTCGTAAGTCTCCATGAATGGAAGCGTATTTATGGAACTGTGTTGGACCTATATGCCCTTTTCTCTGTCAAATAATATTGCTGTGTGTTGAACGATTCAACAATAGTTGGTCAAATAATAGAACCTTTATGAAGCGTGAATACACAGATATAAACTTTTTGGTGTCTTCATTCCCATACCGAACCGGCACGTATGTACTTCCCTCAAGTCTTTGCATTTTCCATTCCGTTATTGGCTTCCTGTATGGTGTCCCATCTGAATTTTATCCTTATTTTCTGTACAACTTCACACGCAAGCTTCTGGATATAAGTTTTTTGCAAAGTAAACCTTCTGTTTTGTAAAGTGTATTTTGCAAACCTCGTGTTTTTTTCAATAATAATTTGAAATGTTTGCGAATTAATTATTAACTTTGCACACGCATTGACAGATAGCTTCTGTCTTGGCGAGCAATATTTAAATAACGTTATAGATCTTTTATGTATTATTTGTTTATCACCGTTTTGTTAACGGCTGTCGTCTTGGTAGTTGCGGCCTATGCCATCGCCAAGTTGATAGGGCCCCGTTCCTACAATCCGGTTAAAGGAGAACCATTTGAGTGTGGTGTGCCTACCCGCGGCTCTTCCTGGCTGCCTGTACATATCGGCTACTACCTCTTCGCTATCCTTTTCCTGATGTTCGACATAGAGACCGTGTTTCTCTATCCATGGGCAGTCGTTGTTAAGCAGTTTGGAGTCATGGCTCTCTTGAGTATTGGCTTTTTCCTGTTGGTATTGGTATTTGGGCTGGCCTATGCCTGGCGGAAAGGAGCATTGGAATGGAAGTAAGAAAGCCTAAAATCAAAGCTGTCCCTTACGATGATTGGAAAGACAATGGCACCCTTGAGAAAATGGCCGATGAGCTTAATGAGGGTGGTGTGAACCTTGTACTTGGCAATCTTGACCAGTTGATCAACTGGGGGCGTAGCAATTCTCTTTGGTCACTCACTTTTGCCACTTCTTGTTGTGGCATTGAGTTTATGGCTACGGGATGTGCCCGTTACGACTTTTCTCGTTTTGGTTTTGAGGTGACTCGCAACTCACCTCGCCAAGCCGACTTAATTATGTGTGCCGGCACTATCACCAACAAGATGGCCCCGGCTCTCAAGCGGCTTTACGACGAGATGGCCGAACCCAAATATGTTGTAGCTGTCGGTGGTTGTGCCGTTTCCGGCGGCCCGTTCAAGAGCAGCTACCATGTTGTTCGAGGCATTGACGAGATAATCCCTGTAGATGTTTATATCCCCGGATGCCCACCGCGTCCCGAAGCTATCATGTATGGCATGATGCAGTTGCAGCGTAAGGTGAAGGTCGAGAAATTTTTCGGTGGAGCCAACCATAAGCAGAATGCAGAAGAACGCCTGTTGGGCAAGAGCAACGAGGAGTTGACGTTTGAGAACAAACTGGGCATTTCCGTAGAAGAGGTGCGCAAGGCACGTGCCGAAGAGTGGGGGACTGCGGCTGCCCCGGCCCCTGCCAAGGCTCCGGCCAAACCGGCCCCTGCCCCCAAGAAAGATACCATCGTCGTGGACAAGGCTCCCTCCAAGGAAGAAGTGGAGAAGCTCGGCAACGAACTCGATAAGCTGAAGAGTGGAGAACAGCCAGCAGTTGCTGACGCGGCATCTGAGAACACTAATATATAATAAGGTGGAAAAATGAAATTAGAAAACAAAGAATTCGGTTTTGATAACTTTGTCTCGGAGATGACAAAGTTGAAGAATGAGAAGCATTTCGACTACCTTGTTACGATTGTAGGTGAAGACTTCGGAGAAGAAGGTCTCGGATGTATCTACATTCTTGAGAACACCGACACGCACGAACGTGTGAGTGTCAAGCAGATTGCCAAACAGATTGGCGATGACCACGTGCTTCCTACGACTTACCACTTGTGGAAGATTTCAAATCTTCTCGAACGTGAGGTGTATGATTTTCTGGGGATTAAGTTCCTCGGACACCCCGACATGCGGCGTCTTTATCTGAGAAATGACTTTAAGGGTTATCCGCTCCGCAAGGACTTCCGGCCCGAGGGCACTTATTCGCTTGTGGATGATGAGGAACCCGACTATGGCTTGGAATATTCTCTTGACAGGAATGGCAACCTTGTGAGCAAGCAGAACAAGCTATTCACCGATGACGACTTCGTTATCAATATCGGACCGCAGCATCCTTCCACCCACGGTGTGCTTCGCCTTCAGACCATTCTCGACGGTGAGACCATCAAGAAGATTTATCCCCATTTGGGATATATCCACCGCGGTATTGAGAAAATGTGTGAGAGTTATACTTATCCGCAAACATTGGCTTTGACCGACCGCATGGATTATTTGAGTGCTATGCAGACTCGTCATGCCCTTTGTGGTGTCATAGAAGAGGCTATGGGTGTGGAGCTCTCCGATCGTATCAAGTACATTCGTACCATCATGGACGAGCTTCAGCGTATCGATTCCCACTTGCTCTATTTGGGATGTTTCGCCCAAGATCTCGGTGCCCTGACGGCTTTCCTCTATTGTATGCGCGACCGTGAACACGTGCTCAATGTCATGGAAGAGACCACCGGCGGCCGCCTCATACAGAATTACTACCGCATTGGTGGTGTACAGGAGGACATCGACCCCAACTTTGTGCAGAATGTCAAGACACTTTGCACTTACCTCAAACCCATGATTCAGGAATATTTGGATGTGTTTGGTGACAATGTCATCACGCACAATCGTTTGGAGAAGGTGGGTGTCATGGATAAGAAAAACTGTATCAGCTATGGTGTGACCGGATGCTCCGGACGCGCCTCCGATTGGCGTAGCGATGTGCGCAAGAATCATCCGTACGCACTCTATGGCGAGGTGGACTTTGAAGAGATTGTTTGTGATACACGCGATAGCATGGGCCGCTACTATAACCGTATAGAGGAAATCAAGCAGAGCATCCGTATCATCGAACAGCTGATAGACAATGTTCCAGAGGGTGATTTCTACATCAAGCAGAAGCCGGTCATCAAAGTGCCCGAAGGGCAATGGTACTTTTCCACCGAGGGCAGTCGTGGTGAGATAGGTGTCTATCTTGACAGCCGTGGTGACAAGTCACCCTATCGCTTGAAGCTTCGTCCCATGGGATTGAGCCTTGTGGCCGCTCTTGACGAGATGTGTCGTGGCGAGAAAGTAGCTGACTTGATTACGGTCGGTGCCGGTTTAGATTATATTATTCCTGATATTGATAGATAGTTATGTTCGATTTTAGTATAGTTTCAAATTGGATAGACCTGCTGCTTCGCCAGACTTTGGGTCTCGGAGATTTTCCGGCTATTCTGATAGAGTGTGTGCTTGTGGGTGTAGGCATCCTGTTGGCATACGCCTTGATAGCCATTGTGTTGATCTTCATGGAACGTAAGGTATGTGCCTATTTTCAGTGCCGTATTGGACCTATGCGCGTGGGCCCTTGGGGCTTATTGCAAGTGTTTGCTGATGTACTGAAGATGCTCATCAAGGAAATCTTTGTGGTGGACAAGGCCGACCGCCTGCTTTACTACATTGCTCCTTTCCTGGTGATTGTGGCTTCTGTTGGAACATTCTCGTTCCTTCCTTGGAATAAGGGCATGCACGTGCTTGACTTCAATGTGGGTGTATTTCTTGTGACGGCTATCAGTTCTATTGGCGTATTGGGTATTTTCCTTGCCGGTTGGGGTTCCAACAACAAGTATTCTGTAGTGTCGGCCATGCGTGGTGCCGTGCAGATGATTTCCTACGAAATGTCGCTCGGCCTTTGTCTGATCAGTGCTGTTGCCATTACCGGTACGATGCAGATGAGTGGTATTGTCGAGGCTCAGACCGGACCGTGGAAGTGGCTGGTGGTGCAAGGACATATTCCTGCCATTCTGGCTTTCTTGGTGTTCCTTGTGGCAGGTAATGCAGAAGCCAACCGCGGACCTTTCGACTTGGCTGAGGCTGAGAGTGAGCTGACTGCAGGTTATCATACCGAGTATTCCGGCATGGGATTCGGTTTTTATTATCTTGCTGAATACCTCAATCTCTTTGTTATTTCCGGTTTGGCTGCCGCCGTTTTCCTCGGTGGTTGGGCACCTCTTAATATTGGTGTCGTTGCCTTCGACAATGTGATGAACCACATCCCGGGTTTTGTTTGGTTCTTTGGCAAAGCATTCTTTGTGGTGTGGTTGCTCATGTGGGTCAAGTGGACCTTTCCTCGTCTGCGTGTCGACCAGATATTAAAGCTGGAGTGGAAGTATCTCATGCCCCTGATGCTCTTTGTGTTGGTTCTCACTACCGTTTGTGTAGCATTGGACTGGACTTTATAATAGATTAAAGAAATGGAAAAGAAACAATCATATTTCGGTGAGATTGGTGCTGCCATGAAGACGCTCGCTGTTGGTATGAAAACCACTCTGCGAGAGTATTTCACACCGAAGAGCACAGAGCAGTATCCTGAAAACCGCAAGACCACTCTCCATTTGAGTCCTCGTCATCGTGGCCGTCTGGTCTTTAAGCGTGATGAGAACGAGAATCACAGATGTGTGGCCTGTACGATGTGTGAGAAGGCATGTCCTAACGGAACTATTGTGCTTACACATGAAATGGTTGCCGACCCTGAGACCGGCAAGAAAAAACGCCAGTTGATAGATTATCAATACGATCTCGGCGACTGTATGTTCTGCCAACTTTGCGTGAACGCCTGCAATTTTGATGCCATTGAGTTTACCAACGATTTTGAGCAGGCAGTCTTCGACCGCAGTAAGTTGGTGCTCCATCTTGACAAGGAGGTTTATAAAGGCGGTTCGTTGCCCGGACTCATCAAGGGTGGAGCTCCGCTGGAGATAGGTAAGTTTAACACCAAAACAAAATAGAAAGATGGCAAATATAGTAATGTTTTGCATTTTGGCTGCGGTCATTCTAGGTTCGGCCGTCATGTGCGTGATGACTAAAAGGATTATGCGGGCTGCCACTTTTTTGCTGTTCGTGCTGTTCGGTGTTGCAGGCATTTATTTTCTGCTTGACTACACCTTTCTTGGTACGGCACAGATAGCAGTCTATGCCGGTGGCATCACGATGGTCTACATCTTTGCCATTCAGTTGGTTAGCAAGCAGACTCTTCAAGGAGTCGTGGAACGCTTCAAGGGCAGTCGTGTGCTTGGAGGTGCTGTTGTTTCGCTTGTCGGCTTGGCCACGGTGGTAGTGGTATTGCTTAAAAACCGTTTTATAGATTTTGCTGCCCAGTCTGCTGTGGGGGAAATACCCATGAATACTATAGGTACAGCCCTTTTAGGTTCGGAGAAATATCAGTATGTACTGCCTTTTGAGTTCATCTCTGTATTTCTTCTGGCTTGCATTATTGGGGGTATAATGATAGCAAGAAAGGAGGATGACAGATGATACCAGTAGGATGTTATTTGGTGCTTAGCGCACTTTTGTTCTTTATCGGCGTGTTCGGTTTCGTCACCCGCCGTAATTTGATAGCCATGCTCATTTCCGTGGAACTTATTTTGAATGCAGCTGATCTCAACTTTGCTGTGATCAACCGTATTCTGTTCCCGGGACAACTTGAAGGGTTCTTCTTCACGCTGTTTTCCATCGGTGTGAGTGCTGCCGAGACAGCTGTGGCTATTGCCATTATTATCAACGTTTACCGCAATTATCACAGTGATCAGGTGAACAGTATTGAAAACATGAAATTATAAAAATGATGGATTACAGTTATGTATTTTTGATACTTCTTCTTCCTGCGCTCTCATTTGTCGTGTTGGCTTTAGCGGGAATGAAAATGTCACATAAGCTGGCCGGACTCATCGGTACCACTTCACTCGGTATCGTGACGGTCCTTTCCTATATGACGGCTTTCCTGTATTTTACAGCAGATCGTGGTGCCGATGGGACATACGCCACAATGGTGCCCTATAATTTTACATGGTTGCCCTTGGGTAATTTGCATTTTGACATGGGCATCTTGCTTGATCCCATCTCGGTGATGATGCTGATAGTGATATCCACGGTGAGCTTGATGGTTCACATCTATTCCTTTGGATACATGCACGGCGAAAAAGGTTTTCAGCGTTATTATGCCTTCCTGTCGTTATTCACCATGTCTATGCTCGGACTGGTTGTGGCCACGAACATTTTCCAGATGTATCTTTTTTGGGAGCTTGTGGGTGTGTCTTCCTATCTGCTCATCGGATTCTATTATCCCTTGCATGCAGCTGTGGCAGCCTCAAAAAAGGCTTTCATCGTTACACGCTTTGCCGATATGTTCTTTTTGATCGGTATTCTGATCTTCGGTTATTACACCCAGTCGTTCAGCTTCTCCTTTGTCGGTGACATTGTGATGGGCGCAGGCACTACTCCTTTTATAGCATGTGATACTGTGAAGGCTGTTACGACCGGTGGCTTGATTTTGCCCACGGCATTGGTGCTGATGTTCATTGGTGGAGCTGGTAAGAGTGCCATGTTCCCACTGCACATTTGGTTACCGGATGCCATGGAAGGCCCGACGCCTGTTTCAGCATTAATTCATGCTGCTACTATGGTTGTTGCTGGCGTTTTCCAAATAGCCCGTATGTTTCCTTTGTGGGTGCAATATGCTCCCGAACAGATGAGCATTGTGGTTTGGGTTGGTGTCTTTACCGCTTTCTATGCGGCTGCTGTGGCTTGTGCGCAAAGCGATATCAAACGAGTGTTGGCTTTCTCGACCATTTCGCAGATTGCTTTCATGATGGTATCTTTGGGTGTCAGCCTTCCCGGCCATGAGGCTGTGCTTGACAATCACACTCAGCTGGGGTATATGGCCGGTATGTTCCATCTGTTCACACATGCCATGTTCAAGGCTTGCCTATTCCTTGGAGCCGGCTGTATCATCCATGCCGTACACTCCAACGAGATGTCGGCTATGGGGGGGCTTCGCAAATATATGCCCATCACCCATGCCACATTCTTGATTTCATGTTTGGCTATTGCAGGCATTCCTCCATTTTCGGGGTTCTTCTCTAAAGACGAGATTCTTACCGCTTGTATGCACTACAGTCCGATAGTGGGATGGATCATGACCGGTGTGGCAGCCATGACGGCTTTCTATATGTTCCGTCTTTATTATGGGATATTCTGGGGGATGGAGAATAAGGAACTTCATGCAGAGCACACGCCCCATGAGGCTCCTCTGACTATGACCTTTCCGCTGATATTCCTTTCCGCCATCACCATAGTCTGTGGTTGGCTCCCTCTGGATGGCAGTTGGATGCCGTTCGGTCACTTTGTGAGTGCGAGCGGTCAGGCCTATGATATCCACCTTGATTGGGCTGTTGCCGGAACCAGTATTGTTATAGCTTTGTTGAGCATCGCATTGGCCACTTATATCTATAAAGGTGAAAAGCAGCCAGTTGCCGATGCCCTTTACAGGAAATTCCCCAAACTTCATCGTGCGGCCTATAAGCGTTTCTATCAGGATGAGATCTGGCAGTTTGTCACTCATAAGGTAATCTTCCGCTGCATCAGCCGTCCCATTGCGTGGTTCGACCGTCAGTGTGTTGATGGATTTATGAATTTCCTCGCATGGGGGACACAGGAAGCCGGAGAGAGCATCCGGCCATGGCAAAGTGGCGATGTGCGTTCCTATGCCGTGTGGTTCTTGACGGGTACAATAGCATTGACCTTGGTCTTACTTGCTATTATGCTGTAATGTCTCACTAATAAAAGAATCAAAATAAGATGAATATATTAACATTATTCGTAGTAATCCCCATTTTGATGTTGGCAGGCCTTTGGCTTTCCAAGAATGACAATCAGGTGCGTGGGGTGATGGTTGCCGGTTCCACTTGTTTGTTGGGACTCGCCATCTATTTGGTTTTCGCATTTCTTGATTTGCGTGAGACAATGCCTGCTGACCAGTATCCGATGCTTTTCACTTACAGTGTGCCTTGGTTTGAACCGCTCAATATCGAATACGCTATTGGTGTCGACGGCATCTCTGTTGTCATGATATTGCTTTCAGCCATCATTGTCTTTACAGGTACATTTGCTTCTTGGCAACTGGAGCCCATGAAGAAGGAGTATTTCCTTTGGTTTGTATTGTTGAGTACAGGTGTCTTCGGTTTCTTTATATCCGTAGACTTGTTTACCATGTTCATGTTCTATGAGGTAGCACTGATTCCCATGTATCTTCTCATCGGTGTGTGGGGAACCGGAGCCAAGGAATATGCAGCCATGAAGTTGACGTTGATGCTGATGGGCGGTTCTGCCTTGCTGATTATTGGCATTTTGGGCATTTATTACTTTAGTGGTGCAACGACCATGAATATCAATGAAATTGCGGCCTTGGCTAATATCCCGGAAAATGTTCAAAAAGTATTCTTCCCGTTTGTATTTATCGGTTTCGGCGTACTTGGTGCCCTGTTCCCGTTCCACACATGGTCTCCCGATGGTCACGCCAGTGCCCCGACGGCAGTCTCTATGCTTCATGCCGGTGTGCTGATGAAATTGGGTGGATATGGCTGTTTCCGCATCGCCATGTACCTCTTGCCCGGTGCACTTGACACTTGGGCACCGGTTTTCCTTGTGCTGACAACCATCTCTGTGGTTTATGGTGCATTCTCTGCCTGTGTGCAAACCGACTTGAAGTACATCAATGCTTATTCTTCTGTATCACACTGTGGTATGGTGCTTTTTGCATTGTTGATGATGACGCAGACCGCTATTACCGGTGCCATTCTTCAGATGCTCTCGCATGGCTTGATGACTGCTTTGTTCTTTGCTGTCATTGGTATGATTTATCACCGTGCCGGGACGCGTGATGTACGCTATCTCGGCGGCTTGATGAAGATCGTGCCTTTCCTTTCATGCGGCTATGTCATTGCCGGTTTGGCCAACTTGGGACTTCCCGGCTTCTCCGGCTTTGTTGCAGAAATGACCATCTTCGTAGGTTCATTCGAAAATGCAGACACGTTCCATCGTGCATGTACCATCATCGCTTGTACCTCCATTGTTGTGACGGCTGTTTACATCTTGCGCGTTGTTGGTAAGATTCTTTTCCAGCAAGTACCCAATCAGGAGTTCTACAAACTCCATGATGCCTCTTGGGATGAGCGTGTGGCAGTCATAGGGCTGATTGCCTGTGTCGCCGGTCTCGGCCTGTTCCCTTATTGGGCAAGCCATATCATTACAGGCGCGGTAGGGCCCGTCATTCAGCACATTGGCAGTTTTGCAAATATCGCTGCGCTTTAACAGATAAAAGAAGAAATAATTATGAATATCGATTATAGTCAATTTCTCAAGATGATACCGGAGGTCACGCTGATGACTATTCTGGTAATAGCCTTCATTGCCGACTTTTGTAGTTCTAAGGCTTCTGAGCGTAAATGGTTCAATCCACTGATGTGTGTGTTGATGCTGGTGCATATCCTTATCAATTTGAGTCCTGTTGCTACAAGTACGACTTTTGGCGGCATGTATGCTACCAATGCTTCCATAGGTGTCATCAAATCTATATTGGCCGTGGGCACACTGATTGTGATGATTCAGGCAAAGGAATGGCTTTCCCGTAAAGATACTGCCTTTAAAGAGGGAGAGTTCTATATGCTCGTAGTCTCAACTTTGTTGGGTATGAACATGATGGTAAGTGCCAACCATTTCCTTCTGTTCTTTCTTGGATTGGAAATGGCTTCCGTCCCCATGGCATGTTTAGTAGCCTTTGACAAGTATCGCCACAATTCGGCAGAAGCCGGTGCAAAGTTTATTCTTACGGCAACCTTCTCAAGCGGAGTGATGTTGTATGGCATCTCTTTCCTGTATGCGGCAGCCGGTAATCTTTATTTTGATGATATCAACCTTACGGCTTCACCGTTGACAATCATGGGACTTGTGTTCTTCTTCAGTGGACTTGGCTTCAAGATTTCTCTCGTACCTTTCCACTTTTGGACAGCCGATTCCTATCAAGGGGCACCGACAACCGTTACGGGCTATCTTTCCGTTGTATCCAAAGGAGCCGCCGCCTTTACTCTCTGTGCCATTTTGATGAAAGTCTTCTCTCCAATGCTTGAGTATTGGCAGTACTTGCTCTTCATTGTGATAGTCCTTTCCATTACCGTAGCCAATCTTTTTGCCATTCGTCAGAGTGACTTGAAACGCTTCATGGCCTTCAGCTCCATCTCCCAAGCCGGTTATATCATGTTGGCTGTGGTTGGTGACAATGCGATGAGTACGACAGCTTTGTCATACTATGTATTGGTTTATGTTGTAGCCAACATGAGTGTGTTTACCATCATCAGTGCCATTGAGGAGCATAATGGGGGAGTCGTGGACATGGATAGCTATAATGGTCTTTATAAGACCAATCCAAAGTTGGCTTTCTTGATGACATTGGCTTTGTTCTCTTTGGGCGGTATTCCACCTTTTGCAGGCATGTTTTCAAAGTTTTTTGTCTTCATGGCCGCATTGAAAGGAGCTGATATCACTACCACAATGGGAGGCTTGGCGTATGCAGTGGTATTTATTGCTTTGTTGAATACAGTGGTCAGCCTTTACTACTATTTGCTCATCGTCAAAGCGATGTTCATTAAACATAATGATAATCCGTTGCCGACTTTCACCAGTCATGCTAACACCAAGCTGGCATTGGCTCTGTGTACACTTGGCGTGGTTGCTTTTGGCGTTTGCTCATTTGTTTATAATTGGATAAACGTTGCATCCGTAGGATAGTTTTTGCAAGCACAAAGATAAAAGGAGAAATCCCATGACGACACAACTCGTCATGGGATTTCTCCTTTTTTATTGGCTTTATATGTTATGTCCTGATGCCGAACCTTCCTAATCTCTAATAGTGGAAAGGACAGGTACATATGGCTTGGCCCCTGTTAATGGCCTATCGCGAGCCTTAAGAATCTGGGCGTATAGCCTTTTAGGCTTTTGGCGACAGCTTCGGGAGTACCCGATGCAAGAAGCGTTCCGCCGCCTCGGCCACCTTCCGGTCCCATGTCAATGATATAGTCTGCAAGTTTGATGACATCAAGGTTGTGCTCAATAATGATGACGGTATTGCCTCTGTCAACAAGTTTTTGAAGAACATCCATCAAAATACGAATGTCCTCAAAATGGAGTCCTGTTGTCGGTTCATCAAGGATATACATCGTCCGCCCTGTATCTTTCTTTGCCAATTCCGTTGCCAGTTTCACGCGCTGACTTTCGCCACCGGACAGCGTAGTGGAGGATTGTCCGAGTTTGATATATCCCAATCCTACATTTTGCAGGGCTTTAATGCGTGGGAGAATTTGTGGTACATTCTCAAAAAAATCAACTGCCTGATTGATGGTCATATCAAGAACATCGGCAATGGATTTTCCTTTAAACCTGACCTCAAGAGTCTCTCTATTGTATCTTTTGCCGTGACATTCTTCACAAGGTACCATCACGTCAGGCAGAAAATTCATTTCGATGGTCTTGTAGCCGTTTCCTGCGCATGTTTCGCATCGCCCCCCTTTCACGTTAAAAGAGAAACGCCCCGGTTTGTAGCCTCTGATCTTAGCTTCGGGCAAATTGACAAACAACGCGCGAATATCGCTGAATACACCCGTGTAGGTGGCCGGATTTGAACGGGGCGTGCGTCCTATGGGGCTTTGGTCCACATTGACCACTTTGTCTATATTCTCAATGCCTTCTATCTTTTTGAATGCCATTGGCTTTTTCAATGACCGGTAGAAGTGGTGTGACAGAATCGGTTGAAGGGTCTCATTGATAAGTGTAGATTTTCCCGAACCGGAGACCCCTGTAACCACAGTGAGCGTCCCAAGAGGAAAAGTGACATCCACATTTTTAAGATTGTTTCCTTTACAGCCCTTTAAGGTAATCATTTTGCCATTACCCTTTCGTCTTTGTGTCGGAACTTCTATCTTTCTTTCACCATTCAGGTAGTCGGCCGTAATCGTATGTTGCTTGAGCATTTCAGCAGGAGTGCCCTGAAACACAACTTCTCCACCTTTACGTCCGGCCTTAGGGCCTATATCAATAATCCAGTCGGCAGCCCGCATCATGTCTTCATCATGTTCTACGACAATCACCGTGTTGCCCATGTCCCGTAGCTCTTTTAAGGAATTGATAAGCCGTTCGTTGTCACGCTGATGTAATCCTATGCTCGGTTCATCAAGGATGTAAAGCACATTCACCAGTTGGCTTCCTATCTGTGTCGCCAAACGGATACGTTGGCTTTCACCGCCCGACAGTGTGGCAGACTGGCGATTCAACGAGAGATAGTCCAGCCCCACTTCCAAGAGAAAAGTCACACGCGAACGAAGTTCTTTGACTATTTCCGTGGCTATCTTCTTTTTTGTGGGTTCCAAATGTTCCTCCACATGCTCGAGCCATTCTTTTAATTCCGAGATGTCAAGATTGGCGACTTCGGAAATGTTTTTCTCCCAGATTCTGTATGACAATGACTCACGTTTCAGTCGTTGACCGTGACATTCCGGACACTCTACTTCGGCAAGGAATTGGTCGGCCCATTTTTGTCCGCTCGTCGAGTCATCGTTGTCCATGACTGTGCGCAAATATTTGATGACACCATCGAATGAGATGAAATAATCGCTGGTGGTATGCACCTTCTCTCGGTCTATCTTTAGAGATTCGAGCGAACCATACAAAATTTCATCCATGGCCTCTTTTGGAATGTCTTTGACAGGTGTCTTCAGTTTGCAGCCAAACCTCTCCAATATGGCCTCGATTTGCCAAAATATCATTTGGTTTTTGTATTTCCCCAAAGGTACGATGGCACCTTCGTAAATACTTAGTTTGGGATCCGGGATAACCTTTCCGAGGTCTATCTCATTGATGACTCCTAACCCCTTGCAGTGCGGGCATGCCCCTTCGGGAGAGTTGAAGGAAAAAATGTTAGGTGCCGGATCGCCGTATGCAAGTCCGGTGATAGGATCCATGAGCCGTTTGGAGAAGTTTTTGATTTCTCCACTGTCCTTGTCCATAATCATCAAGACACCTTCACCTTGTTTCATGGCCACTTGGATGCTTTTTCTCAATCGTTCATCTTCTTTGTTCTGAACAGCAAGTTTGTCGATGACTACTTCGATGTTGTGGTTCTTGTATCGATCAACTTTCATTCCGCGCACAATCTCCTGTATCTCACCGTCTATGCGTATGTTGAGATAACCCTTTCTGCGCATACTCTCAAAAAGTTCGCGATAGTGGCCTTTCCGTTGACGGACAAGTGGGGCGAGGAGGTAGATACGCTTGCCCATATAGTCATTGAGAATCATGTCAATGACTTGTTCTTCGGTATATTTCACCATTTTCTCTCCGCTCATATAGCTGTAGGCCGTACCCGCCCGTGCATACAGCAAACGCAGGTAGTCATACACCTCTGTCGTGGTTCCGACAGTGGAGCGTGGATTTTTGTTGGTTGTCTTCTGCTCGATGCTGATAACCGGACTCAATCCTGTGATTTTGTCAACATCCGGTCGCTCCATGTTGCCTAAAAAGTTGCGTGCGTATGCAGAGAAAGTCTCTATATACCGACGCTGCCCTTCAGCAAATATGGTGTCGAATGCCAAAGAGGATTTTCCTGATCCCGAGAGCCCTGTGATTACCGTCAATGAGTTGCGGGGTATCACGACATCCACATTCTTTAGATTGTGTACACGTGCTCCCCATACACATATTTTCCGTTCTGAGTCCAAAAAGTCTTGTTCAGTTTGTGCTATCTTGTGATTCATTCTTTCTTGTTCTAATGGCCTATTCTGTGACAGTCGATGCTTCGGTGTATCCCCTCAGCAAATTGACATCCTTTTTGATGTTGAATATTCGCCCGTCAGCACCTTTCGCTTTCACCAATACGAAGTAAACACCCTGTTTAACGTCTTTTCCCTTATAGGTACCGTCCCATCCATTGGCCGGATTATCCCATTCATACAGTTTTTGTCCCCAGCGGTTGAAGATGTAGGCATGAAACTCCACGAGTGATTGGTAGCCCGCCTTTGCTTTATAGATGTCATTTATTCCATCTCCATTTGGCGAAAAAGCGTTGGGCATCTCCAGTTTGCTTTCCGAGATCGAAATCGTTATCGGCTCCTCTTCGTTAGACACTTCTATGGCAGTTTGTCCGCTCTTGCTGAATTTGGCATAACAAATGATGCGATGACTTCCGGCTACATTAAAGGTGAAATCAGTATTTTGCTCATATCTTACAAGATAGGGGGAAGTGTTGTTGTCAGTATAAAATCTCCATTCGTAATAGGGAGTCCACCCATCTGTGGCTGTGGGATTGGCCTGTAGCTTGACCGTAATGGGGGCCGACCCGCTTAAACTCGTTCCCTCCTCGGTGTGTCCTTCAGCATCGGTAAACGTCGCATTGGGAGAAATAGTGGGGTAATCTTGTGCATTGACAGTGACTATCGACAGACACGAAATGGCCAATGCTAATATTAGTTTAATTTTCCTTTCCATATCGTTTAATTATGCAAAGTTAATAAAAAGATGAAAGATAATCAATGTGGGATAATAGATTTTTTGTATTTTTGCACTTGAATACAAAATACCTATGGATATGAGACATTTTTTAAGATATTTGTTGTTGTCCCTCACTTTGCTTTTAAGCGTATCTGTATTTGGACAAAGCACCAAGTGGCGCGATATTTATCAGACAAAGAAAAAGGACACGCTGTTTGGCATTGCAAACAAGTACGGCATCACCGTGCCCGACTTGTTGGATGCCAATCCCGATATGAAGACTGAAGGCTATGTGCTTAAAAAAGGGACGACAGTCTTCATTCCATTTGCAAAGCCGGAACGGTCAGCAAATAGTGTCAAGACACCTGCAACGCCCGCTAAGGTGGTGACATCCGCAAAGGCAGCCACTCCGTCATCGGCCATTCGCGTAGGCATGATGTTACCCCTGCATGATGTGGATGGTGACGGTCGGCGGATGGTCGAGTACTACCGTGGTTTTCTCATGGCCGTTGAAGACATGAAACGACAAGGTTTCTCCACCGAAGTATACGCTTGGAATGTTCCTATTGATGCAGATATGCGGCAAACGTTGCTGAAAGAGGGGGCCACGAAGTGTGATGTTATTTTTGGACCTCTATATTCCAAGCAGGTTGCAGCGCTTGGGGAGTTTTGTAAGGCATACGACATAAAGATGGTCATTCCTTTTTCTATCAGTGGAACCGAAGTGAATACCAACAGGCAGGTTTACCAAGTCTATCAATCGGCAGAATCGCTTAACCGATCGGCCATCAATGCCTATTTGAATCGATTCCCCAATGCTCATCCCATTTTCATCGATTGTAATGATACGGCTTCGACGAAAGGGATATTTACTTTCGGACTCCGCAAGCAGTTGGAAAGTCGTGGCATCAAATACAGCATCACAAATCTCAACTCGTCGCCCGAAGCTTTTGCCAAGGCTTTCGACCGCTCTAAGCAGAATGTCGTTATTCTTAATTCGGGACGTTCTCCGCTGCTGACTGCTGCATTAAACAAACTCGACCTGCTTAACAGCCAATACCCCGGTTTGGTAGTTTCTCTGTATGGCTATACCGAGTGGTTGATGTATACCAAGTACAATCTTGACCGTTTCTTCCGTTATGACACTTATATCCCTTCCACTTTCTATTATAATGCTTCCAATGCGAAGACTGTAGACTTGGAACGGCGCTATAAGTCGCTTTTCGGGGCGGATATGCTGTTTGCCATGCCTCGCTTTGCCCTTATTGGTTACGACCAGGCACAGTTCTTTCTCCGTGGATTTAAGCGGTTTGGTAAGAACTTCACAGGGGAGAAGGCGCAAAACACCTACCAACCGCTGCAAACGCCATTGTATTTTGAGAAAGCCGGACGTGGCGGATTCCAGAATCATAGTTTCCTGTTGATTCATTACACTTTCAACAAACAGATAGAGTCTATTGCCTATTGATATGGCCGTTCTGCAGTAGCATGGCTTAAGAGAAGTAGGGAAGGTGTCTTGGTGCATGCAAATTGTAGAGTGTTTACAGACAGTGTGACAGATAGAAAAAGAATAATATGAGAATACATAAAAAGGTGTCGGCCATCATGGCCATATATCTGTTAACATCCGCTTCCGCCCATTCGCAGATAGGCGAGCATCGCAACGATTTTGCCGTTGGTGTCAATGGCGGCTATGTGTTGAGCAATGTAGGCTTCGATCCTTCGGTGTCTCAAGGTTACCACGGCGGCATCACCGGCGGACTGTCATTCCGGTATGTGTGTGAAAAATATTTTAAGACCATTTGTGCCATTCAAGCCGAGGTGAACTATGCCTCACTTGGTTGGAAAGAGGATATAAAGACAGTTAACAATGAGCCGGTCATCAATGAAGAAACCGGTTTGGCTGAGGAGTATAGTCGCACCATTAACTATGTACAAGTTCCCATGTTTGCCCACCTCGCATGGGGACGCGAAAGCAAAGGTGCCAATTTCTTTGTTAATTTGGGGCCACAGTTTGGCTATTATTTAAGTGAATCCACCACGACCAATTTTGAATTGAGCAAGCGCAACCAGTCTCTTACGACAGGGCGCAGCAACACGGTCGTCGCCCAAGACACCATGAGTGTAGAGAAGAAGTTCGACTATGGCATTGCCGTAGGCTTGGGTGTTGAATATTCCGTACCTAAGATCGGGCATTTTCAAGTTGAGGCCCGTTACTATTATGGACTTGGCAATATTTATGGTAGCAGCAAACGTGACTTCTTTGGCAAGAGCAATTTTGGTAACATCGTTATTAAGGCGAGCTACCTTTTCGACTTCGTCCGCACACGAAAGAAATAGCACTTTTGCGCTGCCTTAACAGAGAGGGGCGGGGTGGAACATATACTCTAGCCTGCCCTTTATGTTATAATCAGGTGTTGCATGTTCATCGGACAGTTGCCATTTGATGGGATGAATGAAAGCATGTATCAGTCACACACCGATAAAACCTGTGAAAGTTGTCTCCACAAGAAGACTGATGGTGGCGAATAAACTTAACAAAAATACATCCACAGAGATCTTTCAACCAGAATGGAAAGTAGGCTTCAAACCATCGGGAAAACCTACCGAATTTTCCTTTCCGGATCTCTGGGCTTGCGAAAGAGCCACACTTGAAAGCTGAAAGGGGCACAGTTGCGTCGCAACTGTGCCCCTTTTGCAAACTCGTTTGGACCCTTTCAGGCCCGTTTCCGAATTCTAATTCATGTTGATAAAATTCAAATGGCTGATTGTCAGCGTTTTGGGAATGTCGCTAAAATCGCTTATTTACGGTCAAGTGGGTTGTCGGTTGTGAATATCGTAATATGAGAGGCCGAAAATGAATAAATGTTTTGACAATTATTCTGTCCGGTGTTCTCCTCCGCTAAACATTGACAGAGCTCTAATGTCCTTTCCATGCTTCTCTGCTATTGGAAAAGGCAGAGTGTGGAAAAGATAATAAAAAGGCTGCACAATGGGCAGCTTTTTAAAAATAGGGGAGGGGCTTGGGCATATCGCTTTAGGTTTTCTTGTCGGTTTTGCCGGTCAGGGTGACTCTGAATGAAAAGAACCGAAAAATCCCGGCTCCGTTTAAATGGCGTTGATATCTACATACCCTCGCATGACGGCATAGATGGTGAGTGCCGACACGCTCTTCAGGCCCAACTTCTCTTGGATATTCTTGCGGTGGGTGATGACAGTCGTCAACCCGATGTTGAGCGTTTCTCCTATCTCCTTGTTTATTTTTCCCTGAGCCACGAGTGATAGTACTTCTATCTCCCGGTCGGTCAGTATCTTGGCCCTTAAAGCCCTTGGAAGTTCCGGTAGGTTTCTGCCATCGGCATGACCCGTTTGTTCTAATTGCAGCAGGCTACGCACAAGATGGTCTTCCGAGACATTGGTACATAGACAGCGGAAATCTCTCATTTGTGAGTTGGGGTCCTGCGAGGTGGTGAGGACAAAGGTCTTCGATTGCCGGTCAAGGAAAAACTGTCTGTTGGCAATGACAATGTTCGTGGCAACGAAAAAGTGGACATAGGTGTCGGGATTGCTCTCCTGCAACTCTTCAAACGACCCGAATGTGTCTATCGTCATGATGGGCATGACGTTTTGCAGGATGTGTTCCAGCCCTATCACTGCCAGTGTATTATTGTCTACAATGGCTATTTTGGGCCGCGTGGCTTTAGGTTTGCCTGTCGGCTCTTCGGCCGTTTGCATGTCTCCATGCGGGTGGCCTTCCATTTCTTTTGTATTTTTCATTATTTTTTCTGTTTCTTGTTAGAAAAATCCATAGTTGCAAGCAGTGTGCCCCATTGGTCTTTATGCCTTTCGGCAACCTGCAGTTGCAAAGATAGATAAATATTTTTAGAGATCAGAGGAATGGAGCCAGGAAACTAGCCAACCATCCCCGCAGTTTTTGCCAACGTGTGCGTGTGTGATCCCATATTTCTTCCGTCAGGAGATAGCTGTCTTGCTTGTCTTTTTCAAACAATTCATCAAGTTGTCCGGTGGTGTAGGGATCCAAGATGACGGCGTTTTCCTCATAGTCCCAGCGCAGACTTCTTGCATTGAGATTGGCGCTCCCCACTGTACAAAACCGCCCGTCCACCATAATGATCTTGGTGTGGTGGAATCCCACCGTGTACATCCATATATTGCAGCCCGCCTGCATCAGGTTGTGTGCATTGAAGAAACCGTAATCGGGAGTCAGTGGTATGTCGCTTCGGGTGCTGAGCATGATCTCGACTTTCACGCCTCTTTTGACGGCTTTGCGCAAGGCTTTTTTCAGCTTGTGGCTGAGTGTGAAGTAGGGGTTGATGATTTTAATGGAGTCTTTGGCATCGTTGATGGCGTTCAGGTAAAAGTAGCGGATGATGTCATTGCTTGTGTGTGGCTCGCGGTTGATGATGCCGACGGTCTTCTTGTAGGCCGTTGGAGTTGTATCTGGTTTCAGTCCCTTGAAGTAGTCCTGCCGCTTGGCCCGATAGTATTGTGGCCCGTGTATGTTCTGGCCGCTCACCTTGTTCCACATGCGCAGGAATATCTTTTGAAGCGTGTTTACCTCATCGCCGTCTATGCGGCAGTGCATGTCGTTCCAGCTCCCCACTAGTCGTGTGCCTTTTATATAATAGTCGGCCACATTCATTCCGCCGGTGTAGGCTATCTGTCCGTCGATGACGACAATCTTACGGTGGTCGCGGTTGAAAAGATCGTCTATCCACGGGAACCTTACCGGATTGAACTCGAATATTTCGATGCCCCTGCTGCGCATGTCGCGGATATGTCGCTTCTTGAGCGGCTGATTGTTGGAGCAGTTTCCAAACCCGTCAAACAGTGCGCGCACCTCGACTCCCGCTTTTGCCCTCTCCGCCAGCAGGTCAACCAAGGCGTTGGTAATGGAGTCATTGCGGAAATTGAAGTATTCCAAATGAACGCTTTTTTGGGCTTGACTGATGGCCTTGAACAGGTCGTCAAATTTCTCCTTGCCGTTCATCAGCAGTGTGACCGAGTTGTTGTGTGAGAATGTGATACCCTTCCCGCGGAGTTGTCCGGCGATGAGCGAATCGCTCGTCTGTGCTCCCACTGTGGTATAGAAAACGAGTAGGAGCAATGTTGTAACGCTATTCCGAAGTTTCATATTCCCCCTTAAATCATACATGCGTAGTGGTCGACCACTCCGAGCAGATGTCGTTCCTTGTCAGTCACCAGCACCGTGTGTATGCGGTGTTGTTGCATGATGCGTTGTATTTCCGTGATTTTGGTATTAGGCAACACGAGCTTGGGGGTGCGTGTCATGATTTCATCCACCGTATGGTCAAAGAATTTTGCCTGCCATTTTTCCATCGCCCGGCGAATGTCACCGTCGGTGATGAGCCCGGCCACCTTATCGTCTTCCAGCGAGACCCCCAGTCCCAGTTTGCCTTTGCTCACTTGGATAATGGCTTCCCCCAAGTGCATGTCTTGCGGGATAATGGGCAGTTGGTCGCTGCGCATCACATCTTCAGCCGTGGTGAGCAATCGTTTGCCCAGTTCGCCGCCGGGATGGAACTGTGCAAAGTCGCGTGGCTTGAAGTCTCTCACTTGCATCAGTGCCACGGCGAGGGCGTCTCCCATGGCCAAGGCTGCCGTGGTGCTGCTCGTGGGAGCCAAGTTGAGCGGGCAGGCCTCCTTCTTGACCCAAACCTTCAGATGAGCATTGCTGAATTTGGCCAAAAGCGACTTCTCGTTGCCCGTCATGGAGATGATGGGTACATTCATGTGCAACAGCATGGGGATGAAGCGCAGTAGTTCGTCGGTTTGCCCCGAATTGCTCAATGCCAGCACCACGTCATCGCTGGTCATCACGCCCAAGTCGCCATGATACACGTCAAGAGGGTTAATGAAAAAGGCCGGTGTACCGGTCGAGGCGAGGGTAGCGGCAATCTTTGCCCCTATGTTGCCGCTTTTTCCCACTCCCGTCACAATGATTTTGCCATGACATCGGTACATCATTTCCACGGCTTTGGAAAAGTTCTCATCCATTTGCGGAATCAAGTCAAGCAGTGCTTGGGCTTCGTCCCGCAGACATTGCTCCCCCCAATTCAGTATGTCTTTTTGTTTATTGCTGTCTTGTTTCATTTTTCTAATCAGATTGATATCAATAACCGGCCGGCATGATAGAGTGGGTTGCCAACCTGTCAGATGATCCGGTTTACAAGTGCTTCGAGCTTGTCAAGTTCGAGCATATTGGCTGCATCCGACAGTCCTTTGTCCGGCTCCGGATGCACTTCAAAGAAGTAACCTGTGGCTCCGAAGGCCTTGGCCGCCATGGCCATAGAGGGTACAAACTTCCGGTCGCCCACCGTTTTCCCCTCTCCGGCACTGGGCCGTTGCACGCTGTGCGTGCAATCCATGATGACTGTGGGCACGATCTCTTTCATGTCGGGGATGTTGCGGAAGTCTACCACGAGGTTGTTATAGCCGAAGCTGTTGCCACGCTCAGTGAGCCACACCTCCTTGGCACCGCTCTCGAGTGCCTTCTCTGTCGGATAGCGCATGTCTCGTCCGCTAAGGAATTGTGCTTTTTTGATGTTGACGATGCGTCCGGTACGGGCTGCTGCCACAAGCAAGTCGGTCTGCCGGCAGAGAAAGGCCGGTATCTGCAACACATCGACCACTTCTCCCGCGGCTTCGGCCTGGCAGCTCTCGTGAATGTCAGTCAGGAGTCGCAATCCGTATTTTTCTTTCACCTTTGACAGCATCTCCAAACCTCTCTCCAGTCCCGGCCCGCGGAAGGAGTGGAGCGATGTGCGGTTGGCTTTGTCAAATGAAGCCTTGAAAATGATGTCTGTCCCGAGTCGCTTGTTGATTTCTACAAGCGTCTTCGCTACCGTGTCGAGCAGTTCTTGCGACTCGATGACGCAAGGGCCCGCTATGATGATCGGTTTCATATTTCTGTCGTTAGATGTTTGCTTGTGTGTTCTTGTCATTTTGTGCCATGAGTTCCGGTATGCGGTCGTTGTCAGTGCGGATGATGCGGATATCGCGTTGCGGGAACGGAATCTCCACACCGTGGGCATTGAGCGTCTCGTAGATGCATTCCATCACCTCCCCATCGTTGGTATATTGGGTAAGCACAGGCACCCAAATGAGCACTTTCAGGATGATGCTGCTGTCACCGAAATCTTTAAGAACGATTTTCACCCCACGCTCCTTGTAGATGAACGGCAGCTTGACGATAGCCTCTTGCAGGATTTGTTTCACCATTTTGATATCGCTTCCATAGGCCACACCCACTTCCAGTACATCCAGTTCATAGCCGTGGTTTTTGGTCATGTTCTTGTAGTTTTTGGTGAGCAGCTGCGAGTTTTGAAACGAGATGATCGACCCGTAGATGGTCTCAATGGTGGTGGAAGTGTAGCTGATGCTGTTCACTTTGCCACGGGTACCGTCGCACTCGATATAGTCGCCCACCTTCACGCGGCCCGCCATGAGCGATGCCCCATAGTAGATGTTTTCCAGAATATCCTTCATGGCAAAACCGATACCGGTGGAAAGACCTCCGGAAACCACAGCCAGTACCGTCATGTTGACGTTGAATATCTTCAACGACACCAGCAACCACACCCCCCAGACGAAGATCTGTATCACATTGCGGGCCATCATGTTGCGGCTCATGGCCGTGTTGGGATCCGATTTCTCGAAGTGGTATTTCACAAATGCCTTGATGGTATGATTGAGATAGGAGAATACAAAAAAGAGGCTGATGACCACGGCGATGGAGGTGATGCTCAGCGTGATAACATCCTTGTTGTCAATGAATTTGGTGTTGAAGATGCGCCAGGTGGTATCGCCCATGTTGAAGATGTCGGCCGCCCAATAGATGGAGATGAAAACGGAAGCTACGCCCAGCACCGGAAGTGCTACATGGTAGACGAGATTGAACAGCCAGCGCTTGGTGATGTCCTGCACATCAAGCCCCTTGCGCTTGCTGTAGACCCGTAACCAGCCGCTCAGACAAGTGATGGTGAGGATGCAAGTGAGCTGCATCATCCACCAGATGATGAGCTGTACGGAAAGCAGGGTAAAGCCTGCCCACGAGCTGATGCAGGAAGTGATGAATACGCCCAAGGAGACGAAAGTGTATAGCATGTCGCTTTTGGGCACATTGTGGTTGTGTCGCTTGATGACATTGGCCTGCCACAGCAAGCACACGAGCAGCACAGGAGGGAAAACCAAGTTGACCAACGCATTGGGGATGAGCACGATGCGAAAGAATATCACGATGAAAGTCACCACAATGAGCGGAGCGTAGATGCGGAAAGCACTCCTGATCTGTTTGTCACTCACACGCAACAGCAGAGATATGAGAATGACTCCCAACAACCAGGCATATTCCACCAGCAGATTGCTGGCCATGATGATAAAGTTCTGGCTGACCACAGTATGGATCACTCCCAGAATAATGGCAAAGGTCACCACCGTCATGGCCATGATGATGCAGGTGCGCTTGGCCATAAAGGAATCCTGCATCTTGGCAAACTTGTTGCGTTTCATCAGTCGGGTGGCGATGATCCGGATGGTGATAAGGTTGATGATGACCGATAGCAAGGCGTAGACGGCAATCAGCGTGAACAGAAAGAAAATGACTCGGACATCCCATTGCGACACTCTCTCGCTTCGGAGTGGCTTATATTTCTCCGCGACCGACTCTCCGGTCTTCGACAGGTTCGTCTTCAGATGGCTCAATATCTTGAAGTAATTGTCACTGCCATTCTTGAATATGTTGGTCTGTATCTCCTCATACTTCATGTTGGCGAAGTCGTTGAGGGTTTTTAGTTTCTCTTCCGAGCGGTTGTAGTAGCCTATATAGGTGTCAAGCAGCACTTGGTTTTCTTTCAGTTGCCGGCGAATGTTAATGGCCAAAGCCAGACACACGCTGCGGTCTATGCGTGCTTTTTCGCTGAGAAACAGCGGCTCCATGGAATTGAGGTTGGCAATGAGGGAGTCAAAACGTGCCAATTCAGTCGTATTTTGATTGATGCGGTCACGGAATGGTTGCGACTTTGACTTGAACCGGTGAAACTGCTCTGTGGCCTCATGGCAGGCATAGGCCAAATCAAAGATGTAGCCATTGCGTTGCGAATAGAGCATCACGGCGTTTTGGTCGGCCAGATTGGTAATCGTCGTAAGCTCTTCCACCACAGTCTGCTGTTGCTCTTCCATGTCTTTCGACTGCTGTTCAAGCTCCAAATGATAGTTGATGAGCTCTGCCCGGAGTATGTGGAGTGTGGTGTCAAGATTCGCCTCTTTGAGCACTGCGTGGCCGGGCAGTACGCATAGTACGATGAGTGAAACCAAAAACAATAATCTTTTTTCCATAACGGCTGTAACTTGCTTGCAAAGGTAATAAAAGATTGGGGAATAGGCGGGTGGGTGG
>ENA-OWYX01000008-OWYX01000008.1-human-gut-metagenome-genome-assembly--contig:-NODE-8-length-167196-cov-47.6171_pt1 | contig 167196 bp, 128 predicted proteins | sample MGYA00249758_ERZ652102 | MGnify/ENA primary metagenome ERZ652102 (study PRJEB26925, sample SAMN05827107) | human gut metagenome | biome: ENVO:2100002; feature: ENVO:00000062; material: ENVO:00002003... | reverse complement strand
GTCTCGTGGGCTCGGAGATGTGTATAAGAGACAGCTTTTAGGGAGGGTTGGGGGGCCGTGGTAATCGAAAAAAGGGAAACGCCCTCGCGCTTCCCTTGCCAATGCAAAGATACTGCATTTGTGTGCTATTTCCAAATGTGGTGCGAAAAGTATTGACATCCTCCGCATCCCACACCGCACGGCACCGCAGCAAAAGACCAGCCTTCTGCGGCCTCGTGTTCACCCGACTTCAGGGCCTTTCCTCCCCCACCCTACGACTTCCGCTCTATCACAAAGTTGAGGTAAGCCTTGAGAGCCTCTCCGATAGCCCCGTCGGTCACGTGGCTGCCGATAAACTCCATACACTCGGCATGGAAATCGCCCATGCGCCGCTCGGCATATTCTATACCGCCGTTGCGCTTGGCAAAAGCCACCAGTTCATCAATTTCTCCCTTCGTCACACTCCCCTCCTTCACCTTCATGGCCAGTGCCCGCATTTCCTCGTCTCCCGTGGTGCGGAGCGCATGAATCACCGGTAAGGTGAGCTTGCCCTCGGCCATGTCGTTGCCGGTAGGCTTGCCGATGGCCTCAGAGTCGTAGTAGTCGAAGATGTCGTCGCGTATCTGGAAGATGATGCCAAGGTTTTGACCAAACTTCCGGGCCGCCTCAATGTCTTCCCGACCGGCTCCGGTCGACATCGCCCCCATGCCCGCACAAGCCTCAAAGAGAGCCGCCGTCTTCTGGCGTATCACCTGATAGTACACCTCTTCGGATATTTCCTGATTCCGGATGTTGGTGAGCTGCAATATCTCGCCATTGGAGAGCGTACGCCCCAGTTGGGCCAGATAGGTGATGATGGCCTGATCGCCCGTCAGCGACACATTGAGCAGGGCCGTGGAGAGGATATAGTCGCCCACGAGCACGGCCACTTTGTTGTTGTAGCTTGCATTCACCGAGGCCTGTCCGCGCCTCTCCCCGCTCTCGTCCACCACGTCGTCGTGTACCAGACTAGCCGTGTGGAGCAGTTCCAGACCCACGGTCGCGCGCTGCGTCACCTCCGTCACCTCACCGAAATTCTTGGCCATGAGCAGTACCAGCATCGGCCTCATGCGCTTTCCGGCCCGCTTCCTGATGTGCTCAAGCACCTGCCCGAGCAGTCCGTCGGCGTGCGACAGCGAGTCGTTGAAAAGATTGATAAAGGTATCCAGTTCTGAAGAAATCGGCTGTTTGATGAGAGTCAAATAATCCATGAGTCTGTAAATTTGTTACAAATTTAGTTATTTATTCGGTATTTGTGGCAATTTTTTAGTAATTTTACGCAGAAAATCAGCTTTTAATATGGATAAATTATTTCTCTTGGACGCCTACGCCCTCATCTACCGCTCCTACTATGCGCTGCTGCGCAGTCCCCGCATCAACTCCAAAGGACTCAACACCTCGGCTGTGCTGGGATTCATGAACACGCTCAACGAGGTGCTCACCAAGGAGCGTCCCACCCACATCGGTGTGGCCTTCGACCACGGCAAGACGTTCCGCCACGAGGCATTCCCCCAATATAAGGCCCAGCGCGAGGAGACACCGGAAGACATCAAGCTCTCCGTGCCTATCATCAAGCGCATTCTCGAAGCCTACCGCATACCCATCTTGCAGGTAGACGGCTTCGAGGCCGACGACATCATCGGCACCGTGGCCACACGTTTCGGCCGCGAGGGCGTGGCTGCCTACATGCTCACGCCCGACAAAGACTACGGTCAGCTCGTGGCCGACAACGTGTATATCTACCGTCCGCGCCATGGCGGGGGCTACGAGGTGATGGGTCCCAAGGAGGTGCAGGCGAAGTATGGCATCGCTTCTCCGCTCCAAGTCGTCGACCTGCTGGCGCTCATGGGCGACTCGGCCGACAACTTCCCGGGCTGTCCGGGCGTGGGCGAGAAGACGGCGGCGAAACTCATCGGCGAGTTTGGCAGCGTGGAAAATCTCATTGCCAACACAGCACAACTGAAGGGCAAGTTGCGCGAAAAGGTGGAAGGGGCCGTGGAAGACATCAAGATGTCGAAGTTCCTCGCCACCATCCGGACGGATGTGCCGACCGACATACGGCTCAACGATCTGAAGGTGGAATCGCCCGACGAGGCAAAACTCGACCAGATCTTCACCGAACTGGAGTTCAACAGCTTCAGAAAGCGAATGCTTAACAAAGCTGAAAAGAAGCAAAAAACCGATAATCTGCAGCTCGATTTTTTTGCCGAAAATCCGACCGACGGGCCGTCTGTCGCTGAAAACGCGAATTTTGAGACCCTAAAAACGACACCTCACGAATACCAACTCATTGAAACAGAGGAGGAAGCGCGCCGACTTTATGACTTTTTCAGGACAAACAAAATTCTCAGTCTGGACACAGAGACCACTTCCACCAATGCCATCGAGGCCGAATTGGTGGGATTGAGCTTTGCCGTGGAGGAGCGGAAGGCATTTTATGTGGCCATTCCGGCCAATCGTGAAGAAGCCTTAAAAATCGTTGCAATATTCAAACCGCTCTACGAAGACCCCGAAATCCTGAAAGTGGGACAAAACATCAAGTACGACATTGAGGTGCTCCGCCACTATGGCGTGGAGGTGGCCGGTCCCATGTTCGACACGATGATTGCCCACTACCTGCTCCAACCCGAACTCCGCCACAACATGGACTACATGGCCGAGGTCTACTTGGGCTACCGCACCGTACACATCGAGGAGCTCATCGGCCCCCGGGGGCGCAACCAGAAAAACATGCGCGACCTCTCCCCCACCGACATCTACGAGTATGCCTGCGAAGATGCCGACATCACGCTGCGGCTCAAAAACGTGCTCGAACCCAAACTTGACGAGGCCGGCGTGGCCCGGCTCTTCCGCGACATCGAGATGCCGCTGGTGGGCGTGCTGGCCGACATGGAGCTCAACGGCGTTTGCCTCGACACCGAAGCACTGCACGAAACGTCGGAAGTTTTCAACAAGCGCATGACCGCCATCGAGCAGCACATCTACGAGTTGGCGGGCGAGCAGTTCAACATATCTTCGCCCCGGCAGGTGGGCGACATCCTCTTTGGCAAGATGAAGATTGTGGACAAGCCCAAGAAGACCAAGACCGGGCAGTTTGTCACCTCCGAAGAGGTGCTCCAGCAGTTGCGCTCCAAGAGTCCCATCATCGACGAGATACTGAACTACAGGGGCCTCAAGAAACTTCTCAGCACCTATGTCGATGCCCTGCCCAAACTCATCAACCCGCGCACGGGGCGCATCCACACCTCGTTCAACCAGACTGTCACGGCCACGGGCCGGCTCTCGTCGAGCGACCCCAACCTGCAAAACATTCCTGTGCGCGACGACGACGGGAAGGAAATTCGCAAGTGTTTCATTCCCGAACCGGGTTGTCTGTTTTTTTCAGCCGATTACAGTCAGATAGAACTGCGCATCATGGCTCATCTCTCGGAAGACGAAAACATGATCGAAGCCTTCCGCGAGGGCTTCGACATCCATGCCGCCACGGCTGCCCGCATCTGGCATAAGGACATCGGCGAGGTGACTCCCGCCGAGCGCAAGAAGGCCAAACAGGCCAACTTCGGCATCATCTACGGCATCACCACCTACGGACTGGCCCAGCGCATGGACATCTCCAACGGCGAGGCCCGTGACCTCATCGACGGCTACTTCCTCACCTTCCCGCGCGTGGAAGCCTACATGGAGCAGGCCAAGGAGACCGCCCGCAAGCAAGGCTACGCCGAGACGCTCTTCCACCGCCGCCGCTATCTGCCCGACATCAATTCCCACAACGCCACCGTGCGGGGCTTCGCCGAGCGCAACGCCATCAATGCGCCCATCCAAGGTTCCGAGGCCGACATCATTAAGGTGGCCATGGTGCGCATCCATCGCCGCTTCAAGGCCGAGGGCATCCGCTCGAAGATGATCCTACAGGTACACGACGAACTCAACTTCTCCGTCTTCCCCGAGGAGAAAGAGCAGGTGGAACGCATCGTCGTCGAAGAGATGCAGGGAGCCTACAAGCTCCGGGTGCCCCTCGTGGCCGATGCCGGATGGGGCAAAAACTGGCTCGAAGCGCATTGATAACAAGGCGGGCAGACGGCAATCTTCTGATTGCATCTGCCCGCCTTTTTTTGACCATTTCCCACAAAGACCGTGAAAAACGCCATAACAAATGTTAAGCACACGATTATTATGTTAACAAAATATAATAATCGGGGGGGTAAAACAACACCCATAAATATTTGATAACTTTGCAGCGACAAATTAGCAAACATATAGAGACAACATTCCCAAGCATCGGAAGCAGACTATTCTAAGAACACGAACAAGCTCAGAGAACGGCTTGTATCGCCACACAAGAATTTTGCAACACTCCTTTGACTGCCACTCATCATCAGCACGAGAGGAGCATCTCCGCGCCCTAAAATGCGGGCAGCAGACAAGAGAAAGTATCATTCGGTGTAAAGGACAAAGAGAGTGTAAATCAAATCATCAACAATAATGCGAAAAATTTTACTTTTATTTGTAGCCGCCATCGTGGCTGCAAGTGCACACGCAAGTGTCAAAGTGACAGAAAATCCCTCGGGAACAGTTACTATCGCCGTGAATGGAGCGGCCGGACAGATTGGAGTAGAGAAAGATAATTACGGCAACAAGAGCTACGACTATGCCTCGGGAATCACCTCCACTTATCAAGCTCTTATCAAAGGGGCACAGCACGTAGTCATCACCGGTAACATCAATGCTAATGACATCAAAGCATTGGTTGCAAAAAATAAGACCGGAAACAACTGGACGCTCAACACATTGGACATGAAAGGGGCTTCCATTGATAAAATTACGGTCGAGGGAAGTGAATGGTATGCCAGCTCACATACTTTCATGCCCGATGGAAATACAAGGATTTCATGCAAGAAATTCGTGTTTCCACATACCAACGACGGGATTGTCCCCGATTATTTCAGTGCTTGTTTTCCCAAAGAGAACTCCCAGTTAGAGACCATTATTATCCCCAATGGATATAAGAGCATAGGTAAAAGTGCATTCAAAAACACAACCATCAAACATATCACTCTGCCCAACTCTCTTGAGTCTATTGGCGAGGAAGCATTTGTAGAATGTCATAACCTGAAGACCATAGCTTTCCCCGCCGGCTTGAAAACAATCGGTGACAAAGCATTCAACAACACCAAGCTGATGGATGTTTATTTCCTCGGCAAGGAAGCACCAATCGTAGGCAATGACGCTTTTGATGCGGGAACATATACGGGAAACGGCGGATTCGCCCCCACCAATTATAGCGACGAGCATCCTATCGGGGATGTAAAAAATGGCTATGCCGAGCGTCGTAACTACATCAATGGTGCAAACACCTTTGGATTGCTCCATCTGCGCGCTGATCTGACCAATGAACAACGTGCCAAATATACCGATATCACTCGTGAATATAAGGTAGAGAAAGACGAAACAAACCATTACAGGGCTTTCAGAGACCTTTATTACGGAGATATGAAGATATGGCCAGGCAGATATTCCTATAACAAAGCTTTTAATGAGGCTAAAGATGGAAAGCTTTGGAATGGTGGTACTTACAATGCAACCAAATACATGGGCCTGCACAAGTTTACCCTTACCGTCTCCAATGTCTACAACGATGACACCGAGAAGTGGAAGTTCGGCAAAAAGGGACAGCAGTGGTGGACCATCTGCGTGCCTTTCAACATGACCAAGGCGCAAGTGACAGCCGTGTTTGGAGCCAACACCGAGGTTTGCAAGATGAACGAAGTGGTGAGAAACAAGGAGAAGCGTCGCATCACCTTGAAGTTTAAGGACGACCAATATAAGAATGCAGCCTCCGACGACGCCATTGTCATCAAGGCACACGAGGCCTATATGATTTTCCCGACAGCCTCCCCCACCCTCGACCTCACATTTGAGGGCTATCAACTGGAGGAAGGCAGCCCTATCCCCACTATCATCAGTGCCACGGAAGAGGGCAGCGTGACGGAGAATGGCGGCTACACCTACCGCTTCATCGGCAACTACCTCTCCACTTGGAACGCCAACGAGAACAACGGCGTGGGCAAGCCCATCTACATGCCGCAATACACCTACTTCCTCGGGGCAAAAGGAGGCAAGCACGTGTTCTTCTACCAGACGGGCACCACGGGCAAGTGGAATCCGTTCTCGGCTACCGTGCAGGTGTTCAAGGGACAAACCAACTTCGGCATCGACGACTCCTTTGTGACCGAGAGCGGAGCCAAGACGGCCTCTTTCTTCGGCACCGAAGACGACAGCCACACCACCGGCATTGAAGACGTCACGATAGAGGTTGGCAACAACCCTGCCACCAGCGTGGTCTACACCCTCGACGGGCGCATCGCCGGCCGCGGCCAACAGGTTCTCAACGGCCTGAAGAGCGGCATCTACATCGTGAATGGAAAGAAAATTGTTGTACGCTAAAGAATATACGAAAAATGAAAAAAACATATCAAACACCGGAAACCTCCGTTGTCAAAATAAAGATGGAAACCTTGTTGCAGGCCACCAGCCGCGTGAGTAATGTCGGAGGCAATTCCTCTTCCAACTCCGGGAAAGAACACTATGGCGACCCCACAGGACAAATTTCCGGCCAAGACGGAGGCGAGTCACTCTCCAAGCGAAACAACATGTGGGACGGTTTCGACGATTGACAACCGTCACTCCAAGAATATCTTCAAGGCAAAGGATGGCAGGAGCCCTACACAGGGCACTGCCATCCTTTGTTTGTCAGTGACATCAAATAAAACTTTTCAACTCATACATTGCAGATGATCAGAAACAATAAAAAGGAGGGAAAACTTCTATTATTCATAGAAAATGACTACATTTGCACCTGACACCGGCCGCGGCAATGCTGAGCCGGACCCATAAACGCTGCTTACAAACAACACTAAGAATATGATTAAAATAACCGACAACACTTATTACGTTGGTGTCAACGATCGCAAGAAAGCCCTTTTCGAGGGCTTGTGGCCCCTGCCCAATGGCGTGTCCTACAACTCCTATCTCATCGTAGACGACAAGGTGTGCCTCATCGATACCGTGGAGGTGGACTTCTTCACGCAGCTCATCGAGAACATACGCGAGGTGATAGGCGACCGGCCCATCGACTACATCGTGGTGAACCACATGGAGCCCGACCACAGCGGTTCGCTCTCGCTCATGCGCAAGTTCTATCCCGATGTGAAGGTCATCGGCAACAAGAAGTCGTTTGACATGCTCTGCGGCTTCTACGGCGAGCGGGGCTGCGAACATGAGGTGAAGAACGGCGACACCGTGGCACTGGGCCGGCACACCCTGCAATTCTACATGACCCCGATGGTGCACTGGCCCGAGACCATGATGACGCTCGACACCACCACCCGGGCCATCTTCACGGGCGATGCCTTCGGCTGCTTCGGTGCCCTCAACGGTGGACTGATAGACTCCGAAATCAACTGCGACCGCTTCTGGCGCGAAATGGTGCGCTACTATTCCAACATCGTTGGCAAATACGGTACGCCCGTACAGAACGCCCTGAAGAAGTTGGCCGGCGTGCAGCTCGACTACATTTGCCCCACCCACGGGCCTGTGTGGCACGAACATGCAGACAAGGTGGTGGGCATGTACGACCAGATGAGCCGCTACGACACGGAGGAAGGCATCGTGATATGCTACGGCACCATGTATGGCAACACCGAGCGCATGGCCGAAATCATCGCCCGTGAGGCCAGTCAGGCGGGCATCAAAAACGTGATGATGTACAATGTCTCGAAGACCCACCACTCCTATCTCATCCGCGACGTGTTCCGCTACAAGGGTCTCATCGTGGGTGCCCCCACCTACAACACGGGCCTCTACCACGAGATGGAAGTCTTCCTGAGCGAGATAGCCAACCGCGACATCAAGAACCACCTGCTCGGTTGGTTCGGCAGCTATGGCTGGGCAGGCAAAGCCGTGGCCAAGATAGCCGAATGGAACGAGAAGCATATACACTTCGAGGCTGTGGGCGAACCCGTAGAAATGAAGCAGGCACTCACGCCTGAGGTGGTGGAGAAGTGCCGTGCACTGGGCAGGGCCATGGCCGAGAGGCTGATTAAGGAGAGGTGAAAAGCCTCCCCCGACCCCTCCGAAGGAGGGGAGGGCCTCGCGGGACAAAGGGCTCCTAAGAGCCCCCAAAAGACCCCCAACCCCCTAAAGGGGGCTTTTCCATCCACTTGTTCGCAGGAAGGTAAAGCCCCCTTTAGGGGGTTGGGGGTCTTTTGGGGGCTTTTTGGGGCCTTTTCCATTTTCATCATTTTTGGGTATTGTCGGCCATGCCGATTATCCTTATCTTTGCATCATCGGCAACACTTGATTTGCCGATGATGCAACTCGTTTATATACCTTATTGACAAGAATAACCGATCATGGAAAAGAAATATCAACTGACAGACATCGTGCAGGAAACACTGCTCATCCCACTCTACATGAGGGCTATGGAGAGCCGCAGGACGAAAGACAACATCCTGAAAGACGACATGGCCGAAAGGCTGACGGAACAGATAGACTATGACTACAACAAGCTCAACAAGGCCAAGATGAGCTACGTGGGCTGCGTGGTGAGGGGCCGGTATTATGACGATGCCACACGCCGCTTCATACTCACCCACCACGCCCCCGTGGTGGTGAACGTGGGCTGCGGACTCGACACGCGCCGACAGCGCATCAAAGAGAGCAGCAAGGCCACATTCTACGAGCTGGACTTACCGGAGGTGATGGAACTGCGCAGAAAACTCATCCCCGAGGAAGACGGTGACCACTATCTCACGGCATCACTGCTTGACGATGACTGGATGGACGAACTGCGCTCGCGCCATCCGTCAAGCGATTTTCTCATCATCGCCGAAGGGGTGATGATGTATTTCTACGAACAGCAGGTGAAGGAGTTTGTCACGCGCATAGCCTCGCGTTTCGGTGGTGGTGAACTCTACCTTGATGTGTGCGGGCCCATGATGTCTAAACGAGGGGTGAAACCCGACTCGCTGAGAGACTCTCAAGTGGAGATACGATCGGGCTTCGAAGACGGCCATGTCTTCGAACAATGGGCACCCAACCTCCGGCTCATCGAACAGTGCAGCTACATGAGTTTCTTCCGCCGCCGTTGGGGACTGATGGGCTACACTGTAGGCCTGTTTCCTAAACTTTGTTTCCGATTTAGTTCGCTCCTGAAATTTGAAATTATCTGATTTCTCCTCCAGCCGGAGCCCTTTACCCCTCTACTTTTTTATCTTTTTACCTCTTAATGGCGTGCGGGCAGGCATCAAGCGCTGCCCCTACACGCAGGCGAAGTCTTTCACCTTGTGATTCCTTGAATCCTTGAATCTCTGAATTTTAATATTAGTCCCTCCACGGCCGGTGGTGATGATGGTGGCCTGGGCGGTCGAAATCCGGACGATCAAAGTCCGGTCGCCGACCGAAACCCGGTCGGCGATCGCGGCAATCGGGACCGTAAGGACGGGGTGAAGGACCGTAACGGCGGGGAGGTGGAGGACACGGGACGACATAGCGGGGCGCGTGCCGACGCGGATAGCGCATATAGATGTTGTGCACGAAGGCACCGTTGCGCCACGAAAGCGGGCGGTAGAAGTAGTCGGCCCCCACATAGAGATTCCACTGACGGCCGTTGAAAAAGGCCCTGAACGCCGAGTTGCGGGCACGCCAAGACGAGGAGTAGAGGTCGTCGTAGTCGTCTACGCTCAACAAATAGTCAAGATTGATGCGATACATGCGGTCGTACTCGCGGGAAGTGAGTCCCAGTTCGTAGGCCATCTTGTCGGTCAGGTAGCGTGCTTCCGCCATCGCCTCTTCGTAACTCATGGCCCATGCCGAGGCAGAGACCGTCAGGGCTAAAGCCATCATTATCATCAAACGTTTCATAATCGTAAGGTTTTAGGTGTTAAACATTGTCCGTTGCATAAACTCTCTATGGTCAAGCAAGTTCTTGACTCTGCCGCAAAGTTAGACCAAAGGGGCTGACAAAGAAAGATGTTTCGCCTAAAAAGACATAGGGAAATGCCTTTCGTTGTGGGGGAAATCCCCCTCCGGGCACTTCTCTTTAGCAACACAGACAATGCTCGTGGAATGCCCTTGATGTCAGAAGTTTTCGCAACGCATTTGCATTCGGGCAAATCATGTAGTATCTTTGCATTAGCAAGGGAAGCACGCAAGTGTTTCCCTTTTTTAAGTTCTAAACTCCCTAAAAGCCCCCCGACCCCCTAAAAGGGGCTTTCCATCCCTACTATGGGGGTGTCGTTCGGCCCAAATGGCTTTGTAAAATGGCCTCTTTGAGGTTGTCATCCGGGCCAAACGAGACTCCAAGTGTGGCCCTTTTGGATGGTCGCTTGGGCCGACTGAGAAAATTGGTGGGGCGGATCTGGGCGATGAGATGAATATTTTTAGAAAGCCAAAAGATAGGAGTGCTTTTGGCTGTAAGGCTTTTTCGAAAGATTTAATAGTTCGTGCTATATACCCGGCATGGCCCCAAGGAGACTCCAAACTTAGGGGGCTTAGGCCATGGCCTACTTGTAGGGGCGTGCGGGCAGGCATAAAGCGCCGCCTCTACTTGCAGGACAAGGTTGTCATTCACACCTACCATCCATTATCTTCCGCTTGTTTCGCCTCCCCAAAAAAATCCCCTAAAGGGAGCTTAACTTCCTACGAACAGGTGGATGGCAAAGCCCCCCTTCAGGGAGTGGGCTGTCTCTTATTGGTGAAATCAAAATACTTTTTCAGCACGAGCAAGGAGATGAGACGCTCACGGCGGCTGTCGCGGAATTGGGCCACATAGTCGTGGGCATGACGGATGATGGCTTCCGCCTCGTCGGGATGGGCGATGTAGTAGCGGATGCGCTCTTCAAGGTTGGAGAAGTCGGGTTTGATTTCGATGTAATGGTAGTCAGGTTTGAGTCGGCCCTCCATGAACCACGTTTCACAGGTGGGCCTCGGCATCACCGCCACCGAGTTTGACGACATCACCCATTTGAGGTTGCTGGCCACGTCGTTGCCCTCAAGTGCCATGATAAACTTATAGTCGAGATGCTCGCCGATGGTCATTTTCTCCGTCCTCCACTCGGGATACTGGCGGTCTATCACCCCCACATCGCACATTGGATGGCCGAAATAGCGCGTCACGAAGTTGTAGCGGTTTTGCTTGAGGTCGGTGCCGCCGTCCTGCCCTATCAGTCCGCGGAAGATAACTTTGTCTTTTTTCGCGGCAAAAGGCTTGCGGTCGTTGACGAAGAGGAAGTGGCGCACACGGTCGAGCTTCATCAACACCGAGTTGGCATTGTCGCTTGTGAGCGGCCTACTCTTGGTGATGCTCGGCAAGACGGGCACATGCACAATGTCGCCCGGCAGGAGCAGCCAGCGCAGCGAGGGATCGAAAGCCTTGGCATAGCGGTAGGAGTCAAGGTAATACACCTTCTGCCCCGTGACTTTCTGGTCGCTCAGCGCCACCGACTCGGCGGCAAACCGGTCGCTGTCGAAGGGCACGCCGGGAGCGAGCCGGCAATAATAGGAGGCCCGCTCCTCGATGTAGGCCTCGTCGGGATGGCCGGCGAGGACCCGAAGGTCGCGTCGAAGGAGAGCCCGCAAAACAAAACGGGGCGTGAAGATGGCGGCATACGACCGGATGTAGTAGGCTAGTTTGGAGTTTTTGCCGCTATGGAGCGTGTAATATATTTTACGTGGACAGTGCATGACAGGAATTGCAGAAAAGGTATGAAAAAAGGCGGTAATGCAGCCCTTGGGCACACTACCACCGATGGTCAGGCCATCACCCGCTTATAGAAGTCGAGATATTGGCGACATATAATTTTGGGCGAGAATCGCGCCGTGGCATCGCTGCGGATGGCTGCAGGGTCGTAGCGCGTCGCCATCGCCCTGCGCAGTCCGTCTTCCAAAGCCTCGGAGGTGAAGTCGGAACATCTGATGCCGTTGGCGGGCGTGATGAGTTCCTCCGTCCCGCTGCAAGGAAAGGCCACCACAGGCAGTCCGCAAGCCATAGCCTCGATGGGTGCCTGGGCAAAGTTCTCCTTCGCGCTCGGCAAGCAGAAGTAGTCGGCAGCAGACAGTCTCCACGACAGTTCCTCAGGCCCCGAGGCCGGTCCGGTCTCCACAACGTTGTCCCAGTGCCGCCGAGGCCGGCTTCGATTGTTGCCTATGGCCAGCACGCGACAGTCGGGAGAGATGCGCCGGAGCGTCTGCGAGAGCACCTCAAGCCCCTTGCGTGGTTCGTTGATGTTGCAGGCACAGAGAGCAAAGACCGGAGTCTCGGGAGCCAAGCCCAGCCGGCGGCGGGCCTCACTACGGTCGTGGGGCTCGTAGAAGCGGGTGTCCACGGAGTTGTGGATGATGGTTGTAGGCCGGTCGGCCACCATCTCGTGATGGCCGTAAAGGTCGTAGGCCATACGGGAGAGAAACACGACACCCAGCCGTTTCACCTTGTGCAGGCTGTCATATTTCATGCGGTAGTATTTCTTTTCCAATGGGTTGTCGGCCAAGAGCTGCTGCTCGATATTGGCTATGCCATAGAGCGCATTTTCATCGTGCAGGGTGAAGACAATGGGTTTGTCCTTGAAAGCCTCGAAAAACGTGGGATAGTCGAGATAACCTCCCACCCAATGGATGTGTAGCAAGTCGGCCTCGCGCAGCAGACGCTCGTAGCTGAGGTCGATAGACGACACAGGCAGCGTGTACACCGCATGGTACCGGGCACCCAACCGGCGGCAGGTGTTCACGTCGTCTTTCAGCCTCAACAGCTTCTTCGTCTTCCGCAACACACTGTGGTAGAAATAACGCTTCTTGCCGCACTGGTGTATAAAGTCGTCGTGGTGGCGCTTGTTGAGCACCACCATCTGGCTGTCGATCCCCATCTCGCGCTGCGCCTTGCAGATGCGGTAAGCGCAGAGTCCGGCCCCGTTGAAGTCGGCCATGCTGATATGTACTATCTTCATTAAGCTTGTCGAATGATTACTTGAAGTGTTGTAATGAATAAAAGCAGTCTACAAAAATAGGGAAAAGAAGTCATATATGCAATTATTAGCCGCTGTTTTTCGCTTTTGGCAGAGCCGCCGTCCCCTTTCCGCCGGCTCCGGAAGCGTCGGGGCATGTCCGTGGCGCAACGCACCGGCCACCATCGAAACAGCATCGTGGCAGGGCTACATCCATGGTCTACGGCCGGTAGCCGTCGAGCTTGTCCAGATAGTAACGGCGGAAATCGCTCCAGCGATAGTAGGGCGCAAGGTCGGAGGGCAGCGGCAGGCGCACCTCATTCTCGTTGAGCAACACCTTCACGAGAACGTCTCCGGGCTTCTTGTTGTTGCGGTAGAACACCAGTTGCAGGTTGGCCGCCATCGGGAAGATGCGGTAGTTCACCCATCCGTGCTCCTCCAGCCTGTCAATGTCGGCTATCTGCTCGCCGTAGCCATTGATGTCGAGCAGACAGGTGAGCGGCAACACCATCGTCTCGTGGCCGAATCTGAGGGTGGCTCCGGGGTGGCGCAGACGCAGGCAGGAGTCGGCCTCGTGGATGATGTTGCGCAGCAGGTTGCGCTGCGAGAAAGGCTGTGTGCCGCCATTGAGGGCCGTGTTGCCGTAGTGCAGGTACCACCAGATGTTGTTTTGCTGCCAGCCGGTGTAGAGTTCGTCGTCGGTGAAGATGTCGTAGAGGGTTATCTTATGGCGCAGTTCGGAGTCTTGCAGGATGCCTGCCAGACGGAAAAGGCGGAACACGAAATCGCTTTCGGTCATCATCTTGCTATCGGCCACAAACGACCTTTGGGTGAAAAGCGTCTTCATCAGGTGGTCAAAGTTCACGTGCTCTTTCGTCCACTTGTCGTAGGCAGCCTTCACGGCCGGCGTCTCTTTGTGGTGGCTGAGCGCCGTGTCGGTCTGGTTCATGTAGTACATATCATGCTCGGACGCGTCGTGGGTGATGCGCAGGCGCGGGTTGAGCCGCACCAACTCTTGCAGGGCATTCTCCATGGAGAGGATGCAGCGGATGACGACGGTCGACTTCGCGTCGACGCCCACCGTATCGGCAAACACTTGCGGGAAGCGTTCATACATTCTGCGGGCTATCTCCCGATGCTGTCGGGCCCCCAGCGGAGTGAGTTCGCCCCAACGGTCTTTCGACTCTTCATACATCATGCGTATGCGGCGCAGCACATCGCGGCCCGTGGCGGTGAGCACACCGGTGCTGTCGGCATGTTCAAGCAGGCGGATGGGACGCAGATACTCGCTGCCGCGAATGAGGTAGCGGGAGCCGTGGCGGCCGTAGTGGCTCAGATAGAATGGCTCATAGCCCGACGGAGCGGGGGTCAGCCGCTGCTGCACGGGGCCGGGATAGGCCACATGATTGCTGGCGGAGAGACAATGGTTGCGGCGGATTTCCTCACGCGCACTTTGGGCGCAGACGGCCAAGGACAGACCAAAGGCAACGAGAAACAAACTGATTTTCTTCATACATATTAAACTTTACCATGTTAATAGATTCTGCCGCCCTTCGCCGCAAAAGCGAAAGGGCGCATAAATAAAACAAATAATCGGGCATTTTATTTTGTATTACGCACGAAAAGCACTATTTTTGCAGAAAATAGGCTGCGCTCGGCAATCAGAAAGCAAGCTCTCATTGCTCTCGCTGGCACTATTTTTGCACATATTAAAGCTAAACCGAAGCATTTATGGCTAAACATCCTCTGTGGTCGGACGAGTATTGGCTGTTGCTCATGCAGCTCTATCTCAAGAAGCCTGTGGGCGTGAAACCGCTCTACTCGCGCGGCATCGTGGACTTGAGCCTCGACCTGCATATCCCACCCGAATTTCTCCACGCGCAGATGTTCAAGCTCCGGATGATCACCCCACGCATCGGGCGGCTTTGGGAGAAATATGGCAAAAGCCCGAAAAAGTTGGCACGCGGAGTGGAATTGCTCAGGCGCATGAAGGGGTATGGCAATGCCGATGCTTTCTATCAAGGGGTGGAGATGAACGAATCGTTTGAAAAAGACTGGAAGCCCATCGCTCCCGGTGCGGAGCTCACACCGGTGAAGCTCATCCTCATTCTCGACCTCTACTTCCAACTCACTCCCATCACAATGGTGCCCGAAACACCGGAAGTGAACGATCTGGCCAAGCTCATCAAGGTGAGTCCGGAACTCATTGCCGAGGTGATGGAGGTGTACCAATTCTGCGACCCCTACCTCAACCGTGCCGACTTCCTGCTCAGTACGCTGCTCGTGCCGTGTCAGGAGGTGTGGAACCGCTTCGGCAACAACAACCCCGAAAAGCTTTACCAACTTGCTTCGCAACTGAAAGAATACTGGAAATAAATCAAGCATACCGGCACCGACCGGCAACACATCACTCGCAAACGGGCGTAAACACTCATTCACATGGCTCAGAAATTAGTTCAAACACAGGTTCAGAAACAACAACTCTTACAACGGCTCTCGGCCCAACAGATGCTGCAAGTGAAGTTGTTGGAAATGCCCCTGACCGAACTTGAACAGAACATCAATGCCGAACTCGACGACAATCCGGCACTGGAGAGTGCGTCGGCCGATGATGCGTTGGACTTTGAGGGGGCTGATGGTGGCGACACGACCGGCGACAGCAGCGAACAGGAAGACGGGGAGACATCGGAGTATGAACGTGAGGAGCGCGAAGACGCACTCGATGCCGCATTCGACAACATAGGTCGGGACGACGAAATGCCCGAGGTGGGCGGCAACCGCAACTACCAGAATGCCGACTACGAGGAGACCGTCTACGGCGACACCACCTCTTTCTATGACACGCTGAAAGAGCAGATGGACATGCAGCACCTCACCGAGAAGCAACACGACATGATGGAATACATCATCGGGTCGCTCGATGACGATGGACTGTTGCGCAAAGACCTCGACAGCATCAGCGACGAACTGGCCGTCTATCACAACATAGATGCCAGTGCGGACGAATTGGAAGAGGTGCTCCACCGCCTGCAGGAGTTCGACCCCGCCGGTGTGGGAGCCCGCAACTTGCAGGAGTGTCTGTTGCTGCAAATAGCCCGCAGGCCCGACGACAAGCTCCGCAGGGCCATGGAGGAGGTCATCACCAACTATTTTGACGCTTTCACCAAGAAACATTGGGACAAGATACAGGCCGGGCTGCAACTCTCAGACACACAGACGGAGACGCTGCAAAACGAATTGCGGCGACTCAACCCGAAACCCGGCGCCTCGCTCGGAGAGACCATAGGACGCAACTTGCAACAAATCACGCCCGACTTCATCGTAGACACTAACGAAGACGGTTCCGTCTCGTTCAGCCTGAACCGTGGCAATATGCCCGAACTGCACGTTTCACCCTCGTTCACCGAAATGCTCGAAAACTACAAGAACGACAAGCATCCGGCCGGCCGGCAGACCAAAGAGGCTCTCGTCTACGCCCGTGAGAAGGTGGAAAAGGCACAGAGCTACATCGAGGCCATACGGCAACGCCGGCTGACGCTCTATGCCACGATGAAGGCTATCATCGAAATACAACACAAGTTTTTTGCCGACGGCGACGAGGCCGACCTCAAACCTATGATCCTCAAAGACGTGGCCGACCGCACGGGACTTGACATCTCAACCATTTCGCGCGTGAGCAACGTGAAATATGCACAGACCAAGTGGGGCACATTCCCTCTGCGATTCTTCTTCAGCGATGGCTACACCACCGAAGACGGCGAAGAAATGTCTACCCGGAAAATCAAACTGGCCCTAAAAGACCTCATCGGCAAGGAGAACAAGAAGAAGCCCATGAGCGACGACACGCTGGCCGAGGAGATGAAAAAACTGGGCTACCCCATCGCCCGACGCACCGTTGCCAAGTATCGCGAGCAGCAGGGCATTCCGGTGGCGCGGCTGCGAAAAGAGTAGAAACGAAGAATACAACAGGACAGGCAATGATAAAACAATGAAAGAAAAAAACATCATCTTGGCCGCACGGGTGCTGAGCGTCCTCTTCACACCGTTCTATCTGCCGATAGTGGGGCTCATCGTACTTTTCATTTTTAGCTACATGCGGGTGCTGCCCATGCAATTCAAACTGCTCGTGTTGGGCATGGTGTATCTCTTCACGGTGCTTCTGCCTTCCTTCCTCATCCATCTCTACCGCCGCTATCAGGGCTGGACACCCATGGAACTGGGACACAAGGAGCGTCGCATGATACCTTATATCATCTCCATCGTGTGCTATTTCACGTGCTTCTACATCATGGATGCACGCAACATCCCCCGCTTTATCAGCATCATTCTCGTGGCTGCGCTCGTCATACAGATGATGTGCGCACTCATCAACGTGTGGTGGAAAATCTCCACCCACAGTGCTGCCATCGGTGGCGTGGCCGGAGCACTGCTGGCCTTTGCCCGCATATTCACTTTCAACCCCATCTGGTGGCTCTGTCTGGTGCTCATCGTAAGTGGTATGGTGGGCACCAGCCGCATGATACTGCGCCAGCATTCGCTTGCCCAAGTGGTCACGGGATTTCTGTTGGGGAGCGTGGTGGCCTATCTCATCGTGCTGCATCCGGCCATCGCATAGTGTGAGGGAGAAAGCCCCGACAGCCAAGAGCAATTTCAAAATACATTTTATATGAAACCATTAGTAAGTATTATCATGGGCTCGACAAGCGACTTGCCCATCATGGAAAAAGCCTGCAAGTGGCTCGACGACAATGAGATTCCCTTTGAGGTGAATGCACTCTCAGCCCACCGCACACCCGATGCCGTGGAAACTTTTGCCAAAGGGGCCAAGGCTCGTGGCATCAAGGTCATCATAGCCGGAGCCGGCATGGCCGCCGCCCTACCGGGAGTGATTGCTGCCTCTACCCCACTGCCGGTCATCGGAGTGCCCATCAAGGGTATGTTGGACGGTCTTGATGCCATGCTCTCCATCATTCAGATGCCGCCGGGAATACCCGTTGCCACGGTGGGGGTGAACGGAGCACAGAATGCTGCCATCCTCGCAGCGGAGATGATGGCCCTTGGCGACGAAGAGATTGCACGCAAGGTGGATGCTTGGAAGGCCGGTCTCGGTGCCAAAATAGAAAAAGCCAATCGGGAACTTTCCGAAATCAAAGACTATAAGTTCAAGGTGGACTGACCCACAGTCCACACGCCCGACATCCCTCTAAACTATATATCATCACATGATAGACCTATTTAATTATCAAAGACGCAAATCTACAGAGATCCATATTGGGGCCATTGACATGGGGGGAGAAAACCCTATACGCATCCAGTCGATGACCACGACCGACACCAACGACACCGAGGCCTGCGTGGAACAGGCCGAACGCATCATCAAGGCCGGCGGAGAACTGGTACGGTTGACGACACAAGGCACTAAGGAAGCCGAGAATCTGAAAAACATCAACGCCTCGCTGCGTGCCAAAGGCTATCTCACTCCCCTCGTGGCCGATGTGCATTTCAATCCTAAGGTAGCCGATGTGGCGGCACGCTATGCCGAGAAAGTGCGTGTGAATCCGGGCAACTATGTAGACCCGGCGCGCAAATTCATCAAACTGGAATACACCGACGAGGAGTATGCCCTGGAATTGCAGAAGATAGAAGACCGCTTCGTGCCTTTCCTCAACATCTGTAAGGAAAACCATACGGCCATCCGCATAGGTGTGAACCACGGCTCGCTCTCCGACCGGATACGCAACCGCTACGGTGACACGCCGGAAGGAATCGTGGAGAGTTGCATGGAGTTTCTGCGCATCTGCAAGCAACAGGACTTCAAGGATGTGGTGATTTCCATCAAGTCTTCCAACACGGTGGTGATGGTGCGTTCGGTGCGTCTGCTCGTCGACACAATGGAGAAAGAAGACATGCACTACCCTCTCCACCTCGGAGTGACCGAAGCCGGTGAGGGCGAAGATGGCCGCATCAAAAGTGCTGTGGGCATCGGGGCGCTGTTGGCCGACGGCATCGGAGACACCATCCGAGTGAGTCTCAGTGAAGAACCGGAAGCGGAGATACCCGTGGCCCGGCATCTTGTAGACTACATCGGCCGCAAAGCCGGTCAAACGATGATTCCCGGAGAAGCTGCGCCCTACTTTAACTGGCTGTATCCGGTGCGTCGCAAGACCCATGCTGTGGACATCATTGGGGGCGAACAGGTGCCGGTGGTCATTGCCTCACGGTCTGCCGACAAGGAACAGAAGGGTGCCGTTGTGGTGAGCAATGCGGACACAAGGCCGGATTACCTCTACACCGGACAGGCGTTGCCGCAAGAGTTGCAAAAACAGCAGAAATATATCATAGATTTTGATGCCTACGCTCATCTCGCTTCTGAAGGGAATATCGAGAATTTAAAAGGTCGTGTATTCCCCATTTTCCCTTACAACGCCACACCGTTCATCTCACAGGTGCAGGCCGATGTCAAATTTCTCGTGCTCCCGTTCGGTGCACCGAGTGAGGAATACATAGCCTGTCTGAAAGCCCATCCCGAAGTGGTGGTGGTCTGCATGAGCAACCATCAAAACCGACTGGGAGAACAACGGGCACTGGTACATGAACTGTCGGTTAACAGGCTGACCAATCCTGTCGTCTTCTGCCAGATGTACCGCCATTCCGAGAAGGAAAAAAGTGATTTCCAACTCGAAGCGGCAGCCGACATGGGCGCACTGATGATTGATGGACTCACCGATGGAATATGGCTCATGAACGATGGTGACATCCCTGCGGAGACGGTCGACGAGACAGCTTTCGGCATTCTTCAGGCTGCCCGTCTGCGCACCTCGAAGACCGAATATATCTCTTGCCCGGGCTGTGGACGCACTCTTTACGATCTTCGGGAAACCATTGCCAAAATACGGGAGGCCACCAAAGGCATGAAAGGTCTCAAAATAGGCATCATGGGATGTATCGTGAACGGGCCCGGAGAGATGGCCGATGCCGACTATGGCTATGTGGGGGCGGGTCCCAATCGTGTGAGCCTCTATCGCAAGCAAGTGTGCATAGAACGCAACATCCCACAGGAAGTGGCCGTAGAACATTTGCTTGCTCTCATCAACAACGACCGAAAATAGAATAAGCTAATGGATATTAAAGGTATTTACACACCCTCGCCGGAACGTTACGACGACTCGGAAACGTTGTATCGCCGTTGCGGACACTCGGGAGTGATGCTTCCAAAGGTCTCTCTCGGTTTCTGGCACAACTTCGGAGCTGTGGACTCCTACGAGCGCAGCCGGGCCATCACCCACTATGCCTTCGACCACGGCATCACCCATTTCGACCTTGCCAACAACTACGGCCCACCTTACGGGACGGCCGAGGAGACGATGGGCCGACTGATGGACGATGATTTACGCCCCTATCGTGACGAACTTTTCATCTCATCGAAAGCCGGCTATGACATGTGGCCGGGCCCTTACGGCAACTGGGGAAGCCGTAAGTACCTCATGGCCAGCATCGACCAGAGTCTACGGCGTATGCGGTTAGATTATGTGGATCTCTTCTACAGCCACCGCTACGACCCCAACACGCCACTCGAAGAGACACTGCAGGCTCTCATAGACATCGTTAGACAAGGCAAGGCACTCTACATCGGCATCTCCCGTTGGCCTCTTGAGGCCCTCACCGTTGCCGAACAGTATCTTCGGGAGCATGACACGCCACTGCTCATCTACCAAGACAAGCTCAACCTCATCAACCGTCAGCCGCTGGAGGAAGGCCGGCTGCAATTCTGCCACGACCACGGCATCGGCTTCATCAGTTTCTCACCACTGGCTCAAGGACTGCTCACCGACCGCTATCTCAACGGTGTGCCCGACGACAGCCGCATGGCTAAAGGCCGATTTCTCAAACGTGAGACCCTTACTCCCGAACTGACGGCCCATCTTCAGGAACTGAACGCACAGGCCCATGAACGCAACGAGACGCTTGCAGAAATGGCTTTGGCATGGATTCTGCATCAGCAGGGTGTCACTTCCGTGCTTGTCGGTGCAAGCAGTGTGGCGCAATTAGAACAAAACATGAAGTGCGTGCATGCCCAACCGTTCTAAGTGTATGGCATCACGCAACAAGACACATACCTCAAAGGTTCTCCCATAAAACATCGGGAGAACCTTTTTTGTTTTTGGAAATGCAGCTATGGAATCATGTAATGGAGCTACACAAATAGAATATTTCACTCTCCAAAGGCCGGTATTTCAAAAAGAAGTCGTACCTTTGCACCCGAAGAAATCAACATGCGGGAAGCATCTTCTTACGAATCATGCTTTTCTGTTTTCATCTTAGCCGTCCGAATGTCGCAAGTTGACCGCACGCCCGTGTTCCTTTCTCTCCCACCCCACACAAGTAGGATAACATTCCGTGCAGGCTTTCAGGGTCTTTCTTCTCCCACGGCATATCCCTTTCTTTAACAACAACATGCTGCCATGAGCGGCAGCCAAATATCAAACAAATGACATTCAACGAATTAAATATCTCCAAGCCCATACTGAAGGCGCTTGAACTCAAAGAGTATGAAACCCCTACCCCCATTCAGCAAAAAGCCATCCCTATAGGCCTTGAAGGCAGAGACCTGCTGGGTATCGCCCAGACGGGTACGGGAAAAACGGCTGCCTTTGCCATTCCCATCATCCAGCAACTTGCTAAAAGCGCAGACGACAACCGCCGGCGGGACATCAAGGCCCTCATCCTCACGCCCACACGCGAATTGGCCATACAGATAGAGGAATGCTTTAAAGATTATTCAAAGTTCACCCGGCTGCGTTGCTGCGTCATCTTCGGAGGCGTAAGCCAGAACGGACAGGTGAAGGAACTGGAACGGGGGGTGGACATCCTCATCGCCACTCCGGGCCGACTGCTCGACCTCATCTCGCAACACATCATCACGCTGGAACACATCCGCCACTTTGTACTTGACGAGGCCGACCGTATGCTCGACATGGGATTCATCCACGACATCAAGAAACTCATCCCCCTGCTGCCCAAACGCCGGCAGACGCTGCTCTTCTCAGCCACCATGCCCGAGACCATAGCCAAACTCTCCAAGTCGCTGCTCTACAAGCCTGCGAGGGTAGAGGTGGCTCCTGTGTCATCGGTGGTGGACACCATCGAACAACGGCTCTACTTCGTGGAGAAACCGCAGAAGACAGATCTCCTCGTCAGTGTGCTCAAAAACGACGGCAACCGTTCGGCACTCGTGTTTTCACGTACCAAGCATGGGGCCGACCGCATAGCCCGCAAGCTCAAGGCCCGCCACATCGAGTGTGAGGCCATTCACGGCAACAAGTCGCAGAATGCCCGTCAACGGGCTCTCACCAACTTCAAGTCGGGGAAGACACGCGTCATCGTAGCCACCGACATTGCAGCCCGTGGCATCGACATTGCCAACCTGCAAATGGTAATCAACTACGACTTGCCTGATGTGGCCGAGACCTATGTCCACCGCATTGGCCGCACAGGTCGGGCCGGCAACAGCGGTGTGGCCCTCACTTTCTGCACGCAGGAGGAGCGGCCCATGGTCAGAGACATCCAGAAACTCACGGGCAAGAAACTCCCCATTGCCCAGTCGCCACTCAAATAACAAAAATACAGAAAATCGTTTTCATGCTTACGGCCTTGTGCGAAGTGCATGCACCATCTGCGCATGGGCTTTGCACAAAGAGTGCCGCAACTCTGCGCGATGCGTTCAGAGCTGCGGCACTTTTCTTTGGAAGCCAAAATAAACTTCTATGGGGGCTAAAACTCTCTCCACGCCAAGACCGGTTTACTCGCCGGCATAGGCGTCTATGAGCGTCTCCAATGCGGGGATGGGAGCATCGTTGGTATCTTCCACAGCGTTGTCGAACTTAAATTGCAGCGAACCGTGGTTGAGACGGCCTGCACCATAGTAGCCCGTCACCCGCGAGGGCACGGCTGCTGTGGCATCGGGAGTGTAGGAATACATCAGTGAGGGGTTGGTGTCGAAATTGTTATAGGTGTTGCCACCGTTGAGAGACACAACGGAAGAGGGTACTTGCTCGTCACGCGTAGCGGCCTGATAGAAGTCGAAACTCTTGTTGTCGGCCGCGTAGGTGATGGGGGAGTAGTTGCTCCCGGAACCCTTCTCGGCGAAGATGCTGCCATATTCCTTCACCATGCCGCCCGACTCGCCGGAGAAAGTGCCGGAGCCTTTGGCATCGGTGCCTTGCAGGGAAATCAAGATGGGGTCTTTGGTGGCGCGGAAGTAGTTGTTCTCGGAGAACACACTGGAGCCCGTGGTGGCTCCGATGCCATATTTGGCGCAGCCATCGTAGAAGTTGTTCCACAGATGCACACTCATTGTGCGGACGCGGGCGTGGCGCGAATCGCTATGGTCAAACCAGTTGTGATGATAGGTGATGTAGTTGGGCCCGGACTCACTCTTCATGCCGCACATGCTCGACTTGCCCGTGTCCCAAAAGTGGCAGTGGTCTATGGTGACGAATTTAGAATTTGATTTCACGTCGATGGCACCGTCGCCCTTGGCATGGTCGCCGCCGCCGGCCTTGCCGTAGAACACGTCGATGTGGTGAATCCAAATATTGGAGTTATCAGTATCGAGCGATATTCCGTCGTCCATGGCACGCATGATGCCCAAATTGCGGAACTCAACGCTCTTAGAATTTCTCACCAAGAAGCCAAAACCGTGGATGGTGGCATCCTCACCGATGCCTTCGATGGTGATATTCAGTTCACTGTCGGCCCTCTTTCCTTTGATTTGGATGCCTTCGGCACTGCTTCCGAAAGCATCGGTCTGCCCGTTTTTCACCAGTCCCAACACTCTCACAGCCAGTGGCGTGGTGACATTTCCCTTCTGATAGGCGTTCAAGATGGCCTGAAGACCGGTGAATGTGCCGCTGCTCAGCCGGGCACTGACGGTCTTGGCATTGTCCTTGTTCACGTAGATGACCACCGCTCCTGACTTCAATGTGCCGTCATTGTTATAGGCCCCCACGCCCGAGAAACCCTTGTGGGCAAAGCCCTCACGGTTATAGTTCTTCACTTGGAGGCCCGTCACTTCGCCCGAAAGTCCCTCAACGCCATCTTTCACAGCCACCACTTTCAGCACGTAGGTGCCTGCTTTGAGTCCCGGGATGTCGACTCTCATATAGCCGGTATAGGCCCGCACCAACTCGGCATCGACCCGGGTGTAACCGGCATACTGCCCTCCCTTCACATAGACATGATAGGTTTGTGCTCCGTCTACGGGCTTCCACTTGGCATAGGCAGTCTCCAGCCAACCTTTTGACTCGGTGATGGTCACGCCATTGTCCGTGATTTCGCCGTTCTCTCCCTGTTCGGCAGCCTTGGAAAAAGCAATACCGGCAGCCAGGCGGGTGTACACATCGCTGAATGACAGGCCGTTGACGGCAACCGTCTCTTTGGCATCGTCGATGGAGATGTCGCTCAATTCGTCGGTATTATAGTATTTCGTTTCGCCATTAGTAGTAGTGACCATGGCTTGATTACGAGTTGTAGAAAAGCCCACAGAGTGGTCGGAGCTGAGTGTTCCACCGGCTCCACCGGTACCACCTCCGCCCGACAAGTCGGTCACTTTGAGCGAATAGACATTGATTCCGCCGTCGGCCGTGGTGAATGCCACGCTGCCATCGGCTGCCACCGTGCCCGTACCGGTCTGTCGGTTGGTGCCATTGGCCTTGGCGAAACCCTTGGTATCGGTGAGATTGGACAGGGCCAGCGTGCGGGCATCTTTCTTGCTCGACGATGCAAAGACGATGGTCACCTGCTGTCCGGCCTTGAGTCCGGGAACGGTCAGCACGATATTTGTCCCGTTAAACTGCAATTCCTTACCCGTATCTATCCTTATTTTGTCGGCGGCACCGGCCGTAAAATGCAGTCCCTGCGTCATGCCGAGCACCTGCTTGTTGGCCATAAGCTCGCCATCGGTGATGGCTTGATTATAGGAATAGCGTTTCTTGCTGCTGTCATATTTCCAATTTTGCGTATCAGCCTTCATGTTGGCTTCGTCTGTGGCCGGCAGAGAAGCAAAGTTCCACGACTGTGCATGAATGCCCACACTCGTCCATGAGAGGAGCAGGGAGAGTAAAACGCTCTTGTGTAAATATCTTTTCATTTGTCTTTGTTGAATTAGTTTATTTCACGACCACCTTCCTGCCGTTCACAATGTAGATGCCTTTTGGCAAACCGCTGAGCGATGCGCCCACATACTGCCCGTTGAGGTTATACACCCGGGAGACCACAGGCCTCGGTTCGGCAGTCGCAAAGCGGTTGATGCCGGTGGTCTGCGAATAAGTGAAAGAAAGGCGCAGCAGCCCCATGTCCTCGGTCTGCTCGCTACCGTCAGCGTAGGCCAACGTCGCATTTCCGCCCGAAAACGTGATTTTCTTCACGCTCTTTTCCACTGCCAATCCGTTGACAGTGACTGTCTGCTTGCCCTCTGCCCACACACCGAGACAACATGCAGACATGGTGACTGCAAGCATTAAACGAAGTTGTTTCATTCAAATTAGGTTTTAATAGTTAGGATAATCTTCTTCTTATACCGGACAAAAATACAAGGAAATGTCCAATCTCCTCTATCCGCAGCCTTGCAAATCAAACGTAAACGTTTACAGAAGTGTCATCACGACACAAAGGAATGATGGGACGGACACACTGCAAACGACTGTCGCTTGGCTGCCTCATTATGCTACGGCCCATCATCATGGCCGGTCAAACGCCGCACTTAGCTGCACACAGCCTGCTAATTGCTCTTGTTGATCAGATTCACCACCACTTTCACCATCACATCTTTTTCCTCCGTCTTGCTCTCCGCAATCATCAGCGTGAGGGCAACGAGGGTATTGTCGGCAATGCGCTTGCTCCCGTCTTCACGGTAAAGAATGCCGTTGTTGTTCATAAACCACAGAAACAGCGTGGCGGCAATACGCTTGTTACCATCGCTGAAGCTATGGTTTTTGGTGACGAGATAGAGTAGCATGGCGGCCTTTTCTTCCACGCTCGGATATAGATCTGCACCGCCAAATGTCTGATAGATCTGTCCGATGGAGCTTTTGAACGAATCGTCTTTTTCGTTGCCAAAAAGCACGGAACCGCCAAACTTCTCACGCAGCATGTCTATCTCGTGCATCGCATTCTCGTAGGTGGCATGGAAAGTCTCTTCCTTGGTGGTCTTGGCTATGCCCAACCGCTGATAGTCGTAATCGTCAAGCACATCGAGAGCATAGGTATAGTCCACCACCACATCAAAGAGTGCACTGCCCTCATCCGTAGGCGGAACAGCCTGCTGCCGAATGGTTCTGCCCACCACTTGCACCAACTGGCGAAGCTCCGCAATCTGCTGTTTACGGATTCGCTCATTCACCGCATATCCCTTGACGATATATTGCTTGAGAATGGTATTCGCCCATTGGCGGAATTCAATGCCCCTATGAGTATTTACCCTATATCCCAATGAAATGATAACATCAAGGTTATAATAGGACACATTGCGTATCACTTGGCGATTACCCTCCTGCCGAACTGTTCGGAAATCCCGAACAGTTGCCTTTTGGTCAAGTTCTCCATCTTCAAAAATGTGTTTGATATGCTCACTTACATTGGCTTTACTTGACTGAAATAACTCCACCATTTGCGCCTGCGTAAGCCACACGGTTTCCCCTTCCAACTTGACATCAAGCTGTGTCTTTCCATCTTCACTCTGATAAATAATGATTTTGTCGTTTAGGTTTATCATCTCGTTCATACACTCTAATATTGATTGAAAAAGGCAAAGATACGAAAAATAACTGAAACCGGTAATAATCCTATCTTTAAAACTGAAATGGGAGCATATATCACGAACTATTAAACTTTTAGAAAAAGGCTGACATGCAAATTTCTCTCACCCATTTCCCAATCCGGTTCCATCCGCTTTATTCGACCCGGCCGACCCATCAATTTTCCCACTAAGCCCAAACGACATTGCAAAACGGCCACACCCAGAAGCTCACTCGGGCCGAACGAGAATGCAAAAGAGGCCGTTTCACAATGCTGTTTGGGCTGAATTGCAACCCAAAGCAGGGTTGAAAAGTCCCCTTTAGGGAGTTGGGGGGTCTGTAGGTTGAATGGAAACTAAAAAAAGGGAAACGCCCACGCGCTTCCCTTGCCAATGCAAAGATAATGAAAAACAAGCCCGAATGCAAATCGGCGGAGAAAAAACCGGACAGAGCAACGAGTGTCAAGAAAATGGCAGAGACGGCAGACAAGACACGCCATGCAGACTCCGGAGGAGAGTTCCAAACGCGCTATCCCGTCGGTTTTCTATCCATGCCTATCCCGAACAAGGCTATCGGACCGTTTCGGCAACATGCAGATTGAAACTGCGCGTGAACGAAACGCCGTCTTGCGTGGCTGTCACCTCAAGGGTTGAAAGGCCCGATGCGCGTGGCGTAAAGGTGAGCAAACTGCCTTTGATGGTGACATCAACGCCGGCAGAAGGGGTCACGGCAAACCGTCCATTTGGGAAACCGGCGAAGTAAGTGGCCAAAGCTATCTGTTGCTTCTCGCCCACATGGAGACCGATGAAGTGGGGGAGAGCCATCCAGTTGAGATAGTCCTCAAGATCGGTGTAGCTGTTGCCGTCGCTGTCGGCATTGTTGTTGGGTGTGGAAGCATCCCATCCCCGGGCCCGTTCAAACCAGTCGGGAATGCCGTCACCGTCGGTATCCCAACCCGTGGGACGGACAGCCGGCGCGATGTCCAGTCCGTCGAAGCCCTCGCACCCCTTGTCGGTCTCCGAATCAATGAGCCCGTCGGCCACGCCGTCGAAGCTGCCCGTGGTGGAGGCCGTGCCCAAGAGTGTTTCGCGTATCATCCGACGGTCGTGATTGTCAAGGCCTTGAGCGTTGCATCCCACATCGGAGAGCACGCTGCGATAGGCCGTTTCGGCCGTCTCCACCCGGGCCAGCGAAGGGAAGAAAGGCTTTCGGCGGAACACCTCCCACGAGAGTTTCTGTCCGTGGGAGAGCGTGTACCGATAGGTCTCTCCCTCCCGGTCGTGGGTGAGCGAACCGTCGCGGTTTTCACGAAGATTGCCCGCAACGAAGTAAGACTGCGTGCCCGAACCCGTGCCTTCGAGTTGGGCCACAAGCAGGAAAGGCTGCGTGGTGGCCGGCCCCATCTTATAGTAGTTGGCCACAAACTGCCCCTCGTGAGTGCCGCCGTCGCAGGCCCGGTGACCCCAGTTGTAGACCACATTGTTGAACATGTCGTGATGGCCGTCGTAGGCCCCGCTCCCATCGAGTCCGCCACTCATGCTCCAGTTGCGTCCCTCGTTGTGGGCGAGCAGGTTGTGATGGAACGAACTGCCCTGCGCACCACCCTCGCCACCGCCGATAGTGGCCGAATAGCCATGCTTCATGCCCTTGCCGTAGTTGGGATGGCCGGCCACATTGAGTGTCTCGGAAATGAGTGTGCGCTGCAAGGTGATGTGGCGGGCATTGCGTGAACTGAACGCCTCGTCGATGGTCCAGCTGATAGAGCAGTGGTCCATGATACTATGGTCATTGCCGGCCATGCCCATGCCGTCGAGTCCGTCGCGGTCGTGCAGGGCCTCATGACCCAAACGGAGGCGCAGGAAGCGCGTGATGCCGTCACCGGCCATGCCGAAGGGGTGGGAGCGGAGCATGATGCCGAGTCCGGGGGCCGTTTGTCCGGCAATGGTGACGAAGCGGTCGGAACAGGTGAGCCGGCTCTTGAGGGCAATCACGCCGCCCACGTCGAAGACGATGGTGCGCGGGCCGTGGAGCCGGGAGATGCCATAACGGAAAGTGCCGGGGACAGGATTGATGGGGTCGTCATCGAGCGAAGTGACATGATACACCATGCCACCTCGCCCGCCAATGGCATAACGGCCATAGCCTTCGGCCCCGGGGAAGGCATCGCGACGGGGACGGAAACTCCAGACTTCGCCTTTGTAGGTCACGCCGTCGATGACTTCATCCACGCGCCAATAATATGTTTTCAACGGAGAAAGCCCCCTACGGGTGAAAGAGGCGGTACGGAGCAGTTCACCACCGGTGCCGTCGGCCACCGTCAGGGAGTCGGTTCCGAAGTGGCAGATGTGGGCCGAGGCACTCTTGGCAGCCTGCCAACGGAGGGTGATGCCACTGTCGGCAGCGGCGTGGAAGTCGCCATCGGTAGGGTAGGGGTCGTGGGCCAATCGGTCGGCGGCGGTCACGTCAAACTCCAGTGAGTTGATATAGAAACCGGTATTGGTGTAACTCTCCCCCCGCTCGGGGATGGTTGCAAACTCGATGACAACGGGCCGGTCGGCCCGCTTCACGCTGAACTCCACATAGCTGCGCCCTGCCGCCGAGGCTTTCTCGGCCCGCTGCGACTGGGCGATGCCACGAAGCAGCCACCGACCGTCCACCTTTACCGCAAGAAGGGGGAGCCGGGCGGAAGGTTCTCCGTCCACATAGTTGTGGTAGGCTTGCAGACTGTGCCTGCCGGGCGACAATCCGCTGACGGCGAGCCTGATGGTCTTTCCGCCGGACGAGGGCTTTCGCTGCCCGCTGTCGTCCACGGCCTGCACCGTCACACCATCGTTGATGCAGCGGTTGTACTTGTTCACGCCGTCTTTCCACCAGTTACTTTTCAATCGGCAATCGGCAGAGGTGGAGAGTGTCAGTTGTAAATTGCCGAAACGGGCCGAGGCCTCCCGGCCTTCTTTCACCACCCACGAAGAAAAGCCATCAGCCGTCTTCCGGCTGCCGTTGTCCAAATCTATGCGTTGGGCGTATGCTGTGCCCATCCCTGTCAACAATAGCAGGGAAGCAGAAAATAATGCCTTGAAATCTATCATCAGTGTATGTTTGGTTTATGAAGGTTAAGACGGAAAACCGCCGGCTGGGTCGTCAGCCGGCGGTGAAGTTAACCTAACTTTAACGTTTATTCGATGCTTCCTATCGTCACATCATCAAACTCGTTCATGTAGTCCATCAACACGGCATTGTGGTCATCGCGCTTCATCTTGATTTCCATGTTCACCTCAAAGATTTCCCCCTTTGATGTCCGGCGGTCTTTCATCTCGTAGGAATAGATCTTCAGGCTGTGCCCTTTGATCTGGTCTACCACCCGCTTGGCACTCTCCTTGGAAGGCGAGGTGAACGAAATGCGCAAATGAGTGGTTCCGATATGGGGGATAAAGGCGTTGAGCATCTCCAGTCCTACGAGTATCAAGGCCGTGACGAAGAAGGCCACGGCATAAAGCCCCACACCGCAGGCCATGCCGATGGCTGCCGTCACCCACAGGCCGGCAGCAGTGGTGAGCCCGCGCACCATGTTCTTCTGAAAGATGATCATGCCGGCACCGAGAAAACCGATGCCCGAGACCACTTGGGCGGCCACGCGCGAGGTGTCTTTCACCCCGTCGGCAAAACCATATTGGGAGATGATGGTGAACAATGCACTGCCGAGGGCCACCAGAAAGTGGGTGCGGAAACCGGCATCCTTAGACCTGTATTCACGCTCCAGTCCTACAATGCCGCCCAAAACGAAGGCGACGATCAGCCGGAGACACAATTCGAAGACAATATCCATAAACAAGAAAAATTAAATATACAAAAACTATGGTCTACAAAAATAAACATAATAAACGAAACGGCCAAAGAATGGTTTTAACTTTTGCGCCGTGTCCGTCCACCCCGTCAAACTTACAGAAATTCAGAAAATTAACTTTTATTTTTGCGGTATCATGCGTTTTATGTACCTTTGCACATTATCAATGGGCGCACACGCGTGGCCCTTGACTTATCCGAAAAGAAAATCAATCAGACTAAAATGGAATACAACTTCAGAGAAATCGAGAAGAAATGGCAACAGAAGTGGGTGGAGAACAAGACCTACAGAGTCGTTGAAGACGAATCACGAAAAAAGTTCTATGTGCTCAACATGTTTCCCTACCCGTCGGGAGCAGGACTGCACGTGGGTCATCCGCTGGGCTACATTGCCAGCGACATATTCGCCCGTTTCAAACGGTTGCAAGGCCTTAACGTGCTCAACCCCATGGGCTACGATGCCTACGGACTGCCCGCCGAGCAGTATGCCATACAGACGGGGCAGCATCCCGAGAAGACGACAACGGAAAATATCAACCGCTATCGGGAGCAGCTGGACAAAATCGGTTTCTCTTTCGACTGGGACAGAGAGGTGCGCACCTGCGACCCTGCATACTACAAGTGGACTCAGTGGGCTTTCCGGAAGATGTTTGGTTCCTACTATTCCAATGACACGAAGCAGGCCAGGCCCATCGAAGAACTCATCTCCCACTTCGAACAACAGGGCAGCAAAGGACTGAACGCAGCCCAAAGCGAAGAGCTGGACTTCACCGCCGACGAGTGGAAAGCCATGAGCGAGAAAGAGCAACAGCAAACGCTGATGAACTACCGCATAGCCTACATGGGCGAAACGATGGTGAACTGGTGTCCGGGACTGGGCACGGTGCTGGCCAACGACGAGGTGGTGGACGGCGTGAGCGAGCGCGGAGGCTATCCTGTGGTGCAGAAGAAGATGAGACAGTGGTGCCTGCGCGTGAGTGCATACGCACAGCGGCTGCTTGACGGACTGGACACCGTGGACTGGACCGACTCCATCAAAGAGACCCAGCGCAACTGGATAGGTCGATCGGAAGGTACGGAGATGCAATTCAAGGTGGCCGGTCAGGATTTCGACTTCACCATCTTCACCACCCGGGCCGACACCATCTTCGGCGTCACCTTCATGGTGCTGGCTCCCGAGAGTGAACTCGTGGAAAGGCTCACCACCGAAAGCCAAAAGAAGGAAGTGGAGGAGTATCTGGCCTACGTGAAGAAACGCACCGAACTGGATCGCATGAGCGACCGCAAAGTGACGGGTGTCTTCTCGGGCAGCTATGCCGTCAACCCGTTCACGGGCGACAAGATTCCCGTTTGGATTTCCGAATATGTGCTGGCCGGCTACGGCACGGGAGCCATCATGGCCGTGCCTGCTCATGACAGCCGCGACTATGCCTTTGCCAAGCATTTCGGTCTGCCCATCGTCCCACTCATCGAAGGGGCCGACGTGAGCGAGGAGAGTTTCGATGCCAAAGAGGGCATCGTGACCAATTCGCCGGCCGATGGCAAGACGGCACTCGACGGATTCAGCTTGAACGGAATGACCGTAAAAGAGGCCATCGAGGCCACCAAGACTTTCGTGACAGGCCACGGGCTCGGCCGAGTGAAAGTGAACTATCGTCTGCGCGATGCCATTTTCTCCCGCCAACGCTACTGGGGAGAACCGTTCCCGGTGTATTACAAGGACGAAATGCCCTACATGATACCCGAAGACAAACTGCCTTTGGAGTTGCCGGAGATTGACGAATACAAACCAACGGAGACGGGTGAACCGCCATTGGGACGCGCCAAGAAATGGGCGTGGGACACGGTGAAGAACGAGGTGACGGACAAGAGCCGCATAGACAACCACACGGTGTTCCCACTCGAACTGTTCACCATGCCGGGATTTGCAGGCAGTTCGGCTTACTATCTGCGCTACATGGATCCGAAAAATGGCAAAGCACTCGTCAGTAAGAAAGCAGATGAATATTGGCAGAATGTGGACTTGTATGTCGGAGGCACGGAACATGCCACGGGACACCTGATATATTCGCGCTTCTGGAACAAGTTCCTGCACGACTTAGGGGTCAGCTGCAAGGAGGAACCGTTCAAAAAACTGGTGAACCAAGGAATGATACAAGGCCGCTCCAACTTTGTCTACCGTGTGAACAGCGACGACCACGACAAGGCTCCGGTGTTCGTAAGCCTTGGCCGGAAAGACCAATACGATGTCACACCTATCCATGTTGATGTGAATATCGTGGACAACGACATTCTCGACATAGAGGCTTTCAAGGCTTGGCGGCCGGAATATGCCAATGCCGAATTTATCTTTGAAGACGGCTCCGACTCCCAAAACGCCTCCCATACAAGCGATTCAACAGGCAGAATCTATAAATGCGGCTGGGCCGTGGAGAAGATGTCGAAGAGTATGTTCAATGTCGTTAACCCCGATATGATTGTCGAAAAGTACGGTGCCGACACCCTGCGGCTGTATGAAATGTTCCTCGGGCCCGTGGAACAGAGCAAACCTTGGGACACCAACGGCATCGACGGGTGTCACCGTTTTCTCAAGAAATTTTGGAACCTGTTCTATGACAACCGCACGGGAGAGTCGCTCATAACGCTGGACGCACCTACAGCGGATCAGTTGAAGTCGCTCCACAAACTCATCAAGAAAGTCACGCAGGATATCGAGAACTTCTCTTACAACACGGCCATTTCGGCTTTCATGATTTGCGTCAACGAACTGGGACAGAGCAAGTGCCACAGCAGGGAAGTGTTGAGAGAACTCATCATTCTGCTGGCTCCGTTTGCTCCGCACATCGCCGAAGAACTTTGGGAAGCACTCGGCAACGAAGGAAGCGTGTGCGATGCACAGTGGCCGGCATGGGAAGAACGCTACCTTGTCGAGAGCGAGATGCAACTCACCGTGTCGTTTAACGGAAAGGCACGCTATCAAAAGACTTTCCCAATGGATGCACAGAAGGCCGACATCGAGAAAGCCGTGCTCGAAGACGAGAGGAGCGGAAAGTATCTTGAAGGCTTACAAGTGCTGAAAGTGATCATCGTTCCGAAGAAGATAGTCAACGTTGTATTGAAAAAATAAACTAACATAACCTTGTAGCTTATGCAGTGGAGCATCGGTCAGAACTTCAAAAACGAGTTCAAAGATTATTTCTACATCACGCTCGGACTCCTCCTGTACACTTTCGGGTGGACTGTATTCCTGCTTCCTTACGAGATAGTGACGGGAGGCGTGACGGGTATTGCCGCTATCATCTTCTATGGTACCGGCATCCCCATCTTTATCTCCTATTTCATCATCAACTTCCTGTTGTTACTCGTGGCGTTGAAGATACTGGGATTGAAGTTCATGGTCAAGACTATCTATGCCATTCTGATGCTCTCTGTGCTGTTGGCTTTCGCCCAAGACTTCATGACCGACTCCGCCGGCAAACTCATTCAGGTGCTGGGGCCGGGACAGGACTTCATGTCGCTGGTCATCGGGTGTGTGTTCACAGGCTCCTCACTTGCCGTGGTGTTCCTGCACAACGGCTCCACCGGAGGCACGGATATCATTGCCGCCATCGTCAACAAATATCACAATATTTCGTTGGGGCGTGTGCTCATATTCGTCGATCTGCTCATCATCGGCAGTTCGTTTCCCGTGTTTTTGGCTAAGCCCGAGTTCGGAATCATCGATGTGTGGCGCAAAATCGTGTTCGGTTTGTGTACGATGGTCATCGAGAATTTCGTCCTCGACTATGTGATGAACGCCCGGCGGGAGAGTGTACAGTTTATGATTTTCTCCCAAAAATACCAAGAGATAGCCAATGCCATCGGCACAGAGATGGGACATGGCGTGACCATTCTCGACGGTCATGGGTGGTACACGGGGCAAGAGGTAAAGGTGCTTTGCATATTGGCCAAAAAATATGAGAGCACCAACATCTTCCGACTCATCAAAGTGATAGACCCCAACGCTTTCGTGAGCCAATCGAGTGTCATCGGCGTTTACGGTGAAGGATTTGACGAAATGAAAGTGAAGCTGCCGAAAGAGAAACAGAAAAACAGCGCAAACGACACTGCACAACAGTAATAAACAAGACAAGAGAATGAAAATTGTATTTGCAACCAACAACGCCCATAAGCTAAAAGAGATACGAGAGATACTCGGCAACAGCTTTGAAGTGGTGTCACTGGCTGAAATAGGCTGCCACGAAGACATTCCCGAGACGGGCGAAACGCTCGAAGAGAATGCCTTGCAGAAAGCGCAATACGTGTATGACCACTACCATATCAGTTGCTTTGCCGACGACACGGGACTGGAAGTGGAGGCCTTAGACGGTGCGCCGGGTGTCCACAGTGCCCGTTATGCCGAAGGCACCGACCACAATTCGGAGGCCAATATGGCCAAGCTCCTGCGACAACTCGACGGCAAAGACAATCGTAAGGCACGCTTCCGCACGGTCATCGCCCTGATAGAAAAGAAGGATGTGTGTCCCTGTGGCTGCACGAGCATTCCCCAAATCCATCGTTTTGAGGGCATTGTAGAGGGTCGTATTGCCACCGAGAAGCATGGCAGCGAGGGCTTTGGCTACGATCCGTTGTTTGTCCCCGAAGGCTATGACAAGAGCTTTGCCGAACTTGGGGAGCATGTCAAAAACACGATAAGCCACCGGGCAAGGGCTGTGGCTAAGTTGGCCGAATATCTCACCGGAGACAAAACAAAGTAATAGATGGTGGTCACGCCATTCTAATAAGGTGGTTTTGAGTACAGGAAAGAGAAAGATAAGGAGGAAAATTGGAGAAAGGTATATCCATACTGTTGCCCACTCACAACTGCCGTTGCACACAACTCGTAGCCGAACTGCAACGACAGTGTCTTTTGACACACGTACCTTTCGAGATTATCGTGGCTGATGATGGCTCTACAGACAAGCAATGTATTGAAGAAAACAAAGCCATAGAGACACTTCCGGGGGTACGATACTTCGTGAGGGAGCGTAATGTAGGTCGTGCCGCCATCCGCAATTTTCTGGCCTCACAAGCCCGCTACGACAGGTTGCTTTTCATCGATGGCGACCTCAAGCTCGATCATTCTTCTTTCATTGACAACTACCTCCGGACTCCGGGCAATGTGGTGGTGGGTGGTATCCGTATAGGAGGAGATCCCGTAAAGTGGAAAAACAACCTCAGATACCGTTATGAGAAAGCTTGCGAGAAGGCACATTGTGCCCACAACCGCCAGAAGAACGCAAGCCGGGCATTCAGAACAACCAACTTCCTAATCCGGAAACAAGTCTTCACCGACTGCCCTTTCGATGAAAAATTCACCCGCTACGGCTACGAAGATGTACTCTTGGGAAAAGACTTACAACTAAAGAATATACCCATCGTCCACATCGACAACCCCATTACACTCGACGACTTTGAGCCCAACGATATTTTTCTAAACAAGACAGAAGAGTCGCTGTGTACCCTTCTGCACTTTAAAGACCGACTCAAAGGTTATTCTTCCTTACTCGATTTCAATGAAAAATTGAAACGGCTTCACCTCATTCCATTCATCGGCTTTCTCCATTCCATATTCCATAACAAACTGAAACAACAGCTTTTGGGCAATAATCCAAGCGTTATGGGGTTTAATATCTATAAACTGATGTATTTCATACATCTCGAAATCCGACAATACCGACATGATTAGAAAACTGATAGCATCGATGGCCATTGCGCTGCTGAGCGCCTTCCATACCTTCTCCGCAACCGCCGCCGGCATAGGAACATGGAAGGCCTACCTCTCTTACAGTCAAGTGCAGGATGTGGAAGAGGCCGGCAGACAGCTTTATGTACTGGCCTCCGGAAGTTTGTATGCCTACAACACCGGTGACAAAAGCATCACCACATTCAGCAAAATAAATGGCTTGAACGATTGCAACATCTCGAAAATCAGCTATAACAAGACGGTCAGGAAACTCATCATCGTGTATGAGAATTTCAATATCGACCTCATGGATGATAAAGGACGAGTGACCAACGTAAGCGATTATCGCAATGCCAATCTCATGGCTGACAAAACCATTAACGACATCTCTCACGCCGGCAGTCTCGCTTACCTCTCCACAGGATTCGGCATTGTGAAAATGAATATGGGCAATGCCGAAATCAGCGACACCTACAACCTTGGTTTCAAAGTAGACTACACTTACATTGACGGCAACGCTATCCATGCCATGAGTGCTGCACGTGGACATTATTTTGCTCCATTGACAGCCAATCTCCTTGACAAATCCAACTGGACTCGGAAAGGGGAATACACAGCCAAGACTGTTGAAGACAAGAAAGCATTAAAGGAAATAGCCTCTACTCTTGCTCCGGGAGGCCCGAAATACAACTATTTCGGTTTCATGAAATATCATCAGGGACGACTCTATACCTGCGGAGGGGGATGGGGTATGGACGAACTGAACCGCCCGGGAACCATCCAAGTGCTCAAAGACGGTGAGTGGCAGATCTATGAAGACGACATAGCAACAAAAACGGGCTATAGATACGTGGACACTTCCTGCCTTGACATCGACCCGAAAAATCCCGATCACGTGTTTGCAGGGGGCCGCACCGGCGTATATGAATTCAACAACGGACGATTCATGAAAGCCTACTCCAACGACAACACCAACGGATGTCTCCATACGGCCTCCACTGTGGGAAACAACAATAAAGACTATGTGATTGTCAACTCGCTGACTTTTGACAAGACAGGAAAACTTTGGATGTTCAACAGCATCAGTCCTTCCACCTCATTGGTGGAATATACCGACGGGAAATGGACGAATCTGCATCACTCCGAATTGATGTATGACGACACCCGATCGCTCGAAAACATCGTGGGCATGATGTTCGACAGCCGAGGTCTGCTATGGTTCTGCAACGACCACTACCGCACTCCCTCGCTCTTTGCCTACCAAACTTCAACGGGTGGACTCAATTCCTACAAGTCGCTCGTCAATCAAGACGGCAACATGATCGTGGCCAATGGCGGTGTAAACTGTGTGGCGGAAGACCTGAAAGGCAACATCTGGATAGGCACAAGCGACGGCCCACTGATGCTCACCGCACAAAGCATAGCCGGCAACGGCACTACTTTTGAACAAGTGAAAGTGCCCCGCAACGACGGCACCAACCTTGCCGACTATCTGCTTTCGGGTTCCGACATCACCTGCATGGCCATTGACGGGGCGGGAAGAAAATGGTTTGGCACTTCCGCAGACGGAGTTTATCTCATCAGCGAAGACAACTTGGTCCAACTGCAACACTTCACGGCTGAAAACAGTAAATTGCTTTCCAACTCCGTCGAGTCAATAGCCATCAACCAACAAACGGGCGAAGTGTTCTTCGGCACAGGCATGGGTCTCTGCTCCTACATGAGCGATGCCACCGCCACCAACGATACCATGACCAAAGACAACGTGTGGGCCTATCCCAACCCCGTGCGGCCTGACTTCACGGGACTTATCACCGTGACGGGACTCAGCTACAATGCAGATGTCAAAATCACTACTTCCAACGGCGTGCTCGTGGCCAATGGCCGCAGCAACGGCGGCATCTTCACGTGGGACGGATGCGACCTGAAAGGGCGCAAGGTGGCCTCGGGCGTGTATATGGTGCAAACGGCCACAGCCTCGGGCGACAAGGGAGTGGTGTGTAAAATAGCCATTGTAAGATAGACTGATGAAAAGAATGTTTTTCTGATACCTTTATAGAATCAGAAAAACATTCTTCAGAAGAACTCAAGAGACCATGAACAAACCAAGCGTCGATTGCTCATCGGACACCGGACACAAGCCTCGCCAACTGTGGATAGACATGCTGCGCGGCGGCTGCATGCTGGCTATCCTTCTCGACCACACCGAAATCTACTACACCGGAACCAACATCATTCCCTACACACTCTATGTGCCCAATGCCCTGTGCGTGTTTTTCTTCCTTTCCGGCTATCTTTTCTTCAAACCGCAAGGCTTTTCCCTGCGTGCAAAATTGGTTTCGATAACTCGCGGCATTATTCTTCCCTACTTCATCTTCACTTCGCTCATAGCCGTGCCAAAAGCCTTGGTTCACGACCATTTCATCTCACTCGCTTCACTCGCCTATGACATTGTGAGTGGCCAAGCCTCTTGGTTTGTGGCTGCACTGGCCGTAGCCGAAGTGCTTTTTGCCGGATTTTTACACATCACCCGTGGAAAACTCTTCCCGCTCTTCCTGCTCTCTTTCGGAGCATTCGGTTTGTCCACGTGTTTTCCCACTACTTATCAACCTTATTTCTGGCAAGCCGACAATGCCCTGCAGGCCCTTGCTTTCCTCTATGCAGGCTATCTGTATCATGCGAAAGAAATGCTTTTCAACCGTTTCAACACCCTATCATACTCCTCATTATTCTTTCTATTACTATTATTTATAAAGGTATATGAAACCTACATGGGCATCAGCTTCATGCTCTGGCCGCTGCACATCGGCAACTATCCTGTGTTTTTCATCGACATTCTGCTCACCTTCCTCCTCGTTACCAGTCTGTTCAAGCAGCTTCCTACCTGCCGTCTGATAGCTTGGACGGGAGCCCATTCGCTGGTCTACTACTTCTTCTGCGGTGGTGTGCCCCTCGTGCTTTCGACCGTCATCAGCCGCTTTCTGCCCTTTACAGGCCCGACCGATTATCCCGCAGTTCTCCTCGTCTTCCTGCTGGTTTATCTGTTCACCTCCGCCATCGCTTGGATAGTCTACCGCTTTTTCCCTCTCGCTGTGGGGCAAATGAAGAAAAAAGGCTGATAATTTGCCACTTATCATTTCTGAAAAAAATAATCCTAGAACAATGAATAAGCGATCATAACATGGGAAACATCTGGAAAAACATTGTCGGAAGGCAGCTGTAAAGCACTTATACATCAATTATAGCAGGAAAAATAAAGTATTAAATCTGTCAACAAATTTCACTACCAATTTGCATTCGGACAAATAATGTAGTATCTTTGCAATAGCAAGGGAAACACGTGCGTGCTTCCCTTTTTTAGTTTCCTAAATCAACAACAACCCCCCAGCCCATTTAAAGGGAAATTTTCGGCCCAAATGGCTTTGCAAAAGGGCCCGAATGGGCTTTCAAGTGTGGCTCTTTTGAAATGTCGGTTGGGCCGAGTGAGATTTTTGATGGAGCAGATGGAGATAATAAGTTGGAAAGAATTGAGAAGAGAAATAGGCATGGAAAAATTCCGTGTAAGGCTTTTTCGAAATATTTAATAGTTAAGACTATAGGATAGTCAAAACCATAAAAAGCCATTAAATATCAAAATATACGTTTATCCGGTCACATCTTTGGGAAGAAAAATAAGACGACGGAATTTTCAGGAGAATAAAGAATAGAGTTTACGGATGCGACGACTCGGACAATGGAGAAACAGCCGCTGCTTGAGGGTGAGGAAATAGTGGCAAGCACGGATGTCGGCCATGAGCGATTGATAGAAAGCACTGCCTTCCCAATGGCTGCGCGATTGGCAAACGGCAACAGAGAAAAGATTTACCAAGCGGTCGGCTATCATGTCATACATATATTCTCCGTGACACTCGGCCGGAATGGCCGACAGTCGCAAGCCGTGCAAACGGGCGCAATAGTCGGCTGTCCATTGAAATACATTGCTCGTATGTTCGGGGCCCTTATCATACACCCGGGCTTGCACTACGGCTACGGGGCGATCGGTGGAAAACACCATGCGAAGCCAATAGATGTAATCTTCTCCCATATAGATGTCGCGAGGCAAGTCGAACACATGGTCAGAAAGCAACGTGCGTCGGTAGAGACTGCCCCACGGCACACCGATGGTGCCCTCACCACGCACAGCACGATGGCGAAATTCGGCCATGGGAATGAAATCTCTTGCCATACAAGGTAGTGTGTAACCATTGCCGAAAACAATGTCTACATCGGTCGTAGCACGCCCGGAAAGCAGCCGGAGGGCATCTGTGGCCAAAGCATCATCTGAATCGACAAAAGTCACCCACTCGCCCCGGGAGAGTTTTACACCCTCATGCCGGGCCCGGGTGCGCCCTCCATTCGTCTGATGATTCACCCGTACACGGGCATCAAACGCGGCACACTCATCACATATCCTGCCGCTAAGGTCGGTGCTCCCGTCATTCACAAGTATCAGTTCGAAATCGGTAAACGACTGCGACAAGATGCTCTCCACACAAGGGCGGAGAGTGTCTTCGGAATTGTAGACAGGTACAATGACCGAGATCATAGCTTCGCTCAACTCAAACTCAACATCCGCTCGATGGGCTTCACGGCCTCTGCCGCTATTGCCGGATCGATTTCTACCGTAGGCCAATCATATTTCAGAGAGTTGTATATCTTCTCAAGAGAATTTTTCTTCATATACTCGCACTCGTTGCAACTGCAACCAAGTCCTCCTTCGCTCACTTCGGGTGGCACGGGATAGAAAGTCTTTTCAGGGCAGGTGCGCTCCATTTCGTGCAAGATGCCGGCTTCCGTGGCCACGATATATTCCTTACAATCGTGCTCCTGCGCATATTTGAGCATGGTGGCCGTACTGCCTTTTACGTCGGCAATGGCCAAAATAGGAGCCTTACACTCCAAATGGGCCATCACCACAGCCTCGGGATGAAGCTGCTTCAGTTTCACAATTTCTGCCACAGAAAACTTCTCATGCACATGGCAGCCTCCGTTCCAGAGCAGCATTTTGCGCCCCGTCACGGAGTTGATGTAGTTGCCAAGATTATAGTCGGGCCCGAAGATGATTTTCGCATCCTCGGGGAAAGAATCGACTACTTGCTTGGCATTGCCCGAAGTGACCACACAATCGGTGAGTGCCTTCACGGCAGCTGTGGTATTGACATAACTCACCACCTGATAGCCGGGATGTTCGTCCTTGAATCTTTTCAAGTCTTCGGCCCTACAACTGTCGGCCAATGAACAGCCTGCCGTGAGGTCGGGACACAGCACCACCTTGTCGGGAGAGAGCAGTTTGCAGGTTTCGGCCATGAAATGCACACCGCACATCACCATCATCCGTGCGTCGGTCTCAGCCGCCTTACGGGCCAACGCCAACGAGTCGCCCACGAAGTCGGCTATCTCTTGGATGTCACCCACAGTGTAGTAGTGGGCCAGGATAATCGCATCTTTCTCCCTACACAGCTTTCTGATCTCGGTCTTCAAATCCAAAGTCTTGTCAACGGGTTCGTCGACAAATCCCTTTTCCATCCATTCTGTTTTCACCATCTTTTTATTATTATCTTTTCTTTCACTTTAATTTTTAAAAAGATATGGGAAGTATGATATGCCGTTGATAGGTTGATAACTTTCAAGTCTTTTTCTTGCTTATTCGGTAATCAACATGTGGTGCTTTCTTATGAACATGCCTGTATCATATCTTTCGGTTGATTCATAATGTTTTAGCAGGTTTATCCACAATATCCCCATTCGGTGCAAAGTTAATAAGTTTATATCTTTTTATGGGGGAATTTCGTGGAAAAGTTTATCAAAATGGTTTCACAACCGTGTGGATATCCACAGTTTTCATGCTTTGTCCTTTCGAGTGTGGATATCCACAGAGTTATTGGTAGGGTTATGAGTAGGGTTTTCCCGACAGTTATCCACAAATCGGTGGATAACTTGATGGGTTGTTCTTTATTTTTATACTATTGTTTGTCACCGAAAAGTATATGAACCAAACATAAATATTTTGGCCCCCAAAAAGTGATAGTGTGTCTGTTGTGAAAGAAGTTTGCTGTCATGCTGTCATTTTTTAATGGATGGTAAATAGCTAATGGATAAGCTTTTAGAAGAAAAATGACAGCATGACAGCAAATCAAATGAAAACTTTATTTCTTGTTTTGTATTACCATTTCCACCTTTTCCACAATCTGTTCGGGAAGTATGTTGTTCATGCAAGCGAAGTCACCACGCATACAGGGCTTGTTACCATAGATGCTGCATGGGCGGCAGTCAAGGTTGTTTTGTACGACATATTGCGGATTTTGCCCCCAGCCCATGAAACCGGCGTAGGGGTGGGTGGCCCCCCAGACACTCACCACGGGGGTGGCGGTGAGCGAAGCCAAGTGCATGTTGGCACTGTCCATGCTGACCATTACATTGAGATGGCTCATCAGGATGAGTTCTTCTTCCAGTCCGTGAAGGGCAGCGGAAGCATTGATACAGTTGAGATAGCGGGCAGCCCATTCGTCGAGTACTTTCTTTTCCTTTTCACCGCCCCCGAAAAGGAAGATGCGACAGGAGGGATGGCGACGGATAAGCAGGCCGATGACAGCCGACATGAGCTGTGGAGGATAGATTTTACCTTCGTGGGCCGCAAAAGGGGCAATGCCTATCCACTGTTGAAACTTTTTCTTTTCACCTATTATATGAGTGGGAAGCAACCGGATGTTGCCGCCTCCATCTGGAAATATAGACTTGAAATTCAGCTTTACCGAGTAGCCCAAACGGGCCAGTACGTCGGCATAATTTTGAAATGAAGTGGGCTGCTGTACGAGCCGTTTGCCATGGATAGCGGTGAGCCGACACTTTCCTGCGCGGTGCTTGTTGATGTGTGCCACCTTGTATTGTCCCAAATTGAATCTCATGCGCAGGTATTTGGAGCGCAACACATCGTGGAAATCGGCCACAGCAGTAAAGTTTTTGGCTATGAGTCTCCGGTAGAGGGCATTGAGTCCTTTTACCCCTTTGTATTCTTTCTTGATGTCAGCCTCCATGAACCCCACGTTGGGTGCCAGATGTTCGAAGAACGGGCGGGCAAAGGAACGGCTCAAGACAGTGACCCGAACATGCGGATACTGCTGTGCCAAGGAGTAAACCACGGGCACAGTCATGGCCACATCGCCCATGGCCGAAAAGCGGATAATGAGGATATGTTCTATTTTCATAGTTCTATAGATTCCTCCCCCGATGTGGAGGAGGAGTGTTTAAAACTATTTTTTCCGGTATAACACGGGATTGGTAGAAGGATCATTGTACATTTTCATCTGCCGGTACACTTTCATGTATTTGCGTCCGGCTTCGATGTCTTCGAGCAGTTGGTCAATAGCTGTAGAGAGATCTACCTGTTGTTCGAGCAGCACAGCGAGCTTGGCCCGGCACTTTTCGGTGTGTTCGGGGGCAGCATCTTGCCGTTCGGCTTGTTCTTTCATGTGGTAGATTTTTAGTGCGAGGATGCTGAGGCGGTCTACAGCCCATGCCGGACTCTCGGTGTTGATACGTGCATCGGGCAGTATTTCCACCTTATTATATAGTTCGCGGAAGTAGGTGTCTATCTGTTCCACAAGGTCTGTGCGGTCTTGGTTGGACTTGTCGATGCGCCGTTTGAGCACCAGTGCCTCTTTGGGATCGATATTCGGGTCACGGATGATATCCTCGAAATGCCACTGCACGGTGTCGATCCAGCATTTCAGATACAGGCGGTTTTCAATGGTGCCATCATCAAAAGGATTTTCAATAGGCGTTTCTATGTCATCTTTGACATGATAATCTGTAATGGCCTGATTGAAAATTTTATTGGCTTGTTGTGTAAAAGACATATTGTTCTTCCGTTAATTGATTTAATGCACAAATGTAGCTAAATTCTTTTAAATGAGCAACTAATTGCTTGAAAAAGCATATTTTTATGCACACGTTGGGGGTGTTTGTGCAAGCATGAGTGCTTTTTTCTTTAAAATATTTGCTGATGTGAATAAAATTGTGTTTCTTTGCACCCGATTTTAATTAGGAAAATAATTCTTTAACATTCTAAAAATTACAATTATGTCAGAAATTGAAAGCAAAGTAAAGGCTATTATCGTGGACAAACTTGGTGTTGACGAGGCAGAAGTAAAGCCCGAAGCAAGTTTCACCAACGATCTCGGTGCTGATTCTTTGGACACAGTAGAGCTGATTATGGAATTTGAGAAGGAGTTCTCCATCTCCATTCCTGACGATAAGGCTGAGAAGATTGCTACTGTTGGCGACGCTATCGCTTATATTGAGGAGAACGCCAAATAATTGAGGCAAAGAAGATTTTTCGCGATTAGGGATTAGTGATTATGGATTAGACGGACCTCGGGTGAGGTACTTGCTAATCACTAATCTCTAATTCCTAATTTTTTTTATCAGATTTACGATGGAATTAAAAAGAGTAGTTGTAACAGGTCTTGGTGCTGTTACACCGGTGGGCAATACCCCTGAAGAAACATGGGAAAGCCTCGTGACCGGCAAGAGCGGCGCTGCACCTATTACGGAATTTGACAGTTCTTTGTTCAAGACACATTTCGCCTGCGAGGTGAAAGGCTTGAACATCAATGATTATCTCGACCGTAAAGAGGCTCGCAAGATGGATCGCTACACCCAGTTGGCCATGATTACGGCCATGCAGGCTGTGAAAGACAGCGGCATGGATCTGGATAAAGAAGACAAGAACCGCATAGGTGTGATCTTCGGTGTCGGTATTGGCGGTATCAAGACCTTTGAAGACGAGGTGACCTATTATGGCCAACACAAGGAAGACGGCCCTAAGTTCAACCCGTTCTTCATCCCCAAGATGATTGCCGACATCGCTTCCGGACAGATTTCCATTCAGTTCGGCTTCCACGGACCCAACTATACTACCACTTCCGCTTGTGCCTCTTCGAGCAACGCACTGGCCGATGCTTTCAATCAGATTCGTTTGGGCAAGGCCAATGCCATTGTTGCCGGCGGTGCCGAGGCTGCCATCTGCGCCTGCGGTGTGGGTGGATTCAATGCCATGCATGCTCTGTCTACACGCAATGATGACCCCGAGCACGCTTCTCGTCCCTTCAGTGCCAGTCGCGACGGCTTCGTGATGGGCGAAGGTGCAGGCTGCCTGATTCTCGAAGAACTTGAGCACGCCAAGGCCCGTGGTGCAAAGATCTATGCAGAAATGGTAGGTGAGGGTGCCAGTGCCGATGCCTACCACATCACAGCTTCCCATCCTGAGGGATTGGGTGCCAGACTCGTGATGGAGAATGCACTGAGCGATGCCGGTTTGAAGCCTGAAGACATCGATTATATCAATGTCCACGGTACATCGACTCCTGTCGGCGACATCTCTGAAGCCAAGGCCATCAAGGATGTTTTCGGCGACGCTGCCTACAAACTCAACATTAGTTCAACGAAGTCTATGACGGGCCACTTGCTCGGTGCAGCCGGTGCGGTAGAGGCTATGGTTTGTGTGCTGGCTGTGAAGAATGACATCATTCCTCCCACCATCAACCACGAAGAGGGAGACGAAGACCCCGAAATCGACTACAACCTCAACTTCACTTTCAACAAGGCGCAGAAGCGCGAGGTGCGTGCTGCCCTCAGCAACACGTTCGGCTTCGGTGGCCACAACGCATGTGTAGTATTCAAGAAGTATGTTGGATAACTTTTTAGACCGTATAAAGCTCTTTTTTCGCAAGGATAAAGAGCTTTATACGTCTTTATACGACATCATCGGCTTTTATCCCCGCGACATCCGGCTTTATGAGCAGGCTCTCATGCACAAGAGCGTGATGCGCCGCAACGCCAAGGGACGACCCGTCAACAACGAGCGGTTGGAGTTTCTGGGCGATGCCATTCTCGATGCCATCGTGGGCGATATTGTCTTCAAGCATTTTCCGGGCAAGCGCGAAGGGTTCCTGACCAACACCCGCAGCAAGCTCGTGCAGCGTGACACACTCAACAAGCTGGCTCAGGAGATGGGCATTTCGCAGCTCATCCTTTCCAACGGACACAATTCCTCTCACAACAGCTATTTGGGAGGAAATGCGTTTGAAGCCCTCGTAGGCGCACTCTATCTCGACCGGGGATATGATGCTTGCATGAAATTCATGCAGAAGCGCATCCTCTCGCAGATGATCAATATCGACAAGGTGGCCTACAAGGAAGTGAATTTCAAGAGCAAGCTCATTGAGTGGGGACAGAAAAATCGCGTCAAACTGGATTTCAAACTGCTTTCGCAAGGGAAAGACAAGGATGGAAATCCCATGTTTGCCTATCAAGCCGTGATAGAAGGTTGCGAAGGTGGTACGGGCAAGGGCTATTCCAAGAAAGAGAGTCAGCAGACAGCTTCGAAGCTCACACTGGAGAAGTTGAAGCGTGAACCGCAATACATCGATGCTGTGTTTGCTGCCAAGGCCGACCGCACGAAGATGGAGGAAGAACCCGTCGAGAATGTTCCGGATACGGAGGAAAAGAACGATTTTATCATTTCCCAGTCTGAAGAACCGCGTCAGGAAGAGAAACACGAGAATGTGTTTCGTGAGGAAGTGTTTGAAGATCGTCCCCGCCGACAGCGTCGTTCTCCCATGTATGCCAACAAGGCGGAAGAAGACGAGGAAGAATCAGACGAAAAACGGAAGAAAACCCCGACGGCCGGTGGAAGCGGAGAAGAAGAGTTTGACTTGAGCGACATTTCGGCTAATCCGGAAGAAAAATCGCGTGAGGAGATCATTGCAGCCGCCGAGGCAGCCGCTTTTGGGGAAGAATAGCTCCCTGTTCAAGCTCTCTCAAAACATACTGAAAGTCATTTCCCGTCTTTGCATATAGCGGGAGAGAAGACAATAAACATCAACAGCCGGTGTTCCACAAGGAGCACCGGCTGTTGATGTTTATATAAGAGTCCGACCACACTCGCCGGCCGACACTCTCGATATGGATATTTCCGGTCGGCAAGCGATTGGCCGGCGCGTGCTATTTTGCCACGCCTTGATTGGCCACGGCAGCCATCAACTTCTTGATTTTCTCCGGGTCGCCGAGGAAGTAGTCTTTCGTCAGGCGCAGTTCGTCATCGAATTCAAACACATAAGGCACAGCCGTTGGCAGATTGAGTTCGGAAATAGCTTCATCGGAAATGTTCTTCAAGTGTTTCACGATTCCCCGCAGACTGTTTCCGTGAGCCACCACCAGCAGACTGTCTTCCTGTTTCAGTCTCGGGAATATCTCACATTCCCAGTAGGGCATCACCCGTTTGATGGCATCCTTGAGCGACTCCGTGCGTGGCAGTTCAGCGTCGGGTACACAGGCATAGCGCGGATCCCGTTTGGCACTCCGCTCGTCAGTGTCCTTTAAAGGCTCCGGTGCCACATCGTAGCTGCGCCGCCAGATGTGTATCTGCTCGTTGCCATACTTCTCGGCTGTCTCGCTCTTGTTGAGTCCCTGCAGCTGTCCGTAGTGTTTCTCGTTCAGTCGCCACGTCTTTTCTACGGGAATCCAGTCGAGATCCATGCTGTCGAGCACGCAGTTGAGTGTCTTCACCGCCCGTTTGAGATAGGAAGTATAGGCATGGGTGAACGTGATGCCCGCCTTTTTCAAGTCCTCTCCGGCCTGTGTGGCCTCTGCCATTCCCTGTTCGCTGAGGTCTACATCGGTCCATCCCGTAAACTTGTTTTCAAGATTCCACCGGCTCTGACCGTGGCGCAATAATACGATTCTTTTCATAAAAAATTCTTTTTGTTGTCCGTTTAACTATTCAAGTTGAAGTTTTTTGTCTTTCCTTTTTATCGGCCTATGCTATCGTGATGTCCTTGTCAAGATACACATCCTGAATGGTGTTGAGCAGTTCTACACCCTCGTTCATGGGCTTTTGGAAAGCCTTTCGACCGCTGATGAGACCCATTCCGCCGGCCCGTTTGTTGACCACAGCCGTGATGACGGCATCCTTCAGATCGGAAGCTCCGTGTGACTCTCCGCCTGAATTGATGAGTCCCACGCGCCCCATGTAGCCATTGGCCACCTGATAGCGACAGAGATCTATGGGATGATCGGTGGTGAGTTCGGTATATACACGGTCGCTGGTGCGCCCGAAGCCGATGGCCTTGAATCCGCCGTTGTTCGACGGCAGTTTCTGTTTCACAATGTCAGCCTTGATAGTAGCACCGATGTGGTTGGCCTGTCCGGTGAGGTCGGCAGCTGCATGATAGTCGGTGCCGTCTTTCTTGAAGCCGTTGTTGCGCAAGTAGCACCATAGGATGGTGGCCATTCCCAGTTCATGGGCATATTCGAATGCCTGCGCCACTTCCACAATCTGTCTGCGGCTCTCCTCCGAACCGAAATAGATGGTGGCTCCCACGGCCACGGCTCCCATGTTCCAAGCCTCCTTTACGGTGCCGAACATCACTTGGTCGTAGCTGTTGGGATAGGTGAGCAGTTCGTTATGGTTCAGTTTCACGATGAACGGAATCTTGTGGGCATATCGACGAGCCACCGCCCCCAACACGCCAAAGGTGGAGGCCACGGCATTGCACCCGCCCTCGATGGCCAGTTTGACGATGTTTTCGGGATCGAAATACATGGGATTGGGGGCAAACGATGCACCGGCCGAGTGCTCTATGCCTTGGTCTACGGGGAGAATGGACATGTATCCGGTGTTGGCCAGCCGACCGTGCCCGAACAGGTTTTGCAGACTGTCGAGCGTGCGTACGTTCCGGTCGCTGTCCATCCACACGCGGTCGATGATGTCTGCTCCCGGCTCATAGACCATGCTCTTGTCTATCGTCTTACACTCGTGCGACAAATAGTATTCCGCTTTGTCGCCTAACAAATTAGCAATCTTTTTGTTCATAATTCCAATCATTTTAAGTTCTACGATACGTGTAATTGCAATTATATCACAAAACTACACCAAATTTCTTGATAAAGCAATACCTAAAAGAAAGTATTTTTCGGTATTTAAGACAAAGTAACAGAGTGAACAAAAAATATTCCGTTGCTCTGTCTTTAATTCTCGGACAAAGTAGCATAGCAGACAAAAGTTCTTCTGTTACTCTGCCTTCCTTCCCGGGGCGAGAAGGCTGATTTATGGCCGTTTTCTTGGTTATTAGGCATAAAATCAGTATTTTTGTGCCGAATTTTTAAAGGATACAATATGGCATACAATTTATTGAAAGGCAAGCGTGGTATCATTTTCGGAGCGTTGAACAACATGTCCATCGCTTGGAAAGTGGCCGAACGCTGTGCCGAGGAAGGTGCTAAAATCGTGTTGAGCAACACGGAAATGGCCCTGCGTATGGGTGAACTCGACGAACTCTCGAAGAAAATCGATGCCCCCATCATCGCTGCCGATGCGACAAACTACGACGATCTGGAGAATGTTTTTGTGAAGGCACAGGAACTCCTTGGCGGTAAGGTGGACTTCGTGCTCCACTCCATCGGCATGAGCCCCAATGTGCGCAAGCACCGCACTTACGACGACCTCGACTATAACTGGCTCAACAAGACGCTGGACATCTCTGCCATCTCTTTCCACAAGATGTTGCAGGCAGCCAAGAAGGTGGATGCCATTGCCGACTACGGTTCGGTGCTGGCCCTGACCTACGTAGCTTCCCACCGCACATTCTTCGGCTACAACGATATGGCCGATGCCAAGAGTCTGCTCGAAAGCATCGCCCGTAGCTTCGGATACATCTATGGCCGCGAGAAGAACGTGCGCATCAACACCATCTCGCAGTCGCCCACGGCCACCACGGCAGGCAAAGGCATCAAGGACATTGACAACATGATGGACTTCGCCGACAAGATGTCGCCTCTGGGCAACGCCTCGGCCGACGAGTGTGCCGACTATTGCGTGGTGATGTTCAGCGACCTCACGCGCAAGGTGACCATGCAGACACTCTTCCACGACGGCGGGTTCTCCAACATGGGCATGAGCCTGCGGGCGATGAACCAGTACAGCAAGGACCTTGCTCCCTACGAGGATGAGAACGGAAAGGTGATCTACGGATAACCGCTTTCGTGCATATTCCCGGACAGGAAATGCGTACATCATCCGATGACAACAAACTATCCGGCTGCCGATGTACTTTACATCGGCAGCTGTCGTTTCTATTGATTTACGGCGAATCGTATGGGTCAAACGGCGAAAATACATTCTCTTCATTCGACCCATTGGCCAAAACTTTTTCTTTGCCGACGAATGAAGTTGGTGAAGCGAATGTAGGTTGCGGGAATAGATTCGCATAATCCGCACTATTCGCCGACAGAAAGCATATAGCATAAAACTTACTCAGATTGAGAAAAAGCCTTACACGCCTTTTTGTTGTATTTCCTCGTTTGTCTATTTCCATCCTCCTTATCAGCCCGATTATCCCCATTAGTTTTCTCACTAAGCCCAAACGACATTGCAAAACGGCCACAGTCGGAAGCTCGTTCGGCCCATCTGAGAATGCAAAAGAGGCCGTTTCGCAATGCTGTTTGGGCTACAATTCCGCCCAAGCAGCATTGAAAAGTCCCCCTTTAGGGGGTTGGGGGTCTGTAGGTTGAATGGAAACTAAAAAAAGGGGAACGCCATTGCGCTCCCCTTGCTTATGCAAAGATAGTCATATTTTCGCCCAAATGCAAATGTGATGCGAAATATATTGACATTGAATGGAATTGTTTTTAAAGTTGTTATTGCCGCCTATACCATTTCGGGGATAAAATATTCAAATGATTTCATTCTTATACCCGGACAGTGGTTATTTCCCGATCTACTCCTCTTCCCGCCACGATTATTAAATTTTGAAAATTGTGCCATTATCTCAAAAGATTAGATTACTTTTGCAATTTAAACGATACATTGACAGCAATGAGTTTAACAAGCATAGTAGGCAATGTCTTCAAGCCCCGCCAGAAAGAGTTGGAGAAGCATTACACGGCCGCTGCCGAGTTGCAGCATCGCGTGCTTCAGCATCTTTTGGAGAAGGGGAGCGACACTGAATACGGCATCAAGCATTTGCTAAACAACACCCATAGCTACGAAGAATTTACCGCCAACGTGCCCGTAAACACCTACGAGGAACTGAAAGGAAGCATCGACCGTATGCGCCACGGGGAGGGCGATGTGCTCTGGCCGGGCACGGTGAAGTGGTATGCCAAGTCGTCGGGCACGACCAATGACAAGTCTAAATTCATCCCTGTCTCCCATACCGGGCTGCAACGCATCCACTATCAGGGAGGAAAGGATGTGGTGGCGATCTATCTTCGCAACCACCCCGACAGCCGGCTTTTCGACGGGCGCAGTCTCATTCTCGGCGGGAGCCACTCGCTCAACTACAATCTGCCGGGGTCGCTCGTGGGCGATTTGAGTGCCATCCTGATAGAAAACATCAATCCGCTGGCCAATCTGGTGCGCGTGCCGAAGAAGCAGACGGCCCTGTTGAGCGACTTCGAAGTGAAGCGCGACCGCATAGCCCACGAGTGCCTGCACAAGAATGTGACCAACATCTCGGGTGTGCCGTCGTGGATGCTCAGTGTGTTGGTGCGCGTGATGGAACTCTCCGGCAAGCAGCATCTGGAGGAGGTGTGGCCCAATCTGGAAGTGTTCTTCCACGGCGGCATCTCTTTCACCCCCTATCGCAAGCAGTATGAGCAGCTCATCACTGCGCCCCGCATGAGCTACATGGAGACCTACAATGCCAGCGAGGGATTCTTCGGCATTCAGGACGACCCGGCCGACAAGTCGATGCTGCTCATGCTCGACTATGACGTGTTCTATGAGTTCATCCCCATGGACGAGTTTGGCAGCGACAATCCTACGGTGGTGCCGATAGAGGGCGTGGAGACTGGCAGAAACTATGCCATGCTCATCACCACTTCCTGCGGACTTTGGCGCTATCTGATAGGCGACACGGTGGAGTTTACGAGCACCAATCCCTATAAGTTTGTCATCACCGGGCGCACCAAATATTTCATCAATGCTTTCGGCGAGGAGCTCATCATGGACAATGCCGAGAAGGGATTGGCCTACGCCTGCGAGCAGACGGGGGCACAGGTGAACGAATACACAGCCGCACCGGTCTACATGGACCGCAACGCCAAGTGCCGCCACCAGTGGCTCATTGAGTTTTCCAAAGAGCCGGAAGACCTTCAGCGATTTGCCCGACTGCTTGATGGCAAGTTGCAGGAAATCAACAGCGACTATGAGGCCAAGCGTTTTCATGATGTCACATTGCAGCACTTGGAAATTGTAAAGGCCCGACCGGGACTTTTCAACGACTGGCTCAAAGCGAAAGGCAAGTTGGGAGGGCAGCATAAGGTGCCGCGCTTGAGCAACAGCCGGAAGAACATTGACGAACTGTTGGAGATGAATCAAGCTTTAAAAAGTAAGGAGGCAGAGGGCTAAAAGAAACTGCGGGATGCTGCCTCCCGGCAGTCGCGGCCTCTGCTTTCAGCAACCGTAGGGGCAGTGCTTTATGCCTGCCCGAACGCCCGACAGGGCGTATATAGATTTCAGAAGACAAAAGGTAAAATATAAAATAAAAGTCGGCAGGCGAAATAGAAGGAAAAAGGATGGAAAAAGGAGCATACAATCATCAAGACAGGAAAGTAGGAGGATGGCTTTTCCCCTTCTGCCTCTCCGTTGTTTTACTTTTCTCTTCCTGCGCCCGCATTGGCCAGCCCGACGGCGGATGGTATGACGAGACACCGCCGAGGGTGGTAGGGGCCAGTCCGGCAGACGGGGGAGTGAATGTGAAATCGAAGAAGATAAGCATCTACTTCAACGAGTTTATCAAGCTCGACAACCCCACGGAGAAGGTCGTCGTTTCGCCCCCGCAACTCGAAGTGCCCGAAATCAAGGCCGGCGGAAAGCACATACAGGTGGAGTTGCTTGATTCGTTGAAACCGAACACCACCTACACCATCGATTTCTCCGATGCCATCAGCGACAACAACGAGAACAACCCGATGGGCAACTATACCTACAGCTTCTCCACGGGGGAGGCCATCGACACGATGGAAGTGTCGGGCTATGTGCTCGAAGCCCAAAATCTGGAGCCCATCAAGGGTATTCTCGTGGGGCTCTATCCTGCCATTCCGGAGAGTGAGATAGGCACTAAGAGCGACACGCTCTTCACCACGAAACCCATGATTCGCGTTTCGCGCACCGACAGCCGGGGCCGTTTCGTCATCAAAGGCATTGCCGCAGGCTCCTATCGGGTGTTTGCCTTGCAAGATGCTGACGGCAACTACTTCTTCAATCAGAAAAGCGAGAAGATAGCGTTCAACCACGACATCATCACGCCCTCGTCCTATCCCGACACCCGGCAGGACACCCTTTGGACCGATTCGCTCCACATCAAGACCATCACGCCTACGGCCTACACTCACTTCGTGCCCGACAACATCGTGCTCACGGCTTTCACGCAGACGAATACCGACCGGGTGTATATCAAGAACGAGCGCAAGGAGCCCGACCACTTCACGCTGTTCTTCAGCTATGGCAGCGACTCGCTGCCCGTGGTCAGGGGGCTTAATTTCGACGACCGCAACGCCTTTGTTGTGGAGGCCGGCGAAAAGCGTGACACGGTGACCTATTGGCTGCGCGACACGGCACTTGTCAATCAAGACACGCTCAACGTGGCCATGAGCTATCTCATGACCGACAGCCTCGGAAAACTCGTCGCCCACACCGACACACTTGAGATATTGTCGAAGCAACCCTACGCCAAACGGCTCAAGCAGCGGGAGAAAGAGTATGAAAAGTGGGAGAAGCAGCAGGAGAAGCGGCGCAAGCGAGGGGAACCGTTCGACTCCGTTATGCCCGTCAGGCCACTGGAAGTGGACATCAAGTTGCAGTCGGAGCTCGATCCCGACAAGAACATCCGTTTCTCGTTCCCCACGCCACTGGCCCGAATAGACACCTCGGCCATTCACCTTTATGCCAAGCACGACACGCTCTGGTACCGCGCTCCGATGGAGTTTGACAGACTGCAGAGCCGCGAATATGAACTGAAGGGCGAGTGGCGGCCCGATATCGAATACAGTCTGGAGATAGACAGTGCTGCCTTCCAAGACATTTACGGCAAGGCGTCGGTAGCGGTGAAGAAAGGATTTAAGGTGAGGTCGCTCGATGCCTACAGTTCGTTGCTCGTCACATTGCAGGGCTTGAACGGTGAACAGGCTGTGGTGCAGTTGCTTGATAACTCCGAGAAAGTGGTCAAGGAAGTGACTACCGGCAACGGCGTGGCCGAATTTTTCTATGTCGCTCCGGGCGGTTACTACATGCGTATGTATGTAGATATCAACCGCAACGGCCGTTGGGACACAGGCTCGTATGCCGACGACAGGCAGCCCGAGCCGGTGTATTATTATCCTGAAAAGATAGAATGCCGCGCCAAATGGGATGTCACCGAGTCGTGGAATCCCACGGCCCGGACGCTCAACTTGCAAAAACCGGGTGCCATCACCAAGCAGAAGCCCGACAAAGAGAAGAAAATCAAAAGCCAGAATGCCAAGCGGGCCAAGGAACTTGGCATCAAATATCTGCCCGATGAACTCAAGTTATGACACTAAAACTATACAGATGATGAAACGACTCCGATTTTCCCTGTTGCTATGCGTGCTTTTGGCGTTTTCGCCAAGGGCCGGTGCACAGTGTACATTCCGCAACACAGCCTTCACGAGTGGGGAATACCTGACTTATAACCTTTATTATAATTGGAAGTTTGTGTGGCTGAAAGCCGGCACGGCCAGCATGTCTATCGTCAACACCACCTATAAAGGAAACAAGGCCTATCGGGCCAGTCTCACCACGCGTGGCAACAGTAGGGCCGACAAGATCTTTATCATGCGCGACACATTGCTTTGTTATGTCTCTCAGGAAATGGCCCCTTTGTATTTCCGGAAGGGTGCCCTTGAGGGCAACCGCTACCGGGTGGACGAGGTGTTCTATTCCTATCCCGGCACCGGAGCATACGTGAAGCAGCACCGGATGGATGCCGACGGCGAGCACCACTGGCAGCAACACAACTACCAAGACTGTGTCTACGACATGTTGAGCATCTTCTTGCGGGCCCGGTCATTCAATCCGGCCAACTGGAAGGCAGGCTACGTGGTCAACTTCCCCATGGTCGACGGCAACAACCGGGAGAATGCGCAGTTGCGTTTTCATGGCCGGTCGAAGGTGAAGGCCGACAACGGGCACACCTATCACTGTCTGGAGCTGTCGTATATGGAGTTTGCCAAAGACCGGTGGAAGGAAATCGTGCGATTTTATGTCACCGACGATGCCAACCACATCCCCGTGCGTCTCGACATGTTTCTGCGCTTTGGGTCGGCCAAGGCCTTCCTTGTGAGCATGAAAGGAAATAACAGTAAAGTCACTTCGTTGGTAAGATAAGAATTCCGGATGACAGCCGTGTGCTGTCATCCTTTTATTTTTTTAATACAGAACAAATGAAAATCACCAGACTTTTGCCGGCATTGCTGTTGCTGGTGGCAACCAAAGCGTGGGCCCTTGACTATCCTGCGGCCACGCGTGATTCCATTCTCCGTCACATCACCGGAGCCTCTATGCCCACCCGCGTCATCGACCTTGCACGTCTCGGAGCCAAGACCGACGGAAAGACCGATGCCCGTCCGGCCATGATAAAAGCCCTCCGGCAGGCTCGCAAGTGGGGTGGGGCTAGGATAGTACTTTCCGGTGGCGTGTTTCTGATGTGCGGTCCCATCCATCTGGTCGACGGTGTGTGCCTCGACATCCGCGAGGGGGCCACGTTGCGTTTCTCCCCTGAGCCCCGCTTCTATCTGCCTACGGTGGCAACCAGTTGGGAGGGAACGTTCCTCAACAACTACAGTCCGATGATCTATGGTCGCAACCTGCACGATGTATCTATCGTGGGCAAGGGACTGATCGACGGCAACTGTGCTGCCACTTTCGCCACTTGGCGTGCCCGGCAGAAAGAGGGGCAGACCCTTTCGCGCCGCATGAACCACGAGGAGAGGCCGTTGGCAGAGCGCAACTTCGGCGAGGGGCATTGGCTGCGCCCCCAACTCATACAACTCTTCGGATGCCGGAACGTGACCATTGAGGGTGTGAAAATCATCAACAGTCCCTTTTGGTGCATCCATCTGCTGCAAAGCGAGAATGTCATTTGCCGGGGATTGCGTTACGATGCCAAGCTCGTGAACAACGACGGCATCGATCCCGAGTCTTCGCGTAACGTTCTCATCGAAGATGTCAGTTTCGACAATGGCGACGACAACGTAGCCATCAAGAGCGGGCGCGACAACGACGGTTGGGCCCATGCGCACCCGTCGGAGAACATCATCATCCGCCGCTGCCGTTTCAAGGGGCTTCACGCCGTGGTCATCGGCAGCGAGATGAGCGGCGGAGTGAGGAATGTGTTTGTGGAGGATTGCGACTTTGCGGGCTATTGCAAGCGCGGTCTTTATATCAAGACCAATCCCGACCGGGGCGGATATGTGAAAAACATCTACATGAAAGACTGCCGTTTCGATGAAGTGGAAGACCTTATATACGTCACGAGCATGTATGCCGGCGAAGGACTTGGCAGCCGTCATTTCTCCGAAGTGGAACATCTGCTCGTCGACGGGGTGAGTTGCAGAAGGGCCCGGGCAGCCGGCATTGTGCTGCAAGGCACCAAAGCCAAGCCCATTCGGGATGTCACGATTCGCCGTGTGGAGATAGGAGAGGTGAAAAATGCCGTGAGCATCGACGATGCCGTGCAGGTGACACTTGAAGATTGTCACTTGGGAGGCAAGGCCGGAGTGCCTACACAGGTGACCGATGGCGACCGGCTGTTTGAGAGATAGGGCGGTGTGGTGCTCGGTCAAGAGTGTTGGAAAGAGTCGAGTTTTGTGTTTATTTAACTATCCGAAGTAACATTTGTGACTGACAGTCAACGGATTTAGTGCGTATATTTGCATTCGGAAAGGAATCAAACAATAAAAGGCGTATGGAAAATAAAATGCAACACTATCTCCCCGAGATAGAACAGGAGAAGATGAAAAGGCTTCACGACATCGAAGACCGGTATCACGCAGGAGACCTCACGCTCGAAGAGGCCCGTCGGGAACTGGCCGAAAAGGTGGGAAAGGTGAACCCCTACCACATTGCCTATGTCGAGCAGACCATGACCGAGGAAAGTGACGACGAGTGTATCAGGGAAGACATCCACCAGACGCTCCATCTGCTCGACGGACTGATGGACACTTCGCTGCCCGACCTGCCGGAGACTCACCCCATCATGCACTATCTGCGGGAGAACGAGGAGATGCGCCGGCTGCTCTTGGCCGTGGAAGACCTGATGCAGTATCCCATGATCAAGAATCAGTGGCTGGAGCTCTACGACCGTATCAAACTCTACCCCATACACTACAAGCGCAAGCAAAACCAGCTCTATCCTGTGCTCGAGAAGAAGGGTTTTACACGGCCTACGACCACTATGTGGACTTTCGACGACCTCGTGCGCGACATCATCAGAGACTCCGAGCGCCTGCTCGGGGAGATGCGCGAGGAAGAGTTCATCGCCAAGCAGCAAGAACTGCTCGACTACTGCCGCGACCTCATGCACAAGGAGGAGGCCATTCTCTATCCCACTTCGATGGCCATGATCAGCCCTAAGGAGTTTGAGGAGATGAAGGAGGGCGACCGGGAGATAGGCTTTGCCTTCTTCGATGTGGCCACGGAGGAGACTGCCCACACTGCCGAAAAGGCCCCGGAAGCGGTTCCCGCAGGCTTTGCGGCCGATTTGCAGGCCTTGTTGGGCAAATACGGCTACACTGCCGGAGGCAGCGACAAGCTCGATGTGACCACCGGCCGGCTCACCCTCGAACAGATCAACCTCATCTACAAGCATCTGCCCATCGACATCTCGTTTGTCGACGAAAACGAACTCGTGTGCTTCTATTCCGACACCGACCACCGCATCTTTCCGCGCAGCAAAAACGTGATAGGCCGCGAGGTGATGAACTGCCACCCCAAGAAGAGTGCCCACGTGGTGCGCGAGGTCATTGACAAGCTGCGCAGCGGCGAGCAAGACAGGGCTGAGTTTTGGATCAATAAGCCCGGCCTGTTCATCTACATTGTCTATGTGGCCGTGCGCGACAAAGACGGCAAGTTCCGCGGTGTGCTTGAGATGATGCAAGACTGCACACATATCCGCGCCCTCGAAGGTTCACAGACGCTGCTCACGTGGGCTGGCGAAAATGTCTCCGACAAGGCTTCCGCAGCCCCCGAAGCAAAGGGAAGCGAGCCCGGCAGCTCTACTCCTACCGTTTCCGAAGCCGAAGCAGAGAATCCGTCCGACTCCTCTCCCGCGCCATCCGTCACCGCCATCACGCCCGAAACGCGCCTGAAAGACCTCCTGAAGCAATATCCCGACCTCAAAAAGCGGCTTCCGGAGATAGCCCCGGAGTTTAAGATGCTCAGTTCACCGCTCGGGAAAATCATCGCTGCCAAGGCAGACGTGCGGATGATGAGCGAGCGTTCGGGCGTGGAACTCAACTCCCTCATCGGGCAGCTCAAGCGGCTCATCGGGGGGTAAACAAGTACATTCATTCTGCATTATAACCGGAATGGCCGACCTCATTTGGGGCCGGCTATTTTTGTTTTTCCCAACGGCCAATGCCGTTTTTTCTTCCGGCTCGCCTTCATCTGTTTTCAGTCATACACGTTTATGATGGGTGTTTTTGCTGATAGATAAATGATTATCATTGGAAAATTCCACCATGTTGTTGTCAAGCAACGAATTTGAACGTTCTTTTTTGATTTTCCGATTGTCAAAAAATACTGTATGTTTTAGGCTTCCATTTTGGCGATATTTCCGGTCGGCAGCTCTTTCGGCTTGAAATACGGGAAAAATGGGGAAGTTGTAATGTGTTGACAATCAGGTGTTTCCAATTTATTGACAAGCTAAAAGGGGTAAAAAGGGCTCTGAAAGAGGCCGGATGAGGGCGTAGGAGAGGCTCTTTTGGACGCTCGCGGAGGCCGAATGGCTCGCTCACTGTGGCCCTTTGGCATGGTCAAAGGGGCGTGGTGGGCGGATAAGGGGGATTTTGGGGTGTGCAGGAGTTTTTTTTTCCGTGCTGGTTGGCGTGTTTTAAAGATAGTGATTTTGTAAAGGTTTTATGGGGCTTATGGCTGGGGTGCATCAGCTTTTTAGGGGATAGTTTTGCCCGTCTCGGCTAAAAACGTTATCTTTGCATGCTAAACTAAATTTTAAAAAACAGATGGCTGTAAACGAGAAAGGACTTACTCCGATGATGCGCCAGTTCTTCGACATGAAGTCGAAGCACCCCGAGGCGCTGTTGCTGTTTCGCTGCGGCGACTTCTACGAGACCTACTGCGAGGATGCCGTGGAGGCGGCACGCGTGCTGGGCATCACGCTCACGCGCCGCAACAACGGAGGGTCTACAGCCGTGACCGAGATGGCGGGATTTCCCCACCATGCCCTCGACACCTACCTGCCCAAGCTCATCAGAGCGGGGAAGCGTGTGGCCATCTGCGACCAGCTTGAAGACCCGAAGAAGAAGCGGGAGCAAATCAAGGGCAAGAAGGGCCTTTCGGAGATGGACAAGATGGTGAAGCGGGGCATCACCGAACTGGTGACGCCGGGCGTGGCCATGGGCGACAATGTGCTCAACTACAAGGAGAACAACTTCTTGGCGGCTGTACACTTCGGCAAGGGGGCCTGCGGCGTGAGCTTTCTGGACATCTCCACGGGCGAGTTTCTCACCGGGGAGGGCACCTACGACTATGTGGAGAAACTGTTGGGCAACTTCCAACCCAAGGAGGTGCTCTACGACCGGGCCCGCAAACAGGACTTCGAGCGTTATTTCGGTACGCGTTTCTGCACCTTTGAGCTTGACGACTGGGTGTTCACCGACCAGAGTGCGCGGCAGAAACTCTTGAAGCATTTCGGCACGAAGTCGCTCAAGGGATTCGGTGTAGACCACCTGAAAAACGGCGTCATAGCCTCGGGAGCCATCATGCAGTATCTGGAACTCACCCAGCACACGCACATCGGCCATATCACGGCCCTTGCCCGCATAGAGGAAGACAAGTTTGTGAGGCTCGACAAGTTCACCGCCCGGTCGCTCGAACTCCTCCAACCCATGCAGGAAGACGGCCTGTCGCTGCTCGATGTCATCGACCGCACGGTCACGCCGATGGGCAGCCGGCTGCTGCGCCGCTGGATGGTGTTTCCGCTGAAAGACGTGCGCCCCATCAATGAGCGGCTCGACATTGTGGACTATTTCTTCAAGAAGCCCGACTTTCGTACGTGTGTGGACGAGGAGTTCCACCGCATGGGCGACCTTGAGCGCATCATCTCCAAGGTGGCCGTGGGCAGGGTGAGTCCGCGCGAGGTGGTGCAGCTGAAGAACGCCCTCACAGCCATACGCCCCGTGAAGATGGCCTGTCTCTCGGCCGGCAACGAGGCCTTGAAGCGGGTGGGGGAGCAACTGAGCCTCTGCGAGTCGTTGCGTGACCGCATCGACAAGGAGATACAGCCCGATCCGCCGCAGTTGCTGAACAAGGGAGATGTCATTGCCGACAACTACAGCCCCGAACTCGACGAGCTGCGCTCCATCAGCCGCCACGGAAAGGACTATCTGCTTGAGATACAGCAGCGCGAAATCGAGAAAACGGGCATCACGAGCTTGAAGGTGGGTTTCAACAACGTGTTCGGCTATTATCTTGAAGTGCGCAACACGTTCAAGGACAAAGTGCCTGAAGAGTGGGTGCGTAAGCAGACGCTGGCGCAGGCTGAGCGTTACATCACACAGGAACTGAAAGAATATGAGGAGAAGATACTCGGGGCCGACGAGAAAATCATCATGCTCGAGACCAAGCTTTTCAACGAACTCATACTGGCCATGCAGGAGTTCATCCCGCAAATACAGATCGACGCCAACCTCGTGGCCCATCTCGACTGCCTGCTGTCGTTTGCCAAAACTTCGGAGGAGCACCGCTACGTGCGGCCCACGATTGACGAGAGCGAGGTGCTCGACATCAAGCAGGGGAGGCATGCCGTGATCGAGACGCAGTTGCCGATAGGCGAGCAATACGTGCCCAACGACGTGTATCTCGACACGGTGAAGCAGCAGGTGATGATGATCACGGGCCCCAACATGGCCGGTAAGTCGGCCCTGCTGCGGCAGACGGCCTTGATCGTTCTGCTCGCTCAAGTGGGCTGTTTCGTGCCGGCGGAGAGTGCCCGGATAGGTCTGGTGGACAAGATATTCACCCGCGTGGGTGCGTCGGACAACATCTCGCTCGGCGAGTCCACGTTCATGGTGGAGATGACGGAGGCTTCCAACATCCTCAACAACGTGTCGGGGCGGTCGTTGGTGCTCTTCGACGAACTGGGCCGGGGCACAAGCACCTACGACGGCATATCCATTGCGTGGGCCATTGTGGAGTATCTGCATGAGCATCCGAAGGCACGGGCACGCACGCTTTTCGCCACCCACTATCACGAGCTCAACGAGATGGAGAAGAACTTTCCGCGCATCAAGAACTACAACGTGAGTGTGAAAGAGCTCAACGGCAAGGTCATCTTCCTGCGCAAACTCGAACGGGGCGGTTCCGAACACTCGTTCGGTATCCACGTGGCCGAGATTGCGGGTATGCCTCGCAGCATTGTCAAGCGGGCCAATGTCATCCTGAAACAGCTCGAAGCCGACAACTCGGGCGTGGGAGCGGCCGGAAAGGCGCGCGTGAAACATCTCGACGAGAGTCGTGAGGGAATGCAGCTATCGTTCTTCCAGCTCGACGACCCGGTGCTCGAACAGATTCGTGACGAGATACTGGGGCTCGACATCAACAACCTCACACCTATGGAGGCACTGAACAAGCTGAATGATATCAAGAAGATTGTAGGAGGAGGAAAGGGGTAAGGAAGTAATTTAGGAGTTAAGGGAGATAAGGAGAGGAGTTAAGGGAGTTAAGGAGTGAAAGGGAGTTAAGACAATAGCTTTGTTGCTTGATCCATCGACAATATCAAGATGTAAAGCCGTTGTCTTAACTCCCTTTCACTCCTTAACTCCCTTAACTCCTAAATTAGTTATATCTCAATGTTCCTTACGGAATACGGAGGCAATGAAATATGGTTGTCTTTGGTGACGGAAGAAGTGACGGTTTCCGTCTTTTTATCAGCCGGTAGGCCGCCGAAACCGGTTATCCGAGAGCCTGTGGGGATGGAGAGTCCGCCCACCTCGAAGTCCACTTCCACAGGTAAGGCGTTGACGAGACGCAGGTAGGTCTTGCCCGTCTTGCTGTCGGAGACCACGCTCGAGGCCAGTCTGTTGGCCGGAACATCGGGTGCTGTGATCGTGGATGCTGTGTAGCGGTCGCCGCTGTAGGCCGAGAAAAGGCGTTGCGTCTCATAACTCGGCGTGGTGGTGACGGCAGTGTTGTCGAAATAGATCAGGTCGGGATTCCAGTTGTGGTGACCGTCTTTAGCCAAAAGCGGCGCATAGCTTGTCATGCTCACCACATCGGCGTTGCGCTCCACGTGGCAGAGGAAGAGTGCTTCGGCCAACGCCGACTCCAACGTACGCGTTCTCGAAGCGTATTCTCCGACATACACTTTCGGACCCTTGCGGTCGTAATGGTCGTAATAGTCCAAGTGGTTCATAAACCATCCTGTGCTCTCGTAGTAGTGTTCGTCTACCATGTCGATGATGTTGTGGTGCTCTTTGGCAAACTTCCAACCCTCTATGTAGTCGGCCGACGGATAGTGGAAAGGCCCTGCCGTGCCGCACACGATGATGTCGGGATACTTCTCCTTGATGGCCTTGCATATCATGAGACAACGCTCCTCAAAGGGCGTGGAGATGATGTCTTCGTTGCCCACACCGATGTATTTGAGGTGGAACGGAGCCGGATGCCCTGCGTCTGCCCTCATCTTCGCCCACTTGGAGGTTGCCGGATCTCCGTTGGCCCACTCTATCAGATTGAGAAACTCCTGACAATAGGCCGGCATGTCGGCCATGGGGATGCCCCCTTGCTGTCCGCCGTAGCCACAGGCGTTGTTGGAAGAGTTCTGGCAGGGAACGCCAGCGGCAAGCACCGGCAGGGGCTCTGCACCGATGTCTTCGCAGAATTGGAAATACTCGTAGAAGCCCAGTCCGCGTGTTTGGTGATAGTTCCAGATGTTTCTGTCCGGCACGCGGTCTTCCGGTCGGCCTATGGTGTGGTGCCAATGGTAGATGTTGTCGAGTCCGTCTCCGTGGCTCATGCAGCCGCCCGGAAACCGCACAAACTTAGGTTTTAGGGCGGCAATCGTTTCGGCGAGGTCTTTGCGGAGCCCGTGGCCTCTGTAGGTGTCCTGCGGAAAGAGCGACACCATGTCTATCGCCGCTTCGCCATCCCCTTTGGGAACGATCACAAGCCGGGCGTTGTGCAGGCTCTCTGTCGGAGCGTTCTTGTCCGCTTTCACGTTGAGCAAGGCTTTGTATTGTATCCATCCTTCGCCTTGCAGCTTGAATTTTGCCTTGGCCAGTTCGCGCCCGTCGTCGCCCATCAGTGCCACCTGCAACTGCTTCTTGTCCGTTCCCAAGTTGCGTGCATAGAAAGAGAAGGCATACTGTTGGCTGCTCTTCACGGCTATGCCGTCCCAACCTTCGTTCTGCAAGGTGTCGGTCGCCAGCACTGCATAGTGGGGATTGTTCTTGCTCAGGGGATTGTCCGTGGCAATTTTGATGGGCTTCGGCGAATGCCAGGCAGTGGAGGGCGACCACCCTTTATGGTCGCGCTCATTGTATTCGAAGTCGCGGTTTTGGATGAGTTCGGCATACAGACCTCCGTCGGCGGCATAGCTTATATCCTCGAAGAACACCCCGACGAGCTTGTCGCTGATGGCTTTCGTCTGTGCTTTGTCCACCGTCACCCGCGCCTTGAGGCCCGTAAGCGTCTTGAAACGCTCACTGTCTTGCGCCATACTCTCGCTGCTCATGATGCCGTCGGCACCCAGAGCGCGGAAATAGTCGTTTATATAAGAAAGGTGTAGTTTGGGAATGTCGAAGAGATTGCCCTCATAGTGCTTTCCGCCTACGGTGGCCGTGTCGCGCGTCCACACCACGTCTTCTATGGTGCTGGGTTCCTCATCCTCCTTGAAAGTGCGGAAGTCGTTGGATGCATGGACATAGCGGTTGCCCTTGTCGGAGTGGAAATAGATGTCGAAAGTCCCGTCTTCCATTTGAAACATGATGGGGTTCCGGCATCCCTGCACCGACATTTGCGGGGAGTCCTGGGGCCTCCAAGTAATCAGATCCTCGCTGTAGGCTGCGGCAATGCAGGGCGCATAGTCATTCACCGACCACACTGCGCGCCACGTTCCGTCGGCGGCGTGGAGCACGAACGGGTGGTACATCCTTTTCTCAGAGCCCCACCGGCCGTAGTCTGACGAGCACAACTGGCCCACATCTTGCCACCTGTCGTTGTCGTCCAGATAGGCAAGATGCAGTCCGGCCCTGTCTCCGGGCGAATAGATGAATACCTGGCAGATGGTGTCTTTTCCCAAAACGGAGTATGCCGGCTTCACACTTTGGGCATTGCCGATGGCTGCCACGGCTGCGACAGCAAGGAAGGAAAGTAGTTTTTTCATTTTTAGTTGATGAGTAAACAAGTAGATGAGTTGACGGGTTATGGATTATTAGGGGATTCGAGTAGATAAGTGGACAAGTAAACGAGTGGACAAGTAAACGAGTTGTTTGCCAAACAACTTACAAGCTTCACCTGTTTGAGAAGACAAATAACTTGTCTACTTGTCCACTCGTTTACTTGTCTACTTTATTCACTCGCCTGCTTCTCCTCATCGCCCAAAGGCCGATGGCGATGAATGGGATGCTCAATATCTGTCCCATGTCGATGGGCAGGCCGGCCTCGAAGGCCTCTTGTATTTCTTTGGTGTATTCTATCAAAAAGCGGAAAGTGAAGATGAGCGTGAGACAAAGACCGAAGTAGAGGCCGCTGCCCACGGTCTCGGGGCCTTTCTTCCGGTAGACCATATAGATGATGAGGAAGAAACAGGCGTAGGCGATGGCCTCATAGAGCTGTCCCGGATGGCGCGGATATTGGTCTACGCGCTCAAAGATGAAAGCCCATGGCACGTCGGTCACCTTGCCGATGATTTCACTGTTCATCAGGTTTCCGAGTCTGATGAATGTAGCCGTGATACCCGAACAGATGCCCATATTGTCGAGTACGACCCATCCGCCCACGCCTGTGTTGCGGCAATAGAGGTAGATGCCGATGAGCATACCGATCACGCCGCCGTGGGAAGCGAGCCCCTGATAGCCCACAAACTTCCAACTGCCGTCGGCCAAATGGCGCATGGGCACTATCATTTCCACAAAATGCTCGAACGAACTGAGGAAATATTCCGGTTCGTAGAACAGACAATGGCCGAGTCTTCCACCCAGCAGTACACCCACAAAGATGTAGATGAACAGCGGTTCAAACTTGGCATCGGCTATTTTCTGCTCCTTGTAGAGCCGCTTCATGAGCAGATAGCCCAAGGCGAGACCGATGAGCCAGCAAAGCGAATACCAGCGGATGGCCAGCGGACCGAGGTGGAAAGCTGTTTCGCTCGGGCCCCAAACGATGTATAAGAGGTGGTTCATGTTAGTTTGATTTTGTAGGAGTTAAGGGAGTTAAGGAGTGAAAGGGGGTCAAGACAACAGCTTTACTTCTAACAGTTTCATAAACTCAGGCAATAAGACTATTCTTTTAACTCCTAACGAGCGAAGCGAGTGCTAACTCCTTTTAACTCCTTTAACTCCTGAAAAAAAATTATACATTAAATCTGAAGTGCATGATGTCGCCGTCCTGCACCACATATTCCTTGCCCTCGATGCCCAGTTTCCCGGCTTCTCGAACGGCACTTTCAGAGCCATAACGGATGTAGTCGTCATACTTGATGACCTCGGCACGGATGAATCCCTTTTCGAAGTCGGTGTGTATGACGCCCGCACACTGTGGTGCTTTCCATCCCTTGTGGTAAGTCCAGGCCTTCACTTCCATCTCTCCGGCCGTGATAAACGTTTCAAGATTGAGCAGCGCGTAGGCCTTTTTGATGAGTCGGTTCACGCCGCTCTCCGTCAGTCCGAGTTCTTCGAGAAACAGCTGCTTGTCCTCGTAAGTTTCGAGCGAAGCGATGTCCTCCTCCGTCTTGGCGGCGATGACCATTGCCTCGGCCCCTTCTCGGGCAGCAATTTCTTCTATCCGGCGCGAGTAGTCATTGCCTGTTTTGGCACTCGCTTCATCCACGTTGCACACATAGAGCACGGGCTTCGTGGTGAGCAGAAACAGGTCGTGGGCCGCCTGCTGTTCCTCCTTGCTGTCGAAACTCACCTCCCGGGCGTTGCGTCCCTGCTCCAACACCTCCTTGAAAGCCTCCAGCACTGTCACCATCACCTTGGCATCCTTGTTGCCCGCAGCCGCCGTCTTTTGCTGTTTGGCCAGCTGTGCGTCGATGGTTTCGAGATCTTTAAGCTGCAATTCGGTGTCGATGATTTCCTTGTCGGCAATGGGATCTACGGCCATGCCGCCCTCGCGTACGATGTTGTCGTCGTCGAAACAGCGCACCACATGGATGATGGCGTCGCACTCGCGGATGTTGCCCAGAAACTTGTTGCCCAGTCCCTCTCCTTTGGATGCGCCTTTCACGAGTCCGGCAATGTCGACTATCTCGCACGTGGCAGGCACGATGCGTCCCGGATGCACGAGCTCGGCCAACTTGTTGAGGCGCTCGTCGGGCACGGTGATAACGCCCAGATTGGGTTCTATCGTACAGAAAGGAAAGTTTGCCGACTGCGCTTTGGCACTCGACAAGCAGTTGAAAAGTGTGGACTTGCCCACGTTGGGGAGTCCCACGATGCCGCATTTTAAAGCCATTTTATCTTCTAAACGTTTTATGATGAGCCGATTGGGGTTGTCGGCCGATAATTTGATTGATAGTGCAAAAATACACAAATAAAACGACATTATTCAATTTTAATCCTTATATTTGTGACATTAAATAGATATTTCGGGAATCGTCTTGACTCCCGGCAGATAAAAAGTAGAACTCGTTTTATAGTTAAAAGACAAAATGACAAAAGAGAAATTCTTCGGTGCTATGGGCTGGGTAGGCATGGCCACCTCAGTGTTGATGTATGTATTCTATTTCCCCCAAATACAAAACAATCTGGAGGGGCATAAGGGCACTTTCATTCAGCCTTTCATGGCCGGCATCAACTGCACGCTGTGGGTGGCCTACGGACTTTTCAAGGAGAAGCGCGACCTGCCTTTGGCCATAGCCAATACGCCCGGTATCATCTTCGGCTTCGTGGCCGCTTTCACGGCGTTATAGAGCAATCCGGGGGAATGAGGAGTTAAGAGTGGGGTCTCCAACGCCTTTGGCTTCCGGTAACTCCTTATAATTCCCAAACTTAAATAAACAGCAAGAGATATGAATTTACAAGAGATTCTGGAACATCGGCGGGCCGTAAGGCATTTCGACCCGGCCCGACAGATTGACGCGGAGCGGGTGAAGCAGTGTTTGAAAATGGCCACACTGGCTCCCACGAGTTCGAATATGCAGCTGTGGGAGTGCTATCATGTGACCGATGAGGCTGTGCTGAAGAAGTTGAGCCGGGCCTGCTTCAATCAGCTCACGGCCCGTTCGGCCCGGCAGATGGTGGTGTTTGTCACCCGGCAAGACCGCTATCACAGCCATGCCCGTGCCGTTATTGCCTTTGAGGAGGGTAACATACGGCGCAACAGTCCTGCCGATAAGCAGTTGAAGCGCACGGCAAAGCAGCATCTCTATTATGATCGGGTGATACCTTTCCTCTACTCGCGCTGCTTCGGACTGGCCGGATTGGCCCGCAAGATGCTTGCCCAGACGATCGGTCTGTTCCGCCCTATCGTGCATCAGGTGTCCGAGAGTGACATGCGGGTGGTGGTACACAAGAGTTGTGCGCTGGCTGTGCAAACATTCATGCTGGCCATGAGCGAAGCCGGCTATGACACCTGTCCGCTCGAAGGATTCGATAGTCGGTTGGTAAAGAAAGCACTCGGGCTGCCCTACGGAGTGGAAATTAACATGGTGGTTACCTGCGGCGTGCGCCTTCCCGACGGCGTTTGGGGCGACCGTTTCCGTCTGCCTTTTGAAGAAACCTACCACAGAGTGGGACAATAGCAGGCATCGGAACTGTCTTGGAGTGCAATAAACTTTGCTTCTGCATTTGCCTTTTGGCAGATACGTGTAGCCAAGAGAGGCCTACGGCTGATTGAGCGGCACCCCCTTATAGGCATTGCGGCTCATGAACACAGCGATGGTTTTCATTCTCACATAGTTTTCCGAAAGGTAGACGAAGCCCTCGTTGCCATCACTTTTGCCCCACGAGTTTTTGAAGACGAAATAGGTTCGTCCCCGCAGGCGGAACATCCCCACCATCTCCATGGCATGGTCGTCGGTGGTGAGCAGCCGGTCGAAGTCGCGCTGCCGTTCTTGTTGGGTGGCTGTGTGTCCTTCTTCTTTCTCCGTCACCAGACACCCGTTGACAGGCGAGCGGAATCCCGGTTCGCTGATGTCGCCCTCCCAGCACACAGGATGGCCTGTGCGCAGTGCCTGCCTGATGTGGGCCATGAGTGTGTCGAGAGGCAGATTGTAGAATGTGTCGCGCAGGCGGTTGTCGGGTGTTTCGAGTTCAAATGAGCGGAAGAAGGGATGGTGGGTGAAACTTGTGAGTGAGAGATAATCCCCCGGGAGACACACGCTTTGGGCAAATTGGAGCGTGGTGTATTCAGCTCCGAGCATGTGTACGAACCGCAAGGGAGAGAAGTTTGTCTCTTCGTCGAGCAGGTTGTCGAGCCGTGCGAGGTAGTTGTCCGGTCCCGTGCGGTGGGCGATGGCCTCATTGCCCATGAACATAGCCTTTCGGCAGAGCGTGCCATAGTCGGCCGGATGCTTCTCTTCCTCGAAAGTGTAGGGTTGCATACCGTATTTTTCCATGTAGCGCAAGGTCATGGATGCCATACCTCGCAGGCTGATGGGGTGCTTTCCGCGTGAGAAATAATAGTCTGTGGCCTGTTCGCGCATCATCATGCGGGCCACAAAAGCCGGTGACAGATTCACCGAGTCGCCCATCATCAGCCGCTCACTTTCGATGGTGGCCAGCATGGCATAGACCCAGCACAGGTCGCTGCGCCCCTGGTCTTTCACGGGTGTACACTTCACGTACGCCTCCATCCGTATCTTTCCTGCCCTCTGCCGTTGAGGTTGCCTGCGGGTGCAGGCCGTCAAGAGGGCCAGTCCGGCCATGGCTATGATGATTTTCTGTTTCATTCCGATGATGCAAAGTTAGTGAATTTTCCTTTCAATCACTTGTAAATGTCAAATCAAAAAGCTATTTTTGCAAATGAAGTTATAAATATCGGAGGATAGAAAATGAGTGCGAATGACACGGCAATGGATTTTTTCTCATTGGCATATTTCCCTCCCAACACACACTGATATGGAAAAATACGACTATCTGATAGTGGGTTCCGGCCTTTTTGGAGCCACTTTCGCCTATCGTGCCCGGCAGGCCGGCAAGCGTTGTCTGGTGATAGACAAGCGCCCCCACTTGGGAGGCAATGTCTATTGCGAGAGCGTGGAAGGCATCAATGTGCATGTCTACGGTGCTCATATTTTCCACACGAGCAACAAGCGGGTGTGGAATTTCGTCAACAGCATCGTGGAGTTCAACCGATATACCAATTCGCCCGTGGCCAACTATAAGGGGCGGCTCTACAACCTGCCGTTCAACATGAACACTTTCTATGCCGTGTGGGGTGTGACCACCCCTGCCGAGGCGCAGGCCAAACTTGACGAACAGCGGGCCGAAGCCGTGGCCCGTATGCAGGCCGATGGGGCCACCGAACCGCGCAATCTTGAGGAGCAGGCACAGGTGCTCATCGGGCGCGACATCTATGAGCGGCTCATCAAGGGCTACACCGAGAAGCAATGGGGGCGCAAATGCACCGAACTGCCGGCTTTCATCATCAAGCGATTGCCCGTGCGCATGGTGTTCGACAACAACTATTTCAACGATGCCTATCAGGGAATCCCCATCGGTGGCTACAACAAACTCATCGATGGTCTGCTTGCAGGGGTGGAGACCGTGACGGGGGTTGACTTCTTCGACATCGGTTGTAAGCAAGGGGCATTCGGCCGATGGCAATTCACGATGCCCCCGACCGACGGCTGCACTTCCGGCTCCCGGGAGGCTGAGGCTGCCACGCTTGTCTATACCGGGCAGTTGGATGAGTTTTTCGGCTATCGTTTTGGCAAACTCAACTACCGCACGGTGCGCTTCGAGACCGAAGTGCTCAATGAGCCCAATCATCAGGGAAATGCCGTGGTCAACTACACCGAGGCCGACGTTCCCTATACGCGCATCATCGAGCATAAGCATTTCGAGAGTTTCGGCCCTGCCGTGTATGCCAATCCCAAGACCGTGGTGTCGCGGGAATACAGCACGGAGTGGCAGGATGGCATGGAACCTTACTATCCCGTGAACGACGAAAAGAACAGCCGGCTGGCCGGGCAGTACCGCGAATTGGCGGCAACTATGCGGAATGTTGTCTTCGGAGGCCGGTTGGCTGAATATAAATACTACGACATGGCACCCATCATCGAGCAGGTGTTGGGGATGGAAATCGACTGAAATGTGAATAGGGGTAAACGCACTTTTTTCGTGGATAATGATCTATGTGAGTGTCGGCGAATTTCACAAATGAAGCGAATAAAGGACGAGCAACATTATATGCCCGTCCTTTTGTTTCGTTTAGTTTTGTTTGTAAATAATAGATTTGGTAAATTCGAGATAAGAATTCTCGTTGCTTGTTTTATTTGTCATCATAGTGTCCTTGAAGGGAAACCACGTAGACGGTTACAATATCTTCGTCAATGGTATAAAGCAACCGGTTTTTCTGATCCAATCTTCTTGACCACATATTGGGCAAATATTTCAGTGGCTCCGGCTTCCCTGTCCCGGTATATGGGTGTTCTGACAATTCAAGAAACAAGGTCTCAACTTTCTTAATGACAGCCTTGTTTCCTGATTTGTAGATTTTCTGCAAATCCTTTTTCGATGTTCCCGCAAGTTCTACAGAATACTGTCCCATATATTGTTTATGTCTTTAATTTTTGTCGTTCTGCCACTTTTTATGTCTTCCAGTCCTTTCTGAATAGCCAGAAGTTCTTTCTTGGACAAGAAATCATCGTCGTCAGCAACGTTGAGGACTATCGGACGGGCATTTTTACGAGCGATAAAAACCGTCTCGTTCTCGGCCAAATCGAAATATTTTTTCTGATTGGCTCTAAATTCTCTTGTTGTGATTACTTGCATGACTCTATGAATCTAATGTTATCTCGAACAAAGATAAGTGTTTTATTTCAAATTTCCAAATCTCTGCGTACTTATTTGTGTACACCTATTTATAAAAATCGGTGGAAGGTGATGCCACAAGATATTGGATGATAGCGAATAATATCAACAAAAACACATCCGTCAAAATCTTCCAACCAGAATGGGAAGGTGGTTTGAAATCACCGTAAAAGCCCACCGATTTTCTCACCCGGGCCCTTCAGCCTTGCGAAAGAGCCACAGTTAGAAGCTGAAACGGCCACAGTTGCAAGTCAACTGTGGCCCTTTTGCAAGCCCGTTTGAGCCCTTTCAGGGCTGTTTTTGGGCCTCAATATGTGTTGAGAAAATTCAAATGGCTGATTGTCAGTGTTTTGGAAATGCCGCCAAAATCGATTATTTTCGACGAGCAGGTTGCTTGTTGCAAATATCGCAAGCAGAGAGGCTGAAAACGAATAAATAGTTTGACAATTATCTATCCGAAAGTCTCCCCACTAAACATTGGCTGGGGCGGGGAGTTCGTTGGTTAAATTATCGGGGGCAAAAACTGCCGCCAGAAGTCTGCCCGCATGGGTTTGTTGAAGCCGTGGCAGGCCATGGGCAACTGCCGGCCGTTCTGCTCGTAGCAGAGACGGGGCTTGAGGTCGAACGAAAACTTGAGGGCTTCGGGCACGGTGGGCAGCCGGAGCTCTTGTGGAATGAGGGCCCAAAAGAGGTCTTCGTTGTAGAGGACATGTTCTTGGGCGTTGAAGCGGGCTATCTCGTCGGCATATTTCAGACAGGCATCACGGAAGACCGACACACGGCGCAGGGAGAAACCGCCGTTGCCGATGCGTCCGAACATCTGGCAATGGAGTATCTTATGGGCAGGCTTGAGGCGGAGTTTGAGCCAAAGGTATTGCTTGAGTGGGAAGCGGGTATAGCGTTTGCGGGTGGGCCAAGGGGCCGCCACGTGGTCGTAGCCGCGCCGGCACCAGTCGTCCAGTTCGTCGCGGAACACCCAGGCATCGACATGGCAGATGAGTATGTACTCGTAGTCGTTAAAGAGACTGTAGAAGTCGGCCGACATCATCATCTCGTTGTAGCCGGCTATGCCGCGGGCCGTACCGAGCCATTGGGGTGACACCTCCACCTCGCCCACCTGCGGATATTGGGCACGAAGGGCACTGAGGTCGAGGCCGGCCGGCTTGAGAAACACGGCAGGATAGCCGGCCAGTTTCTCCAGATTGTTGGCAAGGGCGGCGGCTTCGTAACTTTTTAGTTCGGGCCGGTAGACGGGGATGATGATGAGAACGTTCTTGTGAGCCATAAGATTGTCAGTTGATGCAGGGCGCAGAGAGGTTATCTCTTGCCCAACCGCTCGTGTATGCCGTCTTGATAGGCCGTCCAGAGCATGGAGAGATCTTTCCACTGCCAAGCCTCGGTGAAAGGCATGGAGAGCAATGCAGGAATGATGTAGCCCGCCACACCGATGAAACTGCGCAGATAGCGCACTCCGAAGTTGCGCCCGTAGTGGTGGTTGAGATAGGCTTCATTGCGCACCTGATAGTAGCGTTTCCACTTCTTTTTCCGGTTACGGCTGGTCCAAGTATCGTTGGAGAAGAACTTGTGCTTGTCCATCAGGGCTTCGGGGATGTAGAGGAGCTTGAAACCGGCCAGATGGGTGCGCAGACAATAGTCGGTGTCATCGCAGAAGATGAAGAGTTCGCGGTTGGGCAGACCTATCTTTTCCACCACGCGCCGGGAGATGAACGGCCCCTCAAAGTCGGCCCCCACAATCTCTGTGGCTTGGTTTACTTGTTGTTTGGCCAGTTTGCGACCGTGCAAAGAACCTACGGGATTGGTGAAGTTGAAGTGCTGAAATTCGTGGGTGAACACCTTGCCTTCGAGCAGGCGGCGGGGCGAGAGGATTCCCACTTCCGGCCGGTCGGTGTAGGGCAGCAGGCGGTCGAGGCAGTCGGGGTGTGGAAACACATCGTCGTCCATGCACCATATCCAGTCGGCTCCCTCACTATAAGCCCGTTCGATGCCCGTGTAGAAGCCGCCCGAACCGCCCACATTGTCCTGATGCACCACGAGGAGGCCCGGTTGGGCGTCGAGCCATTCTCGGGTGCCATCGGTGGAACCGTTGTCCACCACAATAATATCGGTCAGCTTCGCCTGCTTGCGCAGGCAGTCGATGCCCTGCTTGAGCAGTTCGAGTCGGTTGAAAGTCACTACGACGGCTGTTATCTTCATTCTGTGGTATCGTTATTTTGTCCTACATTCTTGCGCATCATCACTTTTCCGTTCTCGTCCACATAGCAATAGTAGTTGAAGCCTTCGCGGGTGCGCTTCCACCGGTTGTGGCTCCAGAGGTAGCACTCCGGCTGCCGGCGGATGGTCTCTTCGAGCATTTGGAAATAGATGTCGGTGATTTCGAAGTCATTCATTTGGCTTGTATTCCGGCTTATCACCTTCATTTCGCAGTTGTAATGCCCTCTGCTCACACGTGTCACATCGCCGTAGACGAAAGCTTGACGGGTGTGCTTGACAATGCGCTCGGCCCCGGTGAATACGGGTGTGTCGTGGTGCAGGAAGTCTACCCAGTGGTGGATATTCCACCAGAGAGGCGACTGGTCGGAAATGTAGCCCACAACCAACGGTTTGCCCTCGCGGCCGAGTTGCAGAATCTTTCGCAACGACTCGTTCATGGAGATGCAGAGTGCCCCCTGACGCTCACGCACATATTTGAACAGGCGGTCGAAATATTCGTTTTCAAGCGGGTGGTAGAGTTGACAGCAAAGTGCTTGGCCGGTAATCCAGTGGGGCATGGCTGTGATCCATTCCCAGTTGCCGTAATGCCCCAGATAGACGGCTACGGACTGTCCGTCGGCCAGCACCTTGTTGAGTTCTTCAAGTCCAGTGAAGGTCATGCGCTGCATGAGTTGCTCCCGGCTCATGGTCATCAGTTTGATGGTCTCCACGATGTAGTCGCAGAAATAATGATAGAAGCCGCGCTCAATCTGCTTCAATTCCTGTTCGCTCTTTTCGGGAAACGACTCGGTGAGGTTTTTCCATATCACCTTGTGACGGTATTTCATTACACGGGCCATGAGCAGACAGAGCAGGTCGGACAGCACATAGAGCACCCGCAGAGGCAACAGCGACATGAGATACCAGAAGCCGTAGGCCAGCGTGTAGGCTATAAAGTAGAGTGCGTGCTTGATAGTTTTCATCATGTTTGGTTTCTTTTGCTTGGATGACTGTCAGGCATCAGCTTGTCGTTTACCATGCGGTACATGTACTGTTGGATGATGGCTTTGATTTCACGCTCCATTTTGGCCTGTATGGGGAGTTTGCCCCGCAGGTTATGCGCCATCACACGGTCGGTCAAGGCATAGAGTCCTTTGGTCTGCTTGCCGTCGAATTGGAGCACGTAGCCATATTTGGTGTATTGATAGACACCGTTGATGTAGTTCAGCGCGTAGGTTTCCGCCGGCGGTGTTGTGAGCAGATCGCATCCGAAGGAAAGGTAGGGCTTGGCATAGCCCAGATAGCTCAGCACCGTGGGCATGATGTCTATTTGCTGGGCTATGGCATCGCTCACGCCCGGTTTGATTTCTCCGCTTGGGTCGTAGATGATGATGGGAGCGGAGAACGTACCGATATCGCTCTTGTATTCATCGTGGTTGCTCTGGTTGGTGTGGTCGGAGGTGAGCACGAAGAGGGTGTTCTTGAACCACGGTTGGCGGGCAGCCGTCTCGAAGAACTTGCCGATGGCCATATCCGTGTAGCGTATGCACTTGTGAATGGGGAGCTCTTCCTCCTTGTAGACATTCTTGTATTTCTCGGGCACTACGAAAGGGTGGTGGGACGAAACGGTGAAGAGAGCCGTCATGAAAGGTTGCCGCATCTCCCCCATCTTGGTGCAGAAGTATTGCAGGAACGGTTCGTCCCAAATGCCCCAGTTGGTGTCGAAGTCGGCATCGCCGCCAAATCGGGTATCGGCATCGTAGTCCTGCCGACCGTAGTATTCTTGAAAGCCGGTCTTGTTGGCGAAGGCGAGAAAGCCCATAGAGCCCCGGTTGGCACCATGGAAGAAAGCCGTCTCGTAACCTTCCTTGTCCAGCAGGCCGGCCAAACCGGTGTAGGTGTTCATCGAAGCGGGCGTGAGCACAAAGGGTTCCACAAACATCGGAATGCCACAGAGCACAGATGGCATACCGTCGATGCTCTTGTGACCGTTGGCAAAGGAGTGGCTGAACACCAGACTCTTGGCAATGAGCCTGTCGGTGTAGGGTGTATAGCCCCGGTAGCGGCCTCCTTCGAGGTCTTTGTTGAACGCTCCGATGTATTCACGGCCGAAACTTTCAACGATGAGCACCACCACATTTTTCTTCCGGAAGGCGTGTGCGGGCTGCGGCCGGTGTATGGGGGTGAACACAGCATCGAGCTCTCGTTGGCTGTGATAGTAGTCGGGCACCACGAATACACTCTTACCGATGGTGCGCAGGAGGGCAAACGGGGTGTTCAGGACGATGGCGCATTCTTTCGGACTGCTTACGTATTGGTTGGCATTGTTAATGGTGATGGGCCGCACACCCGTTCCCAAGCCGCCCCGACAGCCACCAATGACCAGCGGAGTGGCCACGGCCAGCGAGGCAAGCATCACGCCGGCGAAGACCAGACGCTGCTTCAACGTTTGGTATTGTCGGCTGAAAGTGCGGGGAGTGAGATAGAATTTCCATAGCAGGAAAGCCACTATGACCACCAAGAGGATAAAATACCAGTGGCGGAGGAGTTCGGTGAAGAAGATGCCACCGAGATTATTCTCGTTGTCGAACTCCCGAAACACACTCGTGGTGGTGCGCCGCAGCGTGTAGGGGAAGTAGACGGAGTCGCAGAGATTGATGATTAGCGCCAGCGTGTTGACCACGACAAAGAGCCATTTGCATATCCGGTGATAGACAGCTGTTTCCTTGAACGAAAGCGGAAAGAGCATCATCACGATGTAGAGCATGTTGGTGTAGAGGATGGCGGAGGTGTCAAACACGAGTCCCCCCCCGAAGATGGTGCAAAGATGAGACAGGGACAGCCCTTCAGAGAACGCTCCGTAGTTCTCCAAGAGATAGGCCACACGGGCAATGAAATAGACGACGTATGCCATGAGCAGGTTGCCCATGAGGGCCACTGCCGGCGACACGATGGTGTCAAGCAATCCAAATTTCCTTCTCTGCATCATACTTTCTTTGTTTTCTTTGGTCCGGTTCCGAGGTTTCCGGCCGCTACATTGTATCCTTGTCTGCGTCCGGCTTGCCGTTCTCTTTAAATCTCCTGCATGTCGTGCAGTCTCTTGTAGTAGCCGTTCTTGACCATCAGTTCGTCATGGGTTCCGCTTTCCACGATGCGTCCCTCGTGCAAAACGTAAATCTCATCCGAGTTCTTGATGGTCGACAGGCGGTGGGCCACGGCGATTGTCGTGCGGGTTTTCATCAGCCTTTCGAGTGCATCCTGCACCAGCCGTTCGCTCTCGGTGTCGAGTGCAGAGGTGGCTTCGTCGAGAATGAGGATGGGCGGATTCTTCAAGATGGCACGTGCGATGCTCACACGTTGCCGTTGCCCGCCCGACAACCGGCCTCCCCGGTCACCGATGTTGGTGTCATAGCCTTTGTCGCTCTGCATGATAAACTCATGGGCGTTGGCTATCTTAGCCGCCTCTTCCACCTGCTCGCGCGTGGCTCCATCCACCCCGAAGGCTATATTATTATAAAAGGTGTCATTGAAGAGGATGGCCTCCTGATTCACATTGCCTATCAGCTGGCGGAGGTCATGCACCCCCAAGTCTTTCACGTTGATGCCATCGATGAGCACCTCCCCCTCCTGCACGTCGTAGTAACGGGGAATGAGGTCGAGCAGGGTAGACTTTCCGCTGCCGCTCTGTCCCACCAGTGCGATGGTTTTTCCCTTGGGTATGACGAGGTTGATGTCTCTCAACACCCACTGCTGCTCGTATTTGAAAGAGACATGCCGGAACTCTATTTGGTGTTTGAAGCCGTTGAGTGCCACGGGCTTCTCCGGGTCGTGGATGGCCACTTCGGCTTGCAGTATCTTGTCCACGCGCTCCATGGAGGCCAAACCCTTAGGAATGTTGTAGCCGGCCTTGCTGAACTCCTTGAGCGGATTGATGATGGAGTAGAGCATCACGAGATAGTAGATGAATCTCGGGCCGCTCAACGTGTGATTGTTCAGTACGAGAATGCCCCCCACCCAAAGCACGATGATGATCATCACCGTGCCCAGAAACTCGCTCATCGGATGGGCCAGTTGTTGTCGGATGTTCACACGCATCACGTTGTTACGGTAGTCGCAATTCACCTTGTCGAAGCGTTCGTTCATCTTCTCTTCCGCACAGAAGGCCTTGATGATGCGCAGACCGCCCAGCGTCTCTTCCACCTGACTCATTGTGTCGCTCCACAACAACTGCGCCTTGATGGAGTTTTGTTTGAGTTTCCGGCCCACTAGCCCCATGAACCATCCGAACACGGGCACGAAGACAATGGTGAAAAGCGTCAGTTGCCAGGAGATGAGCAAGAGCGTGGTGAAGTAGGCTATGATGAGGATAGGGTTCTTGAAAAGCATGTCGAGACTCGACATGATGCTGTTTTCTATCTCCTGCACATCGCCGCTCATACGGGCTATGATGTCGCCCTTGCGCTCTTCGCTGAAGAATCCGAGCGACAGGGAGGTTATTTTCCTGTAGAGCTGGTTGCGGATGTCGCGCACCACACCCGTGCGGATGGGTATTATCGTGGCCGAAGACAGGAAGTAAGCTCCCGTCTTGAGCATGGTCATGAAAGCCAGTCCGAGTCCTATCACGAGCAGGGTGGTGGTGGCTCCGAAATCGGTGATGAGCCCTTGGATGTAGTAATTGGCGTTGTTGACAGCGTAGTTGAGGAAACTGTCCAACGAATGCACACTGTCCCAACCGATGAGTGAAGTCACCCGCTCGGCATCGTCTGTCTTGAAAAGAATCCTCAGGATGGGGATGAGGGTCATAAACGAAAAGATATTCAATACGGCAGAGAGTATATTGAATATCACCGACAAGGCCAGATAGCGCTTGTAGGGCGGAATGAATCGGCGCAGAACCAGTAAGAATTCTTTCATATTATGGATGCAAAGATAGTATTTAATCATAAGACCGCAAAACGAATGGCGGTCTTATTTCGTTGGCATCATTTCACCTCTTCGCCAAAAAGTGTGGCCGATGTGGAACCGGTGATGCGCACTTTTACAAACTCGCCTATATGGTGGTTGCCTTTGTCGATGACCACAGCCTTGTTTTGTTCGGTGCGTCCCATGAGCTGTTGGCGGCTGCGCTTACTGAAATTCTCTATGAGGATGACGAACTCCTTGCCTTCATCTTTCTTGTTCTGCAAGGCACTGATTTCCGTTTGCAGTTTGATGAGCTCGTTCAGCCGGCGCACTTTCTCCTCTTCAGGCACGTTGTCGGGCAGGTGCTCGGCAGCGTATGTGCCCGGCCGCTCGGAGTATTTGAACATGAAGGCACTGTCGTAGCCCACTTCCCTCACCAATGAGAGCGTCTGTTGGTAGTCTTCTTCGCTTTCGTCGTGATAGCCCACGAAGATGTCGGTGGTGATGCCGCAGTCGGGGATGAGCCGCTTGATGGTGGCCACCTTGTCGAGATATTGTTGCCGGGTGTACTTGCGGTTCATCAGCCTAAGCACCTTGTCCGATCCGCTTTGGGCGGGAAAGTGGATATGGTTGCAGAGATTGGGCATGTCGGCCACGGCCTGCACGATGTCGTCGGTCATGTCTTCGGGGTTGGAGGTGGTGAAGCGCACACGCATTTCGGGCACGGTCTCGGCCACCTTGCGCAGCAGTTGGGCAAACGAAGTGCCGTCGGCCGGCCGCTTGCCGTTGGGCAGCAGTCCGTAGGAGTTGACATTCTGCCCGAGCAGCGTCACCTCCTTGAAACCGCGGTCGCGCAGGTCGCACACCTCTTTTAATATGCTTTCCACATCGCGCGAGCGTTCCCGTCCGCGGGTGAAGGGCACGATGCAATAGTGGCAGAAGTTGTTGCAGCCGCGCATGATGCTCACGAAACCGCTCACGTGGTTGCCCCCGATGCGTTGGGGAATGACATCCCGGTAGGTCTCCGTCTTCGACAGTTCTATGTCGATGGCTTTGTTGCCCATTTCGCATTGGGCCACCATGTCGGGCAGGTTGAGGTAGGAGTCGGGCCCGCACACCAGACTGGCGTGGTGGTTGTCGATGAGATCGTCTTTCACGCGCTCGGCCATGCAGCCCAGCACGCCCAATATCAGTTCGCGACCCTTCTTCCGTTCGGCGTGTAGGGTGTCAAGCCGGTGGTATATCTTGTTCTCCGCGTTCTCCCTGACGCTGCATGTGTTGAGGAAGATGGCATCCGCCTCTTCCTCCTTTTCGCAAAGTTCGTAGCCTGCCATCTTCATCACGGAGGCCACCACTTCGCTGTCGGCCACATTCATCTGGCAGCCGTATGTCTCTATAAATAGTTTCTTGTTCATTTTCAATCGGATTGGGGTGCAAAGTTACTAAATAAATCGTGAAGCCGCAGCCGCATTTCCTAAAAACTCCATTTGGGCGGCCCGGCAGAAGGGGAAGCGGGATTATCAGGCCATTTTTCGGGTGGAAAAGAACAGCGCAGCATAGATAACCACGGCACTTGCAAAGCCGGCCAGCGCGTCGACGAGATAGTGGGCTTGGATATACACAGTGGCCATGCAAAGGAAAAGATAGACAGGCAGGAACCCCCAGAACATCTTTCTGCTGCCCGAGTGCCACGCCAGCAACATGCAAACGGTGCTCACCCCCACATGGCTGCTTGGGAAAGCGGCCGTGGGTCGTTCGCCGGTAGCCTTGGCGTCTTCCACAAGCCGGTAGAACAGTCCGTCGGCATAGCCCGGACTGGGCAGGCAGTCGGTGTGGGTGTTGAAGTAGTCGTGCATGGCCGGAAACACGCCGCGGGCCACGCTGTCGAGTCCCACGGCCTTGTAATAGAACGTGGGGCCCACCACGGGCAGGAAGATAAACACCACGTAGTAGATGAAAAACGAGCCCAGCAGGATGAAGGCCACGCGCTTGAACTCCTTGTAGCGGAAGAGGAAATACCAGAAAGTCACCGCCCCTATCATGGGATAGTAGAGGAAATAGCCCATGTCCATGAGTTCGCCGATCACTGCCGAGGGGAAGTTGCGTGCAAAGACGAGTGCCGGCTGGAAACCGAAAAGCTGCTGTTCCCAAGTGGCAAACACGTGGTCGAGGTTAGGAAACAGGCGGTTGATCTCGTAAGTGTCCGGATACCACCATGCCAGCAACGCCATCTGCACAGCCGCGCGCAGCATCATCGTTGCCCGGCAGGGCAACAGCCGGTACACACCCCACATGGCCGCCATGATGACAGCCACGCGCAGACGGCCCACGAGCATCGACTCCGGGTTTTGGAGTTTGGTGTAGGTGAAAAGCATCACGAGCAGCGTCAGCGCCATATAGGCCAGCACCACCCATTCAAAAGCCATCAGTCCCTTCGCAGGTTTTTTCTCTATCTTGAATATCTCTGAAAATATCTTCATTCCACTCTTTGTCACGGAGAGTCCCTCTTTGGATTCTCGTTTGTCCAATGTGCTGTTCTCTTCGGGCTTACAGCCAGCCGTTCTCTCTATACCAGTCCACCGCCAGTTTCACGCCCCGGTCGAGCGGATAGTGCGGATGATATCCCAGTTCGTCCATTGCAGGCTCTATGTCGCACCGCCAGTTGCGCTGCCGCAGTATGTTGTATTTGTCGTTGTTGAGGGCCGACATGCGTCCTGTCATCCGGCCGATGCGCCCGCCCACCGCCGTGACCACCTTCAGCACCCATATCGGAGCCTTGATGCGCACCCACCAAGGGTGGCCCAACGCTTCACGAATCAGGTTGCTGAACGTGCTGCTGCGGTACACGTGGCCGTCGGAAAGGAAATATTTGCGACCGCTCATGCCGTGGTCGAGGGCAAGAAACACGGCCTGCACCACATCGGCGACATAGACAAACGTGATGTCCTGCCGGCGGAAACCCACCGAGAAGTCGGTGTGGCTGCGGATGCTCTTGACCATCAGGAAGTAGTCTTTCTCCCGCGGGCCGTACACCCCCGTGGGGCGCAACACAATGTAGGGGAAGTCGTTGCCGATGGAGTCGAGAAACCTTTCCGCCTCCAGTTTGCTCTTGCCGTAGGCCGTGTTGGGGCGCGGCGTGTCGTGCTCGGTGATTTCCTGATAGGGCTGTTGCTCCCTGATGGCTCCGAAGACACTCAGACTGGAGAGGTAGACAAACCGTTTCAGGGGCATCTGCACCTTGAGCAGCGCGTGTACGAGGTTTTTCGTTCCCTCGGTGTTCACGCGATAGAAATCCTCTTCGTGGAGGCATTTCGTGGCTCCGGCCGCATGCACCACATAGTCGAACTGCATGCCTGCCAGCCGGCGTTCCAAGTCGGCCGGAGAGGAGAGGTCGAGTTCGATGAAATGGATGCGCCCGTCTTGCAGATATTGTCGGCTGCTCGATCGGCGCACGGCGGCCCATGTCTCCATGCCCTGCTTCAACGCTTCTTCCACGATGAAACTGCCGATGAAGCCCGAAGCACCCGTTATGAGAATCTTCATTCTTTCATTTTTGGGGCAAAGATACGATAAAAAAACGAGAAGAGGCGAGAAAAGGGCGAAATTCGCTAAAAACAAGGGCATTAGGCCATCGTTAGGAAACATTGGTGTTTGAATCTATGTGTCGGTCACACGCGGGCAGAAACCGATGGGAACTGTCTCTGCAAACTGCCGGATGTTGGTGAATAATATGAACAAAAACACTTCTGCCAAAATGCTCCAACCAGAGCGGAACGCCGGCTTTAAACCGCCGGAAAAGCCCTCCGATTTTCTCACTCGGGCCCTCCGATTTTGTGAAAGAGCCACAGTCAGCACACGAAAAGGCCACAGTTGGAGCGCAACTGTGGCCTTTTTACAAGCTCGTTTGGGCCCTTTCAGACTCGTTTTCGGGCCTCTTTGTGTGTCAATAATATTCAAACTGCTGATTGTCAACGTTTTAAAAACATCGCCAAATTTGCGCATTTTCGCCCGAGTGGGCTGTCCGTTGCAAATATCGCAAGCACAGAGGCCGAAAACGAACAAATAGTTTGACAATCGTTCTATCCGCAGGTCTCTCTCACTAAACATCGGTTGAACCATCCAAGCGGGGTGGTCAACACTTTCTTCATCGTCTTCCGGCTTTCTACTCCTCAATTTGTTTCTCACACCATTTTTCCAAAGCACGCATGGGAGGGAGAAACGACCTGCCCGTATCGGTCAGGCTGTATTTGCCCCGAGTGTCGAGACCGATAATGCGGTCTTCCGCCAGAGAACGGACAGCATTTTCCATATCCTCATAGCTGACACCTTCCATCCACTTGCCAAAGTCGTACAAGGTTGCTTCGCCGTGTGCCTCGAGCAGATGCAGCACCCAAAGCGTGTCCGGTCTGCAAATCCTTGAAAGGACATTGCGGATCGGACATTTGGAGAGGTCGGAGACCGTTACCATTTCAGTGCATCTTCGAGTATGACGCCGTCTCCGGCAGGCGTGTCATCCTTGGCGAAGGAATCAGCCTTATACTGGATGCAGAGCATAATCATCTCTCCGTCGCCAGTGTTCTTCAAGGCGCGCTTGCCTTCGGGAGCCACCCGGATGATGCTGCCCTCCCCGATGGGGAACACTTCGCCGTCTACCTGGTATTCGCCTTTGCCCTTGAGGATGAAGTAGAGTTCTTCGTGGGTCTTGTGGGTGTGCAGGAAACCGCTGTCCTGCCCGGGCACCAGCGACTGGAAAGACAGCTCACTTCCCGTCGCGCCAAGCGCGCTGCCCACAAACACCTTGCCGGGAATGGTCATGTCAGGCCCCAGATGCAACTCGTAATCCTTGATTTCACTCCATTTTCCCACTTCCACTGCGGTAAAGTTCTTGCCGCTCTTGATAGTCTTAATCTCTTTCATTGTTCTTGTTCGCTTTTATTTGTCTTAATGTTCTAATTTCATTTGTATAAATTCTGGGCCAACGCCTGCAATCCCTCCTTGCCTGCAAGTCCCGGGTAGGCGGCCTCCATGGCCTTTACAAAACTCTCGGCATCGTTGTTTTCGCCAAGCAGTTGTTCCATTCTCTCAAGATAATTGATGCGGAAATCGAGGGCCTCCATGTCGGCCAGTCCGCCGTGGCTTCCGAGGAAGTATTTAGCACCCGTGCCTTTGGCGGCTTTCAACCCTTCAAGAGCCTGTGCCACAGCGGCCCGGTTGGCTATTTGCAGACTGTTCATGTGAGCTTTGGCCGGTGCCCAGTGCATGAGCACGAATTTGCCGCCGATGAGAATGCTGGAGGCGGGGAAGTCATTTGCTGCGCCCTTATTGAATTGATAACTTACCCCGTTCAGCTTGATGGCATTGCCAAACTTCACTTCCTTGGCTTTGCCTGTGGGCAGGCTGACCATCTTGTCGCCAAAACTCTTTTGGAAACCTTTCATCATCGCCTCATAGGCCCCCTCGTGCATGAACTTCGGCATGCCCTCCGGCTGTATGACGGTATTGGCACCCGTGCCGCCCTCGTGGTAGTCAACTATACGTGCTGTTACCGGCTTGCCGAGTTTCTTCACATAGTCATTGAAGTCTTTCACGCCCTGTTTGAACAAAGGTTCTTCCATCGTCACCAAACCACCTTTAGTCTCAACGATATAGCTGGCATCCCCCATTACGTCACCACTGTTGTAGACGTGCAGTGTGTAGCCATTCTCCTTGACGGTCTGGAAACTCTGTGCCTTGGCACCCATTGTGTACATGGCAGCGATTGCTGCGACAATCATCATTCTTTTCATTGTTTTTGTTATTTTAATATTGTTGTTCTTTCTTGTTTCCGATTGCAAAGCTATTGAGAAGATTCCACTCCCACAAGTAGGCACCGGGAGGTGCGACAGTTACCCCGAGGTAACTATTATGGCGGCGAGTGGTTTTGCGGAAAAAGGATTTAGCACTGTTTAACAAAATAAATGATCAAGCACGGAATCAAATAGTTACTTTTGTGCAGTAATAACAAACTAAGGAACAAAAATGATGAATAGAACAGAAACAAGAAACCGGTTGTTTCCCGACTGTCCGATACGCAATGTGCTGTCAAGGATAGGCGACAAATGGTCGATGCTGGTACTTTTCACATTGGAGCAGCACAATCCGATGCGTTTCGGCGACTTGCGCCGCAACATTCCTGACATCTCGCAGAAGATGCTCACTGCCACGTTGAAGACACTGGAGACCGACGATTTGGTTGCAAGGAAAGCTTATGCCGAGATACCGCCGCGGGTGGAATATTCGCTGACGGAGAGGGGGAAGACTCTCTTGCCGCTGATAGACAATCTACTCGACTGGGCAGTCTCCAATATGGACGACATTGTTGCAGCCAGAATGAAATACTTGCTGAAAGATTGAATTACCATCAATGGCAAGTGTTCTGCTCATTATTTCGCCGAAACACAGATGCAATGCAAATTTATTGTAACGGATAAGGTGTTTTCTCAGATTATTTTTGTTACTTTGTCCTCATAAAAAATAAAACACATCGACTATGGGAAAAGGAAAAAAAGGAGGAAAACGGTTGAACAAGCGACAGTTGACCGAACTGTTGGAAGAGTTTTTCTCCTCTCAGCCCGGCAGGACATTCAGTTTCAAAGAGATATTCCGCACGCTCCATCTCGACACGCATCCGCTGAAGATGCTGGCCATCGACATCATGGAGGAGATGACGTGGGAGGAGTTTCTCGTGCGCGTCACCGACAGCAGCTACAGGCTCAACGACTCGGGACAAGTGCAGGAGGGGCGGTTTGTGCGCAAGCAGAACGGCAAAAACTCTTTCATACCCGACGGCAGCGACAAACCCATCTTCGTGTCGGAGCGCAACTCGATGGGTGCGCTCAGCGGCGACCGGGTGAAGGTTTCCTTTATGGCCCGCCGCAAGAATCACATCAAGGAGGCGCAAGTGATAGAGGTGCTCGACCGTGCCAAAGACACCTTTGTGGGCCGGTTGAAGGTGGACAGGGACATAGCCTATCTCGTGCCGCAGGCCGATGTGTTTGCCCACAACATCATCATTCCGCGTCGCAAGACCAAAGGGGGCAAGACCGACGACAAGGCTGTGGTGCGCATCACGCAGTGGCCCGACGGCGAGCGCAAGAATCCTGTGGGCGAGGTGGTGGACATCTTGGGCGAGAGCGGCGACAACGATGTGGAGATGAACACCATACTGGCGCAATACGGACTGCCCTATAAATATCCGAAAGCGGTGGAGGAGGCCGCCGAGAAGATTTCCGGTGAAATCACCGAGCAGGACTATCGGGAGCGGGAAGACTTCCGCGACGTGTTCACCTGCACCATCGACCCGCGCGATGCCAAGGATTTCGACGATGCCTTGTCCATTCAGAAGCTCCCGAGCGGACTCTGGCAGGTGGGCGTTCACATTGCCGACGTGAGTCACTATGTCACCGAAGGCAGCATCATTGACAAGGAGGCTGTGAAGCGGGCCACGAGCGTCTACCTCGTTGACCGCACCATACCCATGCTCCCCGAACGCCTGTGCAACTTCATCTGCTCGCTGCGCCCCGATGAGGAGAAGCTGGCCTACAGCGTGATATTCGACATGGACGACGATGCCGTGGTCAAGGCCTACCGCATCGTGCATACCGTCATCAAGAGCGACCGCCGCTATGCTTACGAGGAGGTGCAGCAACTGCTTGAAGACAACGGGGTGGTGGATGGCACGGGGCAGCCTGCCCCACCGGCCACGAAGAAGAATCCCTACCGCGGAGAGAATGCCGACCAACTCATCATGCTCGACCGGCTGGCCAAAAAACTGCGCGCGGCGCGGTTTAAGGGCGGTGCCGTGAAGTTCGACTCCGAGGAGCTTCACTTCGATGTTGACGAGCATGGCAAGCCCACGCGCTGCTACTTCAAACGTTCCAAGGATGCCAACAAGCTCATTGAGGAATTCATGCTGCTGGCCAACCGCACCGTGGCCGAGAGCGTGGGCAAGGTGAAGAAGGGCAAGAAGCCCAAGGTGCTGCCCTATCGGGTGCATGACAATCCCGACCCGCAGAAGCTTGAGACGCTGCGCGAGTTTGTCGTGAAGTTCGGTTACAAAATCAAGACCGAGGGCACGCGTGGGGCCATGGCCCGCAGCCTGAACAAGCTCATGGACGACTGTGAGGAGCGGCCGGAGCAGAAACTCATCCAGAGTGTGGCCCTGCGCGCCATGATGAAGGCCAAATACACGGTCCACAACATCGGCCATTTCGGTCTGGCTTTCGACTACTACACTCACTTCACGTCTCCCATCCGCCGCTATCCCGACACCATGGTCCATCGGTTGCTCACGCGCTATGCGGCCGGTGGGCGTTCGGCCAACGAGAAGCACTGTGAGGAACTGTGCGAGCACTGTTCCGACATGGAGCAGATTGCGCAGAACGCCGAGCGCGACTCTATCAAATATAAGATGGTGGAATTCATGGGCGATAAGTTGGGTGAAGAGTACGATGCCCACATCAGCGGCATCACCTCCTACGGCATCTATGCCGAGATCGACGAAAACCACTGCGAGGGCATGGTGCCCATGCGCGACCTCGATGACGATTTCTACGACTTCGACGAGCGCAACTTCTGTCTCGTGGGCCGTCGCCGCCACAACAAATATCAGCTTGGCGACCCCATCCGCATCAAGGTGGCCCGCGCCAACCTCGAGAAGAGGCAACTCGACTTCACGCTGGCCGGTGCCGGAAACTCCCAACCAACAGGCAGACAGGAGGCTCCAAGAAACGGCAAATCGCAGAAAAACAACCGGAAAAGCCGGAGAAAAAGAAATGTGTAGCCGGCTGTCTTTCTGCTCAAGCTGTGAGGGGGCTAAGGCGTTCTTAGTCATATTGCCGTTTGTAAACGTCTAATCCCTTTATCATCAGTAGATACCGTTGACGGGGATGCCGGGCAGATTGTTGGAGAAAGGCATTGCTACATAGGCCGCCACAAAGTCTATAAGGAAGTGTCGCTCAATCAACCGTAGGCATCCTCCCGAGGCCCTTTACTTCCCCAACGCTATTCTTAGCCCCACATTGAAGTTGAAGCCAAGGGGCTTCTGTCGATAGATGGTCTCCACATCGCTGCCGTTTCTGAAGTAGTAACCCACACCCGGTTCGGCATAGAAACCAATATGGTCGGCAACCCGATATTCCACACCGAGGGCTGCATCGGCCGACAACTGCAGCTCGCGCATCTTCACACGCTCCTCGGTGAAGGTGGGCTCCTGCCCCAAGACTTTGTGCAGAGTCTTGGCTTTTCCACTCACCATTTTCTCGGCCGTGACACCGGCTGTGGCATAGACTCCCACCCGACTGCCCTGCCACACCCGATAGCCCACACCGACGGGGATGCCCACAAAGTGCAACCGCTGGTGCGAGGAGTGGGTGTCGATGCCGTTGTCGCGCGTGATGTCAGATGAGTGATAGCTATAAACAAGTCCCGTATGCAGGCTCCAACGGTCGTTGAGACCATAGGCCACTGTCACACCCACTTTCACCGGTTGGCGGTGGTGGGCCTCAATGGTGGGGGTGGAAGGAGCATAGTTGCGCACACTGACCATATACTCTGGGTTGTCGGTGGAGGAAGGTGTATCTTGTACGTCGAATGCCGAGAGCCTTTCGGTATTGGCGGCACCCCGATAGTCGGTCGCCATGCCCGAGTAGAAAGCGTCTATACGGGTCGCCCTCCGGCTACGTTCCCGTTCCTGCCGCTGCCCCAATGCCACCGGAGAATAGGCGGATGCAGATGGAGGCCGGCTATCCCGATGTGCAGGAACGGGCTGCCGGGAAGCGGATTCGGGGAGTGGTTGCTTGTCGTTATGCCTCTCGGGGTTTTGTGAGGGCGGCACTTGTGGTTGGCTGTTTTCTTCTGTTTCGGTGACAGCCTCAAAGGATGTGGCCGACAATAGGGAGGAGGCCGCAGAATGGGGAGGGCCGGAAAGACGGGCCACAAGAGCGGCGGACGGGCGGGAAAGAGTAGAGACATTGCTTGAAGCCGAACCGGTGCGAATGACCGGTTGAGGGGCCGTGGTGGCGACATCACCGTCTGTGGGTAAAGAGCGACTGTCGGGCATGAGCGTCACCATGAGCAGGGACATGAGCGTCACCATGAGCAGGGTCAACCCCACGGCTGCTACGGAAGCTGCGAGAGCTGCAATGCGGGCCGGGAAGTGCTTCTGTGGCCGACTCGGGGCAGGCATGGGGCTAACGCCCCGACGTGCCATCTCCCGCTTGATGTCGCCGAGCAGACCCTCGGGTGCTTTCTTGCGGCTGTCCCCCAAGCGGTCGCGCAGATTGCGTATCCATTGTTCCTTCATGTTTGTCCGTTCTTTCGTCTGTATTCGTTTATCATCCTTGCCAGCAAAGCCTTGGCCTTGTGGAGCTGTGAGGCGGAGGTGTCGGGCTTGATGCCCAGGCAGGCGGCTATCTCCTTGTGGCTCTTGTCCTCCATCACAAAGAGGTTGAACACTGTGCGGCAGCCCTGAGGCAACCGACCTATCATGCCCAACAGTGTCTCCTCGTTGAGCTCACCCACATCAGGTTCCTCATCGGGCAGATCGGGTAGGTTGGTGGCGAGTTTCTGTTCGTGGGCCGCCCCCTCCCTGCGTAGGGCGTTGAGAGCCTCATTGACTACAATGCGCGTGAGCCACGCCTTGAGCGAACCGGCACCGCGGTATTCAAAACCCGAAACTTTGGTGAATATCTTGATGAAACTCTCTTGCAGTACATCTTTGAGTTTGTCGTCGTCGGGAATGTAGCGATAGCACACCGCCGTGAGATAGTCGGCATAGCAGGCATACAGCTCATCCATGGCCGAGGCGTCGCCCCGGCGGAAGAGTTCTATGATTTGCTGTTCTTTGTTCTGTACCTTTCTGAGCATTCCTCCGTGGCTGTTTGGCGTTAGTCAACAGACAGGTGTGCCCGTCAGGTATCCGGTTGATAAGACTATCATCTTGAGTATCTGTCTTTTAAATGTGCAAAGAAAAGAAAACTTGCCCGAAACAACAACTTTTTGGAGGACTTTCTATATTAAATAATGTAAATCGGTTTTTAGGAGTCAAAGGAGTTGGAGGGAGTCAAAGACATGGGTATCACATCTCAAATGGGTGAACACCCAATGAAAAAGCCGTTGCCTTTAATCCCCCAACGTGTATTAACTTTTATTAACCTCTTGATGAGCAAGATATGAATAAACGTCACGTTTAAAGGGCATCAATACCAAAATCAACTAACAAAACAAGAACAGAACAATGAAAAATCTTAAAATGCTTTCCATGATGTTTGGCTGTGTGGCAGCCTTGTGTGCAACTTTCTCTTCATGCACCAGCGACGACGGGCCCAAGAGTCTCACCAAGGAAGAAGTGCAGACGGCTTTCCTTGCGGTAAAGGGTACACACACGGGAAAAATCATTTATGAAGCCAAAAACAAGGACAATGTGAACGACAATGCCGATACGCTGAATATCTCGTGGGAGATTGCCACCGACAGTACGCTGGTTGTGAACAATTTTCCCATGAAGGTGATTGCCAACTACATTGCCGACACCGAACTGAAAGAGGCTGTGAGCAACATGCCCGACCAGAACTTAGAGTGCCGCATCGGTTTCTATAAAGTTTCACCGGCCGGTTTCCTCATCAATCCGAAGACTCCTACCGCTTCGCTCACATACGGCGGAAAGATGCGCAAATATCAGTTGGCTTTCTATGTAAACAGTCCTTTCTCATTCGGAGCTATCAATTCCAAGAATCAGCTCGTCATGCAGGTTGTGGCCGCAGCCATCTATCTCGACGGCAAACAGACAAGGCACTTGAGCGATAAAAAGCCGTTTGTTTTTGTTGCAGACAAGAAATAAGTCCTAAAGATCCTTTCCTTGTTAAACTTTCTTTCTGGGCCATTGATTATCAGAAACTTATTCTTATCTTTGTGCCCATGAGAAAGTTATTTTCCTTGTTTCTTTTCGTGTGGATGCTCGCCACGGCGAGTGTCTCTGCACAGACCAAAGGCGATATCCAGGCCAAGCGTAACGTCATCGACGGCGGCTACAATTTCTGGCTCTACACGCCCGAGGAATACGAGGAAGGCGGCCATCCGCTGCCTGTCGTCATCTTCCTGCACGGGGCCAGCCTTTGCGGCAACAACCTCGAACGGGTGCGCCGCTATGGTACACTTGATGCACTGGAGAAAGGGAAGATTATCCCGGCCTACGTGGTGGCACCGCAGAATCCCGGCGGAGCATGGAACCCACGTAAATTGAACGACCTGCTGGAATGGATGAAGGCACACTATCCCGTGGACACGACACGCGTCTATGTGCTCGGTATGAGTCTCGGCGGCTACGGCACCCTCGATTTCGTCGGCACCTATCCCCAAAAAGTGGCTGCGGCAATGGCTCTTTGCGGGGGAACAAGTCTCAAGAATGTGCAGCCGTTGGGCAGTGTACCGCTCTGGATTATGCATGGTATGGCCGACCGCGCTGTGAGCATCAACGAGTCAAAGAAGGTGGTGAAAGGGCTGCAAGACTCCCACAACGACCGCCTGCTGCGCTTCGACTGGATTTCGGGAGGCTCCCATGCCCTGCTGGCTCGTCTTTTCTATCTGCAAAAGACCTACGACTGGCTCTTCGCCCACTCGCTGCACGACCATCCGCGCACGCTCGACACCACATTTGAAATCGACAAGACCGACATCGCTTCCACCTACAACGAATTGCGCGTGCTGCCCGAGGAATATGAGAAAGATTAGGAATCAAAGACTTTGCAACACGGAAAAGCAGTGGTGGAGGATACCCATAAACGACAATCCCATGACCATCGGACGATGATCATGGGATTTTTCGTTAGAAAAAAAGTTCTGATATTATAGATAATGTTCTTGTGTTGGGTTATTCGGGTTTCTTACTGAGGAAGGCTGCCAGCATCCAAACAGTCTTCTCCTGAGACTTCAGATAGTCGTCCATGAGGGCTGTAGTCACTTCGTCGTTGGCTTCGCCGGCAAGTTCCACCAGTTTGCGTTCCTGGCCGATGAGCAGTGCAAGCGTGTCGAGCACCTTCATCATGCCTTCGCGTCCGCATTCAGGGTCGTTGCCTTCTTCCTTCACACGAGCCACTTTCAGGTACTCACTGTAACGGCTTTCGGGTGTTCCGCCCAACTGCAAGATGCGCTCTGCCACTTCGTCTACCTTGCCGGCGACATCGTTGTAAAGCTCCTCATATTTGGCGTGAAGGGTGAAGAAGCCCTTGCCTTTCACGTTCCAGTGGAAACCACGGAGATTGGAATAGAATACCTGCAGGTCGGCCAGCAACTGACTCAAACCGTTTACGACGTTGGCTACTTTCTTTTCATCCAAACCCAGATAATTCAATGTGTTCATAACTTGTTCCTTTCTATTTTTTATTGTTACACGTTTTGTTTCTTTTTCTGATGCAAAGATACTGCGAATCCGTATTCTCCGCAACAGAAAAAATCTATAATGATATAGAGGGAAACTATAATCCGGGCCCCATCCCCTTTATACAAAGGGTCTGATGGATGCCTTGCCATGCGTCAGATCACGCCCCTGACACGGTCGTCGAAGGCCGAGAGGGCGGCTTTGGCTCCCTCACCCATGGCGATGATGATTTGCTTGAAAGGCACGTTGGTGACATCGCCGGCCGCATAGACACCGGGAACAGAAGTGCGGCAGAAGGCATCCACCTCTATCTCCTTGCGGGCGTTGAGCGGCAAGTGGTCGCGGAACGGATCGCTGTTGGCAGCCAAACCTATCTGTACGAACACACCGTCGACGGCTATTTCGCGCTCTTGGTCGGTGTTGCGGTCTTTCACGCGCAAGGCCGTCACGTTCTCGCCGTTGCCCAGCACACCTGTTGTCTGCGACATGGTGAATACCTCCACGTTGGGCAGCGAGCCTATCTTTTCTTGCAACACGGTGTCGGCACGAAGAGCTTCGCCAAACTCCAGAAGCGTCACCTTGGAACAGATGCCGGCCAAGTCGATGGCCGCCTCCACGCCGGAGTTGCCTCCTCCCACCACGGCCACATGCCTGTCTTTATAGAAAGGCCCGTCGCAATGGGGACAGAAATGCACGCCGTGGCCGATGTACTTGGCTTCGTCGTTGACATTGAGCTTGCGCCAGTTGGCTCCCGTGGCTATGATGACGGCCGGAGAGAGAAACACCTCGCCCCCTTTCACGTGTATGCGCTTCTGCTTGCCGGCAAGTTCCACGGTGTCGATCTTGCGATTGTCGAACACTTCCACGGGGTAATTGTAGAGATGCTTGCGCAAATCGTCGGCCAACTGTGCCCCGGTAGTCTTGGGAACGGAGATGAGATTTTCGATGCCTACGGTGTCTTTCACCTGTCCGCCGATGCGGCCGGCGACGAGTGCCACCTTCAGTCCCTTGCGTGCCGAGTAGATGGCGGCCGACGTACCGGCAGGGCCACCGCCGAGAACGACCACATCGTATTCGCGCTCCACGGTCTCTTGACTGTCGTTCAGCTCGCTTCCGAACCGGTCTTCCAACTTCTGCAAGAGCACGCCCAAGTCGCCCCGGCCGATGTGCAGCTGCTCACCGTTGGCATAGACCGATGGCACGGCCTGAATGTTGAGGCTGCTCACCTCCTCCTCGAAGAGTGCCCCGTCGACCATCTCGCTACTCAACCTCGGATTGATGAGGGCCATGAGGTTGAGGGCCTGCACCACATCGGGGCAGTTGGTACACGTGAGCGACACATAGGTCTGCACCCGGATGTCGCCCTTGAGTGAGCGTATGCGCCGGCAGATGGCCTCGTCGGGCAGATTCTTGCCTTTGCCATCGGCGTTGACGACGGCCATGATGAGCGAAGTAAACTCATGCCCGTTGGGAATGCCCCGGAACTTCACACCCGTTTCCTCCCCATTTTTGAGCAGCTCAAACTCTAGTTTGCCCGTCCGGCTTTCGGCGAAAGAGACCGACAGTTGTCCGGATGCCGAACAGAAATCTTCGACAAAAGCTTTCATTTCCGCCACATGTTCGTTAGCCTCATCGGCCGCCACACGCAACTCGAAGCTATTCTCGAGAGTACCGAAAATGCCTCTCAGTTGTTCTATGATGTTTGAATCTAACACGCTGGTTCTCCTTTCTTCTCCTCTTGCCGGAGAGTGTTTATATTGTCGTTTTTGTGTCGGTAGGCAACTCTCAAGGGCCGTTGCCTGTGGCCTTTTTCCCTCGCGTCTCCACAGTGGAGACAAAGACAGTCCTCCTCTGCGATAGGGGAGGACTGTCGAGGAAATTATCCTCCCCCGCTTGGGGAGGCAAACCGAAAAACCGGCCTTAGATTTTTCCTACGAGATCGATGCTCGGCTTCAGTGTCTCTGCGCCTTTCTTCCACTTGGCGGGGCACACCTCGCCGTCGTGGGTAGCTACAAACTGGGCAGCCTCTACCTTGCGAACGAGCTCGTCGGCATTGCGGCCTATGCTGTTGTCCTGAATCTCTGCTATCTTGATTTTGCCTTCCGGGTCAACGAGGAAGGTGCCACGATAGGCCAGACCTTCGTCTTCCTTGAATACACCGAAGCCTTTGGCGAGCACTGCGAGAGGGTCGGCAAGCATGGTGTATTTGATTTTCTTGATGCTGTCGGAAGCGTCGTGCCAAGCCTTGTGCACAAAGTGGGTGTCGCAGCTCACCGAGAACACCTCCACTCCGTCGGCCTTCAGCTGGTCGTACTTCTCTGCGAGGTCTACCAATTCCGTGGGACACACGAATGTGAAGTCGGCAGGATAGAAGAAGAACAAGGCCCACTTGCCTTTGATGTCTTCGTTGGAAACGGTCTTGAACTCTCCGTTCTGGAAAGCGTTTACTTTAAACTCGGGTACTTGTGCGTTGATGATTGATTCCATAATTCTTGAGAATTAAAGCCTCCCTCCGTTCTCCTCCGACAAGGAAGAGATGCCTTTCAGCTGTGGGGAAAGCATGGTTGTTATTTTTGTTTTGATGATTATCTGAAAAACGCTCTCCTTTCCTGACAGGGCGAGAGCGTCTCCCTCATGCTGGATTCAAGTGACTGTCGTTTTATCTTTAATATTCTCTCTCGATACACGTCTTGGGCTTCCTCCGGCATGGCAGGTCCTCTGCGCCTTGCAGGGCAGACGGCGAAAGGCCTTTACTTCAGTCTGCCCTCGACCACTTCCCAGTTGATGATTTCCCACACGGCGGAAATGTGGTCGGCCCGGCGGTTCTGGTAGTCAAGATAGTAGGCATGTTCCCACACGTCGATACCCATGAGCGGATTGAGTCCGCTGCGCAGCGGGTTACCTCCGTTGGCCTCCTTGGTGATGACGAGTTTGCCGTCTTTGTCCTGCGACAGCCATGCCCATCCCGAACCGAAGAGCGATGTGGCAGCCTGTCCAAACTGTTTCTTGAACTCCTCAAACGACCCGAAGGCGGCATTGATGGCGTCGGCTATCTTGCCTTTGGGGGCGTTGTCTTTCACCGGAGCCATGAACTGCAAGAAATAGAGCGTGTGGTTGAGGCTCTGTCCGGCGTTGTTGTACATCGGTCCTTCGGGCACGGTCTTCACCAGTTCCTCAAGATTCTTGCCTTCAAACTCGGTGCCCTCAACAAGGCCGTTGATGGTGTTCACGTAGTTTTGCAGATGCTTTCCGTAGTGGAAATTGATGGTCTGCTCACTGATAATGGGCTCCAAAGCATTGGCTGCGTATGGGAGTACGGGCATTTGTATTTTCATTTTCTTATTGTTTTTATTGTTAATAACCTGATTTCTTTCGCTTTTCACCAACCTGAAACTCACTTCCGGTTCGAGAGTCTGTTCCACGTATGGCATCGGGGGCATTTCCATTGCTATCATTGCTTCTTTGTTTTGTGAATTGATGAATAGTCTTTTGTCTTATTTCCGGTGCAAAGTTACAAATGCCCTCCGTTGCCTCAAACAGATATTATCTATCTCCACATTGAAGAAATCTATCAGCACCGCGTAATCCCTCTGTTTATCGCACTTTCCCATTTGTTTTATTTCATTGTTGAGGACGAAAAAAAATCCAACCGGAAAGGAAATCTCCGGCTCTCCGACTGTCTTTCTCCAACTCACCGGGAGAAAGCTCCCGGCAGACTTCATTCAGAAAAAGTGACGCCTTCCACATGCTCACCAATGAAGATATTTGCCACATCGGCCGTCTTATACCACTTCGGTTTGTCAGCCATATTGTCTGAAATGATTTTGCCATTGATGCTGAAATTTTCAAAGCGGACATTCTTCACCTTGCGTCGCTCGTCGTAACCGGCGATGATGCCCATGTTGGGTGGCCCACCGATATAAGCTATATTGCGAAAAGTGATGTCCTCGATGCCTCTGCCGGGGGCTGTGCAATACTTTCTGTTGAAGCATACACGCAGGTTGACGAGCATTCCTTTACGGATATTCTCGATACGGAAGTTCCGGAAAGTGACACCATGCACCAAGATATTGTCGCCGTCGTTGATGCCGATACACCCTTGATAGTCTATCTGGTTTTCGGCATGTTCGAGGATGTCTATGTCATCGTAGAGCACATGGGAGATTTCTTCCATCTCTGTGGTCTCGCTATGCAAGCCTATCATAATAGGATGAGCCACATCGGCCCAATACACACAGTTGCTGATGTTGATGTCAAGACAGCCCCCATGATAGTTCTTGCGAGTGCAGTAAATGGTGGAACAGTCGTCGCTGGTACGGGCAAAGAGATGCTCCTGCCGCACATGGTTACTGGCGAAAATGTTGAATCCGTCACCCCAACCATACCAACTCATCACCTTGACATTCTTCACCGTCACCGAGTCGCTGCCGCCAATGGGCAACTGGGTGGTGAGCGGCCCGTCTACAACCACGTTTCTGGAATATCTCACCATGATGCCCTCATGGTGTCCCGGCATCACAATGCCGTGGCCAATCACTTTCACGTCTCTGGCTTTATAGACTGACAACCATCCTTTGATGACCGCCCCATTGTCGATGAAAACGGTCTTGCCCGACGGAATGGCAATGGAGTCGCCCCCGAAGTCATGTAGCCCGGGCCCGAAATACATCAAGTCTTTTCGCTTCATTTTGGGTTTCTCCAACACACTGTCGGCGAAGATTTGAAGATTATGGTAGATGTCACCATTGATTTCTACAGAAATATACCGGGGACGGTCAAGCGAGAAACGGAGTGTGCGCCCCGCTTGTCGGGCCTTGATTTGATATGACATAGGGCGGATGCGGTAACTGCTGACATCAGCCCGGAGGCTTGTCACTTCGATTTCCACCTCACCCTCAAACTCGAATTTGGCCACGGAAGAGAGCTGCACATTGTGCTTGGCATTCTTCACCTCGTCTACCTTGAAAGCGTAAGTGTCCACGTCTTTCCACTCACCGCCGTTGATGCGCGCTTTCACAGCGAAGTCTTTCTTCAACTCTACTCCTTGCGGGGCTTTGCTCACCACCAGTCGGTTTTTGGCATACGATGTGAAGGTACAGAGGTAGAGTGCAAAAATGAAAATTAGTCTGTTCATGTTTCTTCTCATTTGATCATTAAATGGCAATTTTCTTTCCGTTCCGGATATAAATGCCACGCGTAGTCGGCTTCTGTAGCAGTCTACGTCCTTGCAAATCGTAGATACCTGAGGTTTTCGACATGTTTTGACTCTCTACTTTCTCAACAGTCGTGGCGACTTCACCGAGATAGGCCAGATGGAAGTTATCAAAACAAAGCCAAGTTTTCTCGTTGGTCGGTTCATCCAGCCCGACGGTCAATGTATGGTCAGAGACTATAACCTCTACCGTTATTCTACCATAGCTTCCATCAGCCGCCATTTTGTCACGCACGGTCTTATAATCCAGTCCGGCGCAGCTTGTTTCAACCATGGCTTTTCCCGTCCCTGAGGGGGTAGCAGCATAAAGACAAGCAGTGTTAGGCCCGTCGCCATTAACCAACTGAACTGAGACGGCATACTTGCCATTAGGCAGTTCGGTGATCTTCTGTTCTATCTTAAAGCCTCCTTTGCTGTGCCAACTTTCCAGCATTGTGCTTTTCTGACTGCCCCAAGTGCCTGTTACAGTCCATCCGGCAATGGTTCCGCAGTCAAAAGCCGGATTGATAATGGCAGATGTAAGGTCTTTTGGACTGGCCACGTTTGCCCCCTCTGCCAAACGGGAGTGAAGTGTGAGTTTGGGAATGGCGAACAACTGATAGTGGGCCACGTTTTCTCCGGTCTTGTTGCATGCCAATTCCTCTCCGTCCTTATAACCGTTTGCTGTGTCCCAAAAGCCCAGCCAATGATTCTTATACTTTCCGTTTTCCACCACCCAGGCATCTCCCGAACGTTTGATGAGCATCTTTGTCCAACTGCAAACTTTAGGCTGGTCGTGTGTGCGCATGTTCCAAGCTGCATTGTTCTCTGTCTGAAGAAGCAATCCGTCGTATCCCTTGTTGCGGAAACTATATCCCTCTTCAAAAGGTTCGAGACTCCACAACCGGTCATAGCTGTCTTCCGGGTCGACCGGACTCTGAAAGTACATGGCCTTGTTTCCATTATACTTTCCTGCGGCCAGTCCCACAAGAAGGTCGCTTTCATCCGATGCCAACACGAAATAGCTCACAGGAGCAAGTGCGGCCAACTGTTCTTCGGAAGAGACGGGCGAATATCCCTTCTCAGCACGCAAGAGCTTGTAGTAGGTATAGGCATTGTCTTTCAGCCCTATGGTGAATTGATATTCCTTTCCTCCGTAAGTGGCAGTATAGGTTTTTTCTTCCACGACCTTTCCGACAGCATGCGTATAGCCACGACTCCCGTCCTGCCAGATTATCTCATCCGGCAACGCCCAAGCCGGAACCACGAGGCGAAGTGACACCTTTGTGCCCGACAATACATTGGCCCGTTTGCCTTTTCTTTCACTCCCATCAATGGTTATGGCTTGTTCTGCATCTCTGACATTGAGCTTGAAAGTGCAAGCGCCCACAGCTCCACTCTGATTCACATATTGGCAGGTATAAGTGTGGGGCGAAGTCAGACAATCTATTGTTGTCCGGTTGGTTCCCCGTGTGCCGTTGTCCCAAAGCCAGTCATTGCTCCAACCAGTGTCGGCCGACACGGAAAGCACAACCTCTGTTCCTTTAAGCACAGTCACTTCGCAAGTGTCAGTGGTCACACCATTGACGGTAACATGCGGAGTCATGCCGTCAGCATCTGCATCACCGGCCACGGCTATGGCAAAAGCCTGACGGCTTACAGCACCATTCGGCGCCGTATAGGCGACACGATAAATATAACTGTGGTCGGCTTTCACGGTGATGCTGCGTGTGGCTTCGCCTGTGTCCCATTTCCACTGGCCGCCATCCTCTGCACCTTCGGGCAACTGCGGCATTAGGGTGATGGTCTCACCATCAGCAGGAATGGCCTTTGTTGGCACTACTTCATATTTATATCCCAGTCCGCCCAAGTTAGCCTGATTCTTCAAAGTTTCTCCTTTATACACAATGTCTCCACAGAGAGGCATAATGGCCTTGTCGGGCGAAACCAATGGGCGATAATGGGTAAGGGTCGTGAATCCGAGCGCATCGAAACCGCCTGAGTTCTGGCTGTAATTGCCACCTCCTCCATCGGCTCCCACGACTTCGCGGGCCTTTTCGGCATATTGCAGCCTCACTCCCCTCAGCCCCTCGTAATATCCCAACAAGCGATCCCACATCGGTCGTTTTTCCCCTTTGCCTCCGGTGCTGACTTTTGTCTGTCCCCACCCTTTGCCCATTGTGGCACGACAGTCTGCATAGTTGTAGGTCTTGTAGGGGAAAGTAGCTATGTCTTCTTCTGAGAAATTGCAGGCAGCGACAAATTCTGCCCCGGCAGCAATACGGTCGCCCATATAAGCAAAGAGGTCGTCCCCTTGGTTGAAGCCCACCTGACAGATGTCTGAAGCCAAAGATAATGCCATTAGAGCATGCCCTTGGTCGCGGCCAGATTCCTGCATTTGTCCCAGTCCGAAAATGGGTGACCTGCTATCTGGCGTTGTCAGAGGCACAAGATTACCTATAAACTCGTTGCAACCGTCGTTGACAATCTGCTCGTCTTTCGATCGGTCTCTGAATGTGCCCACATGGTCGTATTTATAAAACGAGACCCCTTGATTATACATGTGTACATCGTCGCAAAGGATGCCCACAGACATGACACAGAGCGCATTGCACAGTCCCCAATTACTCCAGTAGTGCCCCGGGCGTTCACCTGCATGGGCATATCTGGCATTCTTCCATGTGTCGTGTCGCCGGCGCAGAAAGTCTATCGACTTGTTGTAAAACACCTTGACCATCCATTGTTTGAAGACTTTGAAGTCTTCCGGCGCCCATCCTTCATAGTCACGCATCAGTTCGGCGGCGTTGGCAAACTCATGCCCGTAGATGCCGGCCGCCAACGACATATTCGAGTCGCCGCCGATAGCCTTGCAGTTTTTGGCCCAACTCATCATGATACGTACTGCTGCATCGGCATTCTCCTTTGTGCCTCCAATTTTCCAACGTAAGGCGTTCTGAAAAGCCATGGCAGCACCACGGGCGCAGTTCATGTAGTTTTGCCCGCTCTTACCGCCCCTGACCACGGTCTCCGTGGGCCAGGTTTTCACGGTGGCCTGTGCATATTCGTTGGAACACAAGCGGTTCCACGATGCCATCACCGCAGGGTCGTTGGCGGCAATCATCTGTCTGGCGTGGTCGATGTCGGCTTGCGAAACAATGCCGCCGGGATGGATGAATCCATGCAGCCCTGAATTTTTTGTAGCGACTTTCGGCATGTAGCCCTGGCTATCGACCATCTTGGTCAAGGCCGCAGATAGCTTGGCTTCCAATTGGTCGAACACAGTCTGTTCGACATTTTCGTTTTCAATGCTCAACTTCACGACAAAGATGATGTCTTTCAACTCTGCAACGGCATTAGGCGCATATTGGTGGGATGATTCTGTCATCAACGTTTCGCCTTGCTTGACAAGCGCATTCAGCTTATCAAGATTCTTGATTTGATGAGCCGGCATGCTGCCTACCATCAAAAGAAAGAGCAGGCCGGTGACGATGTATTTCTTTTTCATAACTATGGATAATTGGGGTTGACCGATGGTTTGTCTATATGTTTTTATCGTTATTTACTTTGTTGCGGGAACACTATACCGTTTACACTTCGGCAGATGGATGTTCCCGCTCTGCCAGTCGGCAGTCATGGGATTGGTGCAAGGCTGTCGAACGATCCGCGCGAAGCTGTCGAACGGCTTGTGCAAGGCCTCTGCACGGCTTGTGCAAAGGCCTTGCACCGAGATGGTGGCAAACTGCCATCATCTGAAAAGGGACCCTCCGAGATGCCGAAACAGCCGGTAGGGGAATGTAACAGCTTCTCTCAGCAGGCGTGTTCCGGCTGTACTGCCGCTTCCCTACCAGCCGGGATTCTGCTTCAGCTGCGCGTTCAGGCGCATTTGTTGCAAGGGAATGGCATCGAGATAGTCGCGCTGCGTGTAGTGCAGGTTGTCGGCAAGCACGGCGATGGTGCGCCCATAGTCGGGGTCGTCTTTGCCGGTGCCTTCATAGATGCCATATAAAGCCGGGTATTTCTCCGGATAGTAGCAAGGTTCGCCGAAATAGGTGGCATCGTTTGCCTTGCCGGTCTCGTAGGCTGTGCCCAGCACATGACGGCCCAACTTCCGGCCACGCAGATTGATGTGGGCGACGCCCCAACGCTTCAGGTCGTTCATGCGGAAACCTTCGCCGAAGAGCTCGCAAGCGCGCTCGCGGCGAATCTCGTCGAGCATGTTCATCTTGTGGCAAACGGTCTTGTTGGTCGTGTAGTCCCACCATCCTGCATCCCAAACGCCACGAATGAGGGCATTGGTGAGATGGGCGACACGGGCACGGTCGCGCAACTTGTTGATGGAGAGGTCGAGGTCGTGGTCGGAAATCTCTCCGTTGCCCAATTCGCAGACGGCCTCAGCATAGTTCAGATACACCTCGGCCAACCGGAGGATGGGCCGGTCGGGCGACTCGGTCTTGTCTGCCCGGGCGCCTTCGGGATTGTATTTGCGGCTCCCGTATCCGTAGAGTGTCCAGTTGCCCCGCAACACGGGGTGGAACACGCCACGCACGCTGGAATAGGCAGGGTCTGACGAGTCATACTTGTCATTGTTTTTGGGAAACAGGGCCTCGGGATAGGGATGTCCTGCCTCGGTGCAGGGGGTGGCATACTCCGGCCGGTTGCCCCAAGTGGTGCGGTCGGGGCAGAATGTTGACCCGACAAAGCGATAGTCACGGTTGTAATATTCGCCGGCAAACGTGCCCCAGCCGAGGAACTCGGGGTTGTTCTGCGCATCGGCCATATTGCCGGTATGGCTGATGCGGATGGGCAAGCCGTTGCGGCAAAGGAACGACTCGCCCAGCTGCGTGCTGATGCCCACACCCTGCCACGTCAGCACGGTGTGCCCGATGTTGAGGTTGGCACGCTTCAGGTCGTAGTCGTATTTCTTGCAGATGATAAATTCACGGTTGGTGCTTTTGCCTGCGTTCTTGAAGTTGGAGATGTTGCCCCCCTTGTCGTCGATGCTGAAGAGATAGTAGTAGCTCAAGGAGTCGCACTCATTCCAGAGGGCATAAGTGCCTTTTTCGGCCTCATCCATCACGGCCTTGGACATTTGGACGGATTCTGACAGCATGTTGGCAACGGAAGGGTATCCTTCCGGCTTGACCGTCCCAGCCCCCTTTTCTTTGCCATCACCATCGAGGTCGTAGCCGATGCCGGGCACATATTTTTCCCAAGTGGCCTCATAGAGCAGTGCCCTGCCGAGGAAAGCCTGCGCTGCCTCTTTGCTGATGCGGCCTTTGTCGTCTTTGCCTATGGCCGACTCGTGCGGCAACAGTTCTATTGCCTTGCGAAGATCGGCTGCCAGATGGGCGAACACTTCGTAGCGGCTCTTGCGCGGACCGTAGATCACGGCGTGGTCTTTCAGTTCGAGCACCTTGTCGGCAATAGGCACTCCCCCAAACTGCTGCAGCAGGTTGAAATAGGCAAAGCCACGGAAAAAGTAGGCCGTGCCTATAGCCGCATTGAGCGCGGTCTTGTCGCCCGGATATTCCTCAGCTTTTTTCAGCAGGGTGTTGTATTGCCGAATGTTTTCATAATTGTCTTTCCAGTTTTTGTTGCTCTCCGGGGCTGCTCCCCCGCCATTTGATCCGAGGCCTCCAATGTCGGTACTCCGGTCCCAGCTGTCATAGCTCCAGCCGGGCAAGTGGTCGATGAACTTGTCGGCCGCTTGCTGAAATTGTACGGCATTCTTGAATGCGACGGCTTCTGTCCCTTCGGCCAAAGGCTCCTTGTCAAGGAAGTCGCTGCATGAGGGCATACATGCCACAAGCGCTGAAGCCACAAACCATTTGGATATCATAGATTTCATAATCGTTTCTTTTTTAAATGTTGAATGTTTGATCATCTCCCGTTCCTTTTCACGCTTCTTCAATCAGAACGTCAGGTCGATGCCGAAAGTCAGCTGCCGGCTGAACGGGAAAGTGTTGTTGGAGGCTTCCCCATATTCAGGGTCGTAGCCATCTTTCACTTTAGTCCACTCCCAAAGGTCGTCGCCCGAGAAGTAGACCCGCAGGTTGTTGATGCCTGCCTTGGCAGTCCATGCCTTCGGCAGGGTGTAGCCGATGACGAGCGACTTTAAGCGGATATACTTATTGTTTTGCACGCTGATGTCCTTGTTCTGATAATTCCATCGGTTGAAGGCCGCGTCGCGGGAAGAAATGGCATATTCGGCATCGGGATTCTCCGGTGTCCACATCTTCCCAATGAAAGTGTTGTTCTGCCGGGTGTAGTTGACCACCCACGGTGCATACATATTGCCTGTGCGAAGGATTTTCTGCTTGCCTATGCCCTGGAAGAAGACACCAACGTCGATGCCCCGCCATTCCAAACCGCCCTTGATGCCGAATGCCAAACGGGGAGAGGCATCGCCTGCATACTCAATGTCGTCGCGCGTGATGGCTCCGTCGCCATTGAGATCGACCACTTTGCGGGCACCCGGCCGGAGCGTGTTGGTCTTCTGCTTGCCCGGTGCAGGGAGGATATTGCCTTCTTTGGGGCCGCTATGGTCTGCATTCCAATAGTATTTCTCGTAATAGGCATTCACTTCTTCTTGTGTACGGAAGAGCCCGTCGGTCTTGTAAACATAGATGGCATTACGTGGCTTGCCTATCAGTCGGTTCTTGTTTACCCCTTCATTGGGCACATTCTCATTGTTGGTGAGGCGCAACACTTCAGACCAGGCATCCGAGAAGTTGAGCCCTACATGATATTTCACCTCGCCAATCTTATCCCGCCAATTCACAGCCAGCTCCCATCCGCGGGCACGGAATCTGCCATCATTGACCTTGGGTGCCGTAGCCCCGAGCACTTGCGGATATTCCACGCTGATGAACATGCCGTTGTTGGTTTTGATGAAGTAGTCGAATGAGCCTGTCAGGCGGTTGTTGAGAAACGTGAAGTCGAGTCCGAAGTTGTGGCTGTCGATAGTCTCCCAAGTGCGTTGGTCGCTGGTCATGCCCCCGAGCCACAGCGTGGTGTGAGTACTGGGGCTAACGCCCAAGATGGTGGTTCCCGTAGAGATGTTTGCATAGCGCTCGTAGTTGCCGATTCCTTCCACGCTGCCCGTCTTGCCGTAGTTGTAGCGGAGCTTCAAGTCGTTGAGCCAGGTGAGGGCTTTCATCCACTTCTCACCGGTGACTCTCCAGTAACCGGACAGAGAGTAGAAGTTCTTCCAACGCTGTGCCTCCGACAACTTGGACGAACCGTCACGGCGGGCCAAAAACTCGATGGCATAACGATTGTCGAAATCGTAGTTGAGGCGGGTGAGATAGGAGACCAGTCCCCAAGAAGACTTGCCGCCGTCGGCCTTGTTGTTGTCACCGCCGATGAAGACATTGAGGTCTTCAAGTCCGGAGCCTTCATACATGGGGCCTTTGTATCTGCCGAGCTTCAGATTTTTGTTGGTTTCCTCTTCTGCGGTCACACCGAGCATGGCCGAAACATGATGGTCTTTGGCAAAAGTGTTCCTGTAGTTCAGGAAAGTGCCCAAGTTGATGTTCTCCCAACGCTTGTTTTCCTGTTCCATGCTGCCGGGAGCCTGCTTGTTTCCGGTCGGGGTGCCCACCCAATCATAATATTGTACTTTATAGTTGGTGGTCTGACTGTTTTGCTCCACCATCTTATAGGCGGCATTGGCCGTGAGCGAGAGTCCCTTGACGAGTCTTTTGAAATCGTAGGTTGCCGATACATTCCCGCGAAGAGTCGTGAGCTGATATCCGTAAGTGCCGCCGTTGAGCAGTCCTCCGAGAGGATTGCGGCTGCCCGAGAACGTGTCGTATGGATTACCATTCTCATTGTAAACGGTCCAGAACCACTGGTCCATCCATCCCTGTCCTACATCGGTGGATGGACTCTGGCGATGACGCTTCTCGTAAGCGATATTGGTTGAAAACCGCAAGTCGTCCGTGGCTTGGTAATCAGCATTCAGTCGGCCACTCCATTTGCGCTGTCCGTCGTAGGCAGGCTTCAACTGCGACTTGGCACTCTCATAGCCCAAAGACAAGTTGTAACCGAATCGTTTGTCGGCACCGGATATGTTGATACTGTGTTTCTGTGATGTCGCCTGACCATACAATTCGTCCATAATGTTCTGTGTAGGATCCCAGCGTTCAATCTTATTGCCGTTCTGCAAGGTCAGCACTTTGCCGGCACGGAGGGCTTCAAACAATTTCTCTCCTTTATATACGGTGGGGTTGCCGGTTGCAGGATCAATATCCGTCTTGTCAAGTATCGGCCCCCCGAAACTGTTGAATATCCACCAGTTGAGCTTCTTCTTGATGACTTCCGGATCCGTAGAGCCTGATGTAACTGAGGCATCATTGTATTGAGCCTCATAAAACATATCGAGCCACTCCCCTGTACTGGTCAACGGAGCCTGAATGCCGTTGACTGTACGGCTCAACGAACCGTGATAGGAGATGTGTGCCTTGCCTTCCTTGCCGCGTTTTGTGGTGACAAGAATGACACCTGATGCAGCTCTCGAACCGTAGATGGCCGCGGAGGCATCCTTCAGCACCGAAATGTTATCGATGTCATTGCCGTTCATGGAGTTCAACTCGTCGATGGAACCTGTCACACCGTCAATGATAATAAGGGGAGAAGAGTTGCCATTGACAGAAATATCGCCACGAATCTTGAAGGCGGAACCTTCGGCACCGGGGCGTGTGGATGTGCGGGTAACGGTGAGTCCGGGTATCTCGCCTTGCAAAGCGACGGCCGTAGAAGACACCGAGCGGTCTTTAAATACATCGTCACCCTTGATTTGAGTGATGGCACTGGTCAGAGAAGCCTTTTTCTGCTGTCCGTAACCTACCACGACAACATCGTCCAACACGTTGGAGTCTTCGTGAAGGATGACCTTGAGATTGTTTCCCTTGGCTCCTTTGATGATCTGTGGCTTGAAACCGATGTAAGACACTTCGATGGCTCCATCGGCGTTGTGGAGGGTAAACTTGCCATCCAAGTCGGTCACTGTGCCATTCTTTGTGCCTTTCACCCTGACGGAAGCGCCGATGATCGGCTCGCCGTTGGCATCTACCACCACGCCTTGTAGAGTTGTTCCCACTTGCTGCTGCACACTCATGCGGGCATTGCCGGCTGCCGAGACTTGCAAGGCCAAGCCTGTGGTCAATCCAAATGTGGCCACCAATAGCATGGGAAACTGTCCAAATAGATGTTTGTTCATTTTCATAGACATTTATCGTTAATATACTTGCTCTTTGCCTTTGTTACGAAGATGTTTTCCCGTTTACTTACGGAAAATCAAAAAATGTTGTATTTTTGTAGCCATTAACCGATAAGAAGTAATCTGAACCCAATATGAAACGAGTGATATTTTTATTGCTGTATGCGATAGTAACTATAAGTCCGACCGTAGCCCGACACTGGAATGAAGACTATCGGGCGACTAGTGTCTTTCGGCTGATTGACACAATCAACGGGCTGCCCGACAATGAACTGAAGACCCTTTTCCATGTGCCGGACGGCAGATTGGGAATAAGAACCTCTTCAAGTTTGTCGCTCTTTGACGGTTGTGAGTTCCGTTCGTTTCCTCCGTCGGATAAAGAAGCCTATCCTATGAATTATGTTGCGGCACTGCCCATTGCCTATGTGGATGGCGAGCAACGTGTGTGGCTGAAAGAAACCGGCCACCTTTTGGTATTCGACCTCACGACAGAGTCTTACATTGGGAAAGTAGATACGCTGCTCCGCTCCATGGGAGTGAAGGAGACCATTCGCGACCTATTCATCGACTCTGCCAAAGACTACTGGTTGGTGACCACCGGTGGAAAAATGCTGAGGGTGCATGGCGAATCATCGGGCAAAATAAAGGGCAGCTGTGAGCGTGTGAACATCCGTACCGCAGGACTGCGTGATGTGTGCAGGATGGGCAGGCAAGTATGGTTCGTTTACAACAACGGTCTCTTGCAGAGCATGGATATTCATACAAAAGTGCTGTCCACCGTCCGGTGGCTTTGGCAAGGTCGTGTACCGACGCGCGATTTCGTGCGTTTTTCTCAGGCCGGCAACCGGCTGTGGCTGATGTGGAACCACGGTGTGGCCACCTGTCTGCCGGCTACGGGAAAGTGGCAAAGCTGTTATCAGGACAACAACAGTACTTTCGTTTCCATTTGTACCACTCCCCAAGGCACAGCTTATATCGGCATTCGGCAGAAAGGACTTGCCACACTGACTGCCAATGGGGAAATTGCCCTGCAACATGCCTTTCCTATCACAGATGGAGAATATATTACGGATGATGTCGAAGCGATAGCCTGTATTAACGGCAATCTGTTCTTGGGTCTTTACACGAAAGGGATGTGTTTCCATAGTCCCAATATGCAAAATTTTATGTTTCACCGGTTTCGTGATTGGGGCATTGACATGTCCGGTTACCGTATAGATGACAGAAAAGACGGCAAGGTATGTTTTTCCGGCACTAATGGTATTTTCATCTTCGATCCGGCTAAAAGGACATTCATGCCATTTGCACCACACATAAACGGCAGCGATTTCATTCATAGCTTCGAAGACAGCCAAGGCCGTACGTGGATAGGGACTTTCCGCCGTGGCATGTATATGGCCAAAGGTTCGGAAACGAGGCATTTCATGCAAGGTGAGATACCGTCACAAGACATCAATTATAACATCGTGCGTGGCTTTGCCGAAGATCGGCGTCGCATCTGGGTGAACTATCATGGTGGCATCGGATGGTTTGACGAACGCACAAGGCGCATTGTGCCTTTGCAGAATAAGTTGTTCAACGAACATAAGGTGGTGAATGACTTTTCGGTGGATAAGGCCAACAACCTTTGGTTGGCTACCGGCACAGGGCTGTTTGTCTATTCTCAACGGCGAAATAAAGTGTATTTGCCCTACGACCTTATTCGCGACCGAGAAGCCGGAATCAAGTTGAGCGGAGCTTGCAAAACGCTTCTCATCGACTCTCGCGGACTTGTATGGGTGGGCACGCTCAATGGACTTTACATAATCAATACTCAGAAAAAGACAGCCCGCAGCTATGGCAAGCACAACGGAATGCCCAACGAGATGATACAAGGACTCATCGAAGACGCATACGGCCATGTGTGGGTGACTACAGCCAACGGCCTATGCCTGTTTCAACATGCTTCGGAGGGGAGGTTCAATCTGACAGTGTTTGACAGTCAGAACAAGCTGAATGACAGTAAATTCGGTTGGATGACCGTAGGTCATGTAGCAAACGGTAAGTTGCTGCTTGGTTGCAATGACGGATTCTACATTGTTGACCCTGTCGATGTGAAGACAATGAAATATACAGGACGGCCACTCTTCACATCGCTGGCAGTCAACAATCGGGAGATACTTCCGGGCAAGGCATACAATGGGCGAGTCATTCTGCGAAAGGCATTGGCACACACCCGCAAAGTGACGCTGAAACACGACGAGAACTTTCTTGCCATCCGGTTTTCAGGATTGAATTTTGACATGCCTACCCACACCTATTACAAATACAGACTGAAAGGTCTGAACGACCGATGGACGGTCATTAGTCCGCAAAACGGGATCGGGGACATTTCTTATACCGACTTGCGGCCGGGCTCCTACGAACTTGAGGTCTATTCAGCCGGGTTCGACAACCATTGGAGTCGACACCCTGTCACGCTACAGATAGAGGTGGAAGCTCCACTTTGGGCCACGTGGTGGGCAAAAGTCGTCTATCTGTCGGTCTTCATAATCCTTATCTATTTCGGCATCCAATGGAAAATGGCACAGAGCCGCAGACGCTTGGAAGACGAGAAACACAAGGAGCTGGAAGAGATGAAATATCGTTTCTTCACCAACATCAGCCACGAGTTCCGCACGCTTCTCACACTCATCATCACGCCCATAGGCAGCTTGCTGCGAAGAACAACCGATGAGGAAACTCGCACCCGGCTGAACGATGTGAGCAAAAATGCGGGCGAACTACTGCAACTGGTCAACCAACTGCTTGATTTCCGAAAGATGGAGATGAATGGAGAACGACTTCACTTGATGAGTGGCAATCTTGATGAGTTTGTCCGATACATCGCCATGAAGTTTTCCCCTTTGGCCGAACAGAAAGCCGTTCGACTGGAGTTTGAAGATAACACAGGTGGCTTGTTCATGTACTTTGACCGTGACAAGGTGGGTAAGATATTGTCCAACCTGCTTTCCAACGCTTTCAAGTTTACGAAAGCGGGAGGAGTGGTGAGAGTGGAACTCGGCAAATGTCTGGCCGACAGCCGCCGATATGCACGTATCGTGGTGGCAGATACGGGGTGCGGCATTTCCAAGGAAGACCAACGGCACGTGTTCGACCGCTTCTTCCGTTCCGAGAATCAGGCTGCTACGCAAGTGGGGGCCGGCATAGGCCTGAACATGGTGCAGGAGTATGTCAAGCTCCACCAAGGCCGCATCTCCTTGGAAAGCGAAATGGGCAAAGGGTCGTGCTTTATCGTGGAACTGCCCACCGACTTGAAAAACGAACGGGCATCGGACGAAGGCGCTGGCGTCATTCTCCCGACACCGAATAGAGAGACAGGAATGTCGGCTGACAAAACGGTGCTGGTCGTGGAAGACAACGATGACTTTCGCCATTTTCTGATCGGGGAATTGAGCCATCTGTATAAAAAGGTGCTGGCGGCCGAAGACGGTGTCAAAGGGGCTTTGTTGGCCGAAGAAGAAAATCCCGACATCGTGGTAAGCGATGTAATGATGCCTCGGATGAACGGCACCGATATGTGCCACAGACTGAAAGAGAATATCAAGACGTCGCACATCCCCGTCATCCTGCTCACAGCTTGGAGCACCGACGAGAGCCGCACCGAGGGCTACCGCTCGGGGGCCGACGCCTACATTGCAAAACCGTTTGATATGGAGGTGCTTTTGGCCCGAATAACTAATCTTTTAGAGAAGCAGGAAAAGCGAATCCGCGACTTCTCCCACAATTTGTCGCTCGACCCGAAGACTGTTACTGACTCCACTCCCGACGAGAAGTTTTTGCAGGAAGTGATAGCTTGCATCGAGGAGAATATGGACAACACGGAATACACCATCGACTCCTTGGTCCGTGACGTGGTGATGTCGAGAATGAGCTTCTATCGCAAGATGAAGGCACTGACCGGACAGACACCGGCCGATTTCATCAGGACGGTGAGGCTGAAATCGGCTGCTCGTCTTTTGAAAACGGGGCGATACAATGTCTCCGAGGCTTGTTATATGACGGGATTTGTCTCTCCGCAAAACTTTGCCAAGCATTTCAAAGACATGTTTGGAGTTTTGCCTTCACAATATGGCTGATTGGTACGTTTCACATACATGGATGGTACATTTGGCATAGCTGTCTATCAAGGCTTTTGCCTACTTTTGCAGCATCAACCAACTACCATTCAATCTTATGCCACAATCAACCGCCGACCAAAGACAATTCATCGCCGACTTCTACCGCTCTCACCGAGAGGAACTGGTCAATTTTGCCACCTCACGTTTGGGAAATCGTGAGGAAGGAGAAGACCTTGTGCAGGACACCTTTGTCAAGATGATGGCCTATGACGGATTCATCAACGCGGAAACCGTCAAGTCGTTTGCCTTCACCATTGTAGCCAACAAGGTGAAAGACCTGCTCCGCCGCCGCATCTACCGCCGCCGCATGGAGGAAAGCCGCCAGTATGAAGCCGAAATGCAATGCAGCCCTGTGGAGCGCATAGCCGAATATCACGACACTCTGAGCCTTATGCAACGTGGAATGAGACTCCTTTCCCCCGCTTGCTCCAAGGTTTATCGCATGAGTTTCTTCCACGACATGACGGCCGGAGCCATCGCAGAGGCTCTGCAGGTATCTCAAAGAACCGTTGAGGCCCAGGTTTTCAGTGCCCGCAAGAAAATGAGGGCGTTCATGAGAAAAGAGGCATAAGCCCCGTTTCCCACCCTCTCCATTCCCTTAACCTTTCTGCCGAAATGCCGTTTTTCCTCCCACTTAGGTTGCCGTTTCATTTTTAATTTCTATCTTTGTTGTCAATAAAGACTAAATCAACCGATTATGACACTCCAACAGATAGAATATGTGATGGCCGTCTACCGGCACAAACATTTTGCCAAGGCGGCAGAGGCGTGCAATGTGACGCAACCCACACTGAGTTCGATGATTCAGAAACTGGAAGACGAACTGGGCGTGAAGCTCTTCGACCGCAAGCGGCAGCCCATCGTGCCCACGCCCATCGGCCGGCAGGTGATAGAGCAGGGATGGAAGGTGCTGGTGCGGGCACGCAAACTGAAAGAGACCGTGGAGGAGGAGAAACACTCGCTGCTTGGCACATTCCACATAGGCATCTTGCCCACCATAGCTCCCTACTTGATACCCCGGTTTTTCCCCCAGTTGATGAAGAAATATCCGGAAATGGACATCCGCATCATGGAGATGAAGACCGAGGACATCAAACGTGCCTTGCGCCACAGCGACATCGATGTGGGCATCGTGGCCCTGCTCGACGAGATGGAAGATTTCGAGAATGTACACTTGTTCTACGAGCAGTTCTTCGGCTACGTGTCGGAGGGTGACAACCTGTATCAAAATAAGGTGATCAAGACGACCGACCTGAAAGGTGAATATCTGTGGATGCTCGACGAGGGCCACTGTTTCAGAGACCAGCTCGTGAAGTTCTGCCACCTCAAAGGGGCCAGTCAGAGCCAACGGGCCTACTCGCTGGGCAGCATCGAGACCTTTATGCGCATGGTGGAGAGCGGCAAGGGCATGACTTTCATCCCCGAGTTGGCGATACTGCAACTCACGGAGAAACAGAAAAGTCTCGTGCGCCCGTTTGCCATCCCCATCCCTACGCGTGACATCGTGATGCTGACCAACAGAAACTTCATACGCACCACCCTGCGCCAAATGTTGGTGGAGGAGATACAGAGCGCCGTACCCGAAGATATGCTGACACTGAAACAGATGCAGCAGAGGGTGTAGGATAAAAAAGAAGGTCTCACCCCCGGCCTCTCTCCGAGGGGAGAGGAGGGAGTGATATACTTGGCTTCTTGAGTGGTCTGCTCTTAGGCAAGGGGACGACTGTACCGGAGAATCCGGGCCTCATATAGTTTGACTTGTGAACAAGAGGACAATGTTCTATATAGCATGAAACTTACAAAGATTGAGAAAAAGCCTTACACACAATTTTTCCACACTCATCTTTCTGTCTTATCTCATTCGTCCCATTCGTCTCATCAGGCTTATCAATTTCCCCACTTGGCCCAAACGGCATTGCAAAACGGCCACACTTGGAAGCTCATCCGGGCCGAGTCAGAAGCTCATCCGGGCCGGATGACACCCCACTTCAAGGTGGAAAAGTATCTTTTTAAGGAGTTGACGGACTGGTGAAGGGCCGGGAACTAAAAAAAGGAAGCACGCGTGTGCTCCCTTTGCCGTTGCAAAGATACAACAGAAAGTCCCGAATTGCAAATCGATGGTGAAAAAACACGACAGTCATAGAGCCGGACCATGTTTGATTGCTGGCAAATTGGTCGAATGGAATGAATAAGGTTGTGGGAAGAAAATTTCATGTTCGTTCGATTCTCCGTCAGATATTGTCTTGGTCGGAAAATGATGCTGATTGAGCGAATGAGATGTATGCAGCAGTCATAGGAAGAATGGCAGAATAGCCCAAACGCAGAAAGACACATGTCGAAGGTTTGCCAATGAAAAGTGTTAAAACCTGACTAATTAAAAGCAATGGTATTGGTAGTATCAAAAAGAATACCTACTTTTATGCGGAAAAAGACCATATAAGGCTCTAATGGGATGTCTAAAATATTCGGATTATGGCACCGAACCGTGAAAAACGGGCTGTTTCGGTATCTTATCGTTGCATTTGAATCCCGGAAATTGGCCGAACTAATGTTTCACTTAAAATAAAAGTTACAGCTTATGAGACTATTTACATTTTTATGGGCGTTGCTCCTGTTGCCTGCAATAGGAATGGCGCAGAGCGGCAATGAAGGTTTTGTTGAGCCGCCCGCAGGGGAGCCGACGGATTATTATTATCTGAGTGACGAACTCCGGCTCCACGACTTTGGGTTTATGGCACGCAACGTGCGTGAGATACAGTTCTATTTCACAGACGGCAACGATGTGTATATGCGCGACCTGATCGACTATGGAGGCTACTTGAAGGGCACCTTCGACAAGATTTCGGGCAAACTCTCATTCCCCAACGGGCAGGCTGTGGAGCAAGTGCAGTTTGGTGTCGGTAGCAAGATGCAGACTATCTTTTTTGCCGAACTCGACCCTGTGACAAACACGCCTATGGCGGGCAAGATGACCCTGCAAGTCAAGGAGCAAGGCGGACGGAAGGTCATTTCGGCCACTCCCGGCATGAAATACGCCCTCTACTATGTCAAGGACGGGAAGAATGTCCTTTACAAACAGGCCCGGAATCCGTCATTTGTCGAAAAGAGTGTCTTTGACTCTTTCTCGGGAAGCGCACGTTACACCTACACTGACAATCTCTATGGTTCGGGTAATGCCGACCGGAGCATTACCTGCACAGCCGTTGACCGCACCATTTTCCTGAAAGGGCTGGAAGAATCGTTTGGCGATGCGTGGGCCCATGCGACCGTCATCGACGACAATGGCGGGAGAGCACTCTTTATCCCCACAAACCAATACCTCGGCAACTACAGTGCCGTGGAAGACTTTGTGCTTGTCTCCGGGGCGGCAACGAGCGACCATAGCCTGAACACGGAGGGCTACACGGGGCTCAAACTACCGATGGCTTTCGATGCCGGAAGCAAGACCTATAAGTGTGTGGCCGACAAAAAAGACTTCTTCGGAGCGGCCGATGTACATGCCAATGGCAAGAGGGAGTGGGCCACCATCTATGAAAATGTCGTCATCTATCTGCCGGAGAACATTGTCGGCACAGCCACGGGAGTGAAGAGGGTCAATGCTTCTGCCGGAACCAAAGCGGCGGACAATCTCTATTACGACCTGCAAGGCAGGGCCACGACGGCTCCGGTGAGGGGTGTGTATATCCACGGAGGAAAGAAAGTCGTGGTGAAATAGCGATAAGCTCATACGTGATCGTGGGCATTCTTCCACTTTCCCACCTCCTCTGGCCTGTAGAGACTGCACCCGGGAAAGTGGGAGTTTTCACCACTTCGGAATCCAAATAACAGCTTGTAAAAAGCCCCGAAAGTTTCATGACTGACTTTCGGGGCTTTGCATTTTTAGGGTTATCGTTTCTTATTGTGCAGAAGGGTCTGCCGTCTTTCAGTCGAGGATGAGGCCGCCGTTGGGCTGGATGACCACCTGTGCTTCACCGTTTTTGCCCACTTTCAGCCGGCCTTTCATGCTCGGGAGAAACTTCTCGCCCTTCTTCTTGGGCAGGTCGGTGTAGTGGTTGACGGTCTGTCCGGCAAACATCGGCAGCCGGAGCGTCAGTTTCAGAGGTTTGTCGGTGGCGTTGAGGCCTGCCACATACCAGCGGTCGCCACTCCTTCTGGCCAACACGACATAGCGGGTGGGATAACCGTCGATGAACTTCACATCGTCCCAACTCTTGGGGAGCTGCTTCAGCCAGTCGAGTTCCCATTGCGGCACATCCTGCAGGTTGTTGGGATAGAGTGCCACGCAGTTGACACTGATTTGGTTGGTGATGCCCGTAGCCATCTCAAACACATCGCCCGTGTGGCGCTGATGGCGGCTCTTGTTGTCAGGGCTGAGATATTTGTTCATGATGATTCCGCCCCAGTCGAAACTTCCCACGGCATTTCTGGAGTAAGGGTGCATGGTCATCTCAAAAGCCTCTTTCTTGGCATGATAGTCCGTGAAAAACACATTCTCCGAGGCCAATGCCGCTTCGCTGCCCACGTAGTTGGGATACAGCCGCTCCCAGCCGCGGGGCAGGGTGGCTCCGTGGAAGATGACTTGCAGCCCGTAGTCGTTAGCATCGCTCAGGATGTCTTCGTAGAGTTGCATCGTCTGTTGCTTGTCGCCCCCGAAGAAGTCTACCTTGATGCCCGTCACGCCGATGCGCTGCATCCAGGCCATCTCCCGCTTGCGGGCTATGGCATTGTTCATGATTTGCCGCGGCGTTTGCGGGGCATCGTTTTCAAATCCGTTGGAGTTGTACCAAAGCATCAGCCGCACTCCTTTACTCTGGGCATACCGGCTCAGTTCCTCCATCCGCTCGCGACCTATCTGCTTGTCCCACAAGCCGTCTACCAGCACACTCTCATAGCCCATTGCGGCCGCAAGGTCTATCATCTTCACCTGGTCATCGTAGTTGGCTGAATTGTCCTGCCATATCAGCCAGCTCCATGTGTACCGCCCGGGTTGGTAGTCTTGCGACGGCTCGTAGAGAGGTTCTGTCACGTCGAAAGGAATCGTGGTCTCCACGATGGGAGCCGGCGAAGGCCCCACGGTGATGGTGCGCCAAGGCGTTGTGCCCGGCAGGGCGATGCCCGCCAGTTCGCTTCCAAGTCCGTTGTTCTCTCCCTTTTGCGGAAAGGCGATGGTGTAGCCCTTGCCTTCCTCATAGTCGCTGAGGCGACAACCGGGATAGGCACTTGCCGCCCCGGCTTCGCTCACCAGCACCCAACCGTGTTGTCCCACCTTGAAAAGGCAGGGAAACGTGTAGCCCACGCCATATTGCGACTTCACGTTCATGGGCGCATCGGGGGTGTATTCTTCCTCGTAAGACGGTTTGGTGCGTTCCCATCCCGTCATGGGCGTTATCTGCGGACAGAGGAAAGTGGTCGTCTGCGCGGGGAAGTTGAAGCTGCTTATCTCCCGTTGTATCACCACCGCTTTGGGATTGTCGGCTTTCGGCCGAAGCAACTCGTAGCGGTAGGCCAAGTCGTTGTTTGAAATGTGCAGGTGGAGCGTCATGGAGTCGCGCTTGCCGTTGGCGAACCCCACAGTGGCTTCGGTCACCTCATGGTCCACCGCCGACCGCTTCGTGCGCGTCATCCGGTAGGTCAGACGCTTCGGCCCCTCTGTCTTCAGAGTGCCCATGGCCAGTCCCTGTGAGAAGTCGCTATAGTCGGCCACCAGTCCCAATGCCGAGCGCACGAGCATCGGCTTTCCGTCGTAATCTACCGTGTAAAACGCTTTCCCCTCTTCGCATCCGATGTTGACCACCAGTCTGCCGTCGGGCGATTTCACCGTGTGATTCTCTGCATTTGCATAAACTGCGCCCAGCAGCAGGCATCCTAACATTGTTTTTCTCATTCTTAGTTGTTGATTTATAGAGTTGTTGGTAATATTGGTTTGTCATATCCATTTTAAGGAGAAATGTAAAAATACAATATTACAAATAATATTTGGAAAACTCTTGTTAAGCTGCCAAAAAGTTAGTTTTTTTCTCTTGTTGCTTAATTGCCATCTGCCGTTGATGCCATAAGGCATTATTCTACATCTATTTTTATAAAATCAGGCCGCTCATCACTTAGTTCCGTCCGGATCTCGACATTATGCATTTTGATATTGCGGACATGCCGTATAAAAAAACCTTTGGCCGGAAGCACTCCCCACATAGTGGCCTCCGGATAATCTTTCTCCTTCTCGTCTGTAGGGATTTCCGTTTTCTTTGAATTGCCTTTATGCGAGATAAAAATATCATTGAGTGTAATATTCTCTGCACAATGATTGGGAAGTCCTGTTATAGAGCAGCCGTATATTCCTGCGTCGACGATTCGGATGTTGTTTAAGCTAATATCTTTTATGATGCCAACATTGTCTATCTTTTGTCCCTCATAGTAGCCACGTGCTCGATTTCCCAATCGAATGAAAATGGGTGATTCTGTACCGGAAACCGTCACATCACTCACATTGATATTCTCCATCTTTCCTCCATCTACAATTTCGAGGGCAATGGCGCTTAATCCATGCCTGTTTCCAAAGTACAAACAGCTTTGGTCTGAACTTGTTTTTACGACCATTCCATGAATATTGATATTATGGAATCCCCCATTTGTCTCTGTGCCTAATTTAATGGCATTGCAATGGCTACTTATTATGCAGTTGCTGATATTTATGTTTTCACAGAGGCGGGGTGAAGTGCTTTTCAGTGTAATGCCGTCATCATCGCTATCGGCAAGTATATCTGAAATGATTACGTCATGACATCCATCAATATCAATGGCATCATTGTTGTAGTTGTTCCTATTATATATTTTCAAACCACGTATTTTCAATCGGTCACAAGCGAGATAGTGCTGCATCCAACAGCCAGAGTTGCACAATGTGACGTCCTCTATGGTGATATCTTTACTATCGATAAACCGTAACAGATGAGGGCGTGTGATGCCTTCGTCATTCCATGAGAGTTTTTTGAAGTTTTTCCCTTGTCCATCAATGGTACCACTACCACATATTTTTACGTTTTTAACCTTGTTTGCATAGATGAGCTGGATGGTTTCGGTCTGAGTACGCAAAGAAAGATAATCGGGTTTTATCTTCTTGTAATCATTTAAATCTGTACTGCCATATAGAGTGGCACCATGACATAGATAAAGTTCTGTATCACTCTTGAGAATGAGTGTTCCTGTTTTATAGGTCCCGGCAGGTACTACCACCCGACCGCCTCCGGCTTTATTACATTCTTCAATGGCATTCTGTATGGCTTCAGTACTGAGTTGTGCCGTATCATTCTTAGCCCCAAAGTCGATGATGTTGTATTCCTTGCCCTGCACATATAGGATCACGAAAAACATCAGGCTGCATAATAAAGTTTTATTCATCTTGTATAAGTTTATGTTAATGACTCATTGTTAACGGATAATATCATAATGGAAAAAATCGAAAAAGGCTTTTCCTTTTTTGCCATAACAATACAATCCGGTGCGTACACCTTTCCAATTTCCGGCTTTCATGGAAAAGGGTTTTCCTGTTTCTTTAAATGTTTCTCCATCTTCGCTATATGAAAACTGGAAAACATTGTTATGGCAGTCAATATTTTGACGAAGATATATTTTATTGAATTTTCCACGCTTAATGAGTTGACGGTTCCCATTTTCCTCAAGATAGAGGCCATCCTTACATACGCCAATTCCTCTGAAAGTATCACCAATGCTTAATAGTCCTGCATAACCTTTTTTCAATTTACTTGCATCTAAGCATGTTGTGGCACAACTTTGATACCCTATGAGTTTTTGTGTGAGCATATTATGGCTCATTTTGAGATTTTTACTTGGCTCAGCTTGAAGCATGAGCCATCCTTTCTTTTTAGACAGACTCCAGAAAGCATCATGGGGATTATGGCACCATTGCCATTGTAAGCCCAACGGATCGTTAAACTCATCTGAAGTTTGGGGTAGTTTTTTTAGTGAAACTTGATTGGGCTTTTGAAAGATGTCAACAGGTTCACCTATGCCGTTTCCGTCTTGGTCGATACCTATTTTAAGCCAGTCGGATTCCCAACTAGCCGGTTCTAAATGAACAACTCTTCCTAAAGTGGGAGTACTCTGGAAGTGTATAAACCACCATTTGCCATCAGGGGTGTCTACGAGTCCGCCTTGGTGAGGACCGTTTATCTTTGTCGAGCCTTGTTCCAATACGACTCTTCGCTCATAAGGCCCATAGATATCTTTTGCTCTCAAACAGGTCTGCCAGCCTTTCTCAACTCCCCCTTCAGGGATGATTAAGTAATACCACCCGTTTCGTTTAAGAAATTTGGTGCCTTCTGCCACCGGACCGCGATATACGGTTATTCCATTATCAAGAAGATATTTGCCATCTGCTGACATTTTGTGTATTATGATGGGGCCCGCACGGTGGATGCTGTGTCCTAAGTATGCTTTCCCATCATCATCCCAAAAAGGGCATGGGTCTTCCCATTTCGGTATTCTTTTTACACAATGCAGTGGAGCCCAAGGACCATGAGGATCTGTTGCTGTACTCATGAACAATCCCTCCTCCGGTGTGCAAAAATACACATAGTATTTGCCATTATGATAGCGGAGGCTCGGAGCCCAAGAGCCTCCGGCATAATGATTGTTCTCATCCCATCCCGGAAGATCAAAACGACGGTAGACTTGGCTGACAAAACGCCAGTTGACAAGGTCTTCCGATTCAAGTACCTGCATACCGAGAAAATGGAAATCGGAAGCAACCATATAAAAGTGATTTCCCACACGAATAACATCCGGATCAGAATAATCAGATAGAAGTATTGGATTTTTATAGGTTCCATCTCCTTGATCTCCAAAGTCAAGTCGTTGGCAGTCTCCCATAGTCGGCCAAGTGGTGCAAACCAAAATGGTTGCCATAGCCAAAAGTTTTGAATATTTTATCATGTTTCTTATCATATTGCATGCAAAGGGTCGATTACACTTGTTTATAATCTATTAGTTGAGATGGTTCTATACCGATGGCTACTGTCTTGCTAAAAAGCAATGATTTGTAATTCAGCCAAGAGAAAAGCCATACCTAAACCTCAAAGACGGGAATAGAGATGGCTTTTATCGTGCTTAGGAAAGATCATCCTATGAATTGTTAGTTTGATTTCTGAAAATGGGAGTTTCGCCCTCCTGTTTCACGATTAGAATATTTATTTGTTCATGTAATAATTGTTTTGGGTTAAGGCAGGATTATTTTGGATCTCGGTCTGTGGTATAGGAAGGACTAACATGTCATTTGTAATTTGCTTGTTTTTGGCAGAGCTGATAATGACTGTAGCCCGACCAGTACGTTTTAAGTCGAACCAACGATGAAATTCAAGGGCAAGTTCCACATTACGCTCGTGCTCTATAGCTAACTCCAATGAGGGGTATTTGTCAGATGGGAATCCGGGGGTACCAAATCCGGGCAATCCGACCCTTGCGCGAACTTGATTGAGATATTCAGCATCATTGGCTGCTTCAGCATACATCAACAACACATCAGCGTATCGGTATACAATGAAATTATTGTCATAATAGTAGCTGTGATTTTTGATGTAAGTAGAATCAATCCATTTCTTTTCAAAAAGTGTGCTGATTTTATTGCCTGATCGGTCAATGAAACTGGTTGCGATGGAGGCTTCACGGCGAGGATCGTTTTCCTCATAGCTTTTATACAATATACTTGTTACTTGGTTCAATCCGTATCCTTGAGCTGTGATGGAAAAGTTTTCAAAAGGTGCATAGTATTCGAAGTATGGGCTTGATGGTTTTCCTGCACCGGCTACATATTGTATTTCGAGAATGGACTCTTCTGAATTCTTTCTATTCAGACTCCAAAGATCGGCGTAGTTGTCAACTAAAGAATATTTTTTAGAGTCAATAACACTTTTAAGTATTGCTGCTGCCTCTTTCTTGCTTCCTCGGGTTAGGTAAACCTCTCCAAGGCAAGTTTCTGCTGCTCCTTTTGTAATTTGTCCGCTTATAGTCTTAGCCGATTTCATAGGAAGGTTCTCAATGGAAAATTTTAATTCATCGATGATGAAATTATAGACATCATCCGTGGCCGAGCGCATAACTTTGTAACTTTCAGGAACGGTCATAGAGTGAGTGACGATAGGGATATCTCCAAACATTCTCACCAAATTGAAATGGTAAAGGGCACGAAGAAACTTAAGTTCGGCTTTATACTGTAAACCTATAGTTGTATTTGCAAAATCTCCGGAAGCATTAAGATTATCCAAAGTCTTGTTGATGATATTTAAATCAGAATATCCCATTTGCCAAAAGTGTTTGACCGCAGTGTTACTTGGCTCAAGAGAATAGGTCGAGAATGGGTAGACATCGGTGGTGGATATACCATCGTTGGAACCTACCAATAGTTTTCCTTCGTTAGCTTCTGTTTCATCGGTGAGCATTTCTGTGTAGCTCATTCCACTTGCAGGACCATATTCATTATATAAAGTAGCATAAGCAGAGATTCGAGCAGTAGCAAAGTCAGAAGCCGATTTGTAGAAATCTTTTTCGTTCATATTTGATTTTGGGGCCAAATCCAGAAAGCTATCAGAGCAGGAGGTGGCAGTCATGATTCCTATACCTGCCATTAGAACTGTTATAAAGGTTTTATATTTTTTCATGATTCTATCTTTTAAAGGGTTAGAAGGTAAATTTAACGCCAAAAGTTATAGTGCGTGCCATTGGATATGCAGCAAAGTCCTTACCTGTGCTCAAAGCGTTGGTATATGTACTTGCCTCGGGATCGTAACCATTCTTGTAGTGCGTAAATACGTGTAGATTGTCTATGTTGGCATATATTCGTATAGCAGTAAAAGGAGTCTTTGCTAATAGAGATTTAGGAAATACATAGCCAAGACGGATATTGGCGATACGCATAAATGAGGCATCTTCTACCCAAAGATTAGAAAATTTACTCTGGAGGCCGGGATAGCTTACATAAGGTTTATAGTGCTTGCCGTCTCCAGGTTGAGATTCTGACCGATAATAGTTGACATCGGCATACCCGTTACGATTACCATTGTAGTTACCTAAGTAGCGATACGAATTGTTAACCAGCTTATTGCCAACAGAGCCATTTAGGGTGATAGTTAAGTCGATACCCTTGTATCTCCATGTATTACTTAGTCCCCATTGATATGAAGGTTGTGCATGTCCTATTTCTGTGCGATCTTTGTCATCGATGACTTTGTCGTTGTTGACATCGACTACAATCGGATCTCCCACGGTCGTAGACGGGTGATGTGGGGTTGCGTCTATTTGGGCTTGACTGGTATATACGCCATTGAAGACATAGCCATAATATTGTGCTACGGGTTTTCCTACTTCAGTCTTTGTTGTAACATCCCACTCTGTGTCGTAAATAGGAGAGTTGTCAGGACCGAGACTTAGTACGCGGTTCCGATTAAGTGAAATATTGAAGTTGGTGTCCCATTTGAATGTGCCAATGAAGTTCTTTGTATTGATAAGGAACTCAAAGCCTCGATTGCGTACTTTACCGATATTGGTCAGTTGAGTGGTAAATCCGGTAATACTTGGGATGGGGACATTCAAAAGAAGGTCTCGGGTGATAGAGTTGTAATAATCGGCTTCAAAATAAATGCGGTTGTTGAATAAACCGATATTTACACCTACATCAAACTGGCCAGTCTTTTCCCATTTCAAATCCGGATCCGACATGGTGCTGGGGTAAAGTCCCGGTTCTACAGATGTACCAAAGGCATATTGGTTAGAACTCAGCAGCCCAATGGCTCCATAGTTTTCAATGAGATTATTGCCGGTTACGCCATAGCTTACACGGAGCTTGGCAGAACTCAACCAGTCTACATCCATAAGAAACCGTTCCTCTTTTATCTTCCATGCTCCCGAAATAGATGGGAAATAGCCCCATTTGTTATTCTTCCCAAAGCGGGAACATCCGTCACGACGCAGGGTTGTTGTAACCAAATAACGATCGTTATACGTATAGTTGACACGACCGATATATGACAAAAGGCTCCAGTCTTCTTCTGTTGTTGCGCCTGCCGACGGCCTGCCCGCGTTAAGAGTTTTCACCATATTGTTGGGAAAGCCTTGTGAGGTCATAGTCTCCGTAGTATACTCATTCTTCTGAATGGTATATCCGGCCATTGCTCCAATGGTGTGTTTGCCGAAAGTATGATTATAATTGAGCGTATTCTCCCATAAATAATCTATCGTACGATAGGCATTGGCATTACCTTCGGCAATCTGGATTCCCGACCATCCATAATTTTGCCCTTCATTACGGAAATCGCTATAATGTCGGTCGCTTATCATTCCATTGATACTGCTCTTGAAATGGAGTCCTTTGATGATGTTCCATTGTACATAGGCATTTATCATACCATTGATAGTCTTGTCTTTTTTACTAATCTCACGTGTTACAGCATAAGGGTGCCAAAGTTGTAGATTATAGGATTGATACTGATGCCATTCAGAGTTGGGGTCAGTGGGGCCATAAGTACCGCGTTCGTTGATAATGGGGAATATGGGATCACTCTGTTGTGATAGACTTACGCAATCGGCCTTTCCATCTGTACCGTAAAGACGCCGATTAACGTAGCTGGCAGCCATATTCATGCCGATGGTGACATGTGAGTTTATATCGTGTGTCACATTGCTGCGAAAAGTAAAGCGGCGATAAAAACTACGGTCAATGATGCCATCCTGATCAAGGTATGATCCGGAGAGGCGAAACTTGGTATTTTGGCTTCCGCCACTTATTGCCACTTGATATTGTTTGGTGGGAGCAGTGCGGAGAAGAACATCTTGCCAGTCAGTGGTGTTGAATGACTCCGGATTATTAAGAAATTGTTCTGGTATCTGATAATTGGCAGGACGTACGCTGTTAGGGTCATTGGCTTTCCCACCCTGGGCTATCCATGAATTATTATGTGCATCTATATAATATTGGATAAACTGTTGGGAATCCATCATTTTAATAGTGTGTTCAGCCTTTTGAAAACCAAATTCAAAATTTGCATCTACACGAGTTTTTCCCGACTCACCTTGTTTTGTGGTAACCATAACTACACCGTTAGCACCACGGCTTCCGTAAATAGCCGCGGAAGATGCATCTTTTAGTACTTCCATCTGAGCAATGTCATCAGGGTTGAGCGTACTTATATCGAAATTCTCTATTGGATATCCATCAACTACATATAATGGATTGGTACCGGCAGTAATGGTAGATGTTCCACGAATCTTTATGGCAGGGGCACTGCCCGGAGCTCCTTGTACCTGCTGTATTTGTACACCTGCTATTTGTCCGGCCAACGAAGACATGACATTGGCACCAGAACGTTCTTTTAATTTATCTGTACCAATAGAAGAGATGGCACCAGTAAGGTCACTTTTTCTTACGATACCATACCCGACAACGACCAGTTCACCTAAAGTTTGGTCGTTTTCTTGCATGATTATGGTCAGGTTATCCTTTCCATAGGGAATAATGTTTTGCTCTTTATACCCTACGTAAGTTATCTTTAATTTTGCTTCTTTTGGGACATCTTGAATCCAGAAACGGCCATCTAGATCTGTTATGACTCCTTTCGAAGTTCCTTCAATAACAATGCTTACTCCAATCATCGGCTCTCCTTCCATGTCTTTCACAATGCCTTTCACGCTGCGCTTGTTGCCATCTTGCTGTGAGCGTGTGTGGTTGGAAGGGGAACTTTTCTTGGAGATAATCACTGTTTTGCCTTTCATGGTGTAGCTCATGCCTTGTTCGTGGAGGAGTTGCGCAAGGGCCTCTTCGCATTTGTCGGCTTTTACGCTGACTCGCTTGTTGGTGTTCAGGTCGTTTACCTCATAGACGAACGAATATCCGCAATTCTGTTGTAATTGCGCCAATGCCTGTTTCACGGTGACATTGGTCATGTTCACACTTTGTGCTGCCATTCCTATGCTGAAGCATAGAAGTATGGTTGACAGTAGTACTTGCTTCTTTTGTTTCATGATATTAAAGCAGTAAATGAATGGGATGGATGAAGTGATGGAAAAACTTTTCACGGGGTGTCTTGCCGGTCAAAGTGGTTCGGCAGACGAACTTCCCGAGATGCCGGCTATATGGCACCGGGAAGCTACTGTCTAACAGCTCTTATTTCTATCATACGTCTTAAAGGTTTGATGGTCAGGTAATAAATTATCTGCCTTTAAGACGATTCACACGGTGGGGCAGGGTAGTGTGAAATCCATGTTTTTTCAATAGATGACGATTTCCCTACCTTTTATCTTATAGGATATCTTGCCAGTGGCCGACAAAGCATCCATCACTTCGCGCACAGACTGGCTGTCGCGGTAGAAGTCACCGTAGAAGTGGAGGTTGCGCTTGGTGTCGTCTGCAAATGTGATAGTCACATGATAGCTTCTCTCCAGCGTCAGGGCAATGACACCCAGCGACTGCCCTGTGAACGACAAAACGCCATCGGTCCATGTGTGCCGTATTGCCGGGTCGACATTGCTCACGGTGAGTTTGCCCAACCGCTTGTCGAGTGCAGCACGCTGGTGGGGGATAAGTGTCACGCCCTGCCTTTGTCCGGGGAAGTCGGTTATGTTCACCTTACCTTCATCAAGCACTACTTCGGCAAAACCATCCGTCGGATAATCCCGATAGTTGAATTTGGTGCCGAGCACTTTCACCCTCATGCTGCCCGAGGTCACCGTGAAAGGTTTGCGGGAATCTTTTGCCACAGTGAAATAGCCCTCTCCCGTGATGTTCACCGTGCGGTCCTTGATGCCGAAGCCTTGTGAATAGGACAGCTTTGAGCCGGCATTCAGCACGACAGATGTGCCGTCGGGCAATGTCATGCTTGTGTTGGAGCCTTCGGGAGTGGTGATGAGAATGTCGGAAAAGTCTGTGGCCAGGTCTTTTTGCCCCTTCTGATAGGAGACATAGGCGGCAGTAAACAGCACCAGCAGCGAGGCGGCTATGCCCGCCACCCATTTGTAGAGGTGTGGCCGACGGTTGCTGCTTGTGTCTTGATCGGCTACCCGTCCGGCAAACTTGTCGTATGCCTTGCGCCAATCATAGCCGTCCAGTTGTCCGCGTGTGACGGCCGAAGCCCACAGTTCTTCCCATTCGCGGAATCTTTTCCGGTTTTCCTCCGACTCGTTGCACCAGTGCAGGAGTTGTTTTTTCCCCTCCTCGTCCAGTTCGCCGTCCAGATAGTCTACGATCAGTTCTTCTATATCTTTATGTTCCATTATTGTTGCTTGTTTATGGGTTAGACGATTTTACGCTCCTGCCGGGATAGTGACATGCAGGATGTTTTTAGTTAATTAACAGGCTCAGTAGCCCGATGACCACTGCCGGGAGATGGTCTTTCAGCCGCTCGCGTAAGGTTCTGATAGCATTCTTGAGGTGGTATTTCACGGTGTTGACCGAAATGCCGAGTTCCTCGGCAATCTCCTGGTTTTTCTTGTTTTCAAACCTGCTCAGCCGAAAAACCTCCCGGCACTCTTCCGGCAGGTTGTCTACAACCGTCATGATTTCATTTTCCAGTTCTCGGGAAAGCAAGTCGCCCAGTGGGTTGCCGTCGGTGACCCGCTGGTTGCCGTATGCCGCTTCGGCCTCGGGAGTGGCCGATAGGGGCTGTTCGGTCTTGTTGTGTTTCGATTTGATATGGTCCAGACACTTGTTTCTTACGCTCCTCGCCAGATAGCTGCGCAGGGAACTCCTGATGATGAGATGTTCTCTCGCCTCCCAAAGATGGAAGATGACATCTCCCACGATGCCCTCTGCCGTAAACCTGTCATGCACATAGAGGTCGGCGATGTGACACAACACGGCATAGTGTTGCTTGAAAAGCAGTCGGTAAGCTTCCTCGTCGCCGCTTCTCAGTCGGCTTTCAATAGATTGCTGTTCCGGTTTTTCTTTCTCATCGTCGTCTCCGGTTGAGCGTGTAAACTTATCGGATGATTGCTTCTGTAGATTGATTTTTCGGATAACCATGATATCAGTTAAAATAGCGGTGGGACAAAGATAGCTCAAATTTCTCTAAATCGGACATGCTCATCCCATAAAACTTTCTGTAGATTTCTGTCCATTTAACGGCTGTCGCCGCTTTGTCTCGGTGCAGGAAGAGATTTCTTTCTTTTATGGAAGAGTAATACGGGAATTATTCGTACTTTTGCGTGTCAAGTAAAAATTAAACAAATGGAAATCAAATTCTTTCAAGGAAATGATGTGCAGTATCGGAATCCCGGGTTCCTTATGATGTGCAAGTTCCTGAAATTGTATGTTATCATCGGCTTCTTGCTCCGCATGGTTCTCATGCTGTCGACACCTTCCGACGGGGGACTCACCTTCCGGGAAGTGGTTCGGTGTCTGGGCATCGGCGTTTTTTCCGATTTCGGCATGGGCGTTTTGCTCACCATTCCTATCGCCATCCTCTACCTCGGACTGAACGAATGGAAGTATGGCCGGAAAACGGGCCTTGCCATCGAGGCCCTGCTGATAGCGGCCTTTCTCTACTCACTTTGGCCGCAATCCCTGTTCCACCAGTATGGCGGTGGTGCACCGAAGATAGGACAGCTCTTTTTAGGATGGAAACTGCTGAGTTTTTCTCTCCGTTATTTTCTCCCGCGAATACGCATGGCGTGGCGGCGTGCATCGCTTTACTTTGCGTGGGCTGTCTATGTGTTTTTGCTGTTGGTGGTCTCTGCCGGCGAGTATCTGTTCTGGCAGGAGTTCGGAGTCAGATTCAATTTCATCGCCGTGGATTATCTGGTCTACACTCATGAGGTCATCGGCAACATCATGGAGTCCTACGCCATTGTGCCACTGTGCCTTGTGCTCCTGCTCCTTTCGGTGGGCATCATTTGCCGGCAGTCAAGAAAGGAGCGGTTCAAGCTGGACAGGCTTTACGGCCCAGGACTGCTCGCCGTCCACTTGGGCATCTATCTGGTGGCCTGTGCCATCGGTTACGGGATGACGGTGTTCACCCACTCACTGTCGAGTCGGAATCAGTATGTCACCCAACTGGAGCAAAACGGGGCCTGCGATTTCGTGATAGCGTTCCGAAGCAACCGTTTGGAGTATGACCGGTTCTACACGATGCTCCCTGCGCAAAAGTGCAAAGCCTTGTATCGCCGGTTGGCCGGACTGGATGGGAAAGGCGGAAAAGTCATCGGTGATTCGCTTCAGCCCCAACGCTGCAACATCGTGCTCATCACGGTGGAGAGCCTGAGTGCCGACTTCCTGTCGAGATATGGCAACACGGAACATCTCACGCCCCACCTCGACCGACTGATGGAGGAGAGCCTTGTCTTCGACCGGCTCTATGCCAACGGCAATCGCACGGTGCGTGGTCTTGAGGCCCTTTCGCTCTGTGTGCCGCCGAGTGCCGGGGAGAGCATCATCAAACAAAAGAACAACCGCATGGGCGACCTTTCCGTGGGGAGTGTGCTCAAGAAGCAGGGCTACCGGGTGCAATTCCTGTACGGAGGCGACAGCTATTTTGACAATATGGGCGATTTCTTCTCCCACAACGGCTATGAGGTCATCGACCGGTCATCGATTCGTCCGCAGGAAACCACCTTTGCCAACATCTGGGGCGTGTGCGATGAAGACATGTTCAACAAGAGTCTGAAGGTCTTTGATGCCGATGCCAAGGGTGGCAAACCTTTCTTTGCCCACATCATGACGACCAGCAACCACCGTCCCTACACCTATCCCGATGGCAGAATCAAGGTAAACGGTGACAAAAACACGCGTGAGGCAGCGGTGAAATACACCGACTACGCCATCGGCAAGTTCATCCGCGATGCCTCCCGCAAGCCTTGGTTCCACAACACGGTGTTTGTCGTCATCGCCGACCATTGCGCTTCCAGTGCCGGAAAGACATCATTGCCTTTGGACAGATACCACATACCTTGTCTTGTCTACAGTCCCGGGCGCATAGTTCCTGAGTCGGTCGGTAAGGTGTGTTCGCAGATCGACGTGATGCCCACACTGCTCTCCCTGCTCCACCTGCGGTGCCGGGTGCGCTTTGCCGGGCAGGACATTCTCTCGTCTTCATTCCATCCACGGGCTTTTATGGCCACCTATCAGGATTTGGGATATTTGGAAAACGACTGTCTCACAGTGCTTTCGCCGGTGAGGAAGATTACCCAATATGACGTGGCTCCGGTTGCCGACGGCACCTTTGAGGAGACTTTGAGCCGCAAACCACAGCAGGCTCTCGTCATGAAAGCCGAGGCCTATTACCAATATACCAACCTCTATTTGAGAGAGAAATGACGGGGCGGATGGGCGACAGCCAGGGCAGACCATCATTTTGAAAGCATCAGAATGCTGCCGGCGGCGATGAGGATAGCCCCGATAACGACTTGCAGGCTGACTCTCTCGTGGAGAAAGAGGAAGGCAAGGATGATGGTGAAGACAACGCTCAACTTGTCGATGGGGGCCACTCTGGAGACATCTCCTATCTGAATGGCCTTGAAATAGAACAACCACGACAGTCCCGTAGCAACACCGGACAGAATCAGGAAAAGCCAAGTGTGATGGCCTAACTCCCTGACTTCTGTCTGGTGTTTTCCGAAAAACACGATTCCCCATGTCAGTATCAGGATGACGGAAGTCCGGATGGCCGTTGCCAGATCCGAATTGATGTTCTTCACACCCACCTTGGCGCAGATTGCAGTCAGTGCTGCAAACAGGGCCGACAATAACGCATAGACTTTCCACATGGCGCAAATGTTTTTTGACGGAAACAAAAGTAGCATTATTTTTGCGACCTTGTACCTAAACCCCAATCGGTCATTAGAAGTTTATTCTCTATATATTCTAATGACCGCCATTAGAATATTAGAAATCATGACCATTCCGGTATGCTATCTGCTTCTTTGAGAACAAGCCGGAGGCACTGTCGGTGTATGTGGAAAATCAAGGCAGTTGGAACTTTTTTCATGCTAAACTTACCCCGAACTCTATAAATCAATATGGTAGGATGTTTTTAAGGGGCGACCAACTAAATTGGCGGAAAGCCCCCTGCAAGATGTCGGATGACGGTTAATAATATCAACAAAAACACTTCCACCAAAACTCTCCAAACAGAACGGGAAACCGGCTTGGAACCATCGGAAAAGCCCACCGGTTTTCTCGTTCGGGCTCTCCAAATTTGTAAAAGGGCCACACTTGAGATGTGAAAGGGCCGCAGTTGGCGTGCAACTGTGGCCCTTTTGTAAACTCGTTTGGGTCTTTTCAGACCTGTTTTCGAACTCAAATCCGTGTCAACAAAATTCAAGCGACTGGTTATCAGCGTTTTGGACAGGCTGCCAAATTTGCGCATTTACACCCGAGTGGACAATCTGTTGCGAATATCGCAAGCAGAGAGGCTAAAAACGAACAAATAGTTTGACATTCATTCTACCCGAAGATATCCTCGCCAAACAGCGACTATACCGACAAGGCTTCTGTCAGGAGTCATGCTTCCCCACCAATGCCCTCACCGGATACCAAACGGCCAACCACCCAACGACTATCACCGTCACAAAGATGACAAACACATCGGTATAATGCACACTGACGGGATAGGCATCAATGATGAAGGCTCCCTGACTCTCGCCGAGGGCCACAAGACCGAATTGCTGCTGAAGCAGACAGAGCAAGAGGCCCAGTGCAATGCCGACAACGGCACCAATGGCCGAAATCATGCGGCCCTCAAAAAGGAATATCTGTGTGATTTGCCGGTCGCTCGCCCCGAGATTGCGTAGGGTCGTCACATCGTCTTTCTTGTCGATGATGAGCATGGAGAGCGAACCTATGATATTGAAACAAGCCACCACAAGGATGAATGTTAGGAAAATATAAGCCATCAACTTCTCGATGGTCATAATCTTAAAGGTGTCTTCCTGCTGTTCGAAACGGTCGAGCACCTTATATTTGTCACCTGCTATCGCCTGCATTTTGGCTTTCACACGATCAAGGTCGCTATCCATCTTCAGTCTGATCTCCAAAGCGGAAAGCATGCCCTGCTGCTCAAACAAATTACGGGCGAAAGCGATCGGCGTGATGATATAATCCTTATCGTATTTAGCCTGTTTCACGGAAAACACCACCCCCGATGAGAGCAGGGAGTCGACCATAAAGCCTTCCGTCGGGTTGGAAAGGTCGAGCTGTCCATCCTTTCGGGGAGCATAAATGCGCATATACCCCTGCCACCGGGCACCCGTACCCAACTGTTGGGCCAGACGGATGCCGGGAGTGCCGTATTGCAGGTTGGCGGCGCGGAGCTGGAACGTACCGTCGCCATAGAGAATGTCCGTGATGTGCGAGAGCTCGGCAAAATTATCATCTACTCCCTTTATCTTCACCATCGCCTGCTTGTCGCCATAGATGGCCAGAGCTTGGTCTTCCACGGTCTCTGTGGCGACATCCACTTCGGGCAGATTGCGTATCTCGGTGAGTATGGGGTCATCGGCCGGTACGGTTTTTCCCTTTACCGGCACAACCTCTATCTGTGGGTCGAAGCTCGTAAAAAGGGTCGCTACAAGATCGTGAAAGCCATTGAACACGCTCAGCACAATGACCAATGCCATTGTTGCCACAGCCACACCAATAACGGAAATGGCACTGATGACGTTGATGGCATGGGTACTCTTTTTGGAAAAGAGGTAGCGGCGGGCGATGTAGAAGGGGAAGAAGAGTCTGGTGATAAGAGAAGCCTCGCCACCCGCCCCCTCTCCAAAGGGAGAGGGGAGTGATGTGCTTGGCTGCCGGGAGTGGGCCATGCTTTCTGTATGGTTATTTTTCTTCAATTTCTAATATCCAATATTATCACAGAGACCGCACAACTATTATAAAGGCGACTGTACGTATTATGAGATAACTGTACGATGATGGGCATTCTACTCCCCTCTCCCCTCGGAGAGGGGCCGGGGGTGAGGCTTCTATTTACTCTTCAACAACTCATCAATATGCTCCAAATAGTCGAGGGAATCGTCGAGGAAGAAGCGCAGTTCGGGAATGATGCGCAACTGTTTGCCCACTCTGCGTCCCAATTCAAAGCGCACGGACTTCTCATTGGCCGTGATATTCTTCAATGTTTCGGCACCTTTTTCTGACGGGAACACACTCAAATAAGCGGTGCAGACACTGAGATCCGGACTCACCTTGGCACGGGTCACACTGACCATCATACCCCGCATTTGGCGGGTTTGCGACTGGAAAATGAGACTGAGCTCCTTCTGCAACAGTCGCGCTATTCTGTTTTGTCTTGTTTCTTGCATATCGTTTTTCTTTTATTCAAAGTCTATATGGCTCACGTGGACATCCTCATGGAGGAACATCCTCGCCGAGTCTTTGAACCTATCGGGATTTTCGGTGGTGAAATATTCACACGTTCCACCGCGGGTACACATCCGTTCCATTGCCGGATGGCGCTCAAAATAAGCTTTCAGGCTGTCGGCCACATACTCGCCTTGGGGAATGATTCTTACGCCGGGGGGCACATATTTCAATATCTTCGGCATGAGGAGCGGATAGTGGGTGCAGCCGAGGATGATGGTGTCGATCTCTGGATCCTTACGCATGAGTTCGTCGACACGTTTCTTCACAAAGTAGTCGGCCCCGGGGCTGTCGGCCTCGTTGTATTCCACCAGCGGCACCCAAAACGGACAGGCCACACCGGTCACCTTGATATCGGGCCACAGCTTGCCTATCTCAAGATTGTAACTACAGCTGCGCACCGTGCCTTCGGTGGCGAAAAGTCCCACATGGTTGTTGCGGGTGAGTTCGCCGATAACCTCTGCGGTAGGGCGGATGACTCCCAATACACGGCGGTCGGGGTCGAGTTCGGGAATGTCGCGGTGCTGAATGCTGCGCAAGGCCTTGGCCGAGGCTGTGTTGCAACCTAATATCACAAGATGGCATCCCATCTCAAACAGTTTGATGACAGCCTGACGGGTGAACTGATACACCACATCAAACGAACGCGTGCCGTAAGGGGCACGGGCATTGTCACCCAAATACACATAGTCGTATTCGGGCAGCAACTGGCGTATTCCGTGGAGAATCGTCAGCCCGCCATAACCGGAATCGAAGATGCCGATGGGGCCGGGAGTGGAGGGTAAAGCCATGGGGCAACTGCTTGTTTAAAGATGGGACACATAGGAAAATGCCGCAGGAAAATGACTGCTTATTGGGCAGCCAAGTGGGCGATGCGCGGCGTGATGTCCTCCCCTGCAGCCGCACTCACAAAGGGGACGGCATTATTGTCGGTATTCAGCACGAAAGCCAGCCCCTGCTCTTCCCCGATGCGCTTCACGATGGCTTGCAAACGGGCCTTCAACGGTGCATAGGCTTCTTCTCGTGCCTGCTTGAGCAAGCGGTTGGCCTCGTCCTTGAAAGCCACGTTTTTCTCCATCAGTTCCTGCAATTCGGCCTGTCTTTTCTTCAAGATTGATGGGGCAAAATCACGCTGCCCGTCGAGAAATTCTTCATACTTGCGGTTGAATTCATCCTCGGCGCGCTTCATCTCGGCATCGTATTTCTGCCGCAGGTCGGCCATACTGCGCTCGGCAATGGCGTAGCCGGGCACAGACTTCAAGGCCGCCTCGTAGCTGAAATAGCCAAACTTCAACTGCTGTGCATCGGCCAGCAAAGGCAAAACTGCCAGCATCAGGAAAAGAAACAGTTTTTTCATATCTTCACCATGTAATATCATCGGGATGTATAAAGAAATAAAAGGTTGTGCCATCATCTTCAGATATTGGCACAACCTCGACAGGATAATGTTCTGATGTCAGATTCTTGTCTGTTTCAATAGTTCGCAGGCCCCGTTTACTTCAACTTGGCCTGAACGTCAGCAGTCACATCCTTGACGGTTGCACCGGTAAAGATAGCCACTCCGTCTTCGAAGATGTAGGTGTAGCCACCAGCCTTGCCAACCTCTGTGATGGCATTGAGCACCTTGGTGCGGATGGGCTCCATGAGCTCGGCACTCTTCTTCTGCATGGCCTGCTGGTTGTCCTGATAGGTCTGCTGAATCTTCTGGTACATCTGTTGCAGTTCGGTTTCCTTCTGCTGCTTGGCAGTGGCATTCATCGTGCTTGCACTCTTCTCATACTCCCCATTCTTGCGCGTGAGCTCATCCTGCATGGATTTGAGTTCGTTCTCATACTGCTTCTGCAATGCCTGCATCTCGCCGTTGGCCTTGGCCACTTCGGGCATGGCCTGCATGATGGTCTGAGTGTTCACCTTACCAAACTTCTGTGCCATAACGGCCATTGGTGCGCAAAGCATCAACATCAAAATTAGCTTTTTCATTTCAGTTTATTCTTTTAATTATACTTGTTTTCTATGGATGTTCCTTCTTGTCCGTGGCTGCAAATATACTACTATTTATCGAGCCGTGCAAATATCCGCTCAATTATTGGCATAGCCCAGCTTTTGCAGCACTTCGTTGCTGATGTCGATTTTCGGAGAGCCGAAAATAATGCCGGTATCGGAAGCGCGGTCGAGCACAAGACTATATCCGCGGAGATCGCATATATCCTTCACGGCATTGTAGATTTCGTCTTGGATGGGCTTCACAAGTGCAGTGCGCTTTTTATAGAGTTCGCCTTCGGGACCAAAATACTTGCGCTTGAGGTCACTGGCCTCCTTCTCCTTCTGCATGATGGTCTCCTGCTTGGCTTTCTTTTGCTCCTGCGAGAGGAACACCACCTCGTTCTGATAGTTCTTGTACATGGTGCTTGCCTCAGTGTTGAGGGCTTCCACCTCGGCTTGCCATTTCTTGCTGACTTGGTTCAACTGCTCGTTGGCCCGTTCGTAGGCCGGCACATTCTTGAGAATATACTCCATGTCGACAAGGGCAAACTTCTGAGCACCGGCTGTCAATGGCAACAGGGCAAAAAGGCAAAGGGGCAGCAGCACCTTCCATACCTTTCGACTATTCTTTTGCTTTTTATTCTCCATGATTGATTCCTCCATTATTTTAAATATGGCAGGAGAACCGGTCTATCGGTCCGGTTCCCCCTCGCCTGTTTCATATCTTCTTTCCTTTTTGGCAGAAAGATAACAAACTCTGTACCTTTTTACCTCTTTACTTTTCTACTTTTTAAATTAGAATTCCTGACCGAGAATGAAGTGGAACTGGCTGCCACCCTTCGTGCCAAACACTTTGTCGAAACCATAAGCCCAGTCGATACCCATCAAGCCCACCATCGGAAGGAAGATGCGCACACCTAGACCGGCACTGCGCTTCATGTCGAAAGGATTGAACTTGCTGGCTTCCTGCCAAGCGTTACCGGCCTCAAGGAATCCAAGACCGTAGATGGTGGTGTTACCAAGCAGGAATGGATAGCGAAGCTCAAGGCTGAAACGGTCGTAGGCATAACCTTGTGAACTGGCACTGGGAGTAAGCGCACCGTTCTCGTAGCCACGCAGACCGATGGTCTCGGTGGCATAGTTGGACGAATAGCCGCTCATGCCATCACCACCCATATAGAAGGTTTCAAACGGCGACTTCTTGTATTTATTGTAGCTGCCCAGCAAACCGAGCTCCACGCGGGTCATCAACACAAAGCACTTGGAACCTCCGGAGAGTGCCGTATAAGTCTTCGACTTGAATTTCCACTTGTGGTATTCCACCCACCTGTACTTCTCCTGCTGCTCTGCATTGTAGGTAGGCGAATACTGGTTGTTGGCCAAGTTGGCATAGTCTTTCTTGTCCCACGAGCTCCAAGGCGGCGTAACGGTGACAGAAGCGGAGAACTCCGAACCGCGACGGGGAAAAAGCGGGTTGTCTGTAGAGGTGCGGTTGAGCGAGAGCGTGAGGTTCAAGTTGTTGGCCGAACCGTTGGACATCAGGAAGTAGCCCCAGTTTTTCATCGTGTAGCGCTGGTAAGCCAACTGCAAACTAAGAGTGAAATAGTCGTCGGGCCAGCGCAGACGCTTACCCCATCCGAGACTCAGACCAAGCAACTTCATGTATTTGTCAGGGTCGACGTAGCTCTCGTAATTGTTATAGTAATTGCTACCGTAACCGTAAGTGTAGTTATAATATCGGTTCATCAGTGCCGTGTTGTAATAGTTGCTTGACACATCCGAATATTTCGACCAATAGGCTCCGACACTGAACTGCACCGGACGCTTGCCGCCAAACCAGTTGGTGGAATAACTCACGTTGTAAGACTGATAGTAAGTGTTGGCCTGCACGCCGAGGCTCAGCACCTCACCATCGCCCACGGGCAGCACGCCACGCCGCTCGCTGTTCTTGCGGAACAGGTTGCGCATGGAGAAGTTGTTGAGTTTCAGCCCCACGCGTCCGATGACACCGGTCTGTCCCCAACCCAGAGAGAACTCTATCTGGTCGTTGGACTTCTGCACCAGATTCCAATTCACATCCACCGTCCCGTCTTCAGGATTCGGTTTCACATCGGGTGCCACATGCTCTGCATCGAAGTGTCCCATCGAACCGAGTTCGCGGGCCGTACGCATGAGAGCCTCTCTGGAGAACAGGTCACCGGGCTTGGTGTGCAGTTCCCGGCGCACGACATTCTCATAGAGGCGGTCGTTGCCGTTGATGCGCACATGGCTGAGATAGGCCTGCGGCCCTTCGGTGACGCGCATCTCCACATCGATGGAGTCGCCGTCGATGTTCACCTCCACCGGTTCGATGCGCGAGAACACGTAGCCGTTGTTATAATAGAGATTGGCGGCGGCATCGTCGTCGGTGACCAACCGCTTGTTCATCAGCTTCATGTTGTACACATCACCCCGCTTCATGCCGAGGATGGCATTGAGGTGGTCGGTCGTGTAGACCGTGTTGCCCACCCAAGTGATATTGCGCAGGAAGTATTGCTTGCCTTCATGCACTTTCACATAGACATCCACATGCTTGCTGTCGTAGTTGGTCACGCTGTCACTGAGGATGGATGCATCGAAATAGCCATACTCGTTGTACTTGGAGATGAGGTTGTTCTTGTCATCCTTCCACCGTTCGGGCGTATATTTCTTCGACTTGAAGATGTTGGCCAGCTTGCCGGCTTCATGTATTTTGGCAAAGGCACCCTTCGAGAAGAAGTTGCCCTTGAGTTTCTTGTCACTGATTTTCTCGTTTCCGTCGATAGTGATCTTGTGTACCTTGATTTTCTCTTTTTTGTCGACCATGATGTCAAGAATCACCTGATTCTTGTTGGCCACGTCGTCGCGCTGCACAATTTCTATATCAGCATTCTTGTAACCCTTATCATCGAAATACTTCTTGGCGAGGATCTTCGCACGGTCGAGCGCATTGGGCGTCACCTGCATCCCCTTCAGCAACCCCAGTTTGTTGTCCATGTCTTCACGCTCGCTCTTTTTCAGACCGATGTAATTGATGGTCGACACACGCGGCCGCACGGCAAGATAGATGTGCAGATAAATCTTGTCGCCCACTATCGAGTCGGCCGCGATGGCCACTTTCGAGAAAAGACCATGTTTCCAATAGCGTTTCACGGCATCGGTGATGTCGCTTCCGGGCACCGTGATGCGCTGCCCCACGGCAAGTCCCGAGATGCCCGTGAGCACATAGTCTTCGTAGCCTTCCACTCCCGACACGGCGATGCCTCCTACAACCACATCGCGCTCCGTACCTGCGTAGGAGATATCGGGATTGATAATCTTGTCCTGTGCCTGCACTCCCGTAGCGATGCCGAGCATCAGGAGGAGGGTCACCAACACCTTATTATATATATACATATTTCTGATATAGGATTTCTTCTGTCACTTTTGTTCATTTTCCACCTGCTCTTCGGTTTTTCCGAATCGACGCTGCCTGCACTGATAGTCGGCGATAGCCTCGTGCAACTCCTCCTCGCCGAAGTCGGGCCAGTAGGTGTCGCAGAAATAGAGTTCGGAGTAGGCAATCTGCCAGAGCAGATAGTTGGAGATGCGCAGTTCGCCGCCTGTCCGTATGAGCAGATCGGGATCGGGCATGAAGCAAGTGTCGAGATGGCGGCCGATGCACTCTTCCGTCACGAAGTCGTCGATGCCGGCAGCTGACAGACGCCCTTCCCCGGCTTGTCCCAACGCCTCGCCCACGATTTCGCGCAGAGCTTTGGTAATCTCCCACCGCGACGAGTAACTCAATGCCACCACCATAGTCATGGCATCGTTGCGGGCCGTGTGTTCCATCGTCATCTGCAACTTCTGCCACACGTCTTGGGGCAGCCTCCCGACATCTCCTATCACCCGAAAGCGCACATTGTGCTTCATGAATATCTCATCTTCAAGCGACGAGAGCACAAGCCCCATGAGTGCGCTCACTTCATCGGCCGGCCGGCTCCAGTTCTCGGTAGAGAAAGTGTAGAGCGTGAGCCATTTCACGCCCAGCCGCGTACACTCCGACGTGATGCGGCGCACGGCCTCCACACCGGCCTGATGACCGTAGCTGCGGGGCTTACCACGCTCGGTTGCCCACCGGCCGTTGCCGTCCATGATGATGGCAATGTGTTCGGGAATATTGTTCTTGTCGAGTTCTGTCATGTCTTTATCTTGCGGCCACCGCCCTTCGCCCTGACGGCCGGGAGCGGGAGAAGCCCGTTAATCTTTATTGCACGTGCGGCATTTGGCACTGAAACTGTAGCTGAGCGTCACCAACAGGGCCGAATAGCAGTCGGTGTTCTTGAACAGGCCGCTACTCTCGATGCCGTAGGGATCGGCCACCCCATCGAGTTTGTCGCTCAAAGAGAAGTGCATAGTCCATTCCACGCCCACGTTCACCCGCTCGGCCACCTTGTATTTCAGTCCGATACCGATGGGAATATTGGCCGTGAAGGCCGTCTGTCCGCCCCCGGAGACATGGGTAGCCCCGATACCGCCGAAGAGGAAGGGCGTAAGCCGCTTGGCTCCCCGATAGTCGCGGCCGGTGCCGTAGGGCCAGAAGTTGTATTCGTAGGTGACGCTCACATCCACCAACCCGTTGTCGAACGCATACTGCCGGCGCTGCATGGCGTTGCCCGCCCCCAAGTCGGGATAATAGGTCTCCACATCACCGGAATTGCCTTTGAGTTTGCCGTAGCCCGCCATAACGCGTAAAGCCGATGAAGGATTGAAATTGTAACGCCACAACAAGCCCCCCATAGGCTGCATGTTGCCTTTGAGTTTGCCGTTGAAATCGCCCTCATAGTTCACCCCACCGGCCGCCGCCCCAATCTCCATACGATACTCCGGGTCGTCCTGCGCCCCGGCAGGGGCGGCGGCCAGAAGTGTCAGCAGTATCGGGAAAAGCATCTTGCGCATGGGAATGGCTTTTGAAGATGTCTACTCGGTGAAATTGTTCTGTTCCTTGCGCCATCCTTGGCTGTTGTGACGGCCTTTCCACACACGGCCCGTAGCGGCATCCACTATCCACAGCCAGTTGTCGCTGTCTTTGGCCAGTGCAAACACACCGGTCAACCGGGCCGGCACAAGTGTGGTGGTATCGGTCTTCCACGTGAGTCCGCCGTCGATGGAACGGTGGAAGCGGTTGTCGCTGCCGAGGGCCTCGAGCCTTCCCGCATAGTTCACCACCCCCATCTGTGACAGATAGGGAACCTGCAGGGTGTCGGCAGCCGTACTGGCCAAGTAGCTCCACGGCTGGTTCTCTGAGTAGCGGCCATATTCCACATACTTCGTCCACACCACGCCATGCTTGGTGCTCACGGCGGCATTGTTGCCCACGAGCGTGGCCCGGTCGGTGCTGTCGTTGGTGAGCGATGGCATCGTCACGAAGCTGATGTTTTCCGCCGGCAGGCGCGAAGCATCAGTGTCAAGCGCATCGGCTGTCCACGTAAGTCCGTTGTCGGCCGACACGGCCATGCCCGTAGCCATGTAGGCATAGAGGCGCGTGGTGGTGGCTCCGAGCAGACGGGTGATGGCAGGCGTGCTTACAGCTGTCCACGTGTCGCCGTCGGTGCCGGTATAGAGGGTGCCGTTGTCAAACAGATAGAGCACACCGCCTTTGGCTGCCACATTGAGATAGGCCGTGGCAGAAAGGCTGATATTGGGCGTGGCAGCCGTCCAACTCTTGCCGTCGGTGAGGGCAGAGCGGTAGATACCGGAGGGCGTGAACACAAACAGGCGATCGCCGCAGGCCACGGCCTTCAGCCCTGCCTGTCCTTGGAAAGCGGCCTGCACGCCGTGGTCTTGCCACACCAGTTCGTCGGCGCGCTGCCGGTGTACGTTCACTTTGACGGTATAACTGCGGTAGGCCGAGTAGTCGGTATTGAACACCCGTATCTCCCGCGGCTGCGAGAAGTCGATGGAGTCGGTGCTGCGATAATATTTCAGCGAGTCGTTGTTCACATTCTTGACAGCTATCACACCCCCGTTTTTGGCCACGATAGTGGCCGTGACCTTGGAGGCGTTCACTCCGTAAGGCAGCGAGTCGGGATTGTAGATGAGCCCTTTGGCCTGATCAATGCTGAAGGCGTAAGAACTGCCGGCATGCACAGTGTCCTTGGCCACGGTTTTCCCATTGGCCAATGTCGTCACCCGGTGGTATTTGAGCGTGCCCAGCGTGAAAGCCGTGACCGCCGTGTCGTGATAATACGTGGTTTCCTTGTCATCGTCGTTCAGGCACGAAGACAACGCGAGGAGGGATGCAAGCATGAGGGTGAAAGATGCTAACTTTCTTTTCATTACACTCTAATTATAGTTTTCAGCTGCACAAGATGAAAGCATGGCGGGAGCGGACAAAACGACACCAACCCACCGCCAGACGGCATCAATCGGCAATTTTTTGGCTACAAATTTACGCAGAATTATCCGAAAACCATGTTTTTCGAGTGCTTTATTATACAAATTATGGTTTAAAAGCGTGTTTTTTAAGTTTGTTTAGTGATTTAATCAATCTTGGTATTCACCAAGGCCACAACGCTCAAAAGTGTAGCCACGGCCACCCACGCAAGCATGATGATAGTCTCCTGATCCATGTTCCGATTATCTTTTCACTTGATGATAGGGCGCAAAGGTAGGCATTGCCCCACAAACGGGCAAATCCCGGACGTGGATTCGGACAAAGAATGGCCGTTTCTTGATTTATGTCAAGTTAATGATCATGCTTTCAAGTATCTTTATAATGCTCTCCATCACTTCACCCGCCCTGTTTTCACTCATCCTCCACTTTCTCATAAATGAATTTCGGGCATCATTTGACAAAAGGAAGAATGGAAAGTTAAGTCGTCCCTTTCCTTCTTTTTCTATTTTTTATGCTGGTCAATGTCCACTTTCACACTATTCTCTTGTAGCAATTTGTCATCTTGTTTGATGCTCTTTAAGATTCCGTCTTCAAACAGCAGCGTGGTTGTGACATCGTATGGGGTAACTCCTACACGAAGATTCTCCTTATAATATAACACATCTATATGTTTGTCACTTTCCATATAAGTATCCGTGCGGAAAGGAGTACCCATTTTAGCAACGACTTCCGATTTGGTCATACCAAGTTTGACGGGCTCCCTTGCAAACCTCGACACCGTAGGATAAATTGCACAAGAGCTCACTGCAAACACCAAGAGCAGGATAAAAAACTTTATTGCTTTCATATTTATGCAACCGTAACACTGGTTCGGTTATTCTATCAATTACTATTACTATGGCACAAAGGTAGTGCTTTTTTGAATAGACAATCAATATTTATTGTGTAAAAAGCGTTAAAAGGACAGGTGTCTAAAAAGACCCCCAACCCCCTAAAGGGGGCTTTGCCATCCATCTGTTCGCAGGAAGGTAAGCCCCCTTTAGGGGGTTGGGGGTCTCTTAGAGGGCTCTTGGGGGGTCTCTCAGAGGGCTCTTGAGGGCCAAGGCCATATATAGCACAAACTATTAAATCTTTCGAAAAAGCCTTACACGAGATTTTTCCACTGTCATTTGCCACGCCGGCTATATCCGCCTTGTCAGCCCAATTAGCCCCATTGATTTTCTCACTCGGCCCAAACGACCTTGCAAAAGAGCCACACTCAGAAGCTCATTCGGGCCGAACGACAACCTCGAAAAGCCCGTTTAGCAAAGCCACTTGGCCCGGAAAAGCCCCCTTCAGGGGGTTGGGGGGCCGTTGGTGGATTGGTAATCAAAAAAAGGGAAACACTTGCGTGCTTCCCTTGCTCATGCAAAGATAGCAAGAAAATGACGAAAAAACAAATGCAACAGGAAAAAAGCGGACAAAGGACACCCCCTGTCCGCCATGAAGCAGGCAGCCACAGGCCCTATTGCCCGAAAGCGAAAAGGCTTCTCACTACTCCCCTGCCAACTCTTTCACCAGCTCCCTCATGCCCTCGCTCGCACCCTTGGCGATGTGTACAATGTCGCGATAACCGCCCGAGCCCACGGGGTTGGGATCGATGAGGCGGATGGGGACACCGGGCTTGACATAGCGTACAAGGCCGGCAGCGGGATAGACATTGAGCGACGTGCCGATGATGACGAAGAAGTCGGCCTGCCGGGTGGCTTCGATGGCAGGTTCCATCATGGGCACACTCTCGCCGAAAAAGACGATAAACGGGCGCAGCAACGAGCCGTCGCCGGCCTTGGTACCGGGCTCCACCTCGCAGTGGTCTTCGGGCAGTTCGATGACATACCGGCTGTCGTAAGGGTCGCGGCTGGAGCACACCTTCGCGAGTTCGCCGTGAAGATGGATCACATGCGAACAGCCGGCCTTCTCGTGCAGGTTGTCCACATTCTGCGTGACAACCGTCACCTCGAAGTCTTTCTCCAACCCGCTGATAAGCCGGTGCCCCTCGTTGGGTGACGCGGCATAGAGTTTCTTGCGCAACATGTTGTAGAAATTAGTCACCAATGTGGGGTCAGCCTCCCACCCCTCGTGCGTGGCCACCTGCTCCACAGGATAGTTCTCCCACAACCCGTCGTTGCCGCGGAAGGTCTTGAAACCGCTCTCCACCGACATTCCGGCACCCGTCAAAAATACGATTTTCTTCATAATCCTTGTTTTTATCCGTTCACACCTTGATGAGGATGGGAAGCGCGGGAACAGGCTGAATAAAGGCGATGCGGAAAAGGGCAACCGTTCATTTCGCTTCATAAAAGCCTCGAAGGATCAACGCCGTTGTCCCGACTCCCTCGACTCCCTTTCACTCCCCAACTCCTCTCAATTCCCCGAAACGCCCCCCATTTTCCACAAAAATAGTGTTTTTTTTCGTTATAAAGGTTGCTACAACTAATAAAAATGCTATCTTTGCATTTGTTTTAAAACATACATTATTATAATAGACAACAATTCAATGGACAAAGTAAGCTACGCTTTGGGCATCGGCATCGGCCGACAGCTCGCGCAAATGGGCGCAACAGATATAAACACCGACGACTTCGGGCAGGCCATCAAGGACGCCATATCCGGCCGGCTGCAACTCGACGAGCAGGAAGCACAGATGATTGTGCAGGACTTCTTTCAGAGAAAATCCGAGGAACAGGCCAAGAATGCCAAGGCCGAGGGCGAGAACTTCCTTGCCGAGAACGGCAAGAAGGAGGGCGTGGTGGTGCTCCCCTCCGGGCTGCAATACCAAGTGCTGCGCGAAGGCAACGGCAACAAGCCGTCGGCCACCGACCAAGTGGAATGCCACTACGAGGGCACGCTCATCAACGGACAGGTGTTCGACAGTTCCTACAAGCGCGGACAGACGGCCACGTTTGGTCTCAATCAGGTGATCAAGGGCTGGACCGAGGGTCTGCAACTCATGCAGGAGGGGGCCAAATACCGCTTCTTCATCCCCTACCATCTGGCCTACGGCGCACAGGGGGCAGGGCAGAACATCCCGCCCTACGCCACACTCATCTTCGACGTGGAACTCGTCAAGGTGAAGTAGCACAGCCGTTCCCCGCCTTTCCCCCACCGGGGAGAGCGGGGCCTATAACTCAAAGTTCGAAGCAAGGAAAAACGCAGAACAACTCAGGGAAATAAAATGGAAATCCAAAAACAAATAAATTTATAGCAATGAAAAAACTGTTTTTCGTAGCCGCAATGGCTATCTCCGCCGCCACTTTCGTGGGCTGCGGCAACTCAACACCGAAGGCCGATCTCAAGACCGATGTAGACACGCTGAGCTATGCCATGGGTCTGTCGCAGACACAGGGCCTCAAGGAATTCATGGTGGAACGCATGGGCGTGGACACGGCTTACATCGACGACTTCATCAAGGGTCTGAACGACGGTGCCAACGCAGGCGACGACAAGAAGAAAGCCGCCTACTATGCAGGCATACAGATAGGCCAGCAAATCTCCAACCAGATGGTGAAGGGCATCAACCACGAAGTGTTCGGTGACGACTCTACCAAGACCATCTCGCTGAAAAACTTCATGGCAGGTTTCGTGACCGGCACAACGGGCAAGAAAGGTCTCATGACCGTGGAAGACGCCCAGCGCGTGGCACAGGAGAAGATGCAGCTCATCAAGTCGAAGAACATGGAGAAGCAGTATGGTGCCAACAAGGAAGCAGGCGTGAAGTGGCTTGCTGCCAACGCCAAGAAACCGGGTGTGAAGACACTGCCTTCAGGCGTTCAGTATAAAGTGATCAAAGAGGGCAACGGCCCCATCCCCACAGACACTTCCAATGTGAAGGTGAACTATGAGGGCAGACTCATCGACGGCAAGGTGTTCGACAGCTCCTACAAGCGCGGCCAACCCGTTGAGTTGCGCGCCAATCAGGTGATCAAGGGCTGGACCGACGCACTGGTACACATGCCCGCAGGCTCCGTGTGGGAGGTTTACATTCCCCAAGAACTGGCCTACGGCGAACGCGAGCAGGGCGACATCAAGCCTTTCTCGGCACTGATTTTCAAGATTGAACTCATTTCGGCCGGCAAGTAAACGCCACTCTCTCCCACCTTCTCATGGAGAGTGGGAGAAGCTGAAAGAAACCAGTATAAGACAACGCATGAAGAAAATCATGACTTTGGCACTCGTCATCTTGGCGAGTGCTTCTTTTTCTGTAGCTTCGGCACAGAAGAAAGACAAGAAAAGCAAGAAGGCCGAACAGGCCGTGAAGAGTCTCATGACGCACGACGACTCCCTGAGCTATGCCGCAGGCATCAACGCCACAGAGGGTCTCATAGGCTATCTGCAACAGAGTTTCAAGGTGGACACCGCCTACATGGCCGACTTTGTACGCGGGTTTGAGGATGCCCTCAAGATGGGACAAACTCCGCAAGGCACTGCCTACATGGCCGGCACCAACATTGCCAAGATGGTGACTGAACGCATCTTCCCCGGCATGGAGCAGATGTTGGGCAGCGTGGGCAAACTGAAGAGCAACCGCTTCAACGAAGGATTTGAGGCCGCCTTGAAGAAAGACCGCAGCATTTTCACCGAAACCGCTGCCAAAGCCTATCAAGAGGATCTGCTCATGGGGCCGGGCAACCGCTGGCTGGAGGCCAACGCCAAGAAGCCGGGAGTGAAGGTGCTGCCGAGCGGCTTGCAGTATAAGGTGCTCAAAGAGGGCAAAGGGGCCAAGCCGCAGGCCTCCGACGAGGTGGAAGTCGTCTATGAGGGACGGCTCACCGACGGCACCGTGTTCGATGCCACGGCCAACCATCAGGGCGCAAAGAGCGACAAGTTCCGCGCCGACCAAGTGATTAAAGGCTGGACGGAGGCTCTCACCATGATGCCCGTGGGCAGCAAGTGGGAAATCTACGTGCCGCAAGATCTCGCTTACGGCAGTCGGCCTTCGGGCAAGATACCGCCCTACGCCACACTCGTGTTCACCATCGAACTGCTTGGCATCTCCGGCAAATGATGCTCCCGACGCCTTTCCTGCAAAACGGGAGAGATGTTAAAAAGATAACAGAATGCGCGAAAATCAAAAAGATTTTCGCGCATTTTGTTGTCCGAGTCGATATAATTGACTACTTTTGCTATCAAAATGCTAATTCAACCAATACTCAACCATACAACTTTTCAATAAGACATGGACAAAATAGACAACCTTGACAAAAAGATACTGAGCATCCTTTCCAAGAACGCCCGTATTCCCTTCAAAGATGTAGCGGCAGAGTGCGGCGTGTCAAGGGCCGCCATCCATCAGCGTGTGCAGCACCTGATGTCCAACGGCATCATCACCGGCAGCGGCTTCGATGTCAACCCCAAGAGTCTCGGATATTCCACCTGCACCTACGTGGGGCTCAACCTTGAACGCGGCAGTATGTATAAAGAGGTGGTGGAGCGGTTGGCCAACATCCCCGAGGTGGTGGAATGCCACTTCACCACAGGTCCCTACACCATGCTCGTGAAACTCTATGCCCGCGACAACGAGCAGCTGATGGACTTGCTCAACAACCAACTGCAGGGCATACCCGGCGTAGTGAGCACCGAAACACTGATTTCGCTTGAACAGAGTATCAAGCGGGAAATACCGGTAGCAACAGAACTGAAATGAACCATTTTGACTTCCGGTCGCACGTAGACCAAGTATATGCGACCTTTCCCGAGGCCCACCACCGCCCCCTCATCGGTCTCACCGCCAACCACAGCGACCTCGACGCGACGCTCCGCGACCGCTATTACAAGCAGATAGTGGCAGCCGGAGGCACACCGGTCATCATTCCGCCGGTGGCCGACAAGGAGGTCATCGTCAACACCCTCGAACAGCTCGACGGCCTCATCCTCACGGGAGGGGCCGACTACAACCCGCTCTGGATGGGCGAGGAGCCTTCCACACACCTGCACGGCATCAACCGGGAGCGCGACTTGGCCGAACTGCTCACCGCTCGATTGGCCTTCAACCGGCAGATACCTACACTCGGCATCTGCCGGGGCATCCAGACACTGGCCATTGCGCTGGGAGGCAAGGTGGCGCAAGACATTCAAGAGGAGGCCTCGCCGGGCACCGTCATCATCAAACACGCTCAGGACGCCGACCGCTCGGAGCCTACCCACAGCGTGCGGATAGCCGATGGCAGCATCTTGAGCGGCATCTATGAGGGCGAGACCATCCATGTGAACAGCTTCCATCATCAGGCCGTGGCCCAACCGGGGCCGCACTTCCGCATCACAGCCACAGCCCCCGACGGCACGGTGGAGGCCATCGAGTCGACGGAGCATAAAGCGGTGATGGGCGTGCAGTGGCATCCCGAGTGGCTGGAGGAAGAGGGCCGGCGACTCTTCAAGTGGCTTGTCGACTGCGCCGGAAACTTCCACGTGGCCAAAGAGTTGCACAAGCGCGTGCTTACCCTCGACACCCATTGCGACACGCCCATGTTCTTCCCGCAGGGAGTGCAGTTTGACAGGCGCGACCCGCGCATCCTCGTAGACCTCCACAAGATGACCGAAGGCCGGCAGGATGCCGTCACCATGGTGGCCTATCTGCCCCAACCGAAAATCGGAGAGACCTTCTCGTCGAAGATAGACCTTAAAGGCATCAGAGACCACAACCCCGAATTGCTTGCACGCTACCCCGCTCTGAGGGAGGAAACGCCCCGGATAAACCCCACACAGTATGCCGACCTCATCTTCGACAAGATAGAATCCATCGTCCAGAAGAACAGCCGGTATCTCAGCATCGCCCGTACGCCGGCCGACTTATACAACGACAAGCGCAACGGCAGGAAAAGCATCATGCTCGGCATTGAGAACGGGCTGGCCATCGAGCGCGAACTTGCCAACCTGAAACACTTCGCCCAGCGCGGTGTGGTGTACATCACGCTCTGCCACAACGGCGACAACGACATCTGCGACTCTGCCCGCGGATGCAACACCCACGACGGTGTGAGCAGCTTCGGGGAGAAGGTGATACGCGAGATGAACGACCTCGGCATCATGGTAGACCTCAGCCACGGAGGCGAAAAGAGCTTCTACGATGCCTTGGACATCAGCCGTGTGCCCATCGTGTGCAGCCACAGCAACTGCAAGGCGCTCTGCGATGTGCCCCGCAATCTCACCGACGACCAGCTGCGGGCACTTGCCGCCAAGGGCGGTGTGGCCCACACCACGCTCTACGGTGGTTTCCTGCGCAAAGACGGTGAGGCTTCCGTGCTCGATGCCGTCGACCATCTGGAGCACGCCATCCGCATCATGGGCATCGACCACGTGGGCATCGGTACCGATTTCGACGGTGACGGGGGAGTCAGAGGTATGGCCGACTCGTCGGAACTCATCAACTTCACCATCCGGCTGTTGCGCCGCAAATACAGCGAGCGCGACATCGAGAAGATTTGGGGAGGCAACTGGCTGCGGGTGATGGCACAAGTGCAAAACAATCGGAAAGCCTGACCGCCCGCGCCCGAAGAGAAAAGCAAAAGCTCCCCACGGGACAAACTAAACGCCCGGAGAGAATGAATGTAAAACCGAACAGCAAATGAAGAAGACTATAATAATAGGTATCATGATCGTTGCAGCAGTGTTGTTGGCCCTCCATGTAGGAGGGCTGTTCCCCTCTATGGGCTCCCCCGACAGTCAGGAGGCGGAAGAAGCGGAAAAGGTGAAGCCCGTGGGGCCGGCCTTCAATGCCGACTCGGCCTACGCCTTCTGTGCCGCCCAGTGCAACTTCGGCCCACGGGTGATGAACTCCCCGGCCCACGACCGCTGCGGCGAATGGATTGTCGGCAAGTTCAAGGAGTATGGCTGCACGGTCACCACCCAACGGGCCGACCTCAAAGGCTACGATGGCACGGTGCTCAAAAGCACCAACATCATGGCTTCCTACAACCCCAAGGCCACCACGCGCATCTTGCTCTGTGCCCACTGGGACAGCCGGCCGTGGGCCGACAACGACCCCGATTCGGCCAACCACCGCAAGCCCGTGATGGCCGCCAACGACGGGGCGAGCGGCGTGGCCGTGATGTTGGAGATAGCGCGCCTGCTCGCTTCATCGCCGGACAATGGCAGGCCGGCCTCCACAATAGGCATCGACTTCGTATGCTTCGATGCCGAAGACTGGGGTGCTCCCTATTGGGGAGAAGACCCCACGGGAGACTCTTGGGCCCTCGGTGCACAATACTGGAGCCGCAATCTGCCGCAAGGCTACGAGGCCCGCTACGGCATTCTGCTCGACATGGTGGGCGGACAAGGGGCCCGGTTTTACCGTGAAGGCATGTCCATGCAGTATGCCGAGGGCATCGTGAAGAAAGTCTGGCGCGCCGCCCGGCAGGCAGGCTACGGCAGCTACTTCCCCAAGAGCGACGGCGGATTCATCACCGACGACCACGTGCCCGTGAACCAAAATGCTCACATCCCCACCATCGACATCATCCCCTACTATCCCGACTGTGCCCAAAGCAGTTTCGGGCCCACTTGGCACACCGTCATCGACGACATGGCCCACATTGACAAGCACACGCTCAAGGCTGTAGGCCAAACCCTTGTGCAAGTGCTGTGGACGGAATAGAGCCTCCGCGGCGACACCCCTCCCCCACTATCGAAAGTCGGGAAGCATCCAACAAGGGCGGTGCATGGCTGCTGCACCATCCGCGCTTGGCTGTCGCACGCCTCGTGCAAGGCCTCTGCACGGATGGTGCAGCAGCCTTGCACCGCCCCGAAACTTTCCTCCCAAATGAACGGCCGGGCTGATGCGGAATTGCCCGAAAAGTATATTGACAAAACGATATGCCTATTATGGGCGAAATCTAAAACTTACAGCACACTTGTAAAAAAGTGATATTTTGGGTGTTTTGTTTAGCTTTTACGGTCTCTGAACTGTATTAGTTGTATATGAAACAACGGATAATTGCACACAAAGCCGTATAAAGAGCAACGGGTACAATAAAAGAAAACGGACAGCTGCCACCCGCCTTACAGCTGTCCGCTCTCCACCTGCCGCACCACACGTTCCGTGATGCGGTCCACACCATTGGGGTCGTAGCCTTTCTTCAGACTGGCACCGAAGACCCAGGCGAAAGCCTGATAGAAGCCGGCACGCACGGGGCCGAGGAAAGCCTGAATGAGTTCGTAGGACGAACTGTTGCACTCGCGGTAGATGAGTTTGATAAGCAGTTTGCCCTGCGCGTAGGTGAGCTTCTTCATTCGGGGCGTATATTCCTTCTTGATGCTCGCCTCCACGAGTTTCATGTGGGCATCCTTGGCCCGCTTGTTGGGCAGCGTCTGAAGATATTCGTAGGTCTCCAGAATGATGGCATTCACCTCTTTGGCTATCGGCAGCACTTTCTTAACGTTCATCACCAGCCGGTTGTAGGCCTGTCGCTGGCTCTCGCTCGTGAACACCGGCTGCGGATAGACATACACTTTGTTGAGTTCCACATACTGAATGCTGTCACCGCCCTGCAACACCTTGCCCACACGGAGCATCGGCTCAAACGTGGGATTGTCCATGTCCACCTCCCGGTCTTCGGGATTGACATGGCCGGGACGGTCGGTCTGCGCCATCGCAGGCAACAGCCCCAACGAGGCAAAGAGCAGGGACAATATGAAGCGGTGTCTCAACATGGAGACAAAAGTAACCATAAATTCTCATTTAAAACAAATAATTCACCTTTTTTATCTGTCATTTAAGATAAATCCACTACCTTTGCAAGTCTGAAAGAGAACTTTCACTCTACATGAAAAGCGACACGGCAACCTATGAGAAAACTACTGTTCGGTCTACTTTCCTTGACGCTGAGTGCCTATATGTATGCACAGCAACCCGCTTCCTCCACGCGAAATGCCCAACCGTGGGAACGCTATCTCAACGAGTTGAGTGATGTGGAAGACTTTGAGAATGTCACGTGGGAAGACTACTACGACCTGCTCAACGACTATGCAGAACATCCCATCAACCTCAACACGGCCACACGCGAAGACTTGGAGCGTCTGCCGTTTCTCTCCGCACAGCAGATAGAGGACCTACTGGCCTACATCTATCAATACGGAGGCATGAAATCAAGGGGCGAACTGGCCATGATAGAGAGTCTGGACTGGTATCAACGCAAGCTGTTGGAGTATTTCACCTACCTCGGAGACACGGAGGAAAAACGCTTCCCACGATTTGGAAACATCCTCAAGTATGGCAGGCATGAGCTTATCGCCACAGCCCGCGTGCCCTTCTACGAGCGCAAGGGCGACCGCAACGGCTATCTGGGATACAAATACAAGCACTGGCTGAAATACACGTTCCGTTATGGCGACTATGTGAAGATAGGGCTGTTGGGATCGCAAGATGCCGGCGAACCTTTCTTCGCGGGCCGCAACAGCGCAGGCTATGACTTCTATTCGTTCTATGCGCAGATACGGAAACTCGGTCCGTTGAAGAATCTCACGCTCGGTCGCTATCGACTACGCTTCGGCATGGGGCTCGTGATGAACACCGACTTCGGACTCGGTAAGGTGGCCACACTGATGACGCTTGGCCGCACGGGCAACAGCATCCGCGGACATGGCGGCCGGTCGGCAGCCAACTGTCTGCAAGGGGCGGCCGCCACAGTGAACCTGTGGAAAGGGCTCGACCTCTCCGCTTTTGTCTCCTACCGCTACATAGACGCCACGCTCAATAAAGACACCAACACCATTGCCACCATCCTCAAGACCGGCTACCATCGCACCCGGAGCGAAATGGAGCGGAAAAACAATGCCTCGGAGTTTCTTGTCGGCACACATCTCAACTACTTCCGCAACGGTTTCCACATCGGTGCAACGGCTCTCTACAACGCTTTCGACCGATCGCTGCAACCAAAAGTTTCACAGAGCTACCGTCGTTGGTATGCTGCCGGAAGCAACTTCTACAACATGAGCGTGGACTACGGCTATGTGAGCCGACGTCTCACCGTGAGCGGTGAGACTGCCACGGGCGACAGCAAGGCTCTTGCCACCATCAACACCGTGAGCTATCTGCTCACCGACGAACTCTCCCTCATTGCCCTCCAGCGCTTCTACTCCTACCGCTACACGGCACTCCATGCCGAGAGTTTCAGCGAGGGAGGGACCGTGCAAAACGAAAACGGCGTCTATCTCGGCTTCTCGTGGAATCCCTCACGCCGCCTTTCTCTCATGGGTTACACCGATTATGCCTACTTCATTTGGCCGAAATATCAGGCCGATGCCTCCACCTACGCATGGGACAACATGCTCTCGGCCACTTACAAACCCGGGCGGTTCACCTTCTTGGCGCGCTATCGGATAAAGATGAGGCAGAAAAACAATGCCGACAAGTCGGCCATCATCAGCGACATCAACCATCGCGGGCGGTTGTCGGTGGGCTACGACGGCGACCTATGGAGCACCAAGACGCAGGGAGACATCGCCTACGACCAATACAAAAACAACAGTTTCGGCTGGATGTTGAGCCAAAATCTGCTCTGCCGTTGGCGGTTTCTGCGCGCCAACGCCTCTCTCGGTTATTTTCACACCAAGGACTACAGCAGCCGTATTTACACCTACGAACCGGGGACGCTCTACAATCTCAACTTCCCCTGCTTCTACGGGCACGGTCTACGCTACGCCCTCACCCTCCGGGCCGACTTCAACAGTCATCTTATGGCTATCATGAAGTTAGGCACCACCGACTATTTCGACCGCAACCACATCTCCTCCGGCTACCAACGGATAGACCGAAGCAGCCAAACCGACCTTGACTTGCAACTGCGCTGGAAGTTTTAGAGGAGAAAGAGACAAGTCGGCAAACAAACAAGTTGACAAGTCGGGGAGTTACTTGATGCTCACGCTGATGGTCTGTAAGTCGGCATCGCGGCTTGAAGAACCTACCATGAGCAGGTGGTTGCCGGGCTTGACACGCATGGTGTTGGTCGTTGCATCCCATCCCTCGAAACGTTCGCGGGGCATGGAGATCTCCACACGGCGGCGCTCGCCGGCTTTCAGGTCAATGCGGGCAAAGCCGCGGAGGGTCTTCACGGGGCCGTCGGCATCGGCCGGATTCTTCACATAGACCTGCACCACCTCGGCCCCATCGCGCTTGCCGGTGTTCGTGACCTCCACATAGAGCTTTCCATTTTCATATCGGGGCTTTCCGAAAGCGAATGAAGTGTAGCTCAGGCCGAAACCGAAGGGAAAAAGCGGAGTGCCACGGAAGTAGCGATAGGTGCGGCCCGTCATGCGGTAGTCAAGGAAATCTGGCAGGTCGGCATCGCTCTTGTAGAATGTCACGGGAAGTTTGCCCGAGGGATTATAGTCACCGAAAAGCACATCAGCCACAGCCTGTCCGCCGGCTTCACCGGCATACCAAGCCTGCAACACGGCATCGCAGGCTTCCGCCTCGGGCACCAACGCCACTGCACCACCCGAACAGTTGACGAAGACCACAAGCTTGCCGGCCTGCCGGAGCAATCTGATCACTTCGCGCTGCGCCTCGGGCAACTCGATACTTGTACGATCACCACCTTTGAAACCGGGAGCATCGACTTTCATTTCCTCTCCTTCGAGACGCGGAGAGATGCCTCCCACAAAGACCACTACATCGGCATCACCGGCTTGTACGGCGATCTCGGAAGCCGTGATGGGCGACTTGCGGGCTATGTCGAACTGGCAGACGGCCATCGCCTTGTTCTGCACGTATTCCACCCTCACACGGTAGGCCCGGCCGGCTGTAAACCGATAACCTTTCTCAGCAAAGGTGACACGCTCGCGGGCACTCCAACTGTTGATGAGCGTATCGCCGTCGATGATGACACGTGCCTTGTCGTCGCTGGCCAGACTCACAATGAGTTCGCCGGATGTGGAGGGTGTGAATGTTCCTTCATAAACGGCCGAGAAGTCCTCAAGATTCACACCGGGAGCGAAAACCGTATTACCACCGTTGCTTTGACTGATGGGTTCGCGCAGCAGGCGGGTGGCTGCAGGCGTTCCCTCCATAAGTTGATTGTTCCAATAAGTGGCCATCATGCCCCGTCGGCCATCAGGAGCGGTAAATTCATTGAAATGACTTTGCCGTATCTCGTTGCGGATATAGCCGCATCCCTCGACAAACCGTGCAGCGGGCACCTTGCTTCTGATGCCTTTAAGAATGGTTGTCGTGCTGATGGGATAGCCGGTGTAGTTGCCCCAAAGCATTACGGAGTCATTGGCGTTGGGGCCCATGACGGCTATTCGCAGCCCATTCTTGGATAACGGGAGCAGCCGGTTGCGGTTTTGCAAGAGCGTCATCGACTCACGCGCCATATCAAGTGTCAACCGACGATGGTCTTCTGAAGCTATTACTTCCGGACCGGTCAGCTTCCACGGCACAAGTTTTTCCGAATCGAAGTCGCCCACTTCAAAACGGGCTTTCAGCAGTCGCACGACACTCGTGTCGATAGCTTCACGGGAGATGAGTCCCTGCTCCACGGCACGAGGCAGCGTCGCATAAACCGCACCGCACTCCACATCCGTACCGGCACGCACACCCATGGCCGATGCTTCGGCCGGTGTCTCCACCACATGATGGTGTCCCTCACGATAGAAGTCGCTGATGGCACCGCAGTCGCTCACCACCAAGCCGTTGTACCCCCACTCTCCGCGGAGTATCTGATGCAGATAACGGGTGTTGCCACAGCAAGGGGAACCATCGATGCGCTGGTAGGCACACATCACTTCGCGCACGTTGCCCTCCTGCACGAGGCTCTTGAAGGCCGGCAGGTAGGTTTCCCAAAGGTCGCGCTCGGGCAGTCGCTCCACGTCAAACACATGCCGGTTCCATTCCGGACCGCTATGCACGGCATAGTGTTTGGCACAAGCCAGTGTCTTGTAGTAGCGCGGACGCTCGGTGAATGGACGCATGTCTCGCCGGAACGGTTGCCCTTGCAATCCGTTGACCACAGCCAGTCCCATGCGCGAAGTGAGATAGGGGTCTTCACCGTAGGTCTCCTGCCCGCGCCCCCAACGCGGATCGCGGAAGATATTGATGTTAGGTGTCCATATCGACACCCCCTGATAGCGTTTGATGTCACCCGACTTGCGGGCCAGATTGTTCTTGGCCACAGCCTCATCAGAGGCGGCACAGAACACGCGGTAGAGCAATTCGTCGTCCCACGAGGCGGCCATAGCCGTCGTTTGCGGGAAAACAGTGGCGAAACCGTTGCGGGCAATGCCGTGCAAGGCCTCGCTCCACCATTCAAACTGGGGTATGCCCAACCTCGGAATGGCCGGCGAACTGTTGCGCATCAGCTTCGTTTTCTCTTCCAAAGTGAGCCGTGAGCAAAGGTCTTCAGCACGCTCTTGCGAGGAGAGCCGTGGATTCTGATAGGGGTACTGCTGTGCCCCGGCAATGCAGGAGAATGCAAGCAGCAACATGGCAAATAGTTTTCTTTTGTTCATTTAGTAGCGTTTTAAGTTATTGATTAGGTTTTCTTATGGATGCAAAGATAATGAAAAAGATGCTTTCCACCAACAAAAACAGGCAGCCGATGGGCTGCCTGTTTTTGTTGGTGGAAAGAAGAAATAGAAGGAAAAACTCCATTCCCGTCTACTAAAATCTGAAAGAAACGGTGCCGAACGGCATACAATGGTTGTTGAACTTGATGGAAAAGAAATACAGCATCTCTGCTTCCGAAGGATTGCCCAGCACGTTGTAGAGACCGAAACGCAGCAGCAGTCTGGATTTCTTGAAATCGCGGCGGAACGTATAGCTTGCATCCACACGGTAACGCATGGGGTCGCGCTCCGAACGGGAGTATTCCGGTTTGCCGTTTTCCTTATATTCCACATTGAGCAACACCCTCCCGGAGTGCATGTTCGCACCAAGAGCCACCGTAGAATGCTTGCCGATGTCGTAGGCCACAGCCGCATTAAGGATATGCGGCACATCGTAGAGCGAGGGCATTTTTTCCCGTCCATTCAACCGGTCAAACCACTCACGGCTGCTCGAAAGGGTGTAAGAGAACTGCCAGTTGAGCCGCTTCCAACTATTATTCACATAGAGGCTCGCCCCATAGCTGTCGCCATTGCCATCCAGAATATTATTCACCCAGTCCTCGCCCCCGGAACCAATGGTGGGGAAAAGCCCCAAGATGTGTTTTCTGTGCTTGTAGTAGAGCGAAAACTCCATGATGCCATTGGGCAGGAAATGCTTCCATCCGGTCTCAATATGGGTGGCCGCACTGGGCTTGAGATTGCCGATGGTGGGCATAATGAAGTCGAAAGGCGTGGGCACTTCCGACATGCGCACGTGGTGGTAGTATTGTTCCATGTTGGAGAGTCCGGCGTATAGCAAGTCTTCGTCGCCTATGGAGTATTTCAACGAGAAGCGGGGCTGCACACTGTAATAGCGGCGGTAGTTGCGCGGAATGTACATCACGAAATTGAGCCCCACCTGCGTATAGAGTCTCGGCGTGATGCGTATGCGGCTGTCATAGAACATGGAGAACTTTCTGGTCGGTTCCCACGAATTTTTCAGTTCTTTGCCATGAGTCACCAATCCATATCGTTCATACATGCCCTTCAGTCCCCACCGGACTGTGTAGATGCTTCCCGGATTATAGGTGAATTCGGTGATGGCATAACAACTCTGGATGTGGGTGCTCACAATGCCCGTGCTGTCGTTGTCGAAATCTTCGCCGTTGGCACTGTTGGTATGGGAAGAATAGGCTATGGAAGTGCTGTTGGTGACCTGCGAACTGAGACTCGTGTTGAAGTGGAAGGCATAGAGCTGGTTGTGCCAATGGAGCAAGGAGTGCGGCTTCTCGCCCTCTTCCCGATAGTGCTGGTCGTCGGATGAGTTGTAGGCCGAGACGCTCATGGAGGTGGCCGAATCCAGATCGCACGACAGTTTCACGTTGAAGTCGTAAAAAGTGTGGTTGGTCCGGTCTTTCTCTGCCAGCATCCCATCGAAGAAGTCGAGCCAGCTCCGCCGCCCGCTGATGATATACGACAGCTTGTTTTTCACGATGGGGCCCTCCAGCACGGCCGAGGCTGCGGGCATATCGAGCGACAGCGTGTTGACAAACCGGTGCTTGTTGCCATCGCGCACCCGTGCATCGGTCACTGAGGAGAGCCGTCCTTCAAACCGTGTGGGGATGAAGCCGTTGTAGAACGATACGCTCTTGAGGGCATCGCCATTGAAGGCTGTAAGCATGGAGTTGATGTGGCCGGGATTATGGATAGGGAATCCATCGAGCAGAAAGAGATTCTCGTCGGTGGATCCACCATAGACATTGAAGTCGAGATTGGCCTGTGAGGACGACACGCCGGGCAGGATGCGAAGCTGGGCAAACAGGTCGGTGCTGCTGAAAGAAGTCATGTTGGAGGGCGACACCTCGTCAAACTCCTCCACGCTTTTCCGCCGTTTCACGTTGACGGCCTTCAACCTGAAGGGAATGGGCTTCAGGTCTACCAACACGAAGCGGTCGTCGCCCGCCACCCGCAGATGCTCATCGTATGCGGTGTAGCCCACATAGCTCACTTCGATGCGGCAGTCGCCGTCGCTCACCTTGATATTGAACACGCCGTTGTTGTCGGTCACGTCATAGCTTTTGTTGCCTTTCCCGTCGGTCACCGTTACCGTGGCACCAAACAGACGCTCGTTACTGCCGGCCTCCCTCACCGTGCCCGAGAGGTCGTGGTAGAGCACGCGGTCTACCCTGATGAGCAGCTTGCGGTCGGGGAGCGGCACCAGCTGATAGTCGTAACCCTCCAGCAAGACGGCCAGAAGGCGGTCGATGCGGATTTCGCCGGCCCGCTGAAAACGGCATCTCCGCTTCATGTCGAGCAGCGAAGGATTGTAAGACAGCACCACGCCCGTCTCTTTCTCGATTCGCCCGAACCATTGAAGCATCGTGGCAGAAGAGGCGTCTACCCTGACGACCTCTTCTGCCACACTCTCTTGTCCCTCTGCCGAGAGCGACCCAAGAGTCAATATCACCATCAATAGAAAGCGAATCTTCATCCCTTATTTATAGTAGAACTTGTAGTGCTGCGGCGCGACAGTGTCGCACTTGCAACCACAGAGCATGGAGAGTTCCTGCAACACGGCTCCGGGCTGCGAGAGATTCACGCGCGTGGTGATGGTATTCTCCTTCACCCCCGCTCCCAACTCTATCCGTATGTGAAGTTCTTTCTCCAACCTGCCGGCCACTTCACTGATGGGCACATTGTCGAAATTGACCCATTTCGGTTGCGGTGCAGGTTGCTCTCCGCCATCGGCGAGGTGCAGTTTCCCCCTTTCGAGAGTCACTCTCTGCCCCCGGACGAGCACCACCTTGTCATGCCCCGCAGACACACGCACCCGGCCTTGCGCCACCTGCACGCTCCCCCGGGCCGGATCGGACACATCCACGGTGAAGGCCGTGCCGAGCACTTCCACCTGCAAGCCGGCCGCACTCACCACAAAGTCGGTCCCGTTGTGGCGCACATGGAAGGCTCCCCTGCCTTTCAGCGTCACCTTACGGTCGCCCAACCTGCCTTCCGAGGCAAACTCCACCGACGAGCCCGGGGAGAGTTCCACGGTGGAATTGTCGGGCAGTGTGAACAACTTCTCGCCCGTGGTGTCATTGGCCAGCATCACTTCATCAGCCCCCGAATTGCGGGCGAAGTAGAAGATGCCGACCCCGAAAAGCAGCAACAACGATGCGGCCACGGCCAAAAAAGCGTGGAGCGGCCGGAAGAGGGCACGGTGTTCAGTCTCTCTCTCGTCTTGGACAACGTTCTCTATCCGGCGCTCCACCTTTTTCCAGGCCGCAGCCACATCCCATTTTTGGCCATGCCCGTTCGGCTCAGGCTCTTCCATGATGCTTTTCAGCCGCCCGTATTCTTCGCCGTTGGCCAGAATATACGCATCCAGCTCCGCCTGTTGAACCCCGTCGAGAGGCTCACCGGCGAAGTGGCGGGCAAGCAATTCGTTGATATTATCTGAACAGTTCATAAGCTGTATGCTATATATTGTGAAACGGCTGTCAATATGATCAGTATCGGTCGGGACATCAGACAGGCACGGATGATTTTCAGTGCCTTTCCCATCTGGTTTTCCACGGTCTTCTCCGAGATGCCGAGCGTGGCTGCTATGTCGCGGTATTTCATCTTCCTGAGCTTGCTCATCTCAAATATCTCCCGACATTTGGGAGGCATCTGCAAAAGCATGTCCTGCAACATTGCGCCATACCTGTCTTCCGGTTCCAGCTCCTCGGCCCTGTCGGCGAGGACCATCGGCCGCTCGTCCATCGAGACGATGTCCAACCGCTGTTTCTTTCTGAGAAAAGAGATGCAGTTGTTTTTCACGGCAGCAGTGACATACGAAGCAAACTCTTCTTCGGGCAATCGGTCTTTCTCATGATTCCACACGCTCACGAACAAGTCTTGAACGATGTCCTCACAATCATCCGCATCGGCAACATAGCCGGCTGCCGTATGGCACAACACCGGATAGTATTTGCTGAATCTCACCTTGAAAAGTTCTTTTCTTTCTACTTCCATCAAAACAAATGTATCTTCTTTCCGTGTTAGAATCTGAGACTTACGCCCGCTGTCAGAAATCCCTTGTAGCCCAGTCCGGTTTCAAGAAATCCTCCGATGCGGTCATTACCCACACGCACGGCTATCGGGTTCACCTGAAAAGCCAGGTCGGTCTCCGTCCCGGCATGGGCCCGTGCCATCTTCCTGCCCGCCTCGGTGAGTCCTTTCTCCGAGGTGCGGGTGATGTCTACGCCTGTGGCTACCGACCCGTAGAGTTCCACGATGCCATGCTTGAAGTAGACCATCTCGGCCGCCGGCATCACGAGGAAGTTGAGCTGGGTCTCCTTCATGTCGGGCACTTTCGAGTCTTTACGGGTCACTTTGCTTGTCACTTGGGCAAAACCGAGGTCGGCTCCCACGCGGAAACGCCCGAAGGCGTATCGGTAGCCCACCCCGAACACGCCGGTAGACACCTCGTCGGAACGTGTGGTGCCCGTCAGGGCATCTCCCAATCCGATGCCCCAGAAACTCGCTGCGGCCAGTGTGAGCCCGTCGCTGTAGCCGATGCGAAACTCGTTGCGGTCGCCTACTTTTGCAAGCTTGCCGCCGCTCGTCCGGGCATCGGCACCCGACAAGCCTACTGCGAAGCACAAAGATAGTGCAAATAATTTAATTCTCACCATGTTTCTTATTTTTTTAATGTTACTTTTTTGCCTCGAGAGTCCCACATTTCCGGGGCTTTCTGCCTTATTAACGCAATCTGGCGGAAAAACCCCTACGACCCGACTTAAATTTATTCCCAACTCGTTTGAAGTCTCGACAAAACCGATGAGATGTCAAGTAACAAAGTCCCATAAGAGACTCCGAGACCCCTCTAAGAGACCCCCAACCCCCTAAAGGGGGCTTTGCCATCCACCTGTTCGCAGGAAGGTAAGCCCCCTTTAGGGGGTTGGGGGTCTCTTAGAGGGGTCTCGGGGGTCTCTTGTATGCTAAGACCACATATAGCACAAACTATTAAATCTTTCGAAAAAGCCTTACAGCCAAAAGCACTCCTGTCTTTTGGATTTCCAAAAACATTCGTCCGGTCTGCCCTTTCCGCCCCATCAATTTTCCCACTCGGCCCAAACAACCTTGCAAAACGGCCACAGTCAGAAGCTCAAAGAGGCCCTTTTACAAGGTCGTTCGGGCCGGATGACAGGCCATTTTGGGAGTTGGGGAGCCGTTGGCGGCTTAGGAATCAAAAAAGAGGAGCACTTGCGTACTCCTCTTGCCAATGCAAAGATAATCATAAAAAAAGCCAAAAACAAATGGCAGACGAAAACTCTTGACAGAGCACACGCCTCAGGAAGCCAATGCCCCGAGCCGACAGAAAGAGGAAAAAGAGGATAAATTTTGGTAGTTCGCCATAGTTGCAGTAACTTTGCACGCATGAACGGAAGAATCGAAGAATTTGAAATCATGGCGCCCGTGGGTTCGCGAGAATCACTGGCCGCCGCCATCAAGGCGGGCTCAGGCTCCGTGTATTTCGGCATCGGACAGCTGAACATGCGCTCCCACTCGGCCAACCACTTCACCATCGACGACTTGCGGGAGATAGCTGCCACGTGCGACAAGCATGGCATCAAGACCTACCTCACGGTCAATACCATTATATATGGTGAAGACCTCAACGCCATGCGCGAGATTGTGGATGCGGCCAAGGAGGCCCGAATCACGGCCGTGATAGCCAGCGACGTGGCCGTGATGTCCTATTGTGCGGAGAAAGGCGTGGAGGTGCATCTCTCCACACAGCTCAACATCACCAACATCGAGTCGCTGAAATTCTATGCCCGATTCGCCGATGTGGTGGTGCTGGCGCGCGAACTCAACATGGAACAGGTGGGCGAGATACACCGGCAAATCGTGGAACAGCACATCTGCGGCCCACGGGGCGAACTCATCCGCATCGAGATGTTCTGCCACGGGGCTTTCTGCATGGCCGTGAGCGGCAAGTGCTACATGAGCCTGCACGACGCCAACCGCTCAGCCAACCGCGGGGAGTGCGTGCAGATATGCCGCCGCTCCTACACCGTGACCGACAACGAGACGGGCAACCAGCTCGAGATAGACAACAAATATATCATGAGTCCGAAAGACCTGAAGACCGTGCGCTTCATCGACCGTATGATGGAGGCCGGCGTGAGGGTGTTCAAGATAGAGGGGCGCGCCCGCGGTCCGGAATATGTACACACGGTGGTGTCGTGCTACAAGGAAGCCATAGCGAGCGTGCTCGACGGCACTTACACCGAAGAGAAAAAAGACCGGTGGGACGAACGCTTGGCCACAGTCTTCAACCGCGGCTTCTGGGACGGCTACTATCAGGGGCAGAAGATGGGCGAATGGAACAAGCACTACGGTTCCAGCGCCACCGAAAGGAAAGTGCTCGTGGGCAAAGTCATGAAATATTTCTCCAAGCTCGGGGTGGCCGAGGTGGCCGTGGAGGCTACCGACTTCGCCGTGGGCGACAAACTGCTCATCACGGGGCCGACGACCGGAGCCCTCTGGCTCAATGCCGATGAAATAAGGTTTGACCTCAAACCCGTGGAGCGGGCGTTGCAAAAACAACGTGTGTCGATCCCCGTACCGGAGAAAGTGCGGCCCAACGACAAGCTCTTCAAACTGGAAAAAGTAAAACAACAAGAGAAAATATGACAATCAACGAAATACAAGATGAGGTCATCGAAGAGTTCGAAGACTTCACCGACTGGATGGACCGCTACCAGATGCTCATCGACTTGGGCAACGAACTGGGTGCGCTCGACGAGAAATACAAGACGGAGCAGAACCTCATCGACGGCTGCCAGAGCCGCGTGTGGCTGCAATGCGACCTCGTAGACGGCAAGCTCGTGTTCACTGCCGAGAGCGACGCGCTCATCGTGAAAGGCATCATCGCCCTGCTCATCCGCGTCATCAGCGGGCACACACCGCAGGAAATACTCGATGCCGACCTCTATTTCATCGACCGCATAGGACTGAAAGAGCATCTTTCGCCCACGCGCTCCAACGGCCTGCTGGCCATGGTGAAGCAAATCAAGGCCTACGCACTGGCCTATTCCATGAAGTAAGGGGGACAGCAGGACAAGGAGTTCATTTAACACCCACCAACTGTCACCTGTCACCTACCACTTATCACCTTCCCAAATGCGCAAACTACGCACCATAGAAATGTCCCGCCTGTCGGTGGAGGAGTTTAAGGAAGCCCCGAAGCTGCCGCTTGTCGTCGTGCTTGACAACGTAAGGTCGCTCTACAATGTCGGTTCGGTGTTCCGTTCGGGCGACGCTTTCCGTGTGGAATCCATCTATCTGTGCGGCATCACTGCCACTCCGCCCAACGCCGAGATACACAAGACGGCACTCGGAGGGGAAGACTCCGTAGACTGGAAATATTTTGCCACAACTGAAGAAGCCGTCAACCAACTCAAGGCCGACAGCTACTTCGTATACAGTATCGAACAAGTGGAGGGCTCGACCAAACTGCAAAGGCTCGAAACCGAGCAGGGACAACGCTACGCCGTGGTCTTCGGCAACGAGGTGAAGGGCGTGAGCCAAAGCGTGGTAGACTTGTGCGACGGATGTCTGGAGATACCTCAATTTGGCACCAAACACTCGCTCAACGTGAGCGTCACGGCCGGCATCGTGATCTGGGAGTTCCTAAAGAAAATGAAAAATGAGAAGTGAGGAGTTAAGGGTTGTGGGGGAATAACTCTTAATTCCTCTTTTTTCACTCTTAACTCCTCACTTCCCATTCCTCACTCCCTCACCCTATCAGCTTGAGTAGATAGGCGCATTTTTCAGGGTTGCCGAGTGTTTTGCCCTTGTCGCAAGAGAGTTTCACACAGTCGTGCCATTCTCTTTTCTCGGTGATCCGGCAGCGGGTGAGTTTCACGACGATATTCATGGGCTTGGCATTCTCCACATCGCAAGTGAGAAACGTGCCCATACCGTAGGAATCTTTCATGCGCCCGCCCACGTATCGGTGTATCTCGATGGCCCGCTCAATGTTGAGTCCGTTGGAAAACACCACCTGCTTGGTCTTCGGATCGATGCCCAATGACTCGTATTTTTCAATGATTTTCTCTGTCTGTTCCTCCTCTATGCCACTGTCCACACGCAGTCCGTTGAACATCATGGCCATGCGCTTGGACAGATTGCTGAAGAACACACGGTCGCCGAAGCAGTCGTAGAGATAGATGCCGTTGTCGCCATCATAGACATCGCTGAACTTGCGCATCACATTGAAATTGCACTCGAAAATGCCGCTCACGTTCTCTTCGAACTCTATGAGCTGGTGGCTCATCGTGCCGATGGGCACAAGATCGTACTTCATCGCGAAGTAGACATTGCTCGTACCGATGAACTTTCCCGTCCAAGGATGGAACATCCCCCCATCGTCTTCATATCCTCCCTGCTCGTCAATGGCCTTCATCGTGGCCATCACCATATCGTGGTGGTCGAACGAAAGGCGGCGGCGCGTGCCCATGTCGGCCAAGAACAGCTCGTTAGAGAGTATCCTGCGCGTCTTCTCCACACAACGCTCACGCTCGCGGTCAGGGTCGTAGCGGTCGAGGTCGCCCTGCAATCCGTGCATCAGTTCGGACACGATGGAGAGTATCGGCATCTCCCACATGATGGTGGAATACCACTTGCCGCGTACGGAAATGTGCAGATGGCCCTCCTCGTCCTGCTCCACCGACACTTCGTGGGGATTGAACCGGTAGCCGCGCAGGAAAGTGAAATACCACTCGGGCAGGTAGTACATCCGCCGTTTCATGAACTGCACCTCCTCGTCAGTGATCATCACGCGGGGCATCATGCCCAACTGCTCCTTGACGAGTTCGCCAAACCGCTTGGGATAGACGGTGTTGTTGCGGTCGAAAAACGTGTATTCCACTTCGGCTCGTGGATACTTTTGTAGCACGTAATACTGGCAACTGAACGTGTAGGCGTCGTTGTCGGTGAGATGATAGATGATCTGTTGCATGACTGTTGGTTTATGGTTTGGCCGGTTTCCGGCTATCTGTTCTTGCCCGTAAAGGGACAACGCTTCCGTCCGGAATGCCGCAGTCGGCATGGGAGATGGCAGACCGGGGAGCCTATCGAGTGCAAATATACGAAAAATACCGGTGCGGGAATGCTGTCCGGGCTATATTTTTGCATCGGGCCCCGCCTGCACCCGGTTGGCGCAATCCCACAATCGTGCGGCCCCGGCCATTTTCGCCACGTTTTATTTTGCCATTATGGCAGAATTGCTTACTTTTGCATGAGATAAGAAAGAAGTAAAAGAAAACAAGCAAGATACATGGAACAGACCCTTCTGATTTACAATACGCTCAGTCGGAGCAAGGAAAGATTTGAGCCGTTGCACGCCCCCAATGTGGGCATGTATGTGTGCGGACCCACCGTGTATGGCGACCCGCACTTGGGACATGCCCGCCCGGCCATCACGTTTGACATCCTTTTCCGCTATCTGAAACACTTGGGCTACAAGGTGCGCTACGTGCGCAACATCACCGATGTGGGACACATGGAGCACGATGCCGATGACGGCGACGACAAGATAGAGAAGAAGGCACGGCTGGAGCAACTCGAACCAATGGAGGTGGCGCAATACTACACCAACCGTTATCACACGGCCATGAACGCACTCAACGTGCTGCCGCCGAGCATCGAGCCGCAGGCCACGGGCCACATCATCGAGCAGGAGGAGCTGGTAAAGCAGATTTTGGACAACGACTACGCCTACGAGAGCAACGGTTCCATCTATTTCGACATCGAGAAGTACAACAAAGACCATAAATACGGCATCCTCTCGGGACGCTCGTTGGAGAATATCGTCAACGAGAGCCGTTCGCTGGCAGGCGTAGGCGAGAAGCGCCATCAGGCCGACTTCGCCTTGTGGAAGCGCGCCATGCCCGAACACATCATGCGATGGCCGAGTCCGTGGAGCGACGGTTTCCCCGGTTGGCACTGCGAATGTACGGCAATGGGACGCAAATATCTCGGCAACCACTTCGACATCCACGGCGGCGGCATGGACTTGGTGTTCCCGCACCACGAGTGTGAGATAGCGCAGGCCGTGGCTTCGCAGGGCGACCAGATGGTGCGCTACTGGATGCACAACAACATGATCACCATCAACGGGCAAAAGATGGGCAAGAGCCTGGGCAACTTCATCACGCTGGAGCAGTTCTTCACCGGTTCTCACGACAGTCTGGAGCAGGCCTATTCGCCCATGACCATCCGCTTCTTCATCCTCTCGGCCCACTATCGCAGCACGGTGGATTTCTCCAACGATGCCCTCAAGGCGAGCGAAAAGGGACTGGAAAGACTGATGAACGGTCTCAGCGATCTCGACCGCGTGCCCGTTTCCGACACCTGCGATGAAGCCACAGACCGGTTTGTGAAACAGCTGCGCCAACGCTGCTACGATGCCATGAACGATGACTTCCAAACCCAACTGGTCATCAGCTACCTCTTCGAGGCCTGCCACGTGGTGAACACGCTGCTCGACCACAAAGCACATATCTGCACCGACTGCCTGAAGGAACTTTCCGAGACGATGCGTCTCTTCGCCTTCGATCTGCTCGGACTGAAGCCCGAGAAAGGCGATAACAACGAGGCGCGGGAAGAGGCCTACGGCAAGGTAGTGGACATGGTGCTCTCATTGCGGGCCAAAGCCAAGGCCGACAAGGACTGGACGACAAGCGACAAGATTCGCGACGCGTTGGCAGATGCCGGATTCGAGGTGAAAGACACAAAAGACGGAGTGACGTGGAGACTGAATAGGTGAAGAAAAGAAAAGCCTCACCCCCGGCCCCTCTCCGAGGGGAGAGGGGGAGTGAAAAGCCCATAGAACTTTCTTATCCTTGAAAGGTCTATGGGCTTTTTACTTTGATTTACACGAATTCTTAACTCCTCATTCCCAACTTCTCACTCCTAACTTCTTACTCCCTAAATGTATTCCATAAGGATGTCCCACACGGCGATGATGTGGCAGATGCTGCCGCCTAGCACAAAGAAGTGGAACACGGTGTGCATGAACCGCCGCTTGTTGATGCTGTAAAACACCGCACCGGTGATATAACACACCCCCTCGGCCACTATCCACACAAAAGCGGCAGTGGAGAGAGCGTCTATCAGCGGTTTGAAAGCCACGAGCACACTCAGGCCCATGCCCACGAAAGCCAGCGTCTCAAGGTTGCTGTGATCCTTGAGACGGGCAAAACTCATCACCGTGCCGGCGATGGCACAAGCCCAAATGAAGCAGAAAAGACTCCACCCCCAATAGCCCTCGTCGCGCAAAACAATGAGCGTGATGGGGGAATAGGAGCCGGCAATGTGCCAATAGATGGCAGCATGATCCCACTTGCGCAACCGCTCTTTCCACCGCGACCAGGCCGAAAGGGCATGATAGGCCGTGGAGGCGATATAGGACATGAGCATACCGAAAAGATAGAGTATCACACCTGCCGTGGCCCAACCGTTGCCGCGGGTAAAGCACCAGTAGAGGAAAAGCGTGCCGAAGACCACGCCCAAGGCTATGCCTCCGGCATGTGACCACGAGTTCCAAAGCTCTTCACGATGGTTGAAATGTATCTTCAAACGCATACACCTTAATTTATATAATGGGTTGCCCTTCGCCGCCACGAAGATACTCTTTTTTTCCGAACCACACGGCTTAAGCAATGAAAACAACTACAAAAATATGTTTAAAGACCCTTGTGTTCGCGCACAATCGTTGATTTAAATCAAGAAAGTGGCACTATTACACTAATAAAAGTGAATAAAATTTGCCGGGTCGGGAATTAGCTCTATCTTTGCAAACGTAAACGACAAGTAAGCGGAACGATTGAAGGTCGCTTCATCAGAAATATCCGCTGAACGTCATCTCATAATACAGAT